>Ga0209293_10000066_pt1 | contig 14165 bp, 24 predicted proteins | sample Mud_0915_D1_FD_187690 | JGI IMG/M metagenome (GOLD analysis project Ga0209293, IMG submission 187690) | Wetland microbial communities from Old Woman Creek Reserve in Ohio, USA - Mud_0915_D1 (SPAdes) (version 2) | ecosystem: Environmental > Aquatic > Freshwater > Wetlands > Sediment ... | reverse complement strand
AGTATTGTTGGCCGACATGGTTACCGAAGTATCAGTTACAGCCGTAGAAGTTAAATAACCTAATCCCTGGTAAACATTGGCACTAACCGTAGTAGCCGTTACTGTGGTGGCATAGACATTACCTGCTGATAAGTTTCCACTTGCAACTATAGCCCCTACAGCATTAGTACCATCGGAGGCTAAATATACATTTCCAGCAACTCCAGCACCTGCCTTATTACCCCCACGGATATAGGTATGACCCCCATTTAAGTTTACTGTAGCACTTGCATAAGCATCCTGGCCATAAACATAGAAGGGAATTGCAGCAATATCGGATGCTAATGCCACTTTTCCTAATTTCAGGGGTTTTGAATCCCTCATACCCTCAAAATACTCATTGGTGGTGTCATAGGTCATCCTAAAGTTATCTCCCCCAGACCCACCAACTCTAAAGTTTAAATACCCTCGTGACAGAATATCCATTGGCCCAGCAGCTCCAGCATTAGCCACTATACTAAACTTATTTGCCGTATAGCCATCAACCACAAAAGCAATCTGAGCTGGACTACCCATGGCACTTAAATCACGGGCACATAAAGCATTGGCACAAATAGTAGAAGCCGTTATATTAGTAGCCGTGACTGTGGTGGCATAGACATTGGCTGAACTTAAAGTTCCAGATCCCCCACTTAATGAAGTTGTCCCACTTTCAAATACCTCAAATATAGTGGTTGGGTTATTTTCTGGCAGCCGAGCATCTTTGGCCACGATAAAAGAGGCACTCGTAGTATCGTTGTCGTCATCAATTATTACATAAGAATTGGCTAAGGCATTCCAGACCCCATTTCCAGCCCCTACATATGGGGAGAAGCCAGCAAACGAACTATAACTATAACTATAACCAGCTCCTATTTCAGTACCAAAATTGAATTTAGGGGTTCCATTTATTGTCAAGTTTGTGCCTGAAAAAGTAGTAGCACATATATTAGTAGCCGTTACTGTGGTGGCATAAACATTGGTACTGGATAAAGAGGTTGCACTAACATTAGTAGCCGTGACTGTGGTGGCATAGACAGAGGCACCACTAAGTTTAGAGGCCGATATTGTATTCGTACCACTAAAGTCCACACCCAGCTTTACTTCTATAGCTGACACTGCACTCTCAAGAATATCATAGGCCGAACTGGTTATCGTATCCCCTGATATCCTATCAGTTAAAAACTCAGTATCTAAAGCTGTTGGATATAAACTAGGCTCTTTGGCCATTAGGCCTCCTCAACATATGTTACAGCAACTCCAGCTAACCTTTTAGTCCAAGTAGGTGAACCAGCAGAAGCACAAGTACTCCAACTAGTAACTGAAGCACTTCTTTTAGTCCAAATATCACTGACAGCCGCCCTCTTGGTCCAACCATCAGTAGCCGTGGCCACATCAGTCCAAGTGGTGGACACGGGTGTTTCTTTAACCCAATCTAAGTAATAGAAGTGTTCAGGCTTTTGGTAGATACCTGTACATATTACAGTATCTGTTAAAGCCACATAGGCGTTCCATATATGTGACCTACTTTCGGCCACTGAAACCCCATCTGCCAAAGTTCTGTTAATTGTGAATAAATGGGTTTCTGAGTCAGCCCCACAAACCACATCTGCTAAAGTTTTATAATAAGCCGATACTCTAGAAAAACTCTCAGACACTACTACAATATCAGTAAAGGTTCTCATGATGGCTATTACATCAAACTGAGAATCATCAAACTTGGCTACATCAAAATAGGCAGGAGTAGCCATCTGTTATGCTCCATCATCACTAAAAGTCAATGACCAAGTAATTTGTAAGGTGTCCGAAGCCCCCTTATTAACTACTGCATAAGTTAACCTGTTCAACATAATTCCAGCAGCTGCAGCATTGAAAATACCTGCCTCATACAAGGCCCCTGTCCCAACACCAGCCCCAAAGGAGCATACATAGGTAACCACAGCTCCTGAATGAGTTCTACTGGATAAGGCTGTTCTAGAACTGGCAACTTCTCCTCCCAGAGCCGTATTCCCAGCGGCCACAGCTGTGGCATCTGTACCCACAGCCATATAGCCCATGGCATCCTCACTTAAGGTAGAAGCCATTCTATCAGCTATATGAGTTAGGCCTACAGTAGTAATTATATTCTTAACCCATTGTTCCTGTTTTAATATTCCATCAGGACCAAAGAGTTCCAGGTGGGCTAACCCTTTAATTTTAATTCCACCTTGTTCTTTAATCATTATTCCTCCTAAAGATGCAATCTTACCATTCGTTTAAAACTAGATAAATCATAATCTTCCCAGTTCTTTATTCTGGGATGCTGGTCTTCCAATTGATTCTGTTTTTCTCTCTTTACCATTTCTTCAACGGCTATTTTATATTGGGCAGCAAAATTGGCTTTCTTCTGTTCATCATCAAGATAAATGGCTCCTCTTAAGCAGGTGCCCCAAATTACGGCATCCGCATGGAACCTCATTATATAATCCTCAGCCGAACTAGCTGAGTCATAAGCATAATCACCAGTAGTAGAAGGCTTGGCATAATACCTAAGAGTTAAAGTGTAAACTGCATCAGGAGTAGGGTATAAATCTATTTCCATACCTCTTTCTATATAATAATCAGGAGCAGCCTGTAAAGAATCTGTGGTAACAGTCTCTTCAATTGTTAATTCCCTAACAGCATAATCATCACTAATAGAAGTCTGGGTCAACTCATCAAACTCTCTTTGAGAAATTCTCATTAATTTCTTTGAACCCGCCCAAACTACTAAGTGTCCCAGGTAATCACTAGGCAAGGCATATCTATAAGTCCCAGCTGTAGTAGAAGCCGTGGCCTCAGCATAAAGATATCTGAAATTATATTTTAAAGCCAGGTCTACCCTGGTATCATTAATCCAATTATTTATTGAATAATTGGGACTTGTATTAAGATCAGTTCGATCTAAATACTGGGCTACCCTACTGGCTATGTTAGCAAATGTAGTCATTTATTTTCTGCTCCTTCTACAAAACTAGACAGCTTAGGCATAAGGCTGTTTAAAATACTTTGAAGTGTACTGTCTATCTTATCAAATCTATCTAAAAGACCACTTAATCTGGGCTCATATACAACTTGGGGCTCAGGTTTATGTAGCCACATTTCCCACTGCTGAACTGGATTAAAATCTGGATAATTTTGCATGTTGTCCATATTCTGAGAGGGCACCCCGTACTTGGCCACTGTTAAATCAAAAGTGGGGTCAAGTATTCCAAGTATGGAAGAAAGACCAACTTCAGAAGGGTTAAAACTAGGGAAATCCATATTACTCCTTAATAGGACTTTGTAGTCTCGGCATCGCTACCCAATCCATCCACCTGGTAGTGTAAATCAAATTCAAGTAATCCAGCATCTGCCTCATAGGTATCAGCCCCATCAGCTGGGTCCCTATATATCCTTCCTATAAACATTGAGGATAATGCTGATAAAGGGGTTCCTGTAATATCTGGTAAATCTGTCATTGTATGAACCCAAGCGGTGGCCGAAGATGCCGTACCAACTGCTGAAATAGTTGTGGCCGCTGGAAAAACCACATTTGATGCAGCCATTGTATATTCTAAAAACCAAGCCACATTCCCAGTGGCTGCAGTACTTTTAGCCCAATGGACATGTGGATGTATATTTGTTCCTGTCTTATAATTATGAGGCATCTGTATGGCAAAGTAGGCTTGCTCTAATGTTGAGGTCCCATCAAATCCATATACCAATAAACCACCAGTTAATGTAATTAACCCAGGGGCTGAGGCATTAGTTCTTACAGACAATCCTGCTATCCTAATATCATCCCAGGCAGCACCTGTGACTGTGGTGGCATAAACATTTGTTGCACAAAGTGAGGTAGCACATATGCCTGTAGCCGAAGTTATTCCTGCAAGATAATTTCTAGCCAATGAATCGGCCTGATATAAACCATACGCAGAATTAGTCTGTGTTCCTGCGGTTACATCCCCAATATAAACTCCATATGTATTATTAATAACTCCATCATTTGTTAAATCACTGACCCAAAGTCCATAGAGAGTTTTAATTGTACCAAGGTTAAGGATATCCATATAAGCCTTATAGCAAGCGGCATCATCCGCTGATGACCCTTCGTTTAAAAGGCCGATATCAGAGGAATTTCCAATTAATCCCTCAATCTTGCCAGTTCCCCAATGAATAGCCTCAAATAAACCACCAGTATAGGCACAGTTAATGTTTTGTGTGTTTCCTGCACATACGTATGATGTATGTACTGCCCCCGCTAACTCACAAGTAGAGGTACCAGATGGGTCTCCCCAAGCTTGTGTAGATAGTGCACTATATGAGTAACCTACAGCAGTACGTGGATTGGTTATATTTGATACCCACAGTTGGGCTGGATAATCTACTAAATTTCCATCATCTATCCCTATTTGTAAATCTGGAGTTGATGGGGAGACATTAATTCCTATTTTACTAGCCGTTACTGTAGTAGCATATACATTCGTACCTGAGAATGTAGTGGCAGATATGTTAGTAGCTGTTAAGGGCTCACTTACAGCCTCATAATAATCTAATTCTTTTGTAAAGGGGTTTAGTTTATAAGCCATATTTAAAATACAGTATTAAAATAGTCATAGGACACACTTGAAGCCCTATTTGTCCAATTAGTTGTGTATCCAGTGTCTCCCTTGGCATACCTAACAGCCGTAGAAGTCACCTGCATTATATACCACTGACCTTTTCCAGTTACATACCCATAGTACTTGGTAGCCCCACTTTCATCAATATCAGAAATATGATATTCTGGGTACTGTCCTTCTACTCGTGGCATTTACTTATCTAACTCCTGGAGGCATCATCCCTGGAGGAGGTCCTGCTGGAGGCTGCCCCATTCCTGGAGCCCCTGGAGGTGCCCCTCCACCTGGAGGTTGGATTATACCAGCCTTCATTAAAAGCTGAATCAAAATCATTAGGACTTGCTGAATCTGCATTCCTATCTCAGCTCCTGCTGGCTGAACCGTTCCTCCACCCCCTGGTCCCATAGTCAATGTCTCTGGACCTTGTTCTCCTACCACATATCTTCCACCAGGTTCCACAGGTCCACCACCCTGTCTGGGTTGATATCCTCTGGCAATCAAATTGCTAAGAATACCCATTCGGGGGTCTACCATTGGTCTCCTTGGTTGAAGCATGCTGCTTAAATATGGATTAATCATTTTACCACTCCTCGTTTATATAATAGATAATTTTAGTTGACTTCTTACTATTACACAAAGCGCATAAAGGTTGAATATTTTCAATATTATTAGACCCTCCTTTGGAGGTCGGAATAATATGATCTTCAGTTAATTTAATTTCTGGTTCGTTTTTTCCACATGACGGGCATCTATAATTATATTGCTTTTTAAGAAGTTCCCATTCTCCAAAAGTATGTGAGCCATGAACCTGTCTACGCTTCATTTTCCATATCCGTTTCATATGAGATATGTATTCTTTTGTATTAGATTTACCATGCTTCCAATTTGGAGACTTTCTACCTTTCATTTTAGCCTTATGGGCTTCTGAAAGTGGTTTTCCCTTTAATGCCTTACTCAATTTCTGTTTTTGTTCGTCAGAAGTAGGAATTCCTTTATTTGCAGGGGAAATACCCGTACGAATTCCCTTATTCCAAGGGATTTGCCCTTTAATTCCTTTGTTCCAAGGCATATCCCCCTTTTTAAATCTCATACTTATCCAACCTGTTGCTCAGCACGGCCCGCACCAGATCCTTTTACCAGTCCTCCCCCTGACACTCTGGCCAACTCGCTTAATTGCTGGGTGGCCGTCTGGACGTTCTGTCCAGGTTTAGGGGGTGCAGGAGGATTAGGGGGGTTGGGCCCTCCCTGTCCTTTTTGGGCACCCTGTTGAGGAGGTGGCATTGGCATAGCAGGAGGATTCTGTAGAAGCTGTTGTTCATTCTTAATATCTAACACATCAAGAACCATCTTCCTAAGTTCCATCTGATTTATCATGGGGTCTTGGTTAAACAACTTAAAGGCCTGCATGATTTGCTGAATGCGTACTTCCTTAATAGCCGTTGTGGAAGAACCCATTGGTTGAAATAGGTATTGCTTCAGCACTGTATCTATATCTTGTAAATAGAAGTTATCTGCCCCATACTTTGCATAATCATTGGGTCCCAGAATCTTTGTCAACTGGGCCTTGGGCAGAAACTGATAATCTAACCACAGAAACATTTTGGCTATATGCCTAATCACTGTAAACTCTAACATCTTAATAATAGTGTCAAATCTAACATTGGCCGCCTGCTGCAATCTGACAATGCCTGTGGCCGTCTCTTTTCTGGGAGGCAAGGCACCTCGTGAGTATTCATATTCTCCAACAGCGTTGTCTATATCCCTTTTAATTATCTCTTCTTCCATGTAAGCCGATTTAGTGATATCTCGGGTATCCAAAGGCTGAACGGCTGTTACATCGTTTGTTAATATAATGTTCCCTGGATAGGATACCAATTGGTCAAAGTCTATATCGGCATACTTATTGGCTATAAACATACGGTTAATGATTAGGTTAACATTGTCCATGCGTTGGTTCCTTACCGCATTTAACTCTTCCTGTAGGCTTTCAGACACTTCTGGAATTCCAATACCATATAACTCATGCTGAACTGGAATGTATCTGGCCATCACAAAGGGGAGCAATCCTGCAAACGGGTTCTTTTCCTTCTTAAGAACCACCTTTCTGGCTCCTATGGTGTAGATATAATCTCTATCCCAATACTCCAGAACTTCGATGATTCTCCTCTCAGGGTTGTACCCATATTCATCCATGATGCCCACATCTGTAAGCCTGTCTCTTTTGTAGGAGTCCACATTCATCATGGCTTCTACATAGTTAATGGTGTCTTTTACGTCTTTGTAGAATCCCTGCCTCCCAAGTCTTTCTAACTCATCATAATCCATATAAGAGAGCTGGATTATATATTTCATTCGTCTTATTGAAGTCGCCCTGTAATCTGGAAATATGTTGAATAAATCTATGGGTTCCAAATCAATGTAATTGAAGGAAACAAGTTCATCATCATTGAACTTGGGTATGACTTTCATAAAGGCTGTGCCATAGGTGGCACACTCCTTAAAGAACTCCAATATCTTAGTGAAGAATTCTAATTGTTCTTCATCTAATTGGTACTCTAAAAGCCTTTCCAATACTTTAGCCAGTCCCTCACTACCCCCCTGTCTGGGCTGTACTGATATAATAGGCCTTGTATTAAATATTGTTCCCAACATCTTGGGCACCACACTTTCCACAATGGAAAAGATGTAAGGAACAAATATATTGCTCTTTAGAGCATAGTTTGTCCTGTCCCTGTAACTTCTATATAGCTTATAATACCTTCTCCACCTATCCTCAGTAGGCTGTCGCCACTGCTTGGAGGCAGTAAATAAGTCGCTTATAAAGTCAGCAGGTTGGTCTTCTAATGTCTTACCCGCCATAATTTACCCCTTATTCTTCACCAGCAATATAATACTTTTCTGCTGGAACAATAAAATCCCCAACCCTTTTCACTGGCGTCTTCTGACTTCTAGTAGATGCTGAACTAGCTTTTTCATTTGCATCAGCCTCTGAAGGCCCAGCTGGGGTCTCAACTGATTTCTTTATCTTTTCAATAAGTTTTCGTGTAGCGTCTTCCCAATTACCCATATTTCCTCCTATTCTCTAACCCAATCGATACCCCAAGGGGTAACTTCAATGGATTTAGCTCGTTTGTCATTAATTGGATCTTCCTGCTCAAGTGAAGGATGTTTCTCAGGAGGAGGCATCCAAATGACCATTTGAAGGTCGATCACATCCTTTTTACCTTTTTTAGCTTTCTTTGATTTAACCATAACTTCCTCCTTGTGGTTGAGTTAACACATCATAAGGGTCAGCCTCTTGTCTACCACTAAGTAGTTTAAGTAAAGCCATTAACCCTGCTTTATTCCCAGATTCATTTTGGTTGCCTATTGTAGAGGTAACTGTAGTAGGTGAAAGTTGAGGAGCAAATTGAGGAAATATATCATTTTCCCCCATTGTTCCCCCTCGTGTCATAACATCAGTTTGAGGGGCCATTCTATTTGGAGCCCTGCCTAACGTAGACATTAAAACATCAACTATATTTTGCATCCCAGTTTCCCTTCCAGGTCCAGCTACCGTCTTCTGAAAATCAAAAGGATTGGTCATTCCTTGTTTAGGACCTGATTCAGGAGTCACTGTTGATGCATTGGTCTGTTGTGAGGCTGGCAAAGGATGATCTTTAGAAGCCTGATAGGCGTTATATGCCTGCATGGCTTTAGCCTCTATCTGATACCTCATGACCTTTTGGTAGTAATTAAGCATTTTCTCCCTTTGGGCTTTATTATCTATAGCATAAATTGCCAACAGTTGGGGGTCAATGCCTCTACCCTCATCAGGCCCTTTCAGCTGCAAGTTATCAAAGTTTTGAGTAGGTGCAACAGATGCAGGAGTAGGAGTAGTGATACTAGCAGTATCTATAGTTGACTGTACGTTTTGATTCATTAGTAATACCCAGTAACCTTTGAGACTGTATCTGGAACTTTAGGTTTAACCTTTAGTCCAGGATGCCTGTATACAATCTGACTCATTGTAACATATCTCAGGGCATCTATTAAGTGGTCATCTTTCTTAAGAGGTCTCTCTTTTGGATTGAGTTTATCTCTTGTCCTATTAGCCCAGTCATCCCACATGTAATGTCTAAACTGCCTGATTAAATTATTGCAGTTTGCAGTAACATATAGTTTGGGAAGTAATCCTCCCCCTGGGTCTAACAACGAAGTAACCTTAAGTCTTCCAGCCTGTATATCCTTATGGGCAGGAAGAACGTATAATCCATGTCGTTGCATTAACTCCTCGGCCACACTTCTACCTGTAATAGATTGAGGGGTGCTGGCTGAGGTATCGATGATAGCCAAATTAGGAGGCCATCTATCTCTTAACTTTAATTTTATCTTGGCCACCAGCTCGGGGATGATGCAGGCATCTAATAACTCATCAAAAACTACAAACACGTTTTCAGGAGTTAACCCACAGAATACAACTCCATGGGGGTTTCTATCATGGGGGTCTATGCCCACCACAACTAACCAATCAGCTGGTATCTTACCACTTTCCAGAGGCTTTATCACATGGGTGTCCATGTTAAACATGGGGTAGATTAATCCCTGATGAGAAAAGAATCTACCATAAATGGCAGCCTCTACGTTATCTTTCATGGCAGGATCTTTAAAGACCTGCTCTATAACTTCTCTTCCTATATGAGGGTTGTCCATTGTGGTCACATGCCAGTGTTCCACATAGGGGGCAATAGCCTCAGGATTGTCGTATAGGTCAGTGTATAGCCAGCTCATCCCATGTAAAGGAGTGCAACTAATAACCAACCTTCCATTGATCCCCCCAGACACAGTTCTCATGTAATTAGACTGATAAATACTTTTAGGGGGTTCTTCGTCCATGGCAACTAAATGCCTTTCGACCCCCTCAAACTTCTCTAAGTCCTGGTCATAAGATCGAAAATCAATTAGCGTACCATTATTGAGCTCCAAAACTCGATCGTCTGGCCAATAATGTCTTATGGTATGTTTGGGCAACCATAATCTAAACATTGGCAAGGCTATGAGTTTGGCTGTATTAAAGTCTACACTGCAAAATCGAATTTTAAGGGGGGGAGGGGGATAATCCAAGTATGGATGTATCCCCAGCCCAGCCCAACAACATTCAACAACGGCAGTTGTAGTCTTTCCACTACGTTTTCCTCCCAGGAGCAATCTAGTCTTGGATGACGACTTATGAAAGGCTAACATTTTGTCATTGTTAGGATTATAAGATAGCAACTTATCAAAAGCTTTTAACTTCTGTTGGGTTGCCACATCCAATTTAGATATATCCATAGGATTAAACTTTCTTATGCAGCTGTAAAGGCACCAGCAGATGCAAACGCAGGAACATAATACGTCTTAGCATTGATGGTAAACCTTAGAAAGGCATCCGCACAGACCTGTATGGTAGCTGGAGCCCCTGAAGTAGACGCACTAGACCCACCAGCAAACGTACAAGCTAAGTTAACAGCACTGGCAACAGTAGCCCCACAAATTGTGGTTCCCTGGACAGTAGTTCCAGTTACCGTAGTAACTTTCGCATCTGTTCCACTAAAAGTAGAAGCCGTAATCGTAGTAGCACAAAGTGTAGTTGCATGTAAATTAGTTACACTTGTAATACTAGTAGCAGTAACTACTGTGGCAGAGAAATTAGCCGCACTAACATTGGTAGCCGTAACTGTCGTGACCTTAGCACTAGTGCCAGATAAATCTGTAGCCGTAACCGTAGTAGCCTTGACAGTATCTGCACTTACAGTCCCACTAAGTGTGGTAGCCGTAACTGTAGTAGCCTTGACATTGGTTCCACTAAACGTAGTAGCAGTCAATGTGGTAGCCGTCAAAGTAGTCATACTAATAGTGATCCCAGTACCAGCACTAATGGCTGCTGAAGTAATATCCATCAGAGCAGCTCCATTATAAGCCAGTGACAGTGTACTCCCATCGTCAACAGCCGAAAGAGGAATACCCCTTCCAAAAATAGTAATAGCCATTCAATTCACCTCCTAGGGGTTGCCCCCTGTAGTGGTTATGCTCACAAAGCAAGGGATATAATAAGTTGTACCCCCAACAACCGCCCTTAGAAATCGATCGGCTGAGATAGGCCCTAAGGCTGCACTACCTCCTCCTGTATAAGTAAGTGGGGTTCCACCTGCGCAGGCAGCCACTCCACTAATACTATCTGTGTTTAAAGTTGTGCCACTAAGAGTAGTACCACAAATTGAGGTAGCACTAACAATAGTAGCACATAAACCGTCATATCGTTTGGTTATAGTCATTTACTTTCAGTGCAACAACCTGCATTAATAATCTTCTTTTTAAGCAGGAAGAACATTCCAGCGGCTCCAATTGCAAGCCCAAGAATAAACAGAATAAAATACCACATATTACCTCCTTTATCCTTCTTCAATAAGTACTTTCATTTCAGTAACGCAATTAGTCCCAAGTCCAGTAGACTCCCCAGATGGTCTGGCACTCCATTCCAAATGGAAATGATCTCCAGCACAATATGGGATTTCAGACACTGTAACTGCAGCCGATGTACTCTCAGCTATAGTTGAATGATCTTTGGCTGAATCACTTCTCCAAATTTCATTATGGCTTGAGTCATGCTGAATGACTGAGGCACAACAACTGGCAGCCGACACTGCTGGAGCATTAATCCAGAGTCTCAGTACTTTCCCATTAGTTCCATCAGGAAGAGCCCCAAATGCAAAATCCGTTAGGTTTGCACTTGTAGAAGTGGCTGATATTGCGTATGATCCTATCTTTCTCATTATTACTCCTTTTACTACTTAATTATTATTGGTCCTAATATTGAACTAGGCTTCCATCTAAGTTTAAATGGGTTATTATTTGTGCACTCTGGGGTAACAGAAGAACAATATTGACTACCCACAGGAATCCCTTCATTATCAAGCCTTATGCATCTTATCCACACAACAAAAATACCCGATTTAGGTTTTGGAATACTTAATTGAGTATTGGGTGTCCCATACTTATACTCCTCAGCTGTACCATCTCTAATCAATATCAATTCGTAATAATCTATTGTTATAGTATTACCATTAATATCAGTAGTCACTGGGTCCCAGGCTATAACAGCTGAACCTTTTATAATTTCTATAGATTGCCCATAGCTTACTCCTATAAAAAATAGGAGAAGTAATCCTATGAGAATAAGCCCTTTAACCATTCCCATATTTTTATTAAGATACGGATAAACCAATTACTGGGCTCGGGGCTTGCAAATCGAAAGGGAATCTAATCCAAGAGATGTCTCCCTCATTCCCTTGGTCATCAACAGGAGAGACTCCAATCGATAAATCCCCATCAATCTTGGGCGTCTTTGGTAAAGGCAATAGACACTGCGAAACTACACCAACCTCATCATAAGGAATTGCATAGGTAACAGGGTCATTAGGATCACTTGAGGGAACATCAATAGAAGCCCTAACTCTAATATTAACAATATCAGAGTCTACAGGAACTCCCCAAGACAATGTATATGTTCTTAATTTTGCCATCCTTACTCCTTTTCTAACTTAGTTTTAATTAAAGCCTTCAAATCTTCAGGCTCCATAGAACCGAAGATGCCTATCTGAATTGACTCCACCCTTTCAGGGGCCTTCAATCCACCTCTGTCCAAAATCTCCTTAGTGGCCTCAAACTGTACCTTCTCACTCTTGGCATTATTAGCCAAGGCTACCATCTTCTCATATGCATCAGGGGTAGATAAAACAAATCGCAGGCGAACTGCCTGCTGAATAGTTTGAATAAAGTCCTTTATCTTAGGGTTGTGGGCCAACCTATAAGCGTATACTCTTAAATGTTCTGCTGTTAGTTTTTTGTCTGGGAAGGCTTCTTGATAAGCGTCTACCAGTTGCGACCCGTTGGCCACCTTCTGGGCGAACACCATTTCTGATGGGCTCAAGATAGGCTTGGGCGTTTGAGATACTAATTCGTCTTCTAATTGAACATCAATAATATCAGTTATACTAAATCAACTCTCTTAGATTATTAGATTAGTTGTGATAAAAGTCCAGCTTTAGATTTTTGGGCCATCAATATGGCTGTGTCTTCCGCTGATTGTCTGTAGATTGGTGAATACTTCTTTGGATTTGGCGCAATCTTTTGCGCTATGGGAATCTTCTGGCGTGGAAGAGAAGGAATCCTACCTGGATCCCTATCTTCGAATTGAAGATCTGTTTCTTTTACTTTGGATCTTTTGGGCTTGGCAGCCTTTCGGGAGGTAATGTCCTTCACATGGCATCACTTTCTGCCCTTTCCTACGGTCTGTCCAGTACCTTTATGCTTAGAATTCCAGATTTTGGCTGCCTTTTTCTTGGCTGCCTTGTCAGATAGGCCCTCTTTCTTAAAAGAGTCCCTCATTTTTTCATAACCAGCTGGCATTATTTTCTCCTTTTTGGCTTAGCCGAGGTAACTTTTGTGAGCATTATGCCCCCATCGGGTATCTTTTTACCCTTCTTTTTACCCCTTTTAGAGCTAATATCGGGTTTAGCCCGTTCTGTATTGCCTGTACTTGAGGCCCCAGATACCATATCAACCATAGTTACGTCTCCTTATGTAATATGGACACCAAAAAGTCCAATAATAAGCAATAGAATCCAGATAAGGGCTACCGCAATAACGATAAATCTTAGTATTTTTACCAAAACTGGTGAAATAGCACTAATCTCGCCTGTCCAATATCTTATTGCCCATAAGGCAACTCCAGCCAAAATGGCAATTACAACAATCAGAATGAAGGTACCTAAATACCCAGACACCCGAATGCTACTATCTGCAAATGCCAGACTTGGAAGAGAACACATAAGACCAGCCAAGAACCCAATAATACCAATTTTTGCCTTTTTTAACCATGAAAACATAAAATCACCTATTCCTTTTTTGAGAAACAACCATAAAGCGTACTTCTCCTTACATAAATACGCATTTAGTGTGAGTTTTAAATATCCTCATCAACCCTTTTAACACTATTTTGAGACTTTTCATAATAAATATTCCTATCCAAGTCCCTCTGCTGAACTATATGCATTCCTGTCATTCCTAAAATCTCTTTTTCGTCTATAATAGGAACATCATCTTTTTCATCCTCTAAATACTTAGCCTTCTCTCTCATCCTGGAAAAATGGTTTGATAAGGTCTCACTTGATATGTCCAATATTTCCCTTATCTGTTTCTTTGTTTTACCAGATGCAATAAGTTTAAGTATCTTCCGCTCAGTAGGAGTAATCCTAAATGAGGGCTCCTCTATCTTAGTTTCTTCCAACAGGTATCCAGCTGAGGAACATACAGTCTGGCAGTTGGACTTATCCTCCTTAGGCCAGAACCACTGGCAGTGGGTATTACAAATCTCGGTAGGCTTCTTCTGGGTCTTCATCTAACAAAATACACATCCTTTCTTTAAATCCTTGATTCCACATGGCATAACATCTATATTCCCTATTGGCACAATTAGCCTTACGCACCATCTCATGGGTAGTACTCCCC
>Ga0209293_10000065_pt1 | contig 14193 bp, 14 predicted proteins | sample Mud_0915_D1_FD_187690 | JGI IMG/M metagenome (GOLD analysis project Ga0209293, IMG submission 187690) | Wetland microbial communities from Old Woman Creek Reserve in Ohio, USA - Mud_0915_D1 (SPAdes) (version 2) | ecosystem: Environmental > Aquatic > Freshwater > Wetlands > Sediment ... | reverse complement strand
GAAAATGCCTCGTCCGATAACCGACCGATGGATTCGAGCCAGGGAGCCGTCTCAGGAAGGATCACCCTCCTCCAGATCTCCATCAGATTTTTGGCTCCTAATCGGAAGTTTCCGATCATATGCTCGACATTGACAGAGACCGGTTCTAACCCCACCTCATAATGAAAACCAAACGTAGGGATGGGCTCCGATTCTTTAACTTTTTTCCACAGAGGTTCGTATTCTCCCATGAGCGTAGAAACCGAAGAGACGACTTGAGTGAACATCGGCCCGAGATCGCTCCCGGGGTCTTTCGCGTCATGGATTTTAGCTCCTAAATAGGATTGGCATACTTTATAACCTTCTGCAATGGCGAGGGTGGTCATCCAGATATCAATGCCGAAGCGGGCGACGTCGGTTTCCCAAACATCCTTCGTTAAATAAAAGTTTGCAAGTTCCCCCGAAAAGCCGAAATCTCCACCGATGGGCTGACGAACCCTTTTCCCATAGAGTGCTCGGGTCAAAGGATAGACGATACTATTGGTAATGGTCCCGTCAAATTTATGCCGGGCATAGAGTGGCGCCACATAATCAAAACCCCCTTCATAAACAGGTCTGAGAAGAAGTTCCACCCACTCCGGGGCAATGGACCTCAAATCTGAGTCAACGACGGCACAGGCTTTTGCGTTCAACAGCCTGGCGGCTTCGAAGATGGTCCGGAAAGAGCTTCCTTTTCCAGGAATGCCATGATAGGGAGTAACGATTTTAGAGAGGGGATGAACGGGATGGGAAGTCAGAATCGTTTTGAAGTCTTCAATCTGTACCCTCTTCACTTCTTCTTCCGTTCCGTCGGTGGAGCCGCCATCGGAGTTGACAAGGACCGCCTTGGCCCTCGGAAAATATTTGGCCAGGCCGGCCATCACAGCCCTCACCACATGACCGATGGTGCGGGCATTGTTGTAGCTTGGGATTCCGACCAGGATGTCGGCCTCTTTAATCTCTTTCAGTTGAATTTCCAGTGTTTTCTCCATAGCCCATCCCGAAAATCAAACTTGACAACCTTCCAGCACCCCATCCATCCCCGCTTTATCGAGGAGGTCCGCCACCTTTTCCCAATCCTCTTTGAACCTTAAATATTTTAGCCAGCCGTCCCGTTCCCCCCGAAAGAGAAGGCCGATATTGGCTAGGCATTCCCCTGCCTTGTTCCACTCGCCCTTCGCCAGATAATCGAGGCCGAGAAAGAATGAGGTGAGCCCTGCCTTCGGGAAAACAGTCCATCTTAAAAAATATCCCGGGTAGGGGTCAAGATTTACGTGAGATCCTGCTTTTGTTTTCCCGCGCTCGTAGAGAAATCGTTCGATGTCCCCTTTCAGCTCTTCCTGGAAGAAGACTCCGGTTCTTTCCGGATGGAGGTGTTTGATCTTCATCTCCCTGTCGAAGAGGAGGCAGAACCCCGCCTGGCTCGCGTTAATGAGATAGTCCGTATCTTCTCCTCTTGGAATGTAAGGGTCAAAGGGAATGTGCCGGAAAAGAGATCGATGAAGGATCAGATTTCCGCCTAAAAGCATGGGAGAACGAACAAGCCGGTCTTCGGCTGAGAGGATATTTTCCCAGACTTGGTTCATCCATTTTGTCTTATTCCAAAGAAACCTCCACCAGAGCTGCTGCGCAGGAAGAAGAATCGTCCCATCCCGATTGACATAAAGGCCGCCTTTTCCGTGCACGACCCCACCCTTCCATTCTTCATTCAGATGTTCACAGGCGATCTTCAGGTATCGGGGGTTCTCTATGACCTCGTCAGAGTCTATAAAGATAGCGGCATCGATGGAAAGCCCTTGGGCGAGAAGAAGACCGGTGTTGCGAATTTTTGAAAACCCCTTCAAATCGATGAGGGAAGAGAAATATTTAAAATTCAATCGGTCCAAATAATCTCTCAAAATTCTTAGAGGGTGGTTGGAGAAGACCCATGTTTCTTCCCTCCTCAAACGTTTCACCTCATCGATGACGAACTTTGTCATTTCAGGGAGGGGGTCTTCTTTGACTTCACCCGTCAGGTCAAAAGAAACAGGAAGGATGAGAGTGAAATCCTGGTCTTCCAATCCCTTCAGGCTTTCGATCGCCCTCTTGGCCAACCGCAGCCCCTCTAAATAGGGCAATTCCTCCGGTTGCTTGAATTTGAGATAGATAGGGATGATGATCGCTTTTTTCATGATCCTTTCGCTTTATTTTCTTCCGGTCCAGGGGAAGAGGGTTTGATCATGCTCAGGATCGCTTCGTTCCAGACCTGAGGGCCGGTGCCATGAATGATCGTACAATTTTGAATCGGTGATAAAGCCTCCGGTGAAACGCGATCTTCCCCTTTGAGAAAAATGGGATGGTCCACGACGGATAACATGGACAGATCGTTCAGGCTATCGCCGATTCCGACGGTCACGATGGAGACAAATTGATGCTCGTAGAGTTTCTTCAAGATTTCAACGGCCTGACCCTTATCGTTCTTGCCCAGGAGGTGGTGAAACCTCCCACCCCAGGCGTAGGTCATCCCCTTTTCTTCGATCTTTCTCCTGACGATCTCAATTTCTTTCTCTCCACCTTCAATGATAAAGGGCTCGTCATATTCTCTCTTTTTGGCCCATTTCGCCTTTTTCAAATCCAAGCCACACAGAGAAGATATTTCTTTCTCAGTCAAATCGGAGAATCCCTTCATCGAAATCCCTGTTTCTTTCTTAATGGAATCCAGGATTTCAATAATCCGTGGATAAAAAATGCCTAATTCCAGAACGAAAAACCAATCTGTTTCCCTGCCGTAAGGAAACCGGGAAGAAAAATAATCCTTAGGAATGAAAACGGCGCCTCCGTTTTCAGAGATAAACGGGTGACCATTTGCCAATTCTTTCCGATAAAACTCGATCTCCGCCATGGTCTTACTGCTTGATAGGACAAGGGGGATGTCCTTCTGCCTGATGAGATCGAGGGCAGGCTGGGCTGGTTCAAAGGAATAAGTGTTCCGGTCGAGCAGGGTCCCATCGAGGTCTGTGAAGATCACAAGTTTAGGTGTTGTCGTCATCGACGGCATTCCTCAGCCTATCTAAAAAGTCGGGAATAGCAGAAGTGACCCGGCTCCAATTCGGAATGAGTGGAATGCTGAGCGGATCTTCCACAAAGGCCTTGCTGGCCAGTTCAATCCCCTTGGTAAAGGTTTCCACCGCCACCCCTTCCTCATGGCGGTCAAAATCAAGCCCGTTGATATCCGCATCATCGTCATATTTTGTGATCGCCTCCTGGGCCGTTCTCAAATAGGTTGCTCTCAATGTCTTCAATAGGCTCTCTGAAAGATCGATTCCCTCGCTGGCCAGGTTTCGGAAGAGAATCTTTGCAATATCAATCGACATTCTCAAAAGTCCTTTGCTGGGATCGTCCGGGGAAAGCTCCTGGTGCTTATGCTCATAGTTTTCCGTTAAATCGACCTGGCAGACCCGTCTCAAAGAACAGTTGCGAAAAACTTCTGATAATACCCCTACCTCCAGCCCCCAGTCCCACGGAATCCGGTTGATCCTGGCCAAGTCCGTAATCATCGAAAACTCTCCGGCCAGGGGATAGCGAAAACTGTCCAGAAAGACCAGAAAGGGAAGGTACCCCAAAAGGCGTTCCAGGGAGCGAAGCAGCGGGGTGACAAAGAGACGGGTGACCCTCCCATGCAGTTTATTCGTCACCCGACTGTAATACCCTTTGCAGAACTCATATCCCAGGTTGGAATTAACCACCGGGTAGCATAACCGGGCCAAGAACTCCCGCTCGTAACTTAAGATGTCACAATCGTGAAGCACGATGACGTTGCTCTTTTCCTTTGCCAACACGTAGCCAAAAGCCATCCACGTAGATCGCCCCTTGCCGTCCTCACCGGCGGAGATATCATTCTTCTTGAGGATGTCATAAAGAGATTGAACCCTCTTGCCGTCATTCCAGACGACGGTTGTTTGCTGTGGAAGAACAGAGAAGAACTTTTTCGCATGTTCGAAATCCTTCTCCTTTGCTCTTCCCAGGGTAACAATCACCTCGTTGATGTATTTCACTTTCTGAATTTCCGAGATAATGATCTGAAGCGCTTTCTCCTTCAGTTCGGAAAAAAGGGAAGGAAGAACCAATGCGATCGGATTGTGTTTCGCATGGAACTCCAACTCCATTTCCATCCGCTCCAAATTCCCTTTTTTGAATCGATGAAGTGTGGTGATCACCCCGGGCTGAAAAAAATCGGTCATGGCTCTTCCCCTTTCCTCATCACAAGAAGGTCTAGTCCAGCGGTCACGGTAACGATGCCTACACTATTTAGGGACGATGAACATTAAACGATAGACGATGAGCCCCGTACTATCTTTCTTGTTCATTGTCCATGGTTCATCGTTCACGCTGCCCCATTACTTATTTTTTATTCTAAGGATATGGCTGAGTCAATAGGGTGAAGAAAGTATTTCTTGGCAAGAATACCCCCGGATGCCAGGTTGGCCGCCATGAGCCCGAGAAGATGATTCGGGTGCCAATAAAAAAGCCGCTATCCGAAGTACCGTTCGGATAGCGGCCCGACGATCTAAAAACTGCCTCAATTAAAAGACTCGTTTTCTTCAAAGGTCAAGAATCTTTTCATCTCCCCCTGAAGAATCATTCATATCCAGGGAACTTCATTCGCTTGAACTTACCTCCTTCGATCCGAATGAATACCATATCTTTTTTGCTTAAACCATCATGGTCGGTGGGGCTGTAATTGTAAATTCCATGACAGGCTTTAAGGTCCTTCGTTTTTTCAAGGGCATCTCTGAATGTCTCCCGGGTCACCTTTCCGCCACACCGCTTCAGCGCATCGTAGACGAGAGCGATTGCATCATGGCCGTGGCCTGAGAACTGGTCAATTCCCATGCCGTAACGTTCCTTCATCCGCTTGTCGAAATCAAGAATGACAGGCCGGATCGGATCGTTATCATCAAGTTGATCAGGCACGACCGGCTTTCCAGCTCCGAACTCCACCCCTTCCATGGCTTGCCCGCCCAAAGCAAGAATAAAACCGAATCCGAAGCCATGGGTTCCGAGAATGGGAGTCTTGACCCCCAGGGTTCGCAAGTTCTTGCAGACGATCGGGCCGGGTGGACCGGCGGTGCAGGCATAAAAGGCATCCACTTTTTCTTTCTCAAGGATCGGTTTGAGCTTGATGAGCTGAGGAGTCATATCGATATCCGTCGGTTGATGGGTTTCCTTGGAAATAATGACCTTCATCCCCTTTTCCTCGCCGAAGCGCTTATAAAGCTGAGCCAGGCTTTGGGCCAGGGGCCATGCGCCGTGGAAAACCAGCACGTTTTTATATTTCCTGGCCGAAGAAAGATCCACCAGCTTCTGGGAGACGATCAGATCGCTCTGGGCGATATTGAAGGCCCATTTCTGTTTCAGGTTCCGCATCATCGGATTCGACGGGCAGATGATGAGGTTGGTGATCTTCTCTCTTTCGGCGATGGCTCTGCTTGCTCCCTGTAAATTATCTTCAAAGGGGCCGATAACGGCTAGAATCTCCTTGTCCCGGGTGAATTTGGTGATATTCGAAGCCACCCTTCCGACATCGAAACCATTGTCTTCGAAGATCAGCTCAAGAGGATGTCCGTCGACGCCGCCCTCCTTGTTGATTCTCTCGACTTCAAGCATCATGGCACTCTTCAAAAGCTTGGTCACCTCGGCCCACGGTCCGGTGAATTCAAGGTTGACCCCGATCTTATAGGGGGATTTCTCAGCGACGTAAGCAGGGGTAGCCCAAGCCATGAGAATCAGAATCAGGACGGATATGAAAGAAATCGTTCTTTTCATCGAATAACCTCCTTAAAGAATATGTAGCGCCCCCATTGACTGGGGGCGGAAAAGTAACCGTTGGCACGATGTGTGTGCTGACAGGGAGGAATGTCGACGCGGCGGTATATTACAGATACTTCTGGATCAGGATCTCAGCGATCTGGACGGCGTTCAGTGCCGCACCCTTCCGGATGTTGTCCGCAACGACCCACAGATTGATCCCGTTGGGGATCGATTCATCCTCGCGAATCCTTCCGACAAAGGTTTCATCCTTGCCCGCCGCATGGATCGCCAAAGGATACTCGAACTTCTTCGGATCGTCCACGACCACGACCCCCGGAGCCTTCGCGAGAATTTTTCTTACCTCGTCCGCTTTCAATTTCTTTTCGGTCTCAACATTGACCGATTCCGAGTGGCCGTAGAAAACGGGAACCCGGACGGTCGTGGCGGTCACGCGGATCGAATTATCCTCCATGATCTTCTTCGTCTCATTGACCATCTTCATCTCTTCTTTGGTGTAGCCGTTGTCGAAAAAGACGTCGATGTGAGGAAGACAGTTGAAGGCGATTTGATGCGGATAGACTTCTTTCTTGACCTCCTGCTGGTTGTAAATGGCAAGGACCTGGGTTTCCAATTCTTTGATCGCTCGTTTTCCCGTTCCCGAAACCGCCTGGTAGGTGGAGACCACCACTCTTTTGATCCGGGCGGCATCATGAAGAGGCTTCAGCACAACGACCATCTGGATGGTTGAGCAGTTGGGGTTCGCGATAATATTCTTTTTCGGATATTGAGCGATGGCATGGACGTTAACCTCCGGGACCACCAGAGGCACATCAGGATCCATGCGAAACGCACTGGTATTGTCGATCACCACACAGCCCGCCTTTCCGGCGATGGGAGCAAACTTCTCACTTACGGAGCCCCCTGCCGAGAAGAGACCGATATCAATGCCCGCGAAGGACTTTTCGTTCAGCACCTCCGCCGTATACGACTTACCCTTAAACTCCAGCTTCGTCCCCGCCCCCCGTGTGGAGGAAAGAAGCTTCAGCTGATCCACTGGAAAGTTTCTATGCTCCAACGTGGCAATCATCTCGTTTCCCACCGCACCGGTGGCTCCTACCACAGCAACGTTATACTTCTGCTTCTTCATAGGATCCTCCGTCTTTAAACAAACAGGGATGCTCCTTTCGAACATCCCCGTTCTTTAGATACCGCCTCGTATCTACAACTATAATTAGAAGAAAAAGGGGTATGTTGTCAAGAGGGGAATTGATTTTCGGTCAACTTTTCTTGATCCAAGGATCCACATCCTCCCCAAGGCCATCCGCCACAAAATTAGTCCAGATCCAGCTTTACCTTACACTGATTACATTTTATAGCGCCCCGGAAAGCTTTATTGCCGCATTCAGGACAAATATAGCGGGCTTCTTCATCTTGAATCCATTTTTCAGTACCCACCTCTCGCCAATACGGAATAGCCCGCAAAATAACCTTTTTGCCAACAGCCATGGGAAAATGTTCAATGTGCTGACAAGGAAATTGATCGCACTGATGGCATCCGGTGTAACCTTTCTCTCGTGTGCAGGCCCTGATCTCACACTGTCGGCAATGCATAAACTGCTCATCGGATAAGCAGCCACGACATTTAATATCTTCTACCGAAAGGTTTTCACTATTAGGAAGAATCCCTTTGCCGGGAACTTCTCCCTTGTAAAGATTGACTAAAGCCTCCTTGAATTTCTGATGATGATCGCGGTGTGCGATATAGATCGCACAGACTCCGCAATAAAGACCACAAGGAGCAATCAAATCCGGATTGATCTTCATTCTAATTCCTCCTGATTTAGCATCTTCTCATACTAACGCTCCCGCTCACAGGTGAGGGCCACATAGTGGCCCGAATCCTTGTGCAGAGGGATGTTAGGCGACCTAATGCTCATGTTTGTAAAACCAGATCACTAAGAGTCCAAGTCTTCAAGATACAGTGGCGCATGAGGACTCGTAAATTTGCGAAAGCACTCGAGGTGGCAGAAAAACTGCTGCTCCCTTTGTCCCTCTTCGCCCTTCGACCAATTAGCGATCAGGATGACGGCGCAAGGATCAAACGCATGCGCTTTCGCTGGATCTTGGCCGATGCCCTGGCCACAGAAGCAACATTGATATTCAAGCTCTCTCATAGATTCTACGGCCTAACAATAATTGGATTGCAGGTTGTAATTTCCTAAAATCCTATACGTGCTGGTTGGTTTTGTCAAACAAATTTTATGGAAATTACAGTGGTTCAACTGGCCACTCGATTACTAAGGAGTCCATAATTGAGAAGACATATTGTTCAGAAAATCTCCCCTCGCCCCTCTTTTCCAAAGAGGGGTAAATTCTCCTTTTGTGAAGCCTGCCTGCCGGTGAGGCAGGGGAGGGGAGGAGGCATTCAATTCAGTCCTTCCGTCATGCCGGACCTGATCCGGCATCCAGACGTCGTCCCGACGAAGGTGGGGAACCGTCCCAAAGACTGGGTCGCGGTTTTCACCGGGAATCCTGGATTCCGGCTTTCGCCGGAATGACACCCGTTAGGAAAACGGCAGTTTATGGAAGAAGAAACTAATTAAACCATCCAATTCATTATTCAGGGACAATCATCGAGAGGAAATGGGTGGGCTTAAGGATACTGTAAATCGAAGGCATTGCGGATTAGTTCTATTTTTTCCTTTTCGGGGGGAAGGAGGATGGCCACGACATCGAACCTTGCTTTTATATCTTCAAGCTTCTTCTCTTTTAAGAAATGGAGGGCCACCTTCGACAATTGCCTTTGTTTGAATGGGGTGACCGCCAGTTGGGGAGGACCAAAGGCCATCGAAGTCCGGGTCTTTACTTCAACGAAGACCAGGGTATCCTTCTCTTTGGCAATGATGTCCATCTCACCCAGGTTGCAGACATAATTCTGTTCAATAATACGATAGCCTTTCTTCTTCAGGAATCGAAGAGCCTTCTCCTCGCCCTCCCTGCCAAGTTCCTTCTTTTCTCTCCGTGGCTCGTGTCCGTGCTCCGCGTCCGTAGTTAGTCCTCTTTTTTCGTGTTAGTGATCAGTTCCAGCCGCATAAACAGTATGCACTAAGCACTAAGCAGAAAGCACTAAACAGTGGGCAGAAGAACATGACTCCTAAAAATACCAGGAGCATTTCTTTTAACTGATGACTTGCAGCCTTTATTTTTAACTGCCTTCTGCTTACTGCCTACTGGTGGCTGATGGATCACAAGTATTCCTTCACTCCTCGAAAGGTCTTGCGATGGAGCTCGCAGACGCCGAATTTTTCAATCGCCCTCTGATGTTCCTTGGTGCCGTAACCTTTGTGCCTGGCAAAATTATACTGAGGGTACTTCAGGTGACACTCCGACATCATTCGGTCCCGGGTCACCTTGGCTATGATGGAAGCTGCTGCAATGGAGTTGCAGAGCCGATCACCTTTTCGGATGGGTTTTTGAGGGATGGGAAGTTCAAGACCACCTTGGGAACCATCGATGAGGATAAAATCGGGAGGGTGGGGAAGGTTTTCAATGGCCAAGGCCATGGCTTTCAGCGTGGCCTGGAGAATGTTGATGCGATCGATCTCCTCCTGGCCGATAATGCCGATGCCAACTCCTTCGGCCTCTGCAAAGATCGTTTTGTAAAGCTCTTCTCGCTTTTTCGATGAAATTTGCTTTGAATCAAAAAGCTTTTCTCCGATGCCCTCCTGAGGCAGGATAACCGCTGCGGCCACAACCGGCCCGGCTAAAGGCCCCCTTCCCACCTCATCGACACCGGCAATCCGATGATAGCCCCGGCGAGAATACATCTTCTCGAAATAATCCATGGGCTGGACTGGAAGGGACGGGAAGAGCATAAACAATTAGAGTAAAGAGTAGGCAGGCGGCAGTAGGCAGTAAGCAGAACAAAATTAGGGATTCGAGCTTCTACTGCCTACAGCCTTCTGCCTTCTGCCTTCTGGTCGTTACGCGACTTGTTTCTTTTCGCTTCGAATGCGAGCTGCCTTCCCCTTCAAGCCCCGAAGGTAGAAAAGCTTAGCCCGTCTTACCTTTCCCCGGCTGATCACATCGATCCGGTCCACCCGGGGAGAGTGGGTTGGAAAAACCCTTTCAACGCCGATCCCGTAAGAGATCTTCCTCACGGTGAACGAAGATCGAATGCCCCCCTTCTTCTTGCGAATGACCACTCCTTCGAAGGGTTGTATTCTTTCCTTCTCCCCCTCCACGATCTTGACATGGACCCTTACGGTATCACCCACCCTGAAGTCTGGGAGATCTGTCCTTAACTGTTCTCTCTCAACCACTTCCATCGGATTCATCTTCTTCTCCTTCCTACCCTTGATCAAACCCGCAGAGAGCAAAGCGCATGGCGGAAAAAAATAAGAAATTGAAACTCTATGCTCCATGCCCCATGCTTATTACATTGTTCGGTCGCCTAACAGCCGGTCTAAAATAATGGCCACTGCCGAACGCACAGAAAGATGATTATACCCTTTTCCCTCGATCGGCGCCAGAACATAATCGGAGTCGTCCTTGACCTCCTGTGTCAAACCCCATCCTGTCCCAAACAGAATGAAATAGGGTGTGGTTTCATCTTTCAGTAACTTCTTTAACAATCCGAAATCAATGTTCTTTGGATGGGCGGAGGCCCCTGTAGCCACTCGTTTCACCTCTTTTTGCCAAAGATCGGAGATCGTTCGATCAGCTTCGTCAATGGTCCGTGAGACCCGGACGAGAGAAAGAGATTCCTTCCGGGTCGGGTTGTAAACCGACCCGGCGCCCTCCACCCAGTGACGGATGATCCTTTCCGCTAACTGAATCTGGCTTTCCAAAGGGGTGATAATGAAGAACCCTCCTACTCCGAATGTCTTGGCGCACCGGGCAATATCATGAATATCAAAATTGGTGAGGGCGGTGGCCACGACTTCTCTCCTCTTATCATAAATCGGATGGTGAACCAATCCGATATAGAGGTTAGATCCCAATCCTGACATTCAGTCTGACTCCAACCTATTTCCAGTCCAGGTGCTGCTTCAATTTCAAATTCCAAATACCAATATCCAAATCCCAAATGAATTCCAATTTCCAATAGCCGAAACCGATATTGCTTCGAATTTGGGCCGTTGGAACTTATTTGGAATTTGGTGCTTGGGATTTGGTGCTTGACCCAACTGCACAGTCCACATTCCGTGTTTCGCCATCATCATTCGATTGAAGAGCCTCCTCCAAAACCCTTCTATCCTCGTCGGTGAGGCTGGCTTTAGCCAAAAGATCCGGCCGTCTCATTGATGTTCGCCGGATGGCTTCCCTTCTCCTCCAGAGAGAAATGGCTGAATGATTTCCCGAAAGGAGCACTTCCGGAACGCGGCATCCTTTGAACTCAACGGGTCTTGTGTACTGAGGGTATTCTAAAAGGGAGTTGAAGAAAGAATCCTCCTCGGCCGAGCGATCGGATCCTAGAACTCCGGGAATAAACCTTGAGACAGCGTCAACGAGGACCATCGCTGCCAATTCACCTCCTGTCAAGACGTAGTCCCCGATCGAGATCTCTTCGTCTATGAAGAGCTCTCTCACTCTTTCATCGACCCCTTCGTATCTGCCGCAAAGCAGGATGAGATGGGGTTGGGTGGAAAGCCTCCGGGCCAGATCCTGGTGGAAAGGCTTCCCCTGAGGGGTCAGATGGATGGTCCGGGCAGATGGATATTGCGCCTTCACGGACTCGATGGCCCGGGCAATGGGCTCCACCTTCATCACCATGCCCTGGCCTCCCCCATAAGGGGCGTCATCCACCACCTGATGTTTATCCAGCGTAAAATTGCGGATGTTGATGGTTTGAATCTGGATGAGCCCTTTCTCGACAGCTCTGCCCAAAATGCTTTCCTGCAGAGGGGAGGCAAACATATTGGGAAAGAGGGTAAGAATATCAATCCTCATCCGCATCCTCCCACAACCCCTCCATCCGGGCGACCTTCATCACCCTTTTCCCAAGGTCAATACCCAGGATCACCTCCCCGATCGCGGGCAGAGAGATTTCTCCCCTTTTCCCTTCGATCACATAGACGTCATGAGCTCCCGTGGAAAAGATCTCCCTCACCTTTCCGATCCGTTTGCCTTCGCGGGTCTCAACCTTCATCCCCAAGAGGTCGGCCCAATAATATTCTCCCTCTTCTAAACCCGGAAAGGCTTCTTTCTCGGCGAGAATCATCTTCCCGATCAGGGGTTGAGCTTGTTCAATCTTTTCGATCCCCTTTAATCGAAGGATGAGACGGGGAGGATGGGGACTTGCCTCCAGAATTTCGTAGGACTCCGGTCTGCCTTTTTCGTCTTCGATGAAGATCTCGTGATAAGAAACGAAACGGCGGAGGTCTTCTCCAAAATACTCCACCTTCATCCTCCCCTTGATCCCGTGGGGTTTGACCACCCTGCCGATGGGGAAAAGATTTTTCTCCATAGCCCATGACGGAGGCTCTGAAAAAGTTCAGAACTCTCTGATACCATTGAAGAGGGACCGATTCCACAGACGCGGTATTTATTGGAAGAATCAGGAAAATCTGTGTAATCTTATCTTGAACCCGTGTTATCCAGAGGGCGCGAAATATCTTTTCAGTCCTCGTTTATTCGATGATCTCTAAAATAGAACGTTTCCCCAGATTCGCCGAGACGGCTCCGAGGATGACCCGGATGGACCTGGCCGTCCGGCCCTGTCTTCCGATCACCTTCCCTAAATCTTCCTTGGCCACGGAAAGCTCGATGACAGAAGTCTTTTCACCTTCAATTTCGGAAACCCTGACTTGATCCGGATGATCGACCAATGCCTTCGCAATATACTCCACCAGTTCTTTTGCGTTCATGACCCCACCTCCACTTTCGCATCAGACCTTGAAGGATTCATGATCAGCAAGGGGTTTTGGATAAGGCGGTTTATTCGGTCTTCCCTTCGGCCAACTTCGTTGAAATTCCGGATCGTATTAAAAGTTGACGAACGGTCGCCGTGGGCTGAGCTCCCTTTCTCAACCACTGAATCGCCTTTTCTTCCTTGAACCGAACCTCCACTGGATTCTTCTTGGGATCGTACGTCCCCACCTGCTCAATGAATTTGCCGCTCCTGGCAGCGCGACGATCCGAAACCACAATTCGGTAATAGGGGCTCTTCTTCCCGCCAAATCTCATCAATCTTATAGATGCAGCCATATCGTTTATTACCACCTCCTTCGTCTAAAATTCCAAATTACAAATTCCAAACCCCAAATAAGCTCCAAATTCCAATTTCAAATGACCAAACAGATTTTGTTTCGGATTTGAGTGATTGGAATCTATTTGGAATTTGGTGCTTGCATATCCACTATGCTCAACGCACACCGTCTACTGGAAGACAGGCGCTGTTCTGTCAGGAGAAAAACGGTGCCCGTCCCCTTCCGAGCCCTTTCTCCCCCATCTTACTAAATTGCTTCATCATCTTTCGAGCTTGGGCGTATTGTTTGAGAAGTCGGTTGATCTCCTGAACGCTCGTTCCACTTCCCCGGGCAATCCTCAATCTTCGACTTCCGTTGATGATCTGATAATTCGCCCGCTCTTTAGGGGTCATCGAATTGATCATGGCTTCTACCTTCACCAATTCCTTCTCGTCGAAATCGAGCCCCCCCATCCCCTTCATCTTTTTCGGAAGCCCCGGGATCATTCCCAAGATCGATTCCAAGGACCCCATTTTCCGAACCTGTTGGATCTGGTCCCGAAAATCTTCTAAGGTAAAAGAATCCTTTCGGATCTTCTTCTCTAACTCTTTGACTTGTTTTTCATCGAAGGCGGCTTCTGCTTTCTCGATCAGGGTGAGGACATCTCCCATCCCCAGAATTCTTGAAACCATTCGATCGGGATGAAAAGCCTCCAGGGCGTCTAACTTTTCTCCCACTCCGATAAATTTAATGGGTTTTTGTGTGACGGATTTTATCGAAAGAGCAGCCCCTCCCCGTGCGTCCCCATCCATTTTGGTCAGAACGACTCCGTCAATGCCCAGACGGTCATTGAAGTTTTTTGCAATATTGACCGCGTCCTGCCCGGTCATGGCGTCGGCCACCAGGAGCACCTCTCTAGGCTTGATCTGGGTTTTGATCTCCCGCAATTCCAGCATGAGTGCTTCATCGATATGAAGCCTCCCGGCGGTATCGATGAGCATCACATCATAACCGCCCTTCAGGGCAACATCCCTTGCTTTTAAGCAGATGTCGATCGGCAGCTGGGATGTCTCGGGACGATAGAAGTCAACCTTTAATTCTTCTCCTAGTTTCTGCAATTGCTCAATCGCTGCGGGTCGATAGACGTCAGCAGGAACGAGGTAAGGCCGTTTCCTCTTCTCCTGAAAATACCGGG
>Ga0209293_10000060_pt1 | contig 14530 bp, 11 predicted proteins | sample Mud_0915_D1_FD_187690 | JGI IMG/M metagenome (GOLD analysis project Ga0209293, IMG submission 187690) | Wetland microbial communities from Old Woman Creek Reserve in Ohio, USA - Mud_0915_D1 (SPAdes) (version 2) | ecosystem: Environmental > Aquatic > Freshwater > Wetlands > Sediment ... | reverse complement strand
TGAATGCCTAACAGTGTATTAGACAGAATTCTGTATTTTCCGGAAATTCCGGTATTAGACAGAATTCTGTCTAAATCGGATTGCGATGCCAAGCGAGCGGGCACATAATTCCAGGCGCGATACGGATATCGCCCAATACAACAATATGCCAGGGAGGGTGTCATGGCTGACTCAGCCAAGTCCCGGTTCTGGGACAATTACATCGAAAAGACAAAGGCTTATAACCTCAAGCCGTCCACGGTTCGGTGGCACGTCAAGCATGCCGAAGCGTACATCAGGGCCCACACGGGGCGGCGATTGGCCACGCATGCGGCGGCGGACGTTGAGAATTATCTCAGGACAAAAGGCAGAAGCGCGCGGCTGACCGATTGGCAATTCGGTCAGTTGGTGCGGGCGTTGCAGATCCTGTTCGTCGACATGGTTCGCCTTCCCTGGGCGACGGAATTCCCCTGGCAGGGTTGGATAGACTCAGCCCGGGAACTGGAGTCGAACCACCCCACGGTGGCACGCGATGCCGAGAGCACTGAGCCGGGGGAACAGGGTGGCAGGGAGACCCGGGGTCGTTCACGCGACGTCGATCGACTGGTTACGCGATTCAAACAACAGCACCCGCGATATGCCGAGCGGTTGGTGGCGGAAGTGCGCGTGCGCCAGTACTCGATTCGCACCGAAAGGTCCTATTTGGAGTGGTTGGCGCGCTTCACGCAGCATCATGGCATGCGTGACCCGGCGGAACTGGATGGCGCCGCGCTTACGGCGTTTCTCGAACATTTGGTCGTGAAACGCCTGGTTTCCGCCAGTACGCAGAGTCAGGCGCTCAATGCGCTGGTGTTCTTCTACAAGCGGGTCCTGAAGAACGAGGGGATCGAGCTCGGCGCCTTCGCCCGCTCAAAGAAGCCGCGCCGGCTGCCGGTTGTGCTGACGCGCCAGGAGGTAGCCGCCCTGCTGGCGAGGCTCGACCACCCCGTATCATGGCTCATGGGCGGTCTGCTGTACGGCTGCGGGCTGCGCCTGATGGAGTGCGTGCGGCTTCGGGTCCAGGATGTGGATTTCGGCTATCAGCGCATCCTCATTCGCAACGCCAAGGGCGGCAAGGATCGCATCGTGCCGTTGCCGGGCCGGCTGATCGACGCGCTGCGCGAGCAGATACGCTCCGTCGAGCAGCAGCACCAGGAGGATCTGGCGTGCGGCCTGGGGTCCGTTTATCTCCCCGACGCGCTGGCGCGGAAATATCCGAACGCGGAGAAGGAGTTGATGTGGCAGTACCTGTTCCCGGCAACGCGCGTATCGACCGATCCGCGTTCCGGCAAGGCACGGCGTCACCACATTCACGAGAACAATCTGCAAAAGTACATCAAGGGGGCCGCCACGGCCGCCGGGCTGACGAAGCGCGTCAATTGCCACGCGCTGCGCCACTCGTTCGCCACGCACTTGCTTGAGTCCGGCTACGACATCCGCACCGTGCAGGAACTATTGGGGCATGCCGACGTGTCGACCACGATGATCTACACCCACGTCCTGAACCGGCCGGGAATTACCGTCGCAAGTCCGTTCGACCTGCTGTAGGCGGGCCAATTGACCGGTTCGTCAGCGGCTCAGAACGGCGGCTTCGCATCCGGCATCGTCGCCAGCACCAGCTCGCGGAAGCGCTGCTGGATGCGCTTGAGCGCTTGCTCGTTGTCGCCCTCGAAGCGGAATACCAGCACCGGGGTGGTGTTGGAGGCGCGCACCAGGCCGAAGCCGTCGTCGAAGTCGACGCGCAGGCCGTCGATGGTGGTGACCTTGGCGTCCGGGAAGCTGGCGCGCTTCAGCAGCCGCTCCATGAACACGTAGTGCTCGCCCTCGGCGAACTTGAGGTTGAGCTCGGGGGTGTTCACGGTGTTGGGGAGCGCGGCGAAGATCGCTTGCGGCGGGCGGGCGTCGCGCGACAGCAGCTCCAGCAGGCGCGCGCCGGTGTACAGGCCGTCGTCGAAGCCGTACCAGCGCTCCTTGAAGAAGGTGTGGCCGCTCATCTCGCCGGCCAGCAGCGCGCCGGTCTCCCTGAGCTTGGCCTTGATGAACGAGTGGCCGGTCTTCCACATGGTCGGTCTTCCGCCGGCGGCGGTGATCGCGGCCGGCAGGGTGCGCGAGCACTTCACGTCGTAGATGATCTCGGCGCCCGGGTGGCGGGCGAGCACGTCGCGGGCGTACAGGATCATCTGCCGGTCGGGCCAGATCACCGAGCCGTCCGGCGAGATCACGCCGCAGCGGTCGCCGTCGCCGTCGAAGGCGAGGCCGACGTCGTAGCCGCCCGTTTTGATTTCATTGATGAGGTCGACCAGGTTCTTCGGCTGGCTCGGGTCGGGGTGGTGGTTGGGGAAGGTGCCGTCGACCTCGCAGTAGAGCTCGGTCACGTCGCAGCCGAGGCGCCGGTAGAGCGGCGCCGCCAGCGCGCCGGCCACGCCGTTGCCGCAGTCGACGGCGACGCGCATCTTGCGCGCCAGCTTTACATCGCCGGCAATGCGCGCGAGGTAGTCCTCGCCGATGTCCTGGTGGGTGATCTTGCCCGCGCCACTGACGAGGTCGTTGGTCTCGATGCGGTTGCGCAGCCGCTGGATCGCCTCGCCGGCCAGGGTCTCGCCGCCGATCATCATCTTGAGGCCGTTGTAGTCGGGCGGGTTGTGCGAGCCGGTGACGGCGACCCCGGTGTGGGTGCCGAGGTGGTGGGTGGCGAAGTACACCACCGGGGTCGGCACCATGCCGATGTCGATCACGTCGCAGCCGCTCGCCGCCAGCCCGCGCGCCAGCGCCGCGGTGAGCTCCGGCCCGGACAGCCGCCCGTCGCGCCCCACCACCACGCGGTTCTGGTTGCGGGCGCGGGCCTCGCTCCCGATCGCGCGGCCGATGCGCTCGACGATCTCGGCGGTGAGCGTCTTGCCGACGATGCCGCGGATGTCGTAGGCCTTGAAGATTTCGCGGGGCAGGGCGGCGGGGGTGGTCGGGGTCATGGGCTGATCACTGTCCTTAAGGTTGGCGGCGGGCCGGGTCGCTGGGGCGGGGTGGCAATTCTAGCAAGTGTTTGGAATTACCTCTCGCTTAACAGAGGGTTTCGAGTTTCGGGTTCGGCGCCCGCAGGATCGGGGGTTTGCCGGTTCGGGCTCGGATTAAACCTGAAACATATGAAACATAGTTGTCGCCCGGATGCAGGCCCGCAGGGACGGAATCCGGGGTTCTGCCGGGGTTTCCCCGGATTCCGCTGCGCTTCATCCGGGCTACATAGATAGCGGCCGGTGGCGGGTCTCGGGTTCGGTACCCCTTCGGATCGGAGGCTTGCGGTTTGGGTCTGGATTCAACCTGAAACCTGAAACCTGAAACTTGAGACTTGAAACTTGTGTTTTAACCGGGCAGCGCCTGGGTCAAAGTGCGGTTGCCGCCGGCGTCGCGGGCCGACTGCAATGCTGCCTCGGCGCGGGCCAGCGCGTCGGCTGGCGCGGCATCGCCGGTGGCCAGCGTGGTGAGGCCGGCGCTCCAGGCGTAGGCGCGCGGCAGGCCGCTGCCGGGGTCGAATTCCTCGGCCAGCTTTTCGCGCAGGCGCTGCACCACCGGCTCGACCTTGTCCAGGTCGGTAAGCGGGAACAGCACGCCGAACCGGCCGCCGTCGAGGTGCGCCACCAGGTCGCTCTGGCGCAGCGCGAGGCGCAGCTGCTGGGCGAACTGCTTGAGCAGGACCTCGACGGCCTTGGGGCTGATCTGGGTGCTGATCTCCTCGAGCCGGTCGATGTCGGCCAGCAGCAGCGCCGACGGGAAGCCGGTGTGGGCCTGATGGTGCAGCTGCTCGAGGCGCGCGTCGAACGCGGCGCGCGAGGCGAGGCCGGTGAGCGCGTCGCTCTGGAGCCGGTGCTCGAGTGCGCGCCGGTCGGCGATCATGGCCTCGCCGGAGCCGCGCAGACGGCGGGCGAGGGCGGCGATTTCCTTGAGCCGGAACGGGTAGCGGTCCATCAGCACGCCGCTGCGGATGTCGTCGAAGAAGGTGCCGAGCAGTGCGGCATCGTGGCTGAGCGCGCGCTTCAGCATGCGCTCCGGCAGCGTCACTGCCAGCACCAGCAGCAGCACGGCGAGCGCGGCCGCGCCGCCCAGCAGGCCGATGGTCGCCGTTGAGGGCTGCCATGCGGCCGGCGCCGGCCAGTAGGCCACCTGCCAGTCGGTGCCGGTCACCGGCTGGACGAGCAGCGGTTCGCCGGCGTTGCGGGCCGGGTCGCCGCTCGCGGCCACGGTCAGCGCCTGGCCATCGCGATTGATCTGGCGCAGCTCCACATAGCCGTCCTCGGCGCTGACGGCGGCCACGGCGGCCCGCGCCATGGCCGGGTCGATGCTCAGCAGCACATGGCCGAGGGACTTGGCGCGGTTGGCCGGATCCGCGATCCGTGCCAGCACGTCGATATGCGCGCTCGGGTCATTGGCGAGGTGCAATTCCGGGCCCGGCACCGGTTCGCCGGTCTCGCTGCGACTGACGAGATCGAGGCAGGCGTAGGTGAGCGGCGGCGGTTCGGGATCGGCCTTGCGATCGCCGGCCGCGATCCAGCGGATCTTGAGCACGTGCGGCAGCGTGGAGGCGAGTTCGGTGGCCAGCGCGTTGCGCTCGGCGGTCTTGCCGGCGGCCAGCAGGTCGAGTTTGGTGGAGCGTGCGGCCAGGCGCTGCGCGGCATCGCGGTACTGGTCCACCAGCGCCTCCACGCGTGCTGCCGCCAGCCGCGCGCTGCTGGCGGCGTGCCGCTGCTGTGCGCCGCGTTGCAGGTCGTCGGTCAGCAGCCAGGCGCCGGCGCCAGCGCAGGCCACCGCCAGCACCATCAGGGCCGCGGTGCTGCCGGCAATCCGTGCAGCGCTCAGCATCTGTGCGGTATCAGTTGCGGATGCCGGTGTGGCCGAAGCCGCCGGTGCCGCGGTGGCTGGCGTCGAAATCGGCCACCACCTCGAACTCGGCCTGCACCACCGGCACGAACACCATCTGCGCGATGCGGTCGCCGGGCTCGATCGTGAAGGTCTCCTTGCCGCGGTTCCAGCACGACACGAACACCTGGCCCTGGTAGTCGGAGTCGATCAGGCCGACCAGGTTGCCGAGCACGATACCGTGCTTGTGACCGAGGCCGGAACGCGGCAGCAGCACGGCTGCGAGCGCGGCGTCGCCTATGTGGATGGCGATGCCGGTCGGGATGAGATGGGTGTCGCCGGGCTTGAGCGTCAGCGGCTCGTCGAGGCAGGCCACCAGGTCGAGGCCGGCGGCGCCGGCGGTCGAGTAGCGGGGCAGCGGGTACTTAGTGCCGATGCGCGCGTCGAGGATCTTGAGTTCGATTTTGGGCATGAAACTTCCGGGCGATGTGTTGAATGAGTTCGCGTGCCAGCTTTGGCTTGGGCGAGCGCGGCAGCTCGACGGTGCCGGCAGCATCCACCAGCAGCAGCGCGTTGTCGTCGGATTCGAAGCCGGTGGCGCCGCCGACGAGATTCGCACACACCAGATCGAGATGCTTGGCCGCGAGCTTGGTGCGGGCCGCGGCCTCGAGGTTTTCGGTTTCGGCCGCGAAGCCGACGGTGAACGGCGCATCGTCGAGGGCCGCGACCGCCGCGAGGATGTCCGGGTTGCGTACCAGCTCGAGGGTCAGGTGTTCGGCGGTCTTCTTGATCTTGTGTGCGGCGGCCGCCGCCGGGCGGTAGTCGGCGACCGCGGCCACCCCGATGAAGATGTCGGCCTGTCGCACTCGCGCCTGTATCGCCGCGTGCATCTCCTCGGCGGTGGTGACGCGCACGGTTTCGATGCGCTCCGGCGCCGGCAGCGCCACCGGGCCCGAGACCAGCAGCACGCGCGCCCCGGCCTCGCGTGCGGCCTCGGCCACGGCATAGCCCATTTTTCCGGAACTCTTGTTGGTGATGCCGCGCACCGGATCGAGCGGCTCCCAGGTCGGACCGGCGGTGATCAGCACGGTCAGGCCGTCGAGCACGCCGGTTTCGAAGAGGCCGGACGCGAGGGCGGTGATTTCGGTCGGCTCCAGCATGCGCCCCGGGCCGACGTCGCCGCAGGCCTGCGAGCCCTCGGCCGGACCATATATATGTACCGCGCGTGAGCGCAGGGTGGCGATGTTGGCCTGGGTGGCGGCATTGCGCCACATCTGCTGGTTCATGGCCGGGGCCACGGCCAGCGGCGCATTGGATGCCAGGCACACGGTGGTGAGCAGGTCGTCGCCGCGCCCCTGGGTGAGGCGGGCGAGGAAATCGGCGCTGGCCGGCGCCACCAGGATCGCGTCCGCCCAGCGCGCCAGCTGGATGTGGCCCATGGCCGCCTCGGCACCGGTGTCGAGCAGCCGGCGATGCACCGGCTGGCCGCTGACCGCCTGCAGCGTGAGCTCGGTGATGAATTCGGTCGCGGCCTCGGTCATCACCACCCGCACCTCGGCACCGGCCTCGCGCAGCCGGCGCACCAGATCGGCGCTCTTGTAGGCGGCGATGCCGCCGGTGACCCCGAGGAGGATGCGCTTATTGGCCAGAGAACCCATATGTTACAGTGTACTTGAGGCTGGAAAGCGCGGCCAATATGCGGAATTTCACACAAGCGCGCGCCGGCGCGGTGGATTTCCACGCAAATGGCGACACGCGCGTAGACAGTGCCCGGCAGGGAAGCAGTCACGACCAACGCACAAGGGAGGTGCGAACATGCCCATCACCGACTGGCCGCAGGCCGAGCGGCCGCGCGAGAAGCTGCTCACGCGCGGACCACAGGCGCTCTCGGACGCCGAGCTGCTGGCGATCTTTCTGCGTACCGGGATCAGCGGCAAGACCGCGGTCGACGTGGCGCGCGACCTGCTGAGCGAACACGGCGGGCTGCGCGCCCTGCTCAGCACCGAGCCGCAGCAGCTGTGCACCGCGCCCGGCCTCGGCCAGGCCAAGGTGGCACAGCTCATGGCCGCGCTCGAGATCGGCCGCCGCCATCTGGGCGAGCGGCTGCTGCGGGGGACCGCGCTCGAATCCTCGCGCGACACCCGCGCTTATCTGGAAGCGCAGTTGCGTGATCTCGATCACGAAGTATTCTGTGCCCTGTTTCTCGATACCCGTCACCGGGTGCTGGCGTTCGAGGAGCTGTCGCGCGGCACCCTCAACGGCACGGCGGTGTACGCGCGCGAGGTGGTGCGGCGGGCCTTGCGACACAATGCGGCGGCGGTGATCTTCGCCCACAACCACCCCTCCGGGGTCGCCGAACCGAGCCGCGCCGATGAGCTGCTCACCCAGCGCCTGAAGGAGGCGCTGGCCCTGGTGGAGATCCGGGTGCTGGACCACCTGGTGATCGGCGATGGAGAATGCGTGTCGTTCAGCGAGCGCGGGCTGCTTTGAATCGAGGTTTCGGGTTGCGAGTTTCGGGTTCGGCGGGCATGGTGCCGGGCGGGTCGGGATTGCGGCGGCGCCTGGATCGCAGCCTTGATCATAGGTTGAGTTATGGCCCTATGGGTTTAACGGACCTAACGAGGCCTGAGCCGGCCTGCACGGACCACAAGGCGCAGAGGATTTCCGTAACTCTCAAATATCGGAGTCGTTGCCCATGCAAGCGTTGATCGTCGTTGCCCATCCCAAGCCCGACAGCCTCTGCCAGGCGCTGGCGCGCGAGTTCGCCTGCGGGCTGACCGAGGCTGGCCACGAGTACCGCCTCCTCGATCTTTATGCCGAGGGTTTCGATCCGGTGCTGCGTGCCGCCGAGCTGCCCGGGCCGGCGCAGGCCCTGACCGAGGAGGTGCGGCGCATGCAGGAGCTGGTGCGGACCGCCGATGGGCTGGTGTTCGTCTACCCGGTCTGGTGGGGCACGCCGCCGGCGGTCCTGCAGGGCTGGCTGCAGCGGGTCTTTACCTATGGCTTTGCCTTCGAGGTCGCCAAGGGAGCCCCACAGGGGCTGCTGCGCCAGCGCGCCCAGGTCGTGGTCACCGCCGGCGGGCCGACCCCGTCGGACCCGACCGCGGCCCTGGTGGAATCGCTGCAATTCTGCGGTATGCAGACCGTAAAAAGCTTGGTGTTCCCCGGAATCGGGCCGGGCATTGACCCGAAGATCGTGGAAAATGCCCTGAAACTGGCGCGCGAGGCCGGGAAGGGTTTTTAGGTAGTTGTTTTAATTGAGTAATTTTCTGTTCCGGCTTCGGGTCGTCTCCCCCAACCCAACTACGCTTGTAGGAGCGGCCGTTTGGCCGCGATATTTTGCCAATCGCGGCCAAACGGCCGCTCCTACAGTCCTGTGTATGGCCCGTTGCCAGCGGATAACCAGGTACAAATGGCCGCTGTCCGCTGCGTTCCGGCCCTACCCATAGCCCGTGGTTTCTGATATAAAGTCGCGCTTTCCTGCCCGCCACCGGGGCAGCGATGTACGGAGATTTCAGCAATGTCGAAGGTCTGCCAGGTTACGGGCAAGCGCCCGCGCACGGGAAACACGGTTTCCCATGCCAACAACAAAGCCCGCCGGCGTTTTCTGCCGAATCTGCATGTCCGCCGCCTGTGGGTGGAAAGCGAGAAGCGCTGGGTGCGTCTGCGCCTCTCAACCAATGGTCTGCGCACCCTGGACAAAAAGGGTGTGGACGTCGTGCTCGCCGAGATGCGCGAGCGCGGTGAAAAGATTTAACGAGGATTGAGCAATGGCCAAGGCTGCGCGTGACAAGATCAAGCTGGTGTCGACCGCCGATACCGGTCATTTCTACACCACTACCAAGAACCGCCGTACCATGCCGGACAAGATGGAGATGAAGAAATTCGATCCCGTCGCCCGCAAGCATGTGATCTATAAGGAAGCCAAGATCAAGTAAGCGGCAATTCGATGTCAAAAAGCCCGGCCCCGCCGGGCTTTTTTGTGCCCTACAGGGACGTAGTAATGCCGCGGGAGCGCATGGATGCGCGCAGCGGCTGCCCTACAGGGACGTAGTAATGCCGCGGGAGCGCAGGACACGAAAATCGCGGCCGGGACGGCCGCTCGCAAAGACAATCCACCGTGCGCACTTGTAGGAGCGGCCGTCCCGGCCGCGATCAAGCCTTCCGACCGGTATCGACCTGACCTCGGCCATCGCAACGGCTGCTGGCGCTGGACTGCTCGCCGAGTAGCCAAAAAAAAGCCCACCCGCCGAGCGCGGGTGGGCAAGCTTCCCCCGGGAAACGAGGTTGCGGACCCTTTAACTGCTCCCCTTGTTTCTGCACCCCCAAACCCGACTGCCGTGGTCCTGGCTGCGCGGGCGGCTTGGCTGCCGCCCCGACGGGTAAAGTGAGTGCACCTCCCTGTGCAGATTCTTCCCTTCCCTGAGCGGGACGCCCGCGCATCTGCCGCCGTCTTGTTGTGTGGGCGGCCGGCCCTCCGGGTGTGGCCGGTCGGGACTCTGTTCCCGACAGACCAGACGGGCATCCGGGACAAAGACTACGGGATCGGGACTTACCGATAACTTACAGCGGGCTTACGAGACGGTTTGCGGCTGGCGGGTGGTGGGGCGCAGGGCATCGGTGGCCGGGGAGGGGTCCCGGCCGAGGGTGGCGCGCAGCATCTCGCAGCAGCGCCGGTACACGGCTTCGGCATCGGCATCGCGGCCGAGTTCGCGGTAGGCACGCATCAGCCGCTGGTAGCTCTCCTCGGCCAGCTCATTGACGTCGACCGCGCGCTCGTAGGTGTCGGCGGCGCGGCGCCAGTCCTGTTGCTGCTCGCAGTAGCGGCCGAGGCTCGACAGTGCGCACAGCAGCCGCGCATGCAGGCGCTCGCGCGCGGTGCTGGCCCACGACTGGGTCTGGTCGTTCCCGAGGAACGGTCCGCGGTACAGCCCGAGCAGTCGGGTGGCGGTGCAGGTGGTGGCGGCCTGGTCGCCGCTCACCGGTCCCGGCTGGCGGAGCAGGCCGTCGAGCCGCCCGATCAGTCGTTCCAGGCTCCAGGCATCGACCCAGCAGACCGCCGGGTTGAGCGACAGGCGGCCCTCGGACAGCAGCACTGCGCGCTCGTGCCCGAGCAGTTTGCGCAGCCGGTGCAGGGTGGTGTCGAAGGCGCGCTGGGCGGCATCGCCGTCGGCCTCCGGCCACAGCAGTTCGGCCAGCGCATCGACCGCCACGCCGCGACCGCCCTGCGCGATCAGCGCCGCCAGCAGGCCGAGCGGGCGGATCTGTGCCCGGCCCTCGAAGGTGAGCGGTTCGTCACCGCGCAGGATCGATAGCCGGCCGAAGGTGTAGATCTTGATCGGCCACGGCCAGGTTTCGAGATCGCGCGCCTCTTCGGTCGCCGGCAGGGCGCGCGCCTGGATCAGGTTGCGCACGTAGTCGGTCTCGATGCCGGCGTCGAGCGCGCGGGCCGCGAGCCGCGCCATGGCGCGCGGCAGCCAGCCGTGGAAGTTCATCACGCCCTGCTGGCGGGCGAGTGCCAGTCCGGCGGCCAGGTACCGCAGCGCCTCCTCATTGCGTTCCTCGTCGAAGGCGATCTGCGCCTCGAGCAGGTCGGCCTTCAGGGCGAACAGCGGGCTGCCGACCCGCGCGGCATGCTCGCGCAGTCGTGCCACCAGCGGCACAGCCGCCGCCGGGTTGCCCGCGGCCAGCTGGGCCAGTGCCTGGGCGTGTACCAGCAGCGCGTCGATCAGCCAGAACTGCAGGCGCTCTTGCATGCGCTGGCAGGCGGCAATGTGTTCGAGCGCCAGCGCCACCTCGCCGCGCTGCAGTGCCAGCCACGCGGCGTGGTGGTAGTAGAGGCTCTTGTCGAACGGCCGCGCCTCGGTGGCCAGCAGCGCGAAGCGCTCCAGCCACTCCTCGGCGGCGGCCGGGTCGCCGGCGGTGAGCGCAGCCGCGGCGCCGTGCGCATGCAGGTGTGCGTCCCACAACGGCAACCCCAGCGAGTCGGAACGCTTCAGGGCGTTGATCAGGGTCTCGGTGGCGCGCGCCGATTCGCCCGCCATCCAGTGATACAGGGCGAACACCGTGTACGCCATGATCTCGCGCAGCGGTGTGACCCGCTGGGTGAGCAGCGCCTCGCGCAGGTGCTGCACCACCACGGCCGCGCACGCCGGTTCGCCCTTCGACAGCCGCAGGATCAGCAGCTGCACGCCGGCCAGCACCCGCACGTCCGGTTCGACTTCGGCCTGCAGCACCGCGAGCGCACGCGCCGACCACTGTTCGATGTCCGGATGGTGCGGGTAGGCGAACACCATGGCGTTGAGCATGCTCGAGACCACGCGCGCCTCGAGCTCCGGGTCGGGCGCGGCCAGCGCCGGCAGCCCGGCGAAGGCGGCGATCCAGCCCTGCAGGCGCAGGAAGTCGCAGGACTCGTGCAGGATCGAGTCGACGACATTGCACCAGGCAAGCTGTGCGCCGCGCGCATCGCCGCGCTCGCGGAATGCGTCGATCGCGCGCTCGAACAGTTCGCGGCCCTCTTTCGGGGTCTTGTGTACGCGCACCGTGCCGAGCCAGGTGAGCAGCCACGGCGAGGCCTCGAGCCGGTCCGGCGGCAGCTGCAGCAGCCATTGTTCGAGCGCGGCGATGCGGCCCTCGGCAAGCAGGGTCGGGGCCAGCCGGGAGAGCGCCTGCTCGAAGGCGTCCCAGTCGCCGGTTTCGGCGTACAGCGGCAGCGCCGGTTCGAACAGCTTGCCCTCGATGAGCACTGCGGCCGTTTGCCGCCGCAGCTGGTCGAGTTCGGCGGCCGGGAAGTCGCGTTCGGCGCGCGCACGCAGGAAGCTGTGGAACAGCGGGTGGTACTGGAACGCCGGTTCCGGCAGGTCGTAGCGGGTGGTGAAGAAATTGTTGCGGCTCAGGTGGGCGAGCAGGTCGGCCGGCCGGCGCTCGCCGGTGAGCGCCGCCACGGTGCGCGCGGTCATGGTCGGCAGGAATGCCGACTTGAGCAGGATCGCGCGCGTGTCCGGGTCGGTTTTCTCGAACACCTCGGCGGCGAAGTACTCGAACAGCACACCCGGCGTGCCGGCCCGAGCGGCGGTCTCGGCCACCGCCGCCGGGTCGTCCTGGCGCAGCATCAGCAGCAGCCCGGCGGTCCAGCCGTGGGTGAGATCGTGCAGGGCCGTCACCCGCTCGCGCGGGTAGCGTCCGCGCAGCTGGCGGCGGGCGATGCCGTGTGCCTCGGTGAGCGTCAGCTTGAGGTCGGATTCGTCGAGCACGGTCACGGCCCCGTGCAGGCGCGCGCGCGCCAGGTTCGCCGGCGGCTCGTTGCGGCTGATGACGAGGAACTGGCCGTCGGCCGGCAGGGTATCGATCGCCAGCCGCAGCACCTCGTGCAGCGCGCAGTCGGCCGGCACGTCCTGGTAATTGTCGAGCACCACCACGAACGGCGGCTTCAGGCGCGCGTACAACTCGCTGAAAAAGGCACGCGCGTAGCGCTCGAGATCGACGCTGCGCCCGGCGGTAAAGCGCGGCAGCGGCCGGCGGCTGCGCGGCGCGGCGACCCGGGCGGCCAGCGTCAGGTAGTGGAACAGGGTGGCGATGTCGCTGTCGCTGCCGTCGACCTGGTACCACAGGGTGGTGAGCCGGCGGCGGGCGAGGTAGTCGCTCGCCAGCACCGTCTTGCCCGCGCCCGGCGGTCCCATCAACCAGACCACCGGCCGGCGGCGGCTGCGGTCGAGCTGCTTGAACAGGCGGGTGCGCGGAAAGCTGTCGCCCGGCGTCGGGCGGGTGATCTTGGCGGGGATGGTTCGGTGGTCCATTACCGAAGTTCGGGTCCGGGCTGCTCCGTGATGGCAGCCTAGCACAGAGCGCAGGCGGCGCGCAGCGGCCGGCTTGCAAAAATCAGGCAAAGTTGCTTAGATGATTGAAGTCATTGGCAATTTGCCCCGGTCGCCGGCAGGCGGGTCGGTGGCCAGTCGCAGCAGGCGGACGGAACGTTTGTGTATCCACTGAGCCAGCAGGTATTGCGCACCGATGCGGCAGGTATGCCGCTCGAATGGATCGATTTCCAGGATGCCGTACGCCTCTATCACCTGGGCCAGGTCGCCTACACCTGCGGGGTACCGCTGTACGAAGTGCACGGCGGCCACAATGCCCTGACCGGGCGCCGCTCGGTGATCGAGGTGAACTCGATCCTCGCCACCCATGGCGAGAACCATAATCTCCTCCGTCGCCACGGCCAGTACACCCCGCCGCTCAGCAACCCGGCCCTGTTCGCGCGCGACGCGCACCTGTGCCTGTACTGCGGCAACCAGTTTCATGCCCGCGACCTGTCGCGCGACCACGTCACGCCGTTGTCACGCGGCGGCGGCGATTCCTGGAACAACGTGGTCACCGCCTGCAAGCGCTGCAACAACCACAAGGCCGGCCAGATGCCGGAAGAGGCGGGCATGGTGCTGCTGGCGGTGCCGTTTACGCCCACCCATGCCGAGTACGTGTACCTGCAGGGCAAGCGTGTGCTGGCCGACCAGATGCAGTTCCTGCTGGCGCACTTCCCGCGCCATAGTCCTTTGCACCAGCGCCTGAGCCGGAAGCTCAGCTGATCAACCAAAGTTTCGGGTTTCGGGTTTCGGGTTTCGAGCTCGGTGCTCATGGACCCGGTGTCAGATCGGGCCGCGGCGCCGTTTTTGGATGACCATCGCGGCCAGACGGCCGCTCCTACCAGTACGCGCTGTGGGTTGCCTGTAGGAGCGGCCGTCTGGCCGCGATCGGGCTTGCCGCCGGCGCCTCGCTTCGAGGCACCCGGAACTGCATCACCTGCCCCGGACAACCGCCATCGACGGCTCAGAAAAAACGCCCCGGCATTGCCGGGGCGTTTGTGTTCGGGTACGGGAATGCCCGTCAAGACTCAGCGCCTTGCCGCTCCGGGTTTCCGTCCCGGGTCACAACCCGAAACTAGGCGGTTGTCTGCACCAACCGCACATGACGCAGCTTGGCGGCGAAGTCCTTGAGCGCCTGGATGCCGGTGGCTTCGGCCTCGCGACACCAGTCCTGGAGCGCCTGCACCAGCTGGTCCTGGGTGGTCGCCGAGCGCTGCCAGACATCGGCCAGCTTCTGCTTCATGGTGTACACGGTCTGGAGTGTCTGACTCTGTTCCAGTGCGCGCTGCAGCCGGGCGCGGGCGCCCTCGTCCAGCAGCCGCGGTTCGCGCACCATCAGGCGCTTGGCGCGCTTGACCAGCGCGAGCGCCGCCTTGTCGATTGCGCCGTTGCGGACCTCCTGGCGATGCACGCGCTTCAGCACATCGCGTGCAAACTGCGACATCAGACGGTAGCGGGCGTTGATCACCGCCCTCACGGTCTCGAGGTCGATGTGGTCCTTGGCCTTGTCGTAGGTGAGCTCCGGCGGGATCTTCTTGACCCGCGCCAGGCCCAGGGTCTCGAGGGTGCGGATGTAGAACCAGCCGATGTCGAACTCGTACCACTTCGACGACAGCTTGGCGCTGCTGGCGAAGGTGTGGTGGTTGTTGTGCAGCTCCTCGCCGCCGATCAGGATGCCCCACGGCACGATGTTGGTCGCGGCGTCGGTGCACTCGTAGTTGCGGTAGCCCCAGTAGTGGCCGATGCCATTGATCACGCCGGCCGCGAAGATCGGGATCCAGATCATCTGCACCGCCCAGATGGTGATG
>Ga0209293_10000059_pt1 | contig 14538 bp, 16 predicted proteins | sample Mud_0915_D1_FD_187690 | JGI IMG/M metagenome (GOLD analysis project Ga0209293, IMG submission 187690) | Wetland microbial communities from Old Woman Creek Reserve in Ohio, USA - Mud_0915_D1 (SPAdes) (version 2) | ecosystem: Environmental > Aquatic > Freshwater > Wetlands > Sediment ... | reverse complement strand
GGGAAGGGGGGCTTGAGCCTCGGCCACCCGCGCTTCCCCTCGAGGGAGTTGATCAGGGAGGTCTCCTCGCCGCAGATGTAGGCGCCCGCGCCGCGGTGCACCGTCACGTCGAGGTCGAACCCCGACCCCAGGATGTTCTTCCCGAGAAATCCCGCCGCGTACGCCTCGGCGATCGCCTCGTCCATGATCCTCGCCTCGCGGACGAACTCCCCCCGGATGTAGATCCAGCAGGCGTGGGCCCGCAGGGCGAAGGAGGAGATGGCGATCCCCTCGATCAGGAGGTGCGGGCCGCGGGTCATGATGACGCGGTCCTTGAAGGTCCCCGGCTCCCCCTCGTCCGCGTTGATGACGAGAACCCGGGGGCGGGAGAGATCCTTCGGGAGGAAGCCCCACTTGACCCCGGCCGGGAACCCGGCGCCGCCGCGGCCGCGAAGGTTCGCCTTCTTCACCTCGTCGATGATCGCCTCGGGCGTCATCGCGATCGCCTTTTTCAACGCCTCGTAGCCGCCGTACTGCCGGTACGTGTCCATCCGGCGGTACCGCTCGTTGGCGAAGTGCGTGGTGAGGACCTTTTCCATGGCCGCCCGCGTCAGCTCCTCACGGAAGTTGGTCGAGGATCCGGTCGATCGACTCGACGGTCAGGTTCTCGTGATACTCGTCGTTCACCTGCATCACCGGCGCCGTGCCGCAGGAGCCCAGGCACTCCACCTTCGCGAGGGTGAACTTCCCGTCCGGGGTCGTCTCCCCGGGCCGGACGCCGAGCTTCCTCGCCACATGATCGATCAGGTGCTCCGCCCCGAGGAGGGAACAGGAGATGTTCCGGCAGATCTGCACGTGGTACTTCCCCACGGGCTTCCGGTTGTACATCGTGTAGAAGGTGGCGACCCCCTCGATCTCCGCGGGTGAGGTGCCCACCAGTCCGGCGATGTAGACGATCGCCTCGTCGGAGACGTGCCCGAACTCCTTCTGCGCCAGGTGAAGGGCGGGCAGGATCACCGCCTTCCTGTCGGGGTAGCGGGTCAGCAGGCGCTCGAACTCCGCCCGCGCGGCATCGGAAAAGGCGACGCTCACCGGTCCAGCTCCCCCGCGACGATGTTGACGCTGCCCAGCGTGGCGATCAGATCCGCGATCATCTGGCCCTTCACGAGGTGCGGCATCCCCTGGAAGAGCGGGAAGCACGGAGGCCGGACCTTGATCTTGTACGGCCCACCGCCCCCCCGGCTCACGATGTAGTATCCGAGCTCCCCGTTGGCCGCCTCGGTCGCCGAGTAGACCTCGCCGGCCGGGACCTTGACCCCTTCCATGATGAACTTGAAGTGGTTCATCAGCGCCTCGATGTTCTCGTAGACCTGCTCCTTGGGCGGCAGGATGAACCGGGGGTCGTCGATGTTGATGGGGCCGCCGGGAAGCGTTGCTATGGCCTGCTCGATGATCCGGAGCGACTGCCGCATCTCCTCCATGCGCACCATGTACCGGTCGCACGTGTCGCCCGCCTCCCCGATCGGGATATCGAAGTCGAACCGGTCGTACACGAGGTACGGCTCGTCCTTCCGCAGGTCGAGGGGGACTCCCGCCGCCCGCAGGCACGGGCCGGTGAAGCCGAGGGCGATCGCGTCCTTCGCCGTGATCGGCCCGGCGCCCATCGTCCGCTCGATGAAGATCCGATTCTTTGTTAGGAGCGCGTCGACGTCGGCGATGCACTCGGGGATGACGCCGCGGCACACAGCGAGGGCCCGGTCGGTCCACCCCTCGGGGAGGTCCGCCATGGCCCCGCCGATCCGGGTGTACGCCGTGGTCAGCCGCTGCCCGCACAGCTCCTCGATCAGCTTGTAGACCTCTTCGCGGGGCTTCCAGAAGTACCAGAAGTTCGTCAGCGCGCCGAGGTCGACCATGTTCGTCCCGACGCAGACCATGTGGTCGATGATCCGGGAGAGCTCCGAGATGATGACGCGCACGTATTTGCACCGCTCCGTGATCTCGATGCCGCACATCTTCTCCACCGCCATCGCGTACCCGACGTTGTTCATCAGCGGCGAGACGTAGTTCAGCCGGTCGGTGTACGGGACCACCTGGGTCCAGGTGGAGGCCTCGGACTCCTTCTCGAACCCGCGGTGGAGGTATCCGAACTCCGGCTCCAGGTCGAGGATCGTCTCCCCGTCCAGCGTCGCCTGGAACCGCAGGGTCGCGTGCGTCGCGGGGTGGGACGGACCGATGTTGATGAGCATCGGCTCGGCCTGCAGGTCGGGCGTCCCGCCCTTCATCGTGATGTCGACCGGTTCCGCCATCGGTTTCCTACTCTTCCGGCCCGATCGTGGGCTGGCGCTTCGCCTTCGGGTAATCCTTGCGCAACGGGTGCCCCTCGAACGCCTCGTACAGCAGGATCCTCTTCAGGTTCGGGTGGCCGCGGAAGACGATGCCGTACATGTCCCAGGCCTCCCGCTCGTACCAGTTGATCCCGGGCCACACGGAGACGGCCGTGTCGATCACCGGGTCGTTCTCGTGGAGCCGCACCTTGATCCGGACGCGGCGCTTCTTCTCCAGCGAGTAGAGGTGGTAGACCACCTCGAACCGGGGCTCCTCCCCGAGGTAGTCGACGCCGGTCAGGTCCATCGCGAAGTCGAAGAGCAGCTCCGGGTCGTCCCGCAGGAACGCGAGGATCTCGACGATCCGCTCCCGCCGCATCAGGGCCGTGTCGTCCCCGAAGTTCGAGTGGGTCGACACCACGTCGGCCGGGAACCGCTCCCGCAGCCTGTCGAGGACGATGCTCACGCCGCTCCCCGCCCCTTCATTTGATCGGCCACCGGTCCGCCGCCCGGGGGGCGCCGGTCTCGATGATCTTCTGGATCCGCACGACGGCGTCGATGATCCCCTCGGGGTTCGGAGGGCACCCGGGGATGTAGACGTCGACGGGGAGGATCTTGTCGATCCCCTGCAGCACCGTGTAGTTGTTGTAGAAGCCGCCGGAGCAGGCGCACGCGCCCATCGAGATCACCCACTTCGGCTCGAGCATCTGGTCGTAGATCCGCTTCAGCACGGGGGCCATCTTGTAGTTGATCGTCCCCGCCACCAGCAGCACGTCCGCCTGGCGCGGCGAGAAACGGACGACCTCGGCGCCGAAGCGGGACAGGTCGTAGTGCGTCCCGAACGCCCCCATCACCTCGATGCCGCAGCACGCCGTGGCGAAGGTGAACGGGTAGAGGGAGAATTTCCTCCCCCAGGCGATCAGCGACTCGAGGGTCGTGAGCGTGTAGCCCGGGGCGCCGTCCTTCTCGCGCCTCACTGCCATTCGAGGGCTCCCTTTTTCCACGCGTAGACCAGCCCGACCAGCAGGATCCCGACGAAGACGGCCATCTCGATGAAGCCGAACAGGCCCAGCGACCGGAACAGGACCGCCCACGGGTAGAGGAAGGTCGTCTCGAGGTCGAAAAGGATGAAGAGGATCGCGAGCAGGTAGAACTTCACGGAGACGCGCACGGCGGCCGGGGTGAGCGGGTCGACGCCGCACTCGTACACGCCGAACTTGATCCGGTCGTACCGCTTCGGGCCGAGCGCCTGGGAGAGGAAGACGAACCCCACCGACATCGCCAGCGCGATGACCAGAAGGACGAGAACCGCGAAGTACGGGTTCGAGAAGTCCACGGTTGCCAGAAAGCCGGCCATGGGAACCCCCTCACGCCATTCCGTGCATCAGAATGCCAGCATCCGGACGGAATCGGTGGCGATCCGCGCCACCGGCTCCCAGTACACTCCGAGGATCAGCGTCGGGGCCGCGAGCAGGACGATCATCGCCCCGGAGACCGCCGGAACGGGTATCGCCGACGCGTCCTTCGGCTCCTGGAGGAACATCGCCCGGACGATCCGGGCGTAGTAGTAGAGCGACACCACGCTGTTCAGCGCCGCGACGACCGCGAGCCAGTATACCCCGCGGTGGATGACCTCGGCGAACAGATAGACCTTTCCGATGAAGCCGGAGAACGGCGGGATCCCGGTCAGGGCGAAAAGAAAGATGGCGAGCGCCACCGCCGCGAAGGGGGCGCGGCTGCCCAGTCCCGTGAAGTCGGAGATCTCCTCCCCGCGCGTCGTGTTGCTCACAACGACCACGACGTAGAAGGCGCCGAGATTCATGAAGAGGTAGACCACGAGGTAGAACAGGACCGCCTGGATCCCCGCGGAAGATAGGAGCACGAACCCCATCAGCATGTATCCGGCGTGGGCGATCGAGGAGTAGGCCAGAAGCCGCTTCACGTTGCTCTGCTTGACCGCGACCAGGTTCCCCACGGTCATCGTCAGCGCCGACAGCGCGGCGAACAAAAACGGCCAGTCCACCGCGGAGGTCAGTCGCCACAGGCCCGTGCCGGGGTCGGAAACGGCGAACACCGTGAAGTAGAAGCGGACGAGGACGGCGAACCCCGCCGCCTTCGGCCCGATGGAGAAGAAGGCGGTCGCCGGCGTGGGCGCCCCCTCGTACACGTCGGGGCTCCACATGTGGAACGGCACCGCGGCGATCTTGTACCCGAACCCCACGGCCACCATCACGGAGGCCAGGAGCATGGGCAGCGTCGCCTTCCCGGCCGCCAGGCTCCGCCCGATCTCCGCGATCTGGGTGGAACCGGTCAGCCCGAAAAGGAGGGAGAAGCCGTAGATCATCACGCCCGACGCCGTGGCCCCGTACACGACGTACTTCATCGCGGCCTCGGTGGAATGCTCCTCCCCCTTGAGGTACCCCGCCAGCAGGTACGAGGGGATGGAGACGAGCTCCAGCGCCAGGTACAGCATCACGATATCGGTCGCAGAGGAAAGGAGGAACATCCCGAGCAGGGTGGAGAGCAGGAAGATGTAATACTCCGCCTGGCTCCGGCCGGCAAGGTCCCTGCTGTCCATCGACATGAAGATCACCACGAGGGTGGCCAGGGCCGTCAGGACCTTGAAGAAGACCGCGAACCCGTCGTGGGCCACCATCCCCTCGAAGATCGACCGGCCGGCCCCCGCCGGCGCGATCCCCGCGAGGAAGATCGCCGCCCCGACCCCGAGGAGCGACAGGAACCCGGACGCGGTCGACTTGGGGCTCTTCGTGACCACGTGGAGCATGACCAGCAGGAGGATCGTCGCCGTGACGGCGAACTCCGGCAGGAAGTACCGCAGGCTGGCCAGGTTGCCGAGGAACACGCTATATCACCACCTTCACGAGGTCGACCAGCCGCACCAGGGAGGCGTTCATGAGGTTCAGCACCGGCATCGGCCAGACGCCGACGGCCATGATCAGGACCACCAGGGGCGCCAGGCAGAAGATCTCCCGCGCATTGATCTCCTCGAGGGTGGCGTACTTCGGGTTCAGCGGCCCGAGGAAGACCCGCTGCAGCGCCCAGAGGTGGAACGCGGCGACGAAGATGATCCCCAGCGCCGCGATGATCACCAGGGTCCGGAAGACCCCGAAGGAGCCGAGGAAGACCATCTGCTCGGCGATGAAGCCGGAGAGCCCCGGCAGCCCCAGGGAGGCGAAGAACGCGAAGCCGATGAAGGCGGTGTAGACGGGAACCACGGCGCCCAGGCCGCCGAAGCCGTCGATCTGGCGGTGGTGCGCCCGGTCGTAGACCACGCCGACCAGGAAGAAGAGCATGGCGGTGATCATGCCGTGGGAGAACATCTGCATCGACGCGCCGACCATCCCCAGCGGCGTCAGCGCCGCCATGCCGAGGAGGCAGAAGCCCATGTGGCTTACGGAGGAGTAGGCGACCAGCTTCTTCAGGTCGGACTGCGCCATCGCGCACAGGGCGCCGTAGATGATGTTGATCACGCCGAGGATCGCCATCGGGATGGCGAAATACACCGTCACGTCGGGGAAGACCGGGAAGGAGATCCGCATCAGGCCGTACGTCCCCATCTTCAGGAGGACGCCCGCCAGGATGACCGAAATGGCGGTGGGCGCCTCGACGTGGGCATCGGGGAGCCACGTGTGGAACGGGAAGAGCGGGACCTTGATGGCGAATCCGATGAACAGGCCGAGGAACAGGAGGATGCGGACGTCGAACCCTTTCAGCCAGGCGTTGTGCGTGTTCTGGGACATGTAGTGGAGCAGGTTGAAGGTGTGCGCTCCCGTTTCGGGATTCGTCGTGTTGAAGTAGAGGGCCAGCAGCACGATCAGCATCAGGATCGAGCCCGCCAGGGTGTACAGGAAGAACTTGATCGCCGCGTACTCCTTCCGCGGTCCGCCCCAGACGCCGATGAGGAAGTACATCGGCAGCAGCATCACTTCCCAGAAGACGTAGAAGAGGAAGAAGTCGAGGGCGATGAAGGTGCCCATCATGCCGGTCTCGAGGAGGAGGAAGAGGGCCATGTACCCCCGGATCTTCTTGTCGATCCCCCAGGAGCCGATGACCGCCAGGAACGAGAGCAGGGCCGTCAGGAGGAGCATCGGCATCGAGATGCCGTCCGCGCCCACGAAGTACTCCACGTTGATCGAGGGGATCCAGGAGTAGTGCTCCACGAACTGGAACTGGCTGGCCACGTTGACGCCGGCCAGGGACCGGTCGTAGGTGAACCAGAGGCGCACCGACAGCAGCAGCGGGAGGAACGAGGCGAGGGCGGCGATCCACTTGATCGTCTCGTCCTTCCCCTTCGGCACGCAGAGGATCACCCCTGCCCCGAGGAGCGGCAGGAACGTCATGAACGAGAGAATGTGACTATCGATGAACCCCACGGACGACCACCTCCGTTCTTAAAAAGCCTTGATCAGAAAGATGATGAGCGCACCGCCTGCCAGCACGAACACGTAGTGGTACAGTTTCCCGGTCTGCAGCCGGCCCAGGAGCGATCCGCTGCCGGTCGTCGCGCTTGCCAGGCCGTTGACGGCCCCGTCGACGACGTAATCGTCGAACTTCCCGACGAGGAACGAGACGAAGACCCCGATCTGCGCGGTGAGATTGACCAGGCCGTCCACCACGTGCATGTCGAACCAGGCCAGACCCCTGGAGAGCGCCTTGGATCCGTTGATGATCGTCGCCTCGTACAGTTCGTCGAAGTACCACTTGTTCTGCAGGAACTTGTAGAGCGGCTTCACCGCGTTCGCGACGCGGTCCGGGTTGATCCACCCGAAGGAGTACACCACGAAGGCGAGGAAGATCCCGAGGGTCCCCACCGCCACCGAGGAGTACATCGCGTACGTATGGGCCGTGTGCGCGATGTGCGCGTCGTGCTCGGCGTCCGCCCCGTGCCCGGCCGGGGCCGAAGTCCCGTGGGACGGAGCCTGTCCGTGCTCCCCTGTTCCAGGCGCAGATCCACGGGACGCGTCCAATTCCCCTTCCTTCACCGGTACCGCTTCCCCCTGCGGCGCGGGCGCCATGACGGCGGCGTGCTCCATCGTGGCGGCCTTCGCCGGAGCCGAAATCCCGGCCAGGTTGGCGACCGACTTCGGCTTCTGGACCAGCGTCCCGAACCACCCGGAGTACCAGAAGGAGAAGGAGAGCCCCGCCAGGACCACGAGGGGGACCCACATGCTCGCGGGCGACTCGTGGGCGTGGTCGTACTTGTGGTGGTCCTTCGGGGCGCCGAAGAAGGTCAGGATCACCAGGCGGAACATGTAGAAGGCGGTCAGCCCGGCGGTGAACAGGGCGCCGATGAAAAAGACCATGTGCAGCGGGTTCCCGCTCTTCATGCCGAATTCAAGCGCTGCTCCCAGGATCATGTCCTTGGAGTAGAAGCCGGAGAACCCGGGGACTCCCGAGATCGCCAGGGTGGCGATGAGGAAGGTGACGAACGTGATCGGCATCTTCTTCCGCAGGCCGCCCATCTCCTGGATATCCTGGCTGTGGACGGCGTGGATCACGGAGCCCGAGCCGAGGAAGAGGCACGCCTTGAACGCCGCGTGGGTGGTCAGGTGCGCGAGCCCCGCCGTGTAGCCCCCGACTCCGAGACCCATGATCATGTATCCGAGCTGGGAACAGGTCGAGTACGCCAGCACCTTCTTGATGTCGTTCTGGGCCAGGGCGATCGAGGCGGTGAGGAACAGGGTGATCAGGCCGAAGCAGGCGATGAAGAGGAACGCGTCGGGGGTGAACATCGGGTAGACCCGCCCCACGAGGTAGACGCCCGCTGCGACCATGGTGGCCGCGTGGATCAACGCGGACACCGGCGTGGGGCCTTCCATCGCGTCGGGGAGCCAGACGTGCAGCGGGAACTGCGCGGACTTGCCGATGGCGCCGCAGAAGACCCCGATCCCCGCCAGGGTCAGCAGCGTCCCGGAGAGCTTCCCTTCCCCGATCGCCAGGAACACCTGGTCGTACCCCAGCACGCCGCAGGTGGCGTAGATGATCAGGATCCCGATGAGGAACCCGAAGTCGCCCACCCGGTTGACGATGAACGCCTTTTTCCCCGCGTCGGACGCCGACTTCTTCTCGAACCAGAAGCCGATCAGGAGGTAGGAGGAAAGCCCCACCAGCTCCCAGAAGATGTAGATGAACAGGAAGCTTTCGGCGAGGACCAGCCCCAGCATCGAGAAGGAGAAGATCGACAGGTAGGCGAAGAACCGGTTGTACCGGGGGTCGCCGTGCATGTACCCGATGGAGAAGAGGTGCACCAGCGTCGACACGATGGTGACCACCAGGAGCATGACCGCGGTGACGTTGTCGATGAGGATCCCCGTGTTGAGCAGCGCGCGGCTCCCTACGGTGATCCAGGGGAAGACGATATGGTACCGGAAGTTCGGGTCGTACGCCCGGAAGACCTCGTAGAAGATCCCGATCGACATCGCGAGGGCCACGGCGATGGTGCCCAGGCAGAGCCAGTCCCCCTTGCGCGGCAGCCGCTTGCCGACGGCGATGTTGACGAAGAAGGAGAGCAGCGGGAGGAACGGGATGATGTAGGCGTATCGGATCACCGGCTACCCCTTCAACTGGTCCGCGGCGTCCACTTCCACGGTCCCCGTGGTCGAGAACATCCGCAGGAAGATGGCCAGCGCCACCGCCGCCTCGGCCGCAGCGAGGACGATGACGAAGACGGCGAAGATCTGCCCGCCCATCACCCGGGTGAGGAAGAAGGAAAACGCGACGAAGTTGATGTTGGTGGCGTTCAGGATCAGCTCGACCCCCATCAGCACCGCCACGGCGTTGCGTCGGGTCATCACGGTGTAGAGGCCGCAGCAGAAGAGGGCGGCGGCGATGATGAGGAGCTTGTCGAGGGTCATCCCTTCCCCTCCTCCATGTCGCCCTTCTCCGACATCGCGCGGTCCGGCCGGGACAGGAGCGCCGCGCCGATGAGCGCCGCCAGCAGGAGCACCGACGCGACCTCGAAGGGGAGCAGGTAGCGGGTCATCAGCAGTTCGCCGATGTCCGCGGTGGTGGGAAGATAAACACCCTTCTTCACGGCGTAGGGGGTCGACACGGCGGCGTACGAGAGCACGCCGAACAGGACCAGGCAGATCGCCGCGGCGGGAAGACGGAAGTGGGTCGGATTGGTGATCTTCCCGTCGGAGATCCGGTTCGACAGGAAGACGGCGAACAGGAGCAGGACGAGGATGCCCCCCACGTAGACCAGGACCTGGGTGGCGGCGAGGAAATCCGCGGAAAGGAGAACGTACAGCCCGGCCACGCCGGCGAAGGAGAACAGGAGCGCCACGGCCGCGTAGAGGATGTTCGGGAGGATGGCCACGAGGATGGCCGACCCCACGGTCATCGCCGCGGCGGCGTAGAAGATGTAATCGGCGGGTCCGCTCATTCCTTCTTCTCCGGGGCGGGAGTCGGCTCCGTCCCCAAAGAGGGGACCTCCGGTGCTTTGGCAGCGGCCTGGGCTCCGGCGGGTTTCGGCGTCGCCGGGCCGGGGGGCTCGGCGGCTTTGGTCCCCTCCGCCGCTTTCGCAGCCTCGGCGGCCTTCGCCGCGGCCTCCGCCACCTGGCGCGCCACGCGGGCCTTCACCTCGGCGGCGTCCTCGTGGATGAAGTGGAGGATCAGCTCTCCGCGGTCCGTCGACGCCATTTCGTAGCCCGAGGTGTGCGTGAGCGATTTGACGGGGCATACCTCGACGCACAGCCCGCAATACATGCAGCGCCCGATGTTGATGTCGTAGAAGGCGAGGACCATCTTCTTGTCCGCGCCCCGCACCGCTTCGAGGGAGATGCAGTCGACGGGGCACACCTTCACGCACATCGTGCACGAGGTGCACTTCTTGATGTCGTTGTGGAGGAAGCCGCGATACCGGTCGGGGATCTCCCACCGCTCCTCCGGGTACTGCAGCGTGACCTCCTCCTTCGGGTCCACGCCGTACCGCGCGGTGATCCGCATCCCCTTCGCCGTGGTGACGACGGCTTCCACGATGTCGTTCAGATATGCCTTCAGGCCCATGGTCTCATCCGAACAGCGAGGCGATCATCCCCGGGATCCCCTTGCCCTTGAAGAGCAGCAGCCACAGCGAGACGCCCAGGAGGTTCACGAACGTAAGAGGCACCAGGTATTTCCAGGACATCCGCATCAGCTGGTCCACGCGCAGGCGGGGCAGCGTCCAGCGGACCCACATCATGATCAGCACCATCGCGAACGCCTTCGTGAGGAACACGCCGAGGGAGAGCAGATTCCCCCAGATCCACGGAAGCGTGTCGGCATTGAAGAACGGGACGTTCCACCCGCCCAGGAAGCAGGCGGTCGCCAGCGCCGCGACGATGAACATGTCGCCGAACTCCGCCAGGAAGAAGAAGCCGAAGCGGATTCCGGAGTACTCCACGTTGTAGCCGGAGACCAGCTCCGACTCGGCCTCGGGGAGGTCGAACGGGGTCTGGTTCGTCTCGGCCTGCGCCGCCGTGAAGTAGAGGAAGAAGGAGAAGAAGGTGAAGGGGTTGTGGAACAGGTTCCACCCGAAGACCCCGAGCAGACCCCCCTGGGAACGGACGATGTCCTGCAGCGACAGCGAGCCGGCGATCAGCACCGCGGGGATGAGGGCCATCCCCACCGGGATCTCGTAGGAGACGATCTGCGCCGCGGCCCGCATGCCGCCGAGGAGCGCCCACTTGTTGTTGGAGGACCACCCCGCGAGCAGGACGCCGACCACCACCAGGGAGGTGACCGCCATCACGTAGTAGATGCCGATGTTCAGGTCGGCGGCGATCAGTCCCACGCCGAAGGGGACGACCACGAAGGCGGCGAAGGAGCCGACGAAGACGAAGTACGGCGCCAGCTGGAAGAGGAGCCGGTCCGCGTTCGCCGGGATGATGTCCTCCTTGAGGACCAGCTTCACGCCGTCGGCCAGGAACTGGAGGATCCCGTTGGGCCCGACGCGGTTCGGGCCGATCCGGGCCTGGATGTCGCCGGCCACCTTGCGCAGCACCAGCGACCCCACCCCTTCGAACGTCAGGGCGAACACGAGGATGACCACCGCCACCACCACCATCAGCAGCAGGGTCACCGCCCACAGGGGGACGCCCGCCAGAAGCGGGACGGCGTTCACGAGGGATTTCGCCAGCGCTTCCACTATCGATCGATCTCCGGGAGGATGATGTCGAAGCTGCCGATGACGGCGACGATGTCGGCGATCATCAGCCCCCTCGTGACCTTCTCGAAGATGTTCATCGCCACGAAGGAGCCGGTGCGGATCTTCAGCCGGAAGGGGTTCACCGAGCCGTCGCTGACCAGGTAGATCCCCGTCTCCCCGCGGGGGCACTCGGAGCGGAAGTACACCTCGCCGACCGGCGGCTTGAAGACGCGGGGCACTTTCGCCAGCACCGGTCCGTCGGGGATCTGCGCCAACGCCTGCCGGACGATCTTGATGCTCTCGCGCATCTCGTTGATCCGCACCATGTACCGGTCGAAGCAGTCGCCGGGCGTCCCGCGCTCCCCGGTCCCGACGCAGACCTTGAAATCGAACTTCGGGTAGACGGAGTACGGCTCGTCCTTCCGCAGGTCGAAGGGGACGCCGGAACCGCGCAGGTTCGGACCCGTCAGGCCGTAGGCGACCGCCTCCTCCGCGGGGATGACGGCGACGTTCGCCAGCCGGTGGACGAAGATCTTGTTGTAGGAGATGAGATTGTTGTACTCGTCGAGCTTCGGCTCGAAGTAATCGAGGAACTCCTTCGTCTTCTCGAGAAAGCCCGGCGGCGCGTCGCCCGAGACGCCGCCGACGCGGGCGTAATTGTATGTCAGGCGGTTCCCGCAGATCATCTCGAACAGGTCGTTCACCTTCTCCCGCTCGCGGATGGCGTACAGGAACGGGGTGAACGCCCCCATGTCCGCGGTGTACGACCCGAACGCGATCAGGTGCGAGGAGATCCGGTTCAGCTCGCAGACGATGACGCGCAGGTATTCGGCGCGCTCGGGGACCTCGATCTTCGCCAGCTTCTCCACCGCCCACGCCCAGGCGCAGTTGCAGTTCATCGCCGCCAGGTAGTCGAGCCGGTCGGTGAACGGCATGAACTGGGCGTAGGTTACGCGCTCCCCGATCTTTTCCAGGCCCCGGTGCAGGTACCCGACGTCCGGCACCGCGCGGGTCACCACCTCGCCGTCGGTGGTGAGGATCACCCGCAGCACCCCGTGGGTGCTCGGGTGCTGCGGACCCATGTTGATCGTCATCTCCTGCGTGGGGAGGGCGTCGGTCCGGATCGTCATACCTTGATCCCGTGGTAGAAGTCGGGGTACTTGTAATCCTTCCGCAGCGGGTGCCCCTCCCAGTCCTCCGGCAGGAGGATCCGCCGAAGGTCCTTCGACCCCTCGAAGGCGATCCCGAACAGGTCGAACGCCTCCCGCTCGTGGAAGTTGGCGGCGGGCCAGACGTCGTCCACCGTCGGGAGGGACGGGTTCTCGCGGGGCAGGAACGCCTTCACGCCGATCGCGTGGCGGTGCTTCATCGAGTGAAGATGGTACGCGACGGCGAACTTTTCCTTGTAGTCCACACCCGACAGGCACATGAGGGAGTCGAAGGAGAGCGCCGGGTCGTCCTTGAGGAACCGCGCGATCTCCTTGACCGCGGCGGGGGCGACGACGACGAAGGCGGGGGAGAACCCTTCCGACTGCAGCTCGACGACGGCGTCGCCGAACTTCCCCTTCAACGCGTCGAAGATCGCCTGCGCTTCCACCGGGCCGGTTATCCCTTCACGCCTTCGCGCCGAAATTCTTCTTCTGCATGATGATCTTCTGGAGCTTCATGATCCCGTCGATCAGCGCCTCGGGGCGCGGGGGGCAGCCGGGGATGTAGACGTCGACGGGGATCAGCAGGTCCACGCCCTTCACAACGCAGTACGAATCCTTGTAGAACGGGCCGCCGGTGTTGGCGCACGACCCCATGGCGATCACGTACTTCGGCTCGGGCATCTGTTCGTAGAGGCGCTTCACCCGGTCCGCCATCTTGTGGGTGATCGTGCCGGCCACAAGCATCAGGTCCGACTGCCGGGGGGTGGCGCGGAAGACGGCCCCGAACCGGTCCATGTCGTACCGCGAAGCGCCCGCCTGCATCAGCTCGATGCCGCAGCACGCCGTGGCGAACAGGAGGTACCAGAGCGAGGACTTGCGCGCCCAGTTGACGAACAGGTCGGCGTTTCCCACCATGACGTGCGCCTCGGGCCCCGAAACCGCCGGACCGGCGGCGGATGCGGCGGGAGATCCGGGCGGGGCGCCGTGCGCGGGATCGGAACTCATTTCGCACCCTTCTTCGCCGGGGCGTCCTGGAGGGTGCGGACCCACTCGAGGTCCCCCTCCTTCCACAGGTACGCCAGCCCGGCGAGCAGAATCACGATGAAGATGAACGCTTCGACGAAGGCGAGGAAGCCCAACCGCTGGAAGACCACGGCCCAGGGATACAGGAGCGCCACTTCGACGTCGAAGATGATGAAGATGAGGGCGACCACGTAGAAACGGATGTTGAACTGCACCCACGAGGAGCCGTACGGCACTTCCCCGCACTCGTAGGTGGAGAGCTTCACCGCCGAGGGGGCACGCGGGGCGAACCAGCGCGTGAGGCCGAGCATGAGGGTGACGGTGACCGCCCCCAGGACGATGAAAACGAGGACCGTTGCGTATTCGACCAGCATCGTCTCTTCTTGTCCCGCCCTGGGTCGGAAGATGGCTATGAAGCCGCCGCCCGACGCGTTTTACTTACCGCGCGCCGGGAGGGAACGGCTTCATGCCTCGGGGATGCGAGTTGTATACAATCGACACTACGATACTCAGGAATCGCCCCAAGTCAACCAAAAAAACCACACCCCTGCTCCCCCTTCGGCTGTGCCCCCGTTCTTCCTGCGGCGGGGGTACCCCACGGAGCGAATTTCCTGCGGGAGTGGTGCGCCCCCCCCTTCGGAGACTCCGCCGGGCCCTTCTGGAATGTACGCCTTCCACTAAAAGGACGGAGTGTCGCCTGCCCACATCCCACAAACCAGCCTCGCAAGGTGCAGGCGCAAGCTTATAATGTCGTATGGTTCAAGCATTTCCGTCATCCCCGATCCTCCTCGCGCCGGCGCGGTCTCTCCCCGCGGTCGAGGCGGCGCTGTCGGCGGGGGCGGACGCCGTCTACGTCGGCGTGCGATCCCTCTCCCGGGGCGGTCGGACGGGACTCCCCCCGGAGGCGGTCGGG
>Ga0209293_10000056_pt1 | contig 15060 bp, 13 predicted proteins | sample Mud_0915_D1_FD_187690 | JGI IMG/M metagenome (GOLD analysis project Ga0209293, IMG submission 187690) | Wetland microbial communities from Old Woman Creek Reserve in Ohio, USA - Mud_0915_D1 (SPAdes) (version 2) | ecosystem: Environmental > Aquatic > Freshwater > Wetlands > Sediment ... | reverse complement strand
CCGACTTTCACCAGCCGCGAGCTGTTCGGTGAGCACAACCGGATTCGTATTCAACATGAAGGCCGGGTCTATGCCCTGCAGATCACCCGCCAGAGGAAACTCATTCTGACCCTGTAGCCGCCGCAACCCACCCGGCATCCGCCGGGCAAACCCAGCCAGCCAGCCAGCCCTCCTCCGGGCACGCCAGCCACATCAAACGACCAACCCCGGAGAGCTGTGCACATGAAATCCATTCGAGCTGTTCTGATGGCCGGCCTGGCCCTGACGTTCACCACCGGGCCGGCACACGCGGATGAAAACTTGTTCGGCTACGTGGTCGGGGCCGAAACCCTGCCGGACGGCGCGCGCGAAGTTTACTTTTGGGTCACCTCAAGGGACGACAAGGGTGTTGGCAGCTACCACGCCACCGACGTCGAGGCCGAATATGAAACCGGCCTCACCGCGCGGCTGACCGGCGCGCTGGCCCTCAAGGGTCAGTCCATCGATACCCAGGGCATTCTGATTGACGGCTATGTCCCGGGCGACATGAGTTACGGGCTGCGCGCCTCCGGCGTCGAAGCCAGGCTCAAGTACATGTTCCTGAGCCCGGCGATGGACCCGGTGGGGCTGGCCGGGCGGATCGGCTTCGAATACTCGTGGCTCGATCCGCATTCGGGGCAGGACAAGCGCAAGGCCAGCGTCACCACCGAACTGCTGCTGCAGAAATTCTTCCTTGATGACCAGCTGGTGACGGTCGCCAACCTCGGCCTGGAGTCGACCTACGCGCGCCGCGAGCCGATCGACAGCCTGCCACCGGGATTCGAATGGTCGACCGATCCGGAAATGGAAATCGAGCTCAAGGTGGGGGTCGGGCTGGCCTACCGGTTCGCACCGCGCTGGTTCGTCGGCGTCGAGACCTACTACGAAACCGAATTCGAAACCGACGTCGGCCAGGAGCGCTGGTCCTGGCACGCCGGCCCGACCCTGCACTACGGGGACAAGGCCTGGTGGGCGACCCTGACGTGGATGCCGCAACTGCGCGGCGGCGGCGAAACCTATCCCGAGCAGACGGACACCGACCTGCACCTGATCGAAAAGACCGAGCAGGAAATCCGCTTGAAGCTCGGATACAACTTCTGAGGCCCGCACCATGAACGACGACTTCAGCAAATGGTGGGCGGTACCCGCCATCGTCATACCGGCCCTTGCGCCGGCAGCGCTCCCGGTGCCCGCCTACGCGGCGCAGTACCTCACGCTCGAACAGGCGCAACAAGCGCTGTTCCCGGGGCCCAGCCGGTTTGTCGCGCAGCCGCTGCGGCTGACCCCGGAACAGGCACGCGCCGTGGAGAAATACGCGCGCGTGCGGATGCGCGCAACCGAACAACCGGTATGGCGGGTGGAGACCGGCGGCCGGCACGCCGGCTGGTTTGTGCTCGACGAGGTCTTCGGCAAGCATGAATTCATCACCTACGCCGTGGCGCTGGATGCGGGCGGTGCGGTGAAAGGCCTGGAAATCCTCGACTACCGCGAGACCCACGGTGGCGAGGTGCGCGAGCCGGCGTGGCGCGCCCAGTTCACCGGCAAGCGCTATGGTGCCGGGCTGCGGCTCGGCGAGGAGATCACGAACATCTCCGGCGCCACGCTGTCCTGCAAGCACATCAGCGAGGGCGTGCGGCGGGTGCTGGCGCTGCACCAGGCGGCATTGAAGTGACCGGCATCCGTCGCGCCCGGCCGCTGCTCGGCACGCTGGTCGAGATCGCCATCGACGGCGATCTGCCGCGCGCCGCGGCCGAACAGGCGTTCGGCCGGGCATTCGCGGCGATCGCGCGCGTGCACGCGCTGATGAGCTACCACGATCCGCACTCGGAAGTGTCGCACCTCAACCGCGAGGCGTGGTTGCGGGCCGTGCCGGTCAGCGACGAAACCTGGCAAGTGCTGTCGGCCGCACAGCAACTGAGCGCGGCGAGCGATGGCCTGTTCGATATCACCATCGCCCCGGCGCTGGAGCGCGCCGGGTTCCTGCCGCGGCCTGCCGATCACCTGCCGGCCTCCAGCCGCGGCAGCTGGCGGGATGTCGATCTGCTGCCGGGCCGGCGGGTGCGGCTGGCACGCCGCCTGCGCCTCGATCTTGGCGGCATTGCCAAGGGTTTCGCCGTCGACCAGGCGATCGCGCAACTGCGTGCCGCGGGTGTGGTAAACGGCAGCGTCAATGCCGGGGGCGATCTGCGCACTTTGGGGCGGTCGACTCACACCCTGCATCTGCGTCATCCAGAGCAGCCGACCCACTTGCTGCCGGTGATCACAACGCACGCGGCGGCCGCGACCTCGGCCGGCTACTTTCAGTACCGGCAGTGGACCGGGCGGGTGTGCGTCCCGATTGTCCATCCCGGCACACACACGCTGTGCGATGCCCGGCGCAGCGTGACGGTGCTCGCCGATGAATGCCTGGTCGCCGATGCCCTGACCAAGATCGTGTACGCCGATGCAAAGCGCGCCTCCCGCGTGCTCGACCAGTACCAGGCACGCGCCGTCATCCTCGACCCCGACACCGACCGCGGCGCGTGCCGCCTCTTCGATTCCGCCGCATGACGACCACCACCACCGCCATCGCCGGCCACACTGCCATGCACCCACCGATCCGCCTCGGCGCCCGGCATCGGCGCGCTGTGTACGCCAGCCTGCTTGTCCTGTGGCTGTCCGGCGCGCTGTGGCTGCTGTTTCACTACTTCCTGCAGTACCCGGGCGCCTTCGGGAATGAACCGCACGTCCTCGAACCCTGGTGGCTGCGCCTGCACGGACTGGCGATGATGATCACGCTGGTCACGGCCGGGTCGGTGGTGGTGCATCATGCCGGGCGCGCCTGGCAGCTCGGCAAGAACCGGCTCGTCGGCGCGTTGTTGACGGGAATTCTTCTGTGGCTCGCGCTGACCGGCTACGCGCTCTACTACTTCTCGAGCGACGACACCCAGGCGTGGTTGCCGTGGCTGCACTGGCTGCCGGGCCTCGCCCTGCCGCTGGCTGTGGCGCTGCATGTCCGCCGCGGACAGCGACGCGGTCAGCACCGTATCGGCAGCGACTCGCCGCCATCCCGCGTCCGGCGCCTGCCGGCGCGGCCGCGTGCACTGCCGTAGCCCATTACGTCCCCCGATGGCACGATGACGGACCATCGGCCGGCCGCTGACGGCAACTTTCCGGATCCCGGCGACAGATAGCAAGACCGCCGCAGTTGCCGCGGTCAGCGGTTCGGGCTCACTGCCTTCCACAACCGGTGCGGGTAGTCGCGAGCCGGATCGACTGCAGGCACCCGCTCCAGCCCGCGGGCAAGAAAAAATCCCTTGGCCGCGGGCTGGGCCTTCACCAGCAGGCCGTCGAAACCCTGTTCGCGCGCGGCGCTCAACGCTGCATCCAGTAACCGGCCGCCGACACCCGCGCGCTGCCGGTCCGGATCGACATACAGACCATGCAGCAGCAGGCCGGTCTTTCCCGCCGGCAGATCGCGCGCGCCGGCCGGTTCCCACGCGGCCACGCCCAGGACGCCGTGCTCGCGGCTCTCGGCCACCACGATCTTCAGGTGGTCCAGGTCGTGCGGCTGGTAGCGATAGCTCGGGAGCGTCAGGCGCTTCACACGCTCCGGCAGGTTCCAGGTCATGACGGCGCGCTCGATCACGGCGTTGATCGCCGCCAGGTCAGCCGGCATGGCCGGGCGCAAGCCGATCGCTGCCGCCGCCACGACCATCACAGGTACTTGATGCGGCTGCGCAGGCTGTCGAGATCCGTCGTGACATCTCGCAGCGTCTTGCCCTCGTCGGCCGTGCCGATCAGCACCGCCTTGCCCGAGACCGGGATCACGCTGTCGATCTGGAAGCGCCCCGGGGTGCCGCGCAGGAAACATTCCTCATCGAAGAACAGCCGATCGCCGGCGCGCCCGACCGCATCGGACTCGATGGTGTCGTAGCCGATCCGTTTCGCGATGTCCTCGCGACCCTGAATGTCGATCGGCTCGAGGGAGCGGTTTTCCGGGTCGATCAATATTGCCTTCATTTGCCTTCACCTCCGCTGGCTGAGTGCTACGGACAAAGAAGGCGCGCGGGACAACTGCCCCGCGCGCCCCATGCCTGAATGACTACACGGCCGTCACTTCCTCCGGAATCACTTGAGGTCGAAGCGATCCAGGTTCATCACCTTGTTCCAGGCCGCCACGAAGTCCCGGACGAACTTCGGCTGCGCGTCCGCCGCGGCATAGACCTCGGCCAGCGCGCGCAGCTCGGAGTTGGAGCCGAAGATCAGGTCGACCCGGGTGCCGGTCCACTTCGCCTTGCCGGTCTGGCGATCACTGCCCTCGAACAGCTCCTTGTCGGCCGAGGTCGGCTTCCAGGCGGTGCCCATGTCGAGCAGGTTCACGAAGAAGTCGTTGGTCAGCGCCTCCGGACGGTTGGTGAAGACCCCGTGCCGGGTCTGACCGACGTTGGTGTTGAGCACGCGCATGCCGCCCACCAGCACCGTCATCTCCGGCGGGGTCAGCGTCAGCAGTTGCGCCTTGTCCACCAGCAGTTCCTCGGCCCGGACGGAGTACCTGGCCTTCTGGTAGTTGCGGAAGCCATCGGCGATCGGCTCCAGCACCGCAAAGGCCTCGACATCGGTTTGTGCTTGCGAGGCGTCCATGCGGCCCGGCGCGAACGGCACCGTCACCTCGACCCCGGCATTCTTCGCCGCCTTCTCGACGCCGGCGCAACCCGCCAGCACGATCAGGTCCGCCAGCGAGACCTTCTTGCCGCCCGCGGCGGCCTTGTTGAAGTCGGCCTGGATGCCTTCCAGCACCTTCAGCACCTTCGCGAGCTCGGCCGGCTGGTTGACCGCCCAGTCCTTCTGCGGGGCGAGCCGGAGACGGGCACCGTTGGCGCCGCCGCGCATGTCGGAGCCGCGGAACGTGGACGCCGACGCCCAGGCGGTCGCCACCAGCTGCGCGACCGTGAGGCCCGACGCCAGCACCTTGGCCTTGAGCGCGGCAATGTCCTTGTCATCGATCAACTTGTGATCGACCGCCGGGATCGGGTCTTGCCAGATCAGCTCTTCGGCCGGAACCTCCGGGCCGAGATAGCGGGCGCGCGGCCCCATGTCACGATGGGTGAGCTTGAACCAGGCGCGGGCGAAGGCGTCGGCGAACTCGTCCGGGTTCTCCATGAAGCGGCGCGAGATCTTTTCGTAGGCCGGATCGAAGCGCAGCGACAGGTCCGTGGTCAGCATGGTCGGCGCGATGCGCTTCGTCTTGTCGTGCGCATGCGGCACGGTGCCGGCGCCGGCGCCGCCCTTCGGTATCCACTGATGCGCGCCGGCCGGGCTCTTGGTCAGCTCCCATTCGTAGCCGAACAGGTTCCAGAAGAAGTTGTTGCTCCACTTGGTGGGCGTGGTGGTCCAGGTGACTTCCAGGCCGCTGCCGATCTGGTCAGCGCCCTTGCCGGTGCCGAAGCTGCTCTTCCAGCCCAGGCCCTGCTCCTCGATGTCGGCCGCTTCCGGCTCGGGCCCCACGTGCGAGGCCGGGCCGGCGCCGTGGGTCTTGCCGAAGGTGTGGCCGCCGGCGATGAGCGCCACCGTCTCTTCGTCGTTCATCGCCATGCGCGCGAAGGTCACGCGAATGTCCTTGGCCGCGGCGACCGGATCCGGGTTGCCGTTCGGGCCCTCCGGGTTGACGTAGATCAGGCCCATCTGCACGGCCGCGAGCGGGTTTTCCAGGTTCTCGTGCTTGCCGGAGTAGCGCTGGTCCTCCAGCCACTTTTTCTCGGCACCCCAGTAGATGTCCTTTTCCGGTTCCCAGATGTCCTCGCGCCCGCCGCCGAACCCGAAGGTCTTGAAGCCCATCGACTCCAGCGCGACGTTGCCGGTGAGAATGATGAGATCGGCCCAGGAGATTTTGCGGCCGTACTTCTGCTTGATCGGCCAGATCAGCCGGCGCGCCTTGTCGAGGTTGACGTTGTCCGGCCAGCTGTTGATCGGCGCAAAACGCTGGTTGCCGGTGCCGGCGCCGCCGCGGCCATCGCCGGTGCGGTAGGTGCCGGCGCTGTGCCAGGCCATGCGGATGAACAACGGTCCGTAGTGACCAAAGTCCGCCGGCCACCAGTCCTGCGACTGGGTCATGAGTTCGCGCAGGTCCTTCTTCACGGCCTCCAGATCGAGACTCTTGAACTCCTTGGCGTAGTTGAAGTCCTCACCCATCGGGCTGGACTTGGAAGTATGCTGGCGCAGGATGTCGAGCTTCAGCTGATTCGGCCACCAGTCCTGGTTCGACGGGCCGGAACCGGCAACGTGATGGAACGGGCACTTGGCTTCGGTGGACATGTGTTCTCTTCCTCGTATGCGCAGAGTGGTGTGTAAATGATTAACGGGATTTCAACGACTGGTGCCGGGTCACCGCGTGCCAAGCGGGTTGTCGGGGACCGCTCCCGGGCCACGGGCGCCGGCGGTCAGCGAATTCTGGTTGTCGGCCACCGGCACGCCGGTGGCGGTGGTCATGACCGGACACTGCGGTTTTACTTTTGCCATGGTCTCAGCTCCTTGTCGGGTTGGTCGGAATCGCCTGGTTATGCGAAGGGGGCACAGGCTATACCCTTCACCGGGATGGCAAATTGATGGGAATCAATAATCACCCCGTTATGCAGCATGGGACACAGGGTACGAGGGACCGGCAGCGACCTCTAATTGATTGTCGCCATGGGGGTGATAGTGAATAGCTATTGCGGGCCGGGACCCCTCCATCGGCGGCGCCCGGCCTCCAGGCGCAGCCGTGTACTGCCCGGGCTCACGACCCTGGCCGGGCGTAGCTGACCGTCCCCCGCTTCGCCGCGTCGGTCATCGACAGCTACCTCGACGGCATCCGGGCGGTTGGTGCGAAGAAACGGACGGCCTTGCGACGCGCACTTGCTCCTCGACGCGCACCTGCTCCTCCCAGTCATTCAAAGGCGTAACGAGACTGTAGAAAAACCCCGATTCTGCAGCCCCGCTCACCAGAACCGACACACGGCGATGAAACGACTGTTGTGTCGACAGATTTCAACGATGTGCGCGAACGTCTGACACGCAGGCCCTGGCGCGTTCTGTGCTGCATTCCTATTGCGATCCTGGACATGGTTTCTGCTTATCGATTGAGCAAAGAGGTCTTCGCCAGGGGGTTTCCTACAGTCTCAACGTTCGAATTCACCGGCGCTGCGCAACTTTATCGCGCAGCGCCGGTGGAATGAATTGTTGGGCCATGGATACTAAGCACTTGTGCTCCAGCAATAACAAATGAATTGATCTGGAGTCTCAATGACAATTTGCCATTCATCTGGCCCGTCAGCGAGCACATAGCACGGCCAAGAACAGTTTTCTGGCAGAGCCACGGCGGCGAAATGGGAAAGATATTCGCGGACCTTGCCATAGCCAAAGCGCTCAGAGAATCTGACTGCAGGGCCAATGCGTCCCGCAGCATCAGTACCAACACACGCGGCAACGAATGAGGTGGGGGTTGGAAATGGGAATTCTCCCCGAGATGCCAACGAGACTTCCAGGCGCTCCTCGCTCGACGGGTTATCAAACTCGAACTGATCAAAAGTGAGTATGCGCATGTGGGGCCCAACGTGTTGTTGTGTCGCGCCCGCCTAGATAATGGCAGGAAACACGCCGCGTTGTCCCGGGCGTCGGCACGAACAACTGGTTAGGTTCGCTCTTCATTTTTTGCAGCGGACACCAAGAAAGATACACCGATCACTAGAAGTGCAAACGCAACGGTTGATAATTGTGGCTCTCGTAACTGAATGTACTGCCATAGACCCCAAGTAGTCCCCGCTATACCAGGTATTACTCCGAGCACAAATAGCAGAATTCGAAGTTTTCGCTTCAGCCACACATGGTGTCGCGACATCGAAAACAGAACAACACAAACAAATAGAAGTAACAATGCTGCAAACGGACCGGCGACATTTGCGATTTCGGTGTCCACAATTCACTTCCTCTACGTTCGCGAACCTAACAGTTGATATGCGGACAGTTCTGTCAGTATATCCTCGGCGACAAAGACGGTTGCGTAGCAGCATAAATCCCTGTTCTTCCATGAACATATTACCGCCCGGTCCAGATATCCGTCACAGGACATGCGGACCGGGGCAAGATGTAGTTTCCGTGTGGAAACTGGCGGTCGTCGTCGGTGCCGGGTCGGAAGCAAACAGATATGCATCACTCCCCAAGCTGCTTCGCCCATGCACCCCATGTTCCGCAAATCCCGTCCGCAGTACGGCCAAAGCGATTCCTGCAGGCGACGTTACCCGGGCGTGAAAGACTGGCCGCCCGCATTCCGGAACAGTTCTTGCTTACCGCTCTCCCCGTCATGGGCGACAACTGGCTCCCGGAAGCGATCGAGCACCAGCGTGCGGGGCTGTCGGCGCGCCTGGCGCAGCCGCTGGCGCGCGTGGCGGAGAATTGTGCACCGGTGTGGCACGACCCCGAGGCGCTCGATCGCGTGCTGCGCGACAGCCTGGATGCGGTTTCGCCCTGTATTTTGCTGTATGCGGTGGATACCGACGGCCGGCAGCGGAGCGCCAACGTGTGCCCCGGCCTCGTGGACCCGGGCGTGCGCGGGCAGGATCTCGCCGACCGGCCGTACCTGGTGGGCGCGGTGCCCTGCTCCGGGTTCCTGCTTTCCGAAGTGTATGTCAGCCGCGATAGCGCCCGGCCGTGCGTCACGGCGGTGCAGGCGGTCACGATAATGGGGCAAGTGGTCGGGTTCATCGCCGCCGATTTCGTGCTGCGCGACCTGCCGCTGCTGACGGCGCCGGCGCGCGGGGTGGCGGGGTGGCGGCAGATCAAGGGCGACCCGGCGATTCGCGAAACGGTCTTTGCCCAGACCCGCGCCACCAGCGAGATGGACCGGCGCATGGCGGACGTGATTGCGATCATGGACGAGCTGCTTGGCGAGCGCGGAGTGTTTCACACCAAGCTGCACTTCTCGAGCTCGCGCGCCACGCTGTGGCTGACCGACGATCCATACCGCTACCGGGTGCACGTGCTGAAAGAGATCACCAACCCGGCGATGCTGCTCGCCTACCCGCGGCGGCCGTACCCGGACATGGCGGTGGTGGCGCGCGAGCGCATCCAGACGGTGTTCGAGCGCTTCGCGCTGCTGCGCGCCGCGGACGACACCTTCTACCTGCGCTCGGGGTCGCTCAATCTCATTAACGGGATGGTCGGACTCACCTTTTCGTGCGACGGGGCGCATTACCTGCCGGCGGAGGAATTCCTGGCGAGGGATGAGGGGTTCTGGCTGGGTAGTTGATCCCTGCGGGCGGTTTATGACCAATCGCCCCGGCCGTTGAACGACCCCCCTTTTTTCAAAGGGGTTGGACGTTCAGTGCCTGGGTAAAAATCCGGGCCGGGTTTCCTTATCCTGCCGCTGATGCTGGCACGATGTCCGAAGGAACGGATGGTGTAACATTCCAGATAATGAATGCCGAAGCCGATGCCCGCCGCATTGCCGGGGAGTTCGACCTTGCCAGCGCGATCGCCGCAGTCCGGATTCACGGCAGCGGGCTGATCAATGACACCTATCTGGTGGAGACGGCCGACGGTCAGCGGCTGATCCTGCAGCGCCTCAACACCCGGGTCTTTCCGCACCCCGAGCAGATTCTCGCCAACCTGCGCATGCTGCTGGATCACGCGCGCACGCCCGGCGCGGAGGGCCTGCGGCTGCCGGCGCTCTACCGGGCGCGCGATGGCAGGGACTATGTGATCGACGCGGACGGCGGATTCTGGCGGGCACTGGAATACATCGACAACACCGAGACCCGCGAACGGCTCGCCGACACGACCGAGGCCGCGAACGTGGGCGCGGCGCTGGCGCGTTTTCATGTGCTGCTGGCGAATCTGCCGGTGGCGCGGCTGCACGAGACACTGCCGGGGTTTCATGTTACGCCCGGCTACCTGGCCCGCTTCGACGCCGCGCTCGCGGCCGCGCCGGGCATCGCCAGTGCCGAGCTGCGCGCGGCGCTGGCGTTCGTGGAAGCGCGGCGTGCGTTCGTGCCGGTGCTGGAGGACGCGCGTGCGGCCGGGAAGCTGCGGCTGCGGCCGATCCACGGCGATCCGAAGCTCAACAATTTCCTGTTCGAGGCCGGGAGCGCCCGGGTGGTGGGCCTGATCGACCTCGACACCGTGCAGCCGGGGTTGGTGCATTACGACATCGGCGACTGCCTGCGCTCGTGCTGCAACACCGCCGGCGAGACACCGGCTGATCTGGCCGAGGTGCGCTTCGACCTGGAATTGGCGGGGGCCATTCTGCACGGGTACCTGACCGGGGCGGCGCGGTTGCTGACGGCGGCCGACCTCTTTTATCTCTTTGATGCGATCCGGTTGATTCCGTTTGAGCTGGGGTTACGGTTTCTGACCGATCACATCGAGGGGGATCGGTATTTCAAGGTCGCGAAGCGCGGTGACAATCTGTATCGGGCGCGGGTGCAGTTTGCGCTAACGGCGAGCGTTGAAGCCAATGAGCATGTGTTGCGGAATTTGATGGCGAGCCTGACGGACAGTTAGCAGCTTCGAGCAGCGTGCTATCGCGGCCAGACGGCCGCTGCTACAGGCACCCTGTCGCCTTTCGTAGGTTGGGGTGAGCGCAGCGAACCCCAACGGCGGTCCGGTATCTCGACATGTTGGGGTTCGCTGCGCTCACCCCAACCTACCGCTAACGGCAGGCTCACCGCAGAGGCGCAGAGAAAAGCGAGATCAATATTTAGCATGTAGGGTGAGGGCCCTATCCCACCGGCATTGATTGGCTTTGTGTTGGTGCGGCTGGGCCCCACCCTACATGCAAGATTTACGATTTACAGGAAATGCTTTTCTCTGCGCCTCTGCGTCTCGGCGGTGAAAAATTCATATTCAGCGCCGGTTACTGCCATCACCTTTCGCAGGTTGGCGGTGAGCACAGCGAACCCCCAACCTACCGGACCCAGGGCTTCGAACAGCGTGCTTTCGCGGCCAGAGGGCCGCTCCTACAGGTTCGCGCTGTCCATTCCCAAAATGGGATTTGCAGGGCGCAATGAGCGAAGCGAATTGCGCCGCATGAGGCTCCACCACGAATCCCACCGCGCGTTATCCTGGTTACGTGAATATTCAGGACCAGGGGCCCGCCTGGAATGCCGGATTCCAGCTTTCGCTGGAATGACGGCCTGATGATTTTTCTCCGCGCCCCTGTGCCTCCGCGATGAAGAATCCGTTCCCGGGCCGGTCACGCTTCCATTCGCGCCAGCGCTGCACGGAACGCGGCCCGCGCGGCATCGAGATCGCTGCGCGCACGGCTGAAGGTCGCGGCATCGGCCTCGGCACCCAGGGTCTCGACGATTGCGCGCGCCTGCCGGTAAAACTCCTCGAACGCCGCCGCGACAGCGGCAGCGTCCACCGGATTCAGCGTCGTGGCCGCCGGCGGCGGCGCCGAGTCGTCTCCGCCGAGCAACTGAATCAGCGCGTACTTGCCGATAAGGCGCGACTTGCCGCCCGGCTCCTCCGCCGCAATCAGTGGGCCAGTCTTGACGTAGCGCACGCCTTCGAACTCGAAGCGCTGGCCGACCGGAAGCTGGGAGAAGCGCATCGCTACTCCTCACCACCCGAGACCGCCGCCACCAGCGCCAAGTCGCTGCCGCGCACCGATTCCGGGTTGAACTTGCGTGCTGCCGCGCTCATGCGCGTGAGCGCCTCGCCGATCGGCATGGCCGGCTTGGTGTCGCCCTTCTTCGCTTTGTGGAACCGCACCGGGTTGATACGTGCCACCACGTAGGTGCGAAGGTATGGCGAGCGAAACCCACGCGCCTCCAGGCCCTGCACGATTTTCTTGACCTGCGCGTCGATCGCCTCCAGGCGGGAGGCATAACCCTTGCGCTCGCGCAGACTCACCGCCAGCGTGCGGTCGCTGAAGCGGTCGACCTTCTTGAGGAACGACCCGTAGGCGCCACCGCCGAAGCGGGCGTTCTGTTCATAGATGATGCCGAGCGTCAGGAACTCGGGCTGTTCGAACTCGGCGCTGAACTCGCTCTCCTTGGCGCGCGGCTTGAGCTTGGCCAGGCGGCTGGCCATGCGGATCACTTCCAGCGAGCGATCCTTGAGGTTATGCGCCTTCTCGGTGTTGAGTGCCAGGATGCGGAACGCCAGCGACTCGTCCGGCGACACCAGCGCGGTGATCTGGCGCAGGCCCAGCACCTTGGCAGCGGCCAGGCGGTGGCGGCCGTTCGGCGTCCACAGCTGGCCGTCCTCGCCGCGCACCACGATCAGCGGATCGAGGAACGAGCCGGCCTCCTCGATCTTGGTCGCCAGCCGCTTGGTGTGGGTCGGTGACAGGTCGCGCTGGAACGGCGTCGGCTCGACCGCCTCGACCGGCAGCGCCGCCAGCAGCAGTGCCCGCCCCGAGAGCGGCTCGCGATAGGCGCCGATCACGGCCCCGCCGGCGGTTTTGACCTCGGCCGCGAGCGCGATAACCTCCGGCGCCTCGCTGGCGAGCACGATCTCCTCGGCCTTGAGGCCGCGCTTGTCCTTGCGCGGCGTGAGCCGGCTGCGGGTGGATTTGCGAGCCTTGCTCGCGCTGCGACGCTTCGGGGTTTTGCGGGTGGCCATGGGCCGCAGTGTAGCGAAAACCGCACCGTGTCGGCGAGCGCAGCAATTGCATGCGCCGCCGGTTCGCGCCATGCTGGCCGCAACCCACTGCCAATCGCGCGCCATGACCGACCTCCGCCAGCCGACCCGTGTGTTGATCCTCGGCGCCGCCGGGCGCGATTTTCACAACTTCAATATGGTGTATCGCGACGATCCCGCGCAGCGCGTGGTTGCGTTCACCGCCACCCAGATCCCGGACATCGCCGGCCGCCGCTACCCCCCGGAGCTCGCCGGACCCCTCTACCCGGACGGCATCCCGATCGCCGACGAGACCGAGCTGGCTGCGATCCTCCAGCGCGAGCGCGTGCGGCAGGTGGTGTTCGCCTACAGCGACGTGACCCATGCGCATGTGATGCATCTAGCCTCGCTGGCGCTGGCGGCCGGTGCCGACTTCCTGCTGCTCGGCCCGGAGCGCACCCAACTCCAGGCGCGGGTGCCGGTGATCGCCACGTCGGCAGTGCGCACCGGCTGCGGCAAGTCGCAGACCACCCGCTGGCTGTCGAAGCGGCTGAAGGCCCGCGGCCTCAAGGTGGCGGTGCTGCGCCACCCGATGCCGTACGGCGACCTGGCGCGCCAGGCCGTGCAACGCTTCGCCACCCGCGCCGATCTCGACGCCGCGCATTGCACGGTCGAGGAGCGCGAGGAATACGAACCGCACCTGGCGCTCGGCAATGTGGTGTTCGCCGGCATCGACTACGCGCGCATCGTCGCGGCCGCCGAGGCGGAGACCGACGTGATCCTGTGGGACGGCGGCAACAACGACTTTCCGTTTCTCAAGCCGGACCTGCACCTGGTGCTGGTCGACCCGCTGCGCCCCGGGCACGAAACCAGCCACCACCCGGGCGAGGCGGTGCTGCGGATGGCGGATATTGTGGTAGTGGCCAAGACCAACTCGGCCGCCGAAGCGGACATCGTGCGCGTCACCGACGCCGCCCGCGCCATCAATCCGCGCGCGCCGGTGGCGCGGGCGGCATCCGTGGTCACGCTCGACCATCCCGAACAGGCCGCCGGCAAGCGCGTGCTGGTGGTCGAAGACGGCCCGAGTATCACCCACGGCGGCATGGCCTATGGCGCCGGCTACGTGGCGGCGCGCGCCGCCGGCGCCCGCATCGTCGACCCGCGCCCGTTCGCGGCGCCCGAAATCGCCCGGGTGTACGCGCAGTATCCGCACATCGGCCCGGTGTTGCCGGCGGTGGGGTACAGCCCGCAACAGCTCGCGGCGCTGCGCGACACCATCAACGCCAGCAACGCCGAACTGGTCGTGTCCGCCACACCGGCCGATCTCGCGGCGCTGGTCAGCATCGACAAGCCGGTGCTGCGGGCCCGCTATGAGTTCGAGGAGACCGGCGAACCGCGGCTCAGCGATCTGGTCGATACCTTCCTGCGCGAACAACGCCCGCCTCGGGCATCCCGCTGACCATGACGCGACCTGGCGCACACGACACGGATGCGGCCGATGCCAGCGGCCTCGCGGTTTATTGGAGCCTCCCGACCGCAACGCTGTTCGATGCCCTGCATACCGGCGGAACCGGGCTGAACACCCGCGAGGCGGCCAACCGGCTGGCACAATACGGCCGCAATGTCCTGCGTGAAGAGCGCCGACTCGGCATCGTGCGGGTCATCGCCGCCCAGTTCCGCAGCCCGCTGGTGCTGATTCTTGTGTTTGCTGCCCTGGTCTCGCTCGTGGTGCGCGACTGGCTGGACGCCGTAATCATCCTCGCGATCGTGCTCGGCAGCGCCGGGCTCGGCGCCGTGCAGGAGCACCGGGCCTCGGCCGCCGTGCAGCGGCTGCGGGCGCGCGTCGCACTGCGCTCCCGGGTGATCCGCGACGACAACCCATTAGAGATCGCCTGTGCCGAACTCGTCCCGGGCGATGTGCTGGAGTTGTCGGCCGGCAGCCTGATCCCCGGTGACGGCGTGGTGCTCGCCGCCAAGGACTTCTTCGTCAACCAGGCGCTGCTGACTGGCGAGAGCCTGCCGGTCGAGAAGCACGCCGGCGAAACCGCCTCGTCGGCCGGGCTTGCGGCGCGCCGCAACTGCGTGTTCATGGGCACCTCGGTGCGCAGCGGCACCGCCCGGGTCGTGATCGTCCGTACCGGCCGCGACACCGAGATCGGCGCGATCGCCGAACGCCTGCAACAGCCGCAGCCCGAGACCGATTTCGAGCGCGGCCTGCGCCAGTTCGGCTACCTGCTGACCCGGGTCGCGGCGGTGATGGTGGTCGCGGTGTTCGCCGTGCACATGTACTTCGAGCGGCCGCTGCTCGAGTCGCTGCTGTTCGCGATCGCGCTCGCGGTCGGCCTGTCACCGGAGCTGCTGCCGGCCATCCTCACGGTGACGCTGGCGCGCGGCGCCCACTCCATGGCGAAGCGCGGCGTGATCGTGCGCCGGCTGAACGCGATCGAGAATCTCGGCAGCATG
>Ga0209293_10000054_pt1 | contig 15502 bp, 18 predicted proteins | sample Mud_0915_D1_FD_187690 | JGI IMG/M metagenome (GOLD analysis project Ga0209293, IMG submission 187690) | Wetland microbial communities from Old Woman Creek Reserve in Ohio, USA - Mud_0915_D1 (SPAdes) (version 2) | ecosystem: Environmental > Aquatic > Freshwater > Wetlands > Sediment ... | reverse complement strand
GAAAAGATCATCTCGCTGGCAAATTCATTTGAAACTGTGAAAGATGTCCGGACCATAATCCCTTTGCTTTTGAGTCAGGTCAGTCGCGAAGCTTAGATTTATTTGCAAATTTTATCAATGAAAGAATCCGGGGAGTCGATTTTTGGGGGAGGGGGCTCATTCAGCCCAACTTCGTTATCGGCGTCGAAATGGCCCAGCCGAACGGATTTAAAGATGTCGCCTCCGCCGTCAAATCGACCGCCAGCGGGTGGGATTTTCTGATGAGCAACGGCGTTCTTCCGAGGTATAACCAGTGGACCATTGAAAGCGGGTCAGGATTTGCCGATCAGAAGCGCCCGCCTCTGCAATACTTTATCGAAGTTCAAAAGGCTTATACCGAACTGAGGTGGAAATATAAATTCGACCCTCCATTCCCTTCAACCTTTAGCCGCAGCGCTTATCTACTCTGCTGTCTACAGGATTTCGAGTATTATCACGGCACCGGTGTTCTATCAAAGAAGAAACAGGATGAGATGTTAGCCGCAGGTTTGAAATCCAATGACGAAGCCTGAGATAAGAATCTGGATACATACTTAGGTGTGAAGTCGGGTGAGCAGGGCGGATGTTATGATCAGGAGGGTTATACCCTGAAGAGATAAGATCCGGATGCTGAAGGACTTTAAAAGAATCGGAAGACCCTGAGACAGAGGCTTCACGAAACGAAAGGGCTTTGACCTACATGGAAAAAAGCGGCATCTACATGGCACTCTTGAACGAGAACGCTTGGAACCTTAATGGGCTGGAAAGGCTTTTTGTACCACAATTTATAGCGGACTGAAATAAAATGCCACGGAGGCTTATAATGATTAAAAAAATAGACCCTAAAACATGTACCGGTTGCGGACTTTGTGTTGATGTGTGCCCGACAGACGTTTTGCGAATTGACGAGGGATCAAGAAAAGCTGTGATTCGCTATCAAGAAAACTGTATGACATGTTACAATTGCGAACTCGAATGCCCTTGCGATTCTATATTCGTCGATCCATTCCGCAAGGCAATTCAACCGATCATATCCTATTCGTAAGGAGATACGGAATATGGCAAGCTTGGAGCACCTCGGGAAAGTAATCGAAACGGATGTCCTTATTATAGGTGCGGGAATATCCGGCCTTTTTGCGGGAATAAGAGCAAGAGCCTTCGTGGATCGTGTTACTGTACTGGATAAGGGACCCATCGGGAAAACGAGCCAGTGTTACTGGGCTCTGGGGGGGCACCAGTCTTTTCTGCCCGGAGACAATATGGACGATTGGATAAGGGACGTAATCTATTTTGAAGACGGACTTTGCGAACAAGATCTAGTCGAATCAGTGTATGAAGAAACATTTGATCGAATCAAGGACTTGGAGGCGCTTGGTGTAGAGTTCATCAAAGAAGACGGTCAGTATCGACGTTTTACTACTCGCGGGCTTGACCACGTAAGGGGATTACGGCCACATCCTCACGGCATAGGTGGCAAAGTGGAGATCGAGGTCCTTATTGAAGAATCGAAACGTCTCGGGATCCAGTTTCTTAGTAGATGTTTTGTGACCGACTTGCTTAAGCATGATGACGCTGTCGTAGGTGCTGTGGCCTTTGATGTAAGGAGTGGCGAATACTACATCTTTAAGGCTGGTGCGGTGATCGTTTCAACTGGTCAGTTTTCTTTTAAGGGACACTATGCATGCCAAGGTTATTTAACGGGCGACGGCATGGCGATGGCTTTTAAGGCTGGCGCAGAATTGAAGAACTTAGAATTTGCAACCTTGTGGATTCAGCCAGCCAATTATATTTGGGAGGCAATAGGCACCGCATTACCAATGGGTGCCCAAATCGTCAATGCCAAAGGCGAACCTTTCATCGAGAAATATTCACCGAAATTAAAGTCTAAGATAGACTTTTCTTTTCTGGCTAGGGCTATGGCCATCGAGGCCAAGAGGGGGAATGGCCCTTTCTTCCTTGATCACAGCACTGTAAAACCCGAAGATTTGGCTTTCCTTAAGAAGCGGGCTGGGTGGATGGAGATTCATATCGAGAAATTGAAAAAGGTTGGCGTCGAACCTTTTGATGAGAAGCAAGAGTGGATGCCCGTCTTCTGGACGGTTCAGGGAATAAAGGCAGATTTAGATTGCAGAACCAAAGTCCCCGGTTTGTTTGTGGGGGGACGTGTACGCAGCATCGATCCAGGTGTAACCATGGGGTCGTGGTCCATTGCTTCGGCGACCGTGTTGGGGTATCGGACCGGTGAGAACGCCGCCAGATTCGCTCAGGGGCATCAGTCATCGGGGATCGATGAGGCTGAAGTTAATTTGGCCAAAACAAAACTTTATGCTCCCCTTGGCGAAGTCGAAATGGACCCTGAAGCACTCCTTCAGCGAATTCAGAAAATTCTTTTTGATACGAACGTTCTCATTCTTAAGAATGAAAAAGCTCTCAAGGCAGCTCTAGATCAAATCTTTTCTATTCAAGAGGAAATGATACCACAGATGCGAGCCCGTGACGTACATGAGCTTGTGGAGCTAAAGCAGGGAGAGAATATGGTCCTTATTGCCGAGTTAATGCTAAGAGCGTCGCTGATGAGAACTGAATCCCGAGGGTCACACTACCGGGAAGACTATCCGAGGCTGGATAACGAGAATTGGATGAAATGGATTCTGGTGAGCCAAGAGAATGGAGATATCAATCTGAGGGCAGAGCCTTTGCCTTTAGATAAGTACCGATTTAAGCCCACCCGTTATTACAGCGATAACTTTCGGATACCGGAACAATAATGGGAGGGTTGGGCTTGGTCATACAGACCATTTCGTCATGTATTCGCGGAATAACTGATCGAAAGCTAAGGTATCAAATTCTTCTGTGAGTACAATTCAAGGGGGTGCCAGGGAGAGAGAGAGCTGACTAATTTGGATAAACGAGATTGCGTCATATAAAATTGAAACATTTTGTCAAGGGAAAGGAGAAAAAATATGAAGCCTCTAGCCTTAGTCGTCAGTACACTCTTCTTCATTTGCATATTTGGCCTAACAACCACAACGATTCAAGCACAACCTTACCCCGAGCGCAACATCCAACTTATTATCCCCACGCCCCCCGGGTCCGCTGTGGATATCGTTGGCAGGCTCGTCGCGGAAGAGTTGGGGAAAACCCTTAGGACCCAGGTGATTACCTTAAACAAGCCGGGGGCATCCATGACGTCAGGCACGGATGCGGTTGTCAGGAGCAAAAAGGATGGTTACACCCTTCTTTATGCCACCACAACGGCGATGGTTTATTCCCGTGTTCCGAATCCGGAGATTGTTCCCTATGACCCGATCAAGGATCTGGAGCCCCTGGGCATGCACTTGTGGGTTCCGGCAACCCTTGTCGTGAAACAAGATTCACCCTGGAAAACCTTTTCTGAATATGTGGAATATGGCAAGAAGAATCCGGGAAAACTGAGTATCTCCATACACAGCATCGGGGCCATTGAGCACTTCAATCTGGAAGTTATTAAAAGTTTAACGGACACGCAATTAAACATGATACCTTTCAAAGGAGCGGCTGAGGCACTAACGGGATTGATGGGAGGACACGTTGATTCTTCCTTCGTTGGACTCGCCTTAACACTTCCCCACGTAAAAGCGGAAAAGATGAGGATTCTCCTGACGAGCCGGAAATGGCCGGGGCTTCCCGAGATTCCTACGATCACCGAGTTGGGGTATAAACAGGAATTGAGCGCAGGCTGGTTTGCATTTTACGCTCCGGCCGGAATTCCGGAGGAGGTGAGGAAGGTCTTGGTATCCTCTTTTGAGAGAATTGCGAGGAATCCCGAAATGACGTCGAAGATTAATGGGATGGGATTTACGGTAGACTACAAATCCCCTGAAGAGCTTAAGAGAATCATGATAGAAGATTTCAAGATGGCCATGGCCATAGCCCAAAAAATAGGGTTGGGGAAATAGGCATATCCGGAAAGCAGGAGGGCCAGAATGAAGAGAATCGCTATCGAAGAGCACTTTTCCATAAAAGAACATGCAGATCAATTTCGTCTCATATTAACGAAGGAATACCCCATCCGAGAAGTCGTCGAGGCGGAGCAGCAGCTTCATGTCGAGGTGAGGTGGCTTCCTGCTTCCAAATACTCGGTAGGCAACGCAAATATCTTATCCGGCAAGCTTCTTGAGGTTGGAGAACAGAGAATTAAGGAAATAGAGGAAGACGGCATCGACATGCAGGTCCTCTCCCTCATCGCTCCGGGAGTTCAGGTATTTGATGCTGCCACGGGGACATCTCTGGCCAGGAAAGTCAATGACCAGCTTTGTCAGATTGTCCACAAATACCCCAATAAGTTTGCCGGATTGGCTGCGCTCGCTCCGCAAGATCCAATGGGAGCTGCTGACGAGCTCGAAAGAGCTGTGAAAGAGCTAGGGATGAAGGGAGCTTCCATCAACTCACACACCAAAGGAGAATACCTTGATGACAAGAAGTACTGGGTCATATTCGAAAGAGCAGAACGGTTGGGGGTGCCGATATACCTTCATCCGAGGATGCCGTCGCCCGATATGGCTAAGCCGTATCTGAAGTATCCAGCGCTGGCTACTGCCATGAATGGGTTTGGGGCTGAAGTCAGTCTTCATGCGCTCCGTCTCATCCTCAGCGGCCTCTTTGACGAGCATCCCGGAGTGAAGATCATCCTCGGGCACCTGGGGGAGGCTTTGCCGTTCTGGCTATGGCGACTGGATAATCGGTGGGTCAGGATGCCACAAGGTATGACAATTAAGAAGAAACCGAGCCAGTATATCAAGGATAATTTCTTTATCACTACGGCCGGTAATTTCTCGGTGTCCGCATTTTTCTGTGCCTACTTGGAATTAGGGGCCGATCAAATATTGTTTGCGGTAGACTATCCACTGGAGTCGAATAAGGAAGCCGTGCAATTCATGGAAGTGCTCCCGATAAGCAATAGCGACAAGGAGAAAGTCTGCCATTTGAATGCAGAGAGACTTTTTAAACTATGACATGAGAGGGAGAAAATAGGTCAATTTTGAGCAGTCAAGCTAAAGGTTCAAGCTATTGATAAAGGAGGTTATTATCTTGGGTGAGAGTTATTTAAAGACTATTGAGAAGTTTGATCCGGAACTTTTCAAAAATGTTGAAGCCACTCAGAGACTTGTACTTGGAGATGGGGCTTTGTCCAGAAAGGTTAAGCTTATGATGGCGATGGCTCTCGATGCTTCCCCTGGAACCGTTAAAGGGGTAAAATCATTGACCCTGCAGGCGATGAAGGCTGGCGATACAAAAGGAAAGATCAACGTAGATTACTCTTGGTAATGCTCAAATTGAAGCACAAAATGCGCCTCTTCAATAGACTGGCGGGATGAAGTATGGGCTCGATTAAGACAGAATGAAAAAATGCAGATCCAAGCCTACCAGGGAATCAACCTTGCAAGAAAAGGAACCCTTCCAGGGATTTTGTAAAGAGGGAGAATTATTAGAAGTTTGTTGGATTCCCATGGGGAATGAGAATTGAGATCATCCTGTCCCATTTGCTCTTTGCCGGATCACCTTGAGATAAAACATCTCGAGGGCAACAGGTTGCTATTGGAAAGGAGGTGGGGTAGAATCGAACTCGAAGTCATTTAGTAGAGTAGAATAAAAAAAGGAAAGGGGGAAGTCAGATGAGAAAGAAGCAACACCTGAGATTACTGGGAAGTCTGTTGTTAGCTTTAGTCATCCTCATATCCACCTCTGTGACCGTTCACGCTCAACAACCAATAAAGTACCGTTTCTACTTCCATTCGTCCCCCACGGGTGGCCACGCCTATTTTTTCCTGGATTGGATTAAGCAGGTAAAGGAAGCAACTCAAGGCAGGCTTGATATCGTTTTTTATCCTGGCGCTACCTTGGGTAAACCTACGGAGGCTTACCAGATGGTCAGATCAGGAGTGGTTGAATTGGCCGTCGTCATTATAGGTTTCTTCCCAGGACAATTTCCATTAAGCGATGTTATTCAACTCCCTTTTATAGACCTTCATAATGGCCGGGTGGCGAGCCGCGTATACTGGGGGCTCTACGAAAAATTCCCTCAATTTAGGGCAGAATATCCAGGCGTCAAACCGCTCGCACTCTACTGTGATACCCCAACCCCCATTGGCTCGAACAAACTGATCCGCACGATGGAAGATGTGAAGGGGCTGAAAATCAGAGCCCTGACTGGTAGCCCAACAGAATTGTTGAAAACCCTTGGAGGGGTTCCCGTGCTGATGCCGCCAGGCGATATCTACACCTCCATGGAAAGAAAGGTGTTGGACGGATGGATGATCAGTTGGGAAGCCTGTGTTGGGCATAAGCTGTTCGAGGTAACGAATTATTACACGGCAGCCAATACGTATCAACCGGCATTAGCCTTTTTGATGAACCCCGCTGCCTGGGACAAATTACCCCCGGATATTCAGAAAATATTGGAGAAATATATTGGCGCTGCTGGTTCAGACTTTTGTGGTAGGGAGTTTGATCTCACTAACGGAAAAGATATGGCAAAAGTCCGGGCAATGAAAGGCAAAACCATCATTGATCTTTCACCTGCAGAGACAAAGAGATGGAAAGAAATTTGTAGGCCCGTATGGGATAAGTGGGTAGCGAACATGGAAGCGAAAGGCTTTACCAGGTAAAGCAGTCCTTCAAGAAACCCTGAACCTTTCTGCCAAGTTTGAAGCAGAGTTTAAAAAATGAAGATTTAAGCTGAGGGGGGTGCCTATCGTCTTAAGGATAAAGCAATACCCCCCCTCTTGTTCATCACGGATTAAGTCCTTCCAACATCCTTCAGGAGAGGAGGTTCAATGCCTGGCATTGAAGAAAAATTGGTCGACTATGTCCTTCATACTCGGTATGAAGATTTACCTTCCGAAATCACCGATATTGGAAAGAATTTAGTACGGACTATATTGGGCACTACCATTGCTGGAGGAGTGACCGAAGGCTGTGAAGTGTTGGCGAATCAAATCAGAGAGTGGGGGGGAAAACAAGAAGCCACTATTTTACTCCACGGTGGTAAAGTGCCTGCGAATAACGCTGTTCTGATCAATAGCTATATGGCTCGTGCACTGGATTTTGACGATGGCATTCGACCGGGGATGCACATGGGCGCCTCCGCGGTCCCTGCTGCCTTGGCATCTTCAGAAGTAATGGGGGGTTGTAGCGGAAAAGAATTCCTGACGGCCGTTGTTGTCGGAGCAGAGGTTGCCGATCGGATTAACTTAGTGTCAAATTATGATGGTTTCGATCCTACCGGAATTTGTGCGGGATTTGCCGCGGCGGGAGCCGTCAGCAGGATACTCCGATTGAACAAGGATCAGATATGGAATGCTTTAGCCATCGCATTTAACAAGTCCGGCGGAAGCTTCCAAAGTAATATCGAGGGGACACTCTCTGTGAGACTTATTCAGGGTTTTACGTCTCAAAACGGAATGGTCTCTGCTCAATTGGCAAAGAAAGGATTCACGGGTCCTAAGAGTTTTCTTGAAGGGACCTATGGTTATTTCCACCTCTATGCGAAGGATCAGTATGATCCCCAAAAAGTAGTGGGTGAATTAGGGAAGAGATTTGAGATAAGCAAGACCCTCTTCAAGAAATATCCAAGCTGCGGGGATACCTTAGGAAGTACAGATGCTATTCTCCAGATAGTCATAGAGAAAGGGATTACCCCCGATGATATAACCCAAATTGATATCAAAGTAACCCCCTATGTTTACAAACTAGTGGGGAATCCATTTCAAATCAGAGATAATCCTCGGGTGGATGCTCAGTTTAACATACCATATTGCGTCGCCAATGCTCTCCTTAGAAAGAGCTCAAGGCTGGAGCATTTTGAAGAATCCTGCGTGAGGGATCCGAAGATTATGGATATTGCGAAGAAAGTTAAGGTTGCACCTGATCCGATTTTGGATGAGCGGGGAGAAACGGCGTTGGAGATGCGGGTATTCACCAAAGGAGGAGCCGTGCATAGCAAGTCTATTGACTTCCCTACCGGATTTCCGGAGAATCCATTGACGCAAGAAGAAAACATGGATCGCTTCGAGGATTGTATTCGTTTTGCAAAAAAACCCTTACCCCGGAAGAACATAGAGGAGTTGGTCTCATTGATCAATCAGTTTGAAGACATAAGGGATATCCGGTGTTTCATCCCTTTACTCTTGTATCAAAACACATAAATTTTATATCAGTAAGGCTTATACCGAACTGAAGTGGAAACATAAATTCGATCTTCCTTTTCCCTCGATGTTCAGTCGGAGCGCCTATCTCCTCTGTTGTTTACAAGACTTTGAGTATTACCATGGTACCGGTATCTTATCAAAAAAAAACAGGAAGAGATGTTAGCAGCGGGTCGAAAATCCACTGGAGAGGCTTAAGAGGTTTGTTGCACAGAGACATCGGCCTGCCCATAACCAGACACATACGAGGCGAGGTATTAGTTCATTGGTAAGCCGTGGAATGCAAGGAGATCCTTCAGGAGAGCAACGTGTGATCAGATTTGTCTCATTTCATCTATTTGAGACAGACAAGGAGAAGGTATGACGCAGTTCATGCAGAAGGCGCTCCATTATTGTGAAACTGTAATGACCTATTTGGCCACTGCCTCGACATTCATCATGATGTGCCTGACAACAGCAGATGCTTTTGCACGGTATATTTTTAACTGGCCCATTATGGGGGCATACGAGATTACAGAGAATTACCTGATGACGATGACGATATTTCTGGGGTTGAGTTATGCCTACCGTGAGGGCTTTCTCATCCGTGTGACTTTCTTAGCGGACCGCCTCTCCGGACAGGTTAAAAAAGTCATAAACCACCTCGTTCAGATCATCGCCATCCTCTACTGTGCGATTCTCATAGTGACGACGATGAAAAGAACTTTTCAAACAGTAGCCAGTGGGGGTATGTTAGGAAACATACCGGTCCCATTATGGCCTGCCTATTTGATGGTACCCGTGGGTCTTTTTTTCATGACTCTATTAATGGTACTTGACCTTCCACAGGTGAGGAAAGGGAAGTCTCATCTTTTTAAAGAGGAATCTCCAACGACCTGACCCATAGCGAAGAGTCCAATGGAAAGGAGATAAGAGGTATATGGTTGCGTTACCGTTTCTCGTGATGGTCATCGCCCTTCTTCTTGGCATACCGATCGCTTTTTGTCTCGCGGGTGCTGGTGTACTTGGCCTTTGGCTTGTCACAGGCGATTGGAACGTCATCGTGGGCACCCTGGCCATGATGCCTTTCGGTACCGGTTCTTCCTATGCGCTAACGACCATACCCATGTTCATCCTCATGGCTTACCTTTCATCGTCGGGGGGTCTCGCTCGAGATCTTTATACGGCTGCTTCGAATTTGTGTTCGCACATACGAGGCGGCCTTGCAATCGCCACGGTTTTTGCCTGTGGAATCTTTGGGGCAATGTCAGGAGCGAGCGTCGCAGCGGCTGCGGTCATGTCAAAAGTCGCCATGCCTGAAATGCGGCGTTTTGGTTATTCGGATCCCTTAGCCGCAGGTTCAATTGGCATTGGAGCCACGCTGGACATTCTCATCCCGCCCAGCGTTGGGATGGTGATTTATGGTCTTTATACAGATACCTCCATCGGTAAACTACTCATTGCGGGCGTCGTGCCCGGTATTATTGTCGGTATTTTTCTGGCTCTGGCCATTTTCGTTTGGGTGACCATCAGCCCATCCCATGCTCCCAGAACTCGGCGGGTATCGTGGTCTGAGCGTTGGGCAAGCTTATTCAAGGTCTGGCCCAGCCTTCTCTTGATTCTTATGGTATTGGTTCTTCTCTATACAGGGATTGCCACTCCAACCGAAGTGGGCGCCATCGGCGCTTTTATGTCTGGGGCGATCGGGATAGCTATGGGTCGTCTCACATGGTCGGGCGTTATGGAAGCCTTGAAGGGAACCATCCGTACCACTGCTATGATCTTCATTGTCATTATTGGCGCCAACATCTTCGGAAATTATATGGCTTATAGCCAGGTACCAAGGGATATCGCTGTAGCCGTCGGGGAAATGAACATCAACCGTTGGGTGGTTATCGGAGGTATCATCATTGCTTATTTCGTTATCAGTATGTTCATGGATGAGATTCCTCTTTTGCTCCTCACCTTACAAGTGACATTCCCTCTTGTCATCAAAATGGGTTTCGACCCTATCTGGTTTGGTGTTATCTCGATGATGTTAATGTCTATGGGTCTTGTCTTCCCGCCTGTGGGTATGATCGCCTTTGTTGTCAGTTCGACAGCAGACGTCGACTTGATGAAAGTTTATAAGGGAACGAGCATTCTGATGATCGCTATTATCATCACGACTGTTTTATTGATGTTCTTTCCACAAATCGCCACCTGGCTCCCCGAAACGATGAGCCGATAATAATATTCCTGCTGGCAAATAGAAAAAATGAATTGCGATTAAGGTCAGAAAAAAGAGAACGAAGAAAAAACTGAAATTTTGTAAGCTTTCCCAACCCATCGAAATGGGTATTCCCATAGGGTCTTGGGTAGGCCAGATGCAAGACATGACCATTGAAAGAATGTTGTACTATGAACATGGTGGAAAACAGTCCGCTGCTTCCACTGCAAGATGCACACCTCTACTGATCTGGATGCCCCTTTCTTTGACGGGGAGGATTTAATCTGGGAATGACCTAATTTTGGGGGGAGGGAAAAATCAACCTGTATTTACCTAGCTAAATTTATGGGAGAGAACATGATGGAGGTGAATAAAGGTGCTCAAATGGAAGGTATGTTTCTCATCATCGACCACGGAAATGTGAAGGGGCTGAAGCACTGGACCAATGAATTCGAAAGAAGAGGAATGCCTGCTGTGATTCAAACCAATGAACAGATGGTAACCGAGCACAGCGATATGATAAGAAACCTCTCTACGAAGGGATTTGAAATTTGTGGGGCTTATAATATGACCCGCTCGAGCCGGGGAACCCTTATAGCACGGATAGAGGCGGATGCGTGAATCTCCTGACTTATTCAAGGCTGATGTCCAGAAATGTTCCGGGTATGGCGCCAAATTCCTGCCTTGTCGAAATTGCCAAGTGGGATGGGTAATGACAAGTAGTAGGTCGAGGGATGGTCAAAGAGGAAGGCAGAACTGTCTAATTGAGAAATATATCTGCTATCTACCTTCCGCTTTTAGACCACCATAAATGTTTGGATTTGATTCCCATATATCTACCTGGCCCGATGATTTCAAGCGGCTTTGTGTAATCTGCAAAAAAGGCTATCTTGTCAGCTTTTTCCACTCCGCAGTCCTCGCTCCGCATTCCGCATTTGGCACTCCTTATTTCTCTCATTCTCCTGCCTCCTCGTTTCCTGAAGTTACCACCACGGATTGGGCGGCGCGGGTGTTGACATGCAGGCGAAAAATATCCGGCCGGGAATAATGACCGACAACGTCGAAATCATATTTGCTTCTTGGAATCTCGTCCAAATCCAGATCTGCAGTCAGAATACAAGGTCCTTCAAAATTTGGCCCTGCCAAAATCTGACCCAGGGGGCCGATGATGCAACTCCCGCCGCGCATCAGAACCGTAGCCGGGTCGTTTCCCTGGGCGGCCGCATAGTTCTCCGGACAATCGGCCCGTGTGAGATACTGGCAGCAGCTGAGGACGAAGCAGCGTCCTTCCAGAGCAATGTGCCGCATTGAGGGAAGCCAGGTTTCCCGGGAGTCGGCCGTGGGGGCACAGTAGAGCTGGATTCCTTGGGCGAACATATGCATGCGAAGCATGGGCATATAATTTTCCCAGCAAATGACGCTCCCGATCTTTCCGAGAGGGGTATCAAATACGGGCAAGGTTGAGCCATCCCCAAATCCCCAGACCAGGCGTTCCATGGCTGTTGGCATCAGCTTTCGATGTTTTCCCATGAATCCCCCATCCGGAGAAAAGAAAAGAACCGTACAATAAAGTGTTCCGCCGTCACGCTCGATGACCCCGATCACCAGAAAAACCCGGGCATCCCGTGCAGCCTTCCCGAGGGCCTCACAACCCGGACCGGGCACATCCACAGCACTTTCATAATAGCGCCTGAAATCCTCACGCCCTTCCGGGGTCCGGGAGCCCATCCGGGCTCCGAAGTCCAGACCCGAAGGATAGGCTGAGACAAAGGCCTCAGGAAGGACCACCAGTTTTGCCTCTTTCCCTGCGGCCTGACGAACTAAGGAGTGAACTTTTTCAAAAGTGGCTTTCCGATTAAAAACAACTGGACTATCCTGGACGACTGCAGCACGGACAAGATTCATCTTCCCTCTCCCTGGTTTCCGTCGGATTTAATTCCATATCAGAATAAAATTGGCAGGCTGTTTCCGTCAAGGGGTTCACTCCATCATCTTTCCTTTTCGATAATCTCGAACAGAATTCCCCCGATGTCGCCTGAGTTCATGTAAAACGCCCTTCGCCTTCCGCGGACCCGATCTTCCGCCTCGATTTCACAAAGAATTTCTATTCCCTCTTCTCTTACATATGATTTCCACTCGTCGTAGTTTCCCACGTAAAACCCAAGGTGTTGCAAGCCTTCTCCGTGAACCTCCAAGAAGTCGCGATGCGGGGGATCCCCGCGGATGACTTGAATGAGTTCCATTCTGGCTGACCCGACGTCGGCCGTAGCGATTTTCAACTCAAAAGGTCTGACTTCCTGACCCCGCACCCAGGCTTTGTAGGGCCGAAAATCGTAGATTTCGAAAGGACCTATCCCGAAAACCCGTGAATAGTATTCAATGACCCGATCGATATTTTTGACCACCGAACCGATATGTCCGACATTCGGAAACTTTAGACTCCTGGATGCCATTCTCCTTCCCTTCTTGAGACGTGACCCCCGCCCTCCCCTCCCCCTCAAGGGGGGAGGGTTAGGGAAGGGGTGATTGCCTGCCTGTGGTAGGATTCTAAATTCGCTCTGTTCTCAAGCTTTTCTGTTACTAATACAAACGCGTTTAGTTTTTTGACAATGGGCCCCCTCACCCTCCCCTCTCCCCGCTGGGGAGAGGGGAGGGTGAGGGGCGATACCAACGGATGTAATGAAATTTAATGCATTTGTATTAATAAGGCCATTACTCTATAAACATCAAACTCTTCTTTAATACCACTGGATTCCGGCTTTCGCCGGAATGACAAAAAGGGACGACGCCTCAAATTCGTCTCTCCGGCGAAAGCCGGAGTCCAGTCGAATGGTGTCTATCTTATTATGGACTCCTTAGTAAGAACGAATTCCCGTTGTTTTCTTCATGGATGTAGTTTATACCATAAATACGGATGAAGAAGAATGGAAAAACTCTTTGCTGTCTGCACCCCGGGGCTTGAGTCTTTTGCCGCACAGGAACTCCATCAGTTGGGCCTGAGGAGTGGTGATGACAGCGGGTCTGCGTATGAACCCGGAGGCATCGAATTTGAAGGTACTCTTCATGACGCCTATCGGGCCAATCTCCATCTCCGCACCGCAAGCCGTGTGCTGGTGCGGCTCGGCCAGTTTTACGCCGCAGAATTTCCAGAACTTCGGCGGAAAGCCGGCCGTCTGCTTTGGGAAAATTATCTCGCTCCGGAACGACCGATCGCATTACGCACCGCCTGTCAAAAATCGCGTTTGTACCACGAGACGGCTGTCGCCGAGCGGGTGGCGGGGGCCATCGAAGACCGGCTGGGAAAACCTTCACCCCTTCGCAAATACCAGGAAGACTCGGGCACGGATCTTCCCCAGTTAATCGTCGTCCGGCTGGTGGATAATCTCTGCACCATCAGCATCGACTCCTCCGGAGCGCTTCTTCATCGGCGAGGCTATCGACTTGCCACGGCAAGAGCTCCTCTCAGGGAGACCCTTGCCTCCGCCCTGGTGATGGCTTCCGGATGGGATAAGGTCTCCCCTCTTCTCGACCCATTTTGCGGGTCAGGGACCATTCCGATTGAGGCAGCCCTGTTGGCCGGAAGGGTTCCGGCGGGTTTTCGTCGACCCTTCGCATTCATGGACTGGCCTCACTTCGATTCAACGTATTGGGAGGAGTTGTTGGCCGAGGCTGCGAAGGCGATCGTTTCAGACATTCCGAGAATTATGGGATCGGATAGAGATGCAGGGGCGATCCGCGCCGCACAAGCCAATGCAGAGCGGGCAGGTCTGCCAGGCTGCATCGAATTTTCATCCAGGGCGATCTCTGCCATAGACCCTCCCCCGGGTCCGGGCTGGGTCGTCACCAACCCGCCCTATGGGGTCCGGGTGAGTCAAACGAAGGATTTGAGAAATTTGTATGCCCAGTTTGGCAAAGTCATGCGCGCCAAATGCCCGGGTTGGCGGGTGACCATGGTCTGTGACGGCGTCCGGTTGATTCGCAATACTGGATTGGGCTTCGATCAGGGAATACCCACGACGAACGGGGGATTGAAGGTGAGACTGGTGAGGTCCGTGGTCCCTCTTTAAAAGAGAGGCTGCCTGGAGATGACCACTTCACAACAATCATCTCCCTGATTCAGATTTTTTGTGTGTTGCACGGACACCCCCATCTCTTTTCCGAATAAACCCCTCATCAGTCCCTGATAGGTTTGTACCGTCACAATTCCGCAATCTGCGATGCCGGCCTTGGCGATTGCTTTTTGGTTTTCGCAGTCTGTCACCTGAACGGTGATCTGATTGGGGCCGACAAACACTCTACGACCTTCGATTTTCAGAACCTTGCTGAGAATCTCTAAAACGTCCAGGAAACTTTCCGGCCACACCGGGTTAGGAATCACGTTTTTCCTGATATTCTTCCCGAAGACATATGAAAATTGTTTCCACGCTTCAATATCCATTTCCCATGCGACTTCTTTTCCAAGCTTTCCAGCCAAGGCCATAAACCAAGCGCCGTCCAATCGGACAAAGGAATATTGTGCGATTTCGAAAAGCTGTTCGATGGATAAATTCATTTTTATTCCCCTTTTCATCTCAATTTCATGGCCATCACCCTTTCATAGCTATCCGCATCACAAAACTCGAATCCGACCTTCCTGAAAAGCTTAATGGCTATGAAATTTAATACCCTGACTGTCAGCCAGGCAAACTCGAAGTTCAGGTCTCCGAACTTCTCAAGAGCAAACCGCGCCAGCTCTGTTCCGATCCCGAGGTTTCTGTGGTTTTGATCCACAAAGACCGCAAGTTCACCCGATCTCCCTTTCACGTCGGGAATCAGCACAGCATGGCCGATGACGCGATCGCCTCTCCAGGCGAGGGCATTCAAACCTGTTCTTAAAAGCGTCTTCACCCAGCTCTGACAGGTTTCGGGATCTTCGGGCGGGAGCCCCTGGGAAGCGGGTTTCGGGGAGAAGGTGTGGTACATCCCCAGAAGAGATGGCAAGTCTTCGGCACAACTGATCCTTATTTCGAAGGGCTTCCCGGATTTATCAGTTTTGGTGATACGCTCCGGCCTCACTTTGTCCTTCTGTACTTGCCTGACCATAACACTTTCTCATCATCGAACGCTTGGG
>Ga0209293_10000053_pt1 | contig 15726 bp, 17 predicted proteins | sample Mud_0915_D1_FD_187690 | JGI IMG/M metagenome (GOLD analysis project Ga0209293, IMG submission 187690) | Wetland microbial communities from Old Woman Creek Reserve in Ohio, USA - Mud_0915_D1 (SPAdes) (version 2) | ecosystem: Environmental > Aquatic > Freshwater > Wetlands > Sediment ... | reverse complement strand
TCTGTTTTGACATAATCCTTGAAATATCTCTCCAAAATGTTCCTCGGAACCTTTCCAGGCCGAAACCCCTTGATCTTGGCCGTTCTCCCCAATTCCTTATAGAAGGCATCAACCTCCTGGGTGACCCGGTCTTCCGGGATTTCTATGGATATCTTCTTCTTGATGGGACTGATCTCTTCTGCACTGGCTCTCATGAAATATCCCCTAAAATGTGAAAATGCGAAATCCGAATTTCTAAATTCGAAACAAATCCTAAATACAAATGATCAAATTTCCAAAACTCTTGGTTTCACTTCATTTATTTCGGTCATTCGAATTTGTTTCGTGCTTCGTATTTCGTGATTCGAATTTGCTTCAAATTGAGTTGGTGCCGAGGGCGGGACTCGAACCCGCACAGTCTCACGACCACGAGATCCTAAGTCTCGCGCGTATTCCAATTTCGCCACCCCGGCCCGTTACGTCACTCGCGCCTTCAGACGTAGCCGCCAGCCGCTTCCTATTTGTGCCCGCGCCTTTCCTGCAACTTGCGAATAATCAAGGACTTCTTATGATAACTACGACTTAATTTATAACTATAATCCATTTAGTTTATGCTGTCAATCAAAGGAAAAAAGCGCTGGTATAAGCTGCTCCGTGTAAAAAGAGACGGAGGGGGTTATCCTCTTGAAAGATTTTCAGCCAAAATCAAACCCCAATGGAAAGGACGAGACGCGTGAAGATCTTGACGAAACTTCTCATAAAGGTTATCAAATCTATGAGATAGAGCTTCTTACCAACAAAAATCTCAGAAGTTTTTCCTGAGAAGGCTGTAAGGATTTGGTCTATGAATAAAGAGTGGGGCAAGAAGAGATAGAGTCAAGGAGAGAAACTGAATGGATCATAAGAATTGTTTCGGTTCAATCACGGAGGTCACACTCAATGATGGCCAAATCGTCACCCATTCAAGACCCGAGTGCCGAAACTGCCAAGAGATTCGAGACTGTTTGCGCCATACCAAACAGCTCTCGGATGAGAAGAAAGAAAAAGAAGAGCTGAAAAAACAGAGTTGGATTACTGAAATCATCGACCACTCTTTTGTCGTTTCGAATGAACTCGGCTCCTGCTTGTTGAAGTTCCTGAACAGGATCTATAGCTCTTCACTTGGGGCAATCCTTTTTAGAGATCTCTTTCTATTTTTTGACATCCCTCAAAATTCCCTGTCATCTAACCTGTCCATTTCGATCACCCGGACGATGATGGGCTTGCTTCGGGCAGAAAAAGAAGAATCAAACCCTCCCCGCAATCCCCAAGCTGCCTACCCACGGCAGAGTCTCGAAGAAGGATTTACTCTCCGGATCGTTCTGTTTCAGAAATCCTTTCCGAATTCCCCGGAAGCGAATATGGGGATGATCGCTTACGAAGCGGCTCGCGCGCTTGCCTCCGACGATCTCGGGATCAAACAGATTCTTCGGGTCCTCTCCGATTCTGATGCCAATTTATTCAGAAAAATGGACCTTGACGGCCGAATAAGATGGCTGATTGGAAAATGGGGATTTCTGGAAGAGTTTGAAACCATGAAAAAAATAGCGGCTCTGTCGGCGTAACCCCCGTTAGAAATTCCATCGGGGCATTATTTCTAACGGGGTAAACCCGCTCGCTTGTTACCTTCAAATCTATCTTCTACCCTGCTCACCCTTCTATCGGACCGCAGAATATGAAGGCTTTTCGTTTGCCTCAGGGTCCGAAAATCTCCTTATTATTTAGACGGCCTTCTTCCCTTCAATTCTGTCTTCATTAAAGACCGTTCCACGGACCGATGGGGATCGCCCCCCGGAAAGAGCGGTTTCTGTATTTCTGACAGGGGTACATATCAACACATTTCTCTCGTCTCTTTCGAAGGCACATTTTTCCTCGAGGATGGCCTTTAGCCTCTTCCGTGCCCGGTGAAGCCTCACCTTGACATTCTTAACCGTTATTCCAAGAATATCCGCGCTCTCCTGATGGCTAAACTCCATAATGTCGAAAAGGACAAGAACCGTTCGCAGGGATTCCGGCAAAAGATTGACTTGATTCTGAACACATTCTCCCATTTGACGTCGTTCCAGTTCTTTTTGAATGCCGAGTTCCTTTTGAATCAGGGCTTCTTTGAGATCTTCCGTCTCTTCCTGATCGATTCTTTCTTCCTTGCGTGATTTCTTCAGTCGACGAAAATGATCCTGGCAGAGGTTGTGGGCAATCCGAAATATCCACGAAGACAACCTGGAGGGGTCTCTCAGGCTCTCGATGTTTTGCTGAACTTTTAGAAACGTTTCCTGGATGATGTCATCCGCCACCCATTCATCCTTCACAAGGGCCAGGATGAACTTTCTTACCCTCGAATAGTACTGGTCATATATTTCATAAAATTCCATGCTTAAATCCTAACCAAAGGAACCTGAAATTCCTGGCACAATATATCCCTCCCCCTATGACGGGGAGGGTGAGGGTGAAGAATAGTTAGGCATCCCCCTCCCCTTTCTCCCCTCCCGCCAAGGGAGGGGAGAAAGGGGAGCCTTATGAAATTACCCGCAGCACGGTTTGCTGGCCTGCTTATCGCAGGGGAAGGCATACTCCTTTTCTTCACCCATGAGACCATTGATACAATTTTTAATGATCATATGGGCCCCTTTCTTCACTTGACTGGCAAGGTCCACTGCCTCCTGAATTTCCTCGGGAGAGAGGCCTACCGTTTTGGCCTTTCCAAAGTAGTACTCAAAGCAGGGGATACAGTTCGCTGCTGTAGCTGCCCCCATGCATATCAAAACTCTTGTCCTCTCCTCCATTGGCCAGTTCCTCCTTTTGCTTTTTACATATAAGACGGAAAAGGCCTCCTAAAGGTTACATCCTTTTGTAAACTTATTCCTACTGTCGCGTCTCTTAAATAAACTGAATAAAAAAACCAGTGGGTCGGGCGGGGGTATCGGAATTGGTCTACTGCGGCAACCTTTTGTTGTTGATGAATTGCCCCCGACGGGTGAACATTCCCGCGTATATTCAGGCAGAAGGATATTGACCCTTAAGGCTTCCTGATGACCGCATTGTAAAACAATGGAGATACCTCTGCCCGACCTGAACTCCGTAACCTATGGAACTTATTTGCATGACGCGACACTAGAGTTAATGGAATTTCAGCTTGATTGTATAAGAGCATTCTTTTCCTGAAACCATCATACACTTTCCCAGGGGGGGATCAAGTTCATGTTCTAATCCCTGGGCGTCAATCCAGCCTTGAATCCTTGCAAGAATTCCGCATTCGTATTGATCCTTGATCCCAGCCCGCACGACATTTTCATAGGCAAAACATCTTCTCAAGCGCATCTCATACGATTGAGGATCAAGGGTCTTGATTTCATATTCGGCGAGACCAGACCCGTAGAGTGCGAGGGCTGCCTTGCCGAAGGCCAGAAATTGTTCCAGGTCTTTTGCGGGCGATAAGCCTAAGGTTTTCATGTACCGCTTCATTTCGACCTGGCCCAGTTCCCTGCAAACGAGTTGATTCAATCGATTCGCTGCTTCGATCCCGAAATGCTTTGCCGCTGCCATGAACCACCTGGCGTCGTGTGACATCCACCCTTTGATCAGAAGGTCTTTCTCCGCTTCAAAGGATAAAGGGGTCGGCATGAAATTCCTCCTTATTTGCCAGTATCGGTGAGCCTAAACCTTGCGGACCCGACATGGAATGTAGCGGTGGAGCGGCGTGGCCGCGAGACGATCTCGATGCTTTGCTGGAGCCAGCTGGTTCACATTGATCCCGCGTGCCTCTCCGCCGTGAACGAGCCCGAAGCCATGGGGGACAACCACCTGGCCTCGATAGGAGCTATCTGTCACTTCAGCTTCGATCTTAGCAGATCCTGCTTCGGTCTCAATAAGGGTAAGGTCCTTATCGTGAATCCCTAATTCCTCTGCATCCTTCGGATGGATCCGAACAGTACAGGGCCGCTTTCCTTCATTCCAGGCCGGGTCGCGCATGATCGTATTGGCCACCATCTCCATATGATTTCCGGCCATGAGCACCATGGGATAACTCTTATTCACGAGTTGACCCTCTTCAGCTCCAGGTGTTACTTCCTTGATCCACGATTCCATCCCGGGAAAATGGATATGGATCTTCTTGTCGGGAGTCTTCAAGAGGGAGAGGTTGTTCTCCGTGTCTACTGCTCCGATTCTTACTCCGCCGGGCGTCTTTAGAATTTTTCTGAATATTTCTTCACCGGTCATCGGCCCGATCTGATAACCGGCACGAGTCACCTCCTCGGGGTGCATCATCGGAAATCGGGCCAGCAGTCCCCAGAGTAAAGCCAGGTTTTTGGAACCAAGCTCCTCCCCAAGGGTCTTCGCCAAGATGTATGGCAGCCATGGCTCTGCTTCTGGATGAGCACTCATGTATTCCATAAGGGCAAAGGCGAATCGTGGCCGGTCCTTGGCGAGTTCTCGAAGCTTGGATGGGACATCCGGGATCATCCCAAATCTTTCAGCCAATTCAATGTAGATGTCAGCCTCTTCCACCTGTTCCCCATCTGGCTGCACGACGGGACGGCGCATATCGAAGTAGTAATCCGGGTAATTCCATTGGAAAAATGTGCCGTCCCACTTCTCATAGCCTGACCTGGCCGGCAGCACGTAATGAGATAGAACCGCTGTCTCGCTCATGGCCACCTCGACGGTCACCAGAAGATCCAGTTTTCCGAAGGCTTTTTCATAAGCGCTTGTGTCAGCATAAGAACGAAGGGGATTTGAGCCGCTGACGATCAGGGCGCGGATGCGCTCGGGATGGTCGTTGTCGATCTCTTCGGGCATCACATTTGGCGGAAAGACCCCCATGATCAAGGGAATATTTGTTACCACGGTTCTCCATGTCCTGGGATCTTCCTCGGGCGTATGGGATCCCATGGGCATGAGGTGACCTAAGAAGACATTACCCCCTTGGCTCCCTATTCGCCCTGTGAGCGTGAGCAATATCAACTCCAAATAGGAATTAAGAGTGCTGTGGCGTCCCATCAGGATGCCGAGATCGCTCCGTAAGGCGCTTTTGCGGGTGGCAAACAAGTGAGTAAATTCCCGGACCGCACCGGTATCTAACCCACAAATGCGGCAGTAATCTCTTATATCGACATCATCAAACCGGCTTCGAATCGCTTCGAAGCCATCGACTCTGGCTGCCAGATAATCTTTGGCCACCAGTCCCTCGGTTAACAAAATCTTGATCATGGCTTTGAATAATAGGGCATCCGTCCCGGGCCTGAGACGCAGATGGATATCCGCTAATTTGGCTGTCTCCGTCACTCTCGGGTCAACGACGGCCATTAAAAATCCAGGCTCCTTTTTCTTGTTGCGAATCGCCACCGGCGCGTTCGGTATATCGTGGCTCACCATGGGATTGGCTCCCCAGAAGACGAGAAAATCCGACCCCTGAATGTCCGGGAAGGAATGCATATATTGACGGCCAAATGCCTTGCCATTCACCCAGAAAAAACCGGTAAGTTCCTGGGCGAGAGGGCTGTAATGATTTTTTGACCCCAATCCACTCAAAAAGCGCAATCCGAAGGCTGTTTCAAAATGGCAACCCTGGCCACCTCCTCCCATATAGGCGATGGAGCGAGGCCCATGGGCTTGGACGATTTCCTTGAGTTTATCCGCAATCTCATCCAGGGCCTTATCCCACGAAATGCGCTCAAATCGATCTCCAACACGCTTAAGAGGGAATCTCAATCTCTCCGGGTTATTTTGAAAGTAAGCGATGCTCGCCCCTTTTCTGCAAAGATAGCCTTGTGAGCGGGGATTTTCCTTGTCACCTCTGGCCTTGACGATCTTGTTTCCTTCGGTGATCACTTCAAGGCCGCAGTTATTAAAACAGAGCACACAGGATGTCTTTTGCCATTCGCTCATGACCCGATCCTTTCATAAGATCCGTTTATTTGTTGAGTTTACTGCGATCTTCTATGCTGAGTTCCAACACGATGTGTCCCCAGCCGCCGCATTGCACTCCCACATCAAAGCATCCAGCCCTCTTAAATCGCATCTCATTGGGATCGATGCCGGCATAGGATAATTCATTCGATGTGAAGATGAGGACTGCGATTGAACTTAAGGCATAGATGCAAATCCTCTTGGGAGAGAGTTTTGTGATCAGATTGCCTGCTCCGTCAAAATAGAATTTGTCGCCCACCTTGTGCTCGCTATTGCACCCATGGGAGTCCACTACCGTTGCGACAATGGTTTTATTCATCAGAACAGGCGCTTTGGCCAAAACATCCGCGTTCCTCGGATTCTCTCTGAATTTCTTCATCTCTTCATCATTGTAACCCATGTGCTGCTGGACAGTTTTCCATGTTCTTTCATCCATTTTCATTTTCGCCTCCTCTCTCAGGATCTCATCCTATTTTCGATTTGTCCGTCTTCACACCCTCCCCTGCATCCCATGAAGGGAGGGGAAACAAAAAGGGTCCCCTCTCCCCTTGTGCCTGCCTGCGCGAAGTCCCGCCTTGCGGGACGAAGGCAGGGGAGAGGGTTAGGGTGAGGGGTATGTAAGCTTATTTTCGATGTTTACTCTAATTTCTCCTTAGCTCATATGTTCTATTTGAGGCCGTACTCCTCAGTGGCCATCTCTCTCATCTTGAATTTCTGGACCTTGCCCAGAGGTGTGGTTGGAAATTCCCTGACGAATTTGATGTATCGGGGAAGGTGGGAAGTGGGAAGTCTCTCTTTGCAGTATTGACGAATCTCATCCTCGGTGGCCGCCGCCCCTTCCTCCAGTTTCATCCAGGCAGCCACCTCTTCCCCCAATTCCTTATCCGGGACTCCAAAGACCTGAGCATTCGAGATCTTAGGATGACGAAAGAGTACCTCTTCGATCTCAGTAGGGAAAATCCCCTCCCCTCCCTTGTTGATCACCTCTTTTAGCCTTCCGGCTGTCCTCACATACCCGCTCCCATCCATACTTCCAAGGTCCCCGGTGTGGAGCCAGCCTCCGGAATCGATGGCGTTGGCCGTGGCAGAAGGCATCTTATAATAGCCCTTCATATTGAAGCCCCTTGCACAGATTTCACCCACGGCATTCCCATCCGTGGGGACATCGTTCCCTGAAATCGGGTCTATGATCTTTGCCTCCACATGAGGAAGTGGTTTGCCCACCGTTGAGACCCTTAATTCCAGATCATCATCGGGACGGGTCATCGTGATCCACGAAGACGACTCCGTTTGGCCATATCCGATAACGATCTCCCTGACCCCCATCTCGCCCACTACCTTCTTCATCACCTCCATGGGACACTGGGCCCCGCCCATGATCCCTGTCCGAAGGGACTTGACATTGGAGGCTCGATATCCTGGGTCCCCCATCAGGGCAATAAAAGCACCGGGAGACCCATAAATGCCCGTGCATCGCTCTTTTTCGATTGCCTCAAGTATCCTGGGTGGGTCGAAGGTCTCAGAAGGGATGACCAGGGTTGCTCCTTTGATCACCGAAGCCAAGGTAACGCAGACACAACCAAACATATGGGATAAAGGGACAGAGAGACAGATCCGGTCTTTCTCAGTTATTCTCTGATTGTTCGCGCTCGCCAGCGTTGTGTTAATGATGCCAAAGTGTGTGGACATCACGCCCTTTGGGGCTCCGGTTGTCCCTGAGGTGTAAAGGATCGTCACGATATGACCCTCACGACAAGAGCCCTGCCGTTCGGCCAACACCTTATCCGGAACATCCCTCCCCATGTCCAGGATCTCCTTCCATTGGAACATGCCTTCAAAGGTGCGGCCTGATAGGAGGATAATATTTTGGAGCTCCGGAAGCGTCCGGGAAGCTAACGTCCCGGGGGTTGCTTCCTTAATTTCCGGGCAGAGCTGACAGATCATGTCGATATATTCAGACCCCTTCATTCCTTCTGCCATGACAAGAGCCCTTGAATCAGACTGGCGCAGGAAATATTCGAGTTGATCGATTTTGCAGTTGATATCGATGCTGACAAGAACTACCCCTATCTTCGCCAGCGCGAATTGAGTGATTGTCCACTCCCAGCGATTTGGACTCCACAGGGCCAAATGATCTCCTTGTTTGAGGCCGAGCTTCAGAAAACCCTTTGCAGTCTGGTTCACCGTCGCCAAAAATTCTTTATAGGAAAACCTCTTCTTCTGGGAGAGATCCAATAAGGCCTCTTTTTCGGGAAATTTCGAAGCGACCTCATCCAATACGTCACCCACCGTCTTTCTTACCAAGTCCATTCTTCGCCTCCGTTCTCCCCCCAGTATTTCTCGTTAGAATTTATTAAATGCTCCGAACAATACCTTCGTGAAATTCCCGATTTCTTCTTTTGAGTATCCTTCTTTGATTTGCTCGTTCAACTTCTTGACGACGGGCAAAGCCTTTTTAGCCACCTTATTGCCTTTTTCAGTGAGATGAACCACGTAAACACGCCGGTCATTGGGATGATCGGAGCGTTTCACGTAGCCCGATTTTTCCAATCGGTCGATCAAGCCTGTGACCGTCGGATTCTCTAACATCAATCCCTGACTGATCTGCGTAAGACTCAACCCATTATTCTGCTGAAGAAAGAAGAGCAGCATGACCTGGATCGGAGTCACCTCGATCCCGCTTTCCGAAAAGGACTTTTGGAGGTTTGTGAGAAGTTTTTGATGTACTTTTGATATTAAAAATATAAAACGGTCCTTAACAGGCATAAATGAAGCTCTCAATTTAAATTTATATGCTAAAGTTTAGCATACTAAATAAATATGTCAAGAAAAAAGTGGGTTCCCAAAAAGTCCGGATATTTCTGGGGAGTTGAGGGATTTTACCGGCTAGCTTTTGGTGATCGCAAAGAATCTTGTTAGCTGCAGGTGGAAGAGGCCGGGAGGCTGAATTAGGTTTTGGCAGAGAAGTTGACGGTGCAAAAAAGGGTGCATCCTTCTGGTAAGGACGAGGGGGAAGTTCCTCCAGAGCGTTCTTTTACAGGATCCTTCAAGATATCGGCTTGAACTGGGCACGCCCTACACGAACGTACCCATAGTCCTGGTCGAATACCGTTCTCACAAGCCAAGAGAACTGAGAACTTGTTTAATCCATTTAACTGTGTTCCTATATATGCCTATATATCGCCCGGGAACGAAGCAAAAAGATTCTTTTCACAATCCCATTTTTTCGTTGACAAAAGATTCGCCCCCTGTATTATTAACCCAACAACCTCAAACAAGACTTTCTCTTTCCGGAGGGGGGTGGTGGATGGAGAAAGACCTTTAAAGTTTTCCTATCAAAATTCTGAGTCCATGTCGAAAATTTAGACCTGTATCTCTATCTGACCTCTTAGGATAATTTAAGGGCCTTCCAGAAAAACAAATTCTATTACGAGTTTAACCCTGAACCAGAAAAAGTTGCAGCAAGTGTTGCTCTCTGTCTTTTCTACAAGGTGCTCATCTGGAGAAAGTTAAGATGTGGAGTCCCCAAAAGATGCCCCTATGAAACCTCCAAGGAGTTACCACGCCTCTCTGGAGGCTATTATTTGTAATTCTCCCTAAGAAGTTACCTCATCTAAATCTAATAACAGAAGAAAGGAAGCAAGTGCATATGAACTCACGAAATCTTTTGGATAGAACATACAATACAATCATGAAACGGATGAAAGAGACAGGTCAAGCCCCGCACTATACGGAGCTTGCTGCGGAACTCGGGGTCCCGGTTGAGGATGCCCGAAAGTTTCTTCACGACCTGATGTCTGCAAGGATCCCAGGTATCTGGTTATTTCCTGATACTGACTATATCGGCAGTTTTGCACCATTCAGCAACCTTCCAACCCAGTACCGGATTACAGTCGATGGCGAGCAGAAGTGGTTTGGTCAATGAGGCTTCGAGTCGCTGGCAGTTTGCTGGCTTTTTCCGGGTAGGTTGGTGCAGATTGATGCACCGTGCCTTGATTGTGGTTCACCTGTGCACGTCGAAATCCGGGACGGAGTTGTATCAAAAACCAATCCGGAGGGAATCATGGGTTATGTTGCCGTTCCTTTAGCAAAATGGATGGAGCGACCTCCATATGCATGAAGCACCATGAACCTCTTCCGGTCGGAAGAGCACATTCGGAACTGGGCGCGATATGATCCTGCAGCTGAGCAAGGCATCCTTCCACTTGAAACCATAGTCAAGGTGTTCTCGGGAAAACTTTTCCAAAAGCGACTAGATACGAATTACGTCTCACATATTCAGGAATATTTTGGCGAGCTGATTCCTGTACTATCGGAAATTGCTAAGACGCGTCCTTTCTGGACGCCCCCCGGGCCTCACTAGTGCTGGAAATTTCTTCATCCCTTGTTTGTTCTCCGAGAGGCAGAATGGGCATAAATTTTGTCAGCGTATTTTTTTAGAAGATTGACCTCCTCCTTTTGGAGGATAGAATTTGGCCTCGCCCAGCAGCGATATTCCACGGCCTGCGGGGCCGAGTTGCCGAAGGATGACCTTTGGTAAGTTCGGCTTTTTTATTTTGTTAGATACTGTTTTTTTAAAAGAAAGGAGGAAACGGATATGGAACCGAATGTTTGGGTTAAGTCCTTAGAAGAAGTGGTGAGAAAATTTCTGCTGGTTATTCCCAACATCGCTGCAGCCATTGCCATTTTAGTCATTGGTTACATCGTCGCTCGTATCCTAAAAGCCGTAGTGATCAAATTACTGACTTCGACCAAACTGTTTGCCAAGGTGGAAGAATTGAAGATTCCCGAAAAGGAGGGTACGGTCGATATTATAGGGAGACTAACCTTCTACCTCGTCATGCTCTTTGTCCTATTGGCCTTCTTCAATGTTCTCAATCTTCCGATCATTGCAGCGCCGATCGGCACGCTTGTGAACACCGTCATGGAGTATCTTCCCAGAGTGGGTGGGGCGGCCATTATCATTATCATCGCATGGATCATCGCCAAAATACTGAAAATGGTCATCTTAAAAGGTTTGGGGCTTTTAAACTTCGATGAGAAACTATCCAAATATTTTAAAGGAAGGCCCAGTGAGATCATTGCGGGGATCACCTTTTATCTTGTACTACTCTTCGCCATCCCCCCATTCTTAGAAGCCTTAAAGCTTACTTCGGTGACGAAACCTCTGAGTGAAATGTGGGGCAAATTTACAGGAATGTTTCCAAATCTATTGGCTGCCGCCATTATCGTGATCATCGGTTTTCTTATTGCGAAGATCGTTCGAGAGATTATCGTTAACCTTTTGGTAGGATTTGGGATTGATCGAGGGGCTGAGAGGGTCGGAATCGATAAGACTTTGGGAAAACTGAAGGTTTCGGGTATGATCGGGACCATCATTTATGTTTTGATCTTAATCCCCGTATTGATTGCTGCACTTGATGCTCTGAATATCCCTGCTGTTTCGACTCCTGGAAGAGACATGTTGGCCGTTGTTTTGAATAAACTTCCTTCTATCTTTGCAGCCTCCATTATTATCATTCTTGCCATTGTCATCGGGAAAATCATTCAAACCTTACTTGCGCAAATCCTTATGGGTTTGGGTTTTGACAGGCTTTTAGAGGGGTTGGGAGTGAAAAAGGCGGGTCAAAAAGCCCCTTCTCATGTGGTAGGGATCATTGCCTTCATTTACATCATCTTCTTTGCTGTCATGGAAGCAGCGGAGGTCTTAAATTTCCAAATGCTTTCCAACTTAAGTAGTCAATTTATTGCCTTCGCTTTCAAGGTGATCTTGGCCGTTGTTATCTTCGGAGCGGGGATTTTGGTCGGAAATTGGGTGAAACGATTAACCCAGGGGGCAACGAAGGAGAGACCTTTTATAGCCAATCTTGCCAAGGCGGCCATTGTTATATTTGCCTTAGCGATTGCCCTTCAGAATCTTGGTATTGCGAATGAGATTGTGACATTGGCTTTTGGTTTGCTTCTGGGTTCCATTGCCATTGCCGCTGCGATCGCCTTTGGTATCGGGTCGAAAGAGATTGCTGGACGTGAGGTGGATGCGTGGGTGAAAAAATTAAAGGGAGAAAAATAGTAGGTGAGAATAAAGATTTTGAAAATGTTTTTTTATCAGGTAACGATAGATAAAACAACAGGCGAAGTTCTAAAATTTGAGATCCACGAAGACTATTGAAAGGTAAATCCATATTCAATCATCAAACACTAAGGGCAGGATCTGTAATGGGCCCTGCCTTTTTTGTGGGTCCGGTGGGGACGTTGGTGCAAAGAGAAATAATGATTGAGAGGGGGTAACGAAAAGCATTGTAGGGGGCATGTAAGACAAGGGAGAATGGAGGAGATAACGGATTCGTCTGCGAAGGACAGGTAATTTGCATTTGCCCCCACGTCCCCTTTTTCTTCAATTTCGACCATGATTCAAGGTTTCACTTGGTAATAGTTATTTGGAACGCTGGACGAAAACCTTTCTTCATATTCCGTCTTCCTTTTTATTTGACACGCGACTCCTCTGCTTATATATTCAACTCACGCTAAAGCGAGTTATTATTCAATCTTACTCAAAATGAGTAAGAGGAGAAAAAGTATGATTCCATCTCGTTTCGTACGTCAGTTGTTGTTCATGCTGTGTTTGTCGATCGCCGCTGGCTGCGCGATCGAGATGCACCAACCAGAGTACGAACCACAGTATAACCAATGGGGCAAGGACGTGGCGTGGTGGCCAACATCACAGGTGCTGGTAGACAAAATGTTCGAGATGGCCAAAGTCACGTCGGAAGATTTCGTGATAGACCTTGGCTCTGGTGACGGCCGCACAGTCATCACTGCCGCGAAGCGAGGCGCCCGTGCGCTCGGCATCGAATACAACCCAAACTTGGTTGCGCTGTCGAAGCGCAATGCCGCCAAGGAAAACGTCGGCGAAAGAGCCCAATTCGTCGAGGGAGATCTGTTTGAGAGTGATCTCTCACAGGCCACGGTCATTACCATGTTCTTATCAGAGACTCTTAACCTCAGGCTTCGCCAGAGAATTCTAAATCTCAAGCCAGGTACCCGTATATTGTCGACTTCCTTCGCGATGGGAGAGTGGAAACCCGACGAGACCGTCAGTGTGCAAGACAACAAGGAATGCAGCAGTTATTGCACTGCTCTTTTCTGGGTTGTGCCGGCAAAAGTGGAAGGCACATGGAAACTTTCGGAAGGAGAACTCACATTCACGCAGAGATTTCAGAGGTTTTCCGGAACCTTCAAATCGGGCTCGAATACCGTGGCAATCAAGAATGGTCAGCTGAGCGGGGATCTGATCAGCTTCAGTATCGGAGATGCCAACTATACCGGCCGCGTAAATGGTGACACCATGGAAGGGATTCATGAATCTGGCGGAATTACCACTCAATGGAAAACTACCAAAGCCGGAAAGGTATTGTAGGTTGCATCAGAAAAACTGAAGTTGAGATACCTCTTTCCTGTCAAAGTTCGGTTTCCTAGCTGCTAAGTGATCTGAGGCCTGGAACTCGCGAGAACCAACAACGGAGCCTCTCAGCTCAGTCAGCCATTAGATCAGCCTCCACCTCCATGTGAACTCGGACATCTAATCCCATGACCACACCTCCCCCTTCCATGACCTCGTTCCAAGTCATACCGTATTCTCCGCGAATTACCTTGCCGGCAGCAGAAAAGCCGACGCACGTTAACCCGCTAAATGGGCTTTTAACTGGACCAAAAAATTCAAAGTCCAATGCCACAGCCCCTTTAATCCCCCGTAGGGTTAAATCCCCGGTGACCTTCCCGCGGTTGGCCCCTGTAGTCTCGACGTTTGTGCTCTTAAAGAGAATCTTGGGATATTTTTCTGCGTCAAAATAATCCGGGCTTAAGAGATGCTCGTCTCGCTCCGGATTACCGGTTGTGAGACTCTTGACGTCTATTTCCGCTTCCACAGACAGTTGAGTAAGATCGGGTGGATCAAATTGAATCACACCGGTCATCTTGCTGAAGAAACCTTCTACATCCGCAATCATAAAATGCCGGACAGAAAATCTCGCTAGTGAATGATCTGGATCAACCGACCATCTTTTCATCAGTAACTTCCTCCTTTCTTGTTGCTCTACCCAGTATCATGAGGCCGGCCCATTTCCTGTTCCCTTCCACCCTTTCGTCCCTGGGATGAGTTGACTACGGATAGGTCATTGAGAAAGCGATTCCAAAGGGTAGGATGACGGGAGAGCCCTTGAAGTTTCTTTCACCTTCTTAATCATCCACCCAACATTGGGGATCGTTAGCAAAAAGGTCGGGTTTCCCTTCATTGAGAGAGTGAGCGTAAGCCACTGCCCGGCACCCCCTGCACGAAGGCCAGAGGGTACAGTGGCCGCACTTTCCCTGATAACTCTCCCTTCTCCGCAGTTTCCAGAGAAGCCTTGAAGAGGCCCAGATCTCTCGGAGGGGCTTCCGCTTCAGATTGCCAACGACCAACCCGATTCTCCGGCATGGCATGACCGAGCCATCGCTAGTAATCGTTATCCCTGAGAAACCCGCGCTGCAGCCGGAAAGGGTAAGATTGCAACCCGATGGGATTTTCGATTCCAGGAGCGTTCCGGCCAGTGGGTCTCCTGACATCACTTCAAATGAGGGAGCATTCAACGCAAGGATTCTTTGATAGGCCTGCTTCAGTTCCTGAGGGGCAAGGAGCCGGTCCCTCAACGCCTTCCCCCGCCCACACGGAACCATGCGCGAAAAGCCGATTCCGTAAAATCCCATCGTGCTGGCCAACTCTGTTGTTTCCTCAATCTGATCGATGTTCAGGCGAGAGAGCGTCACATTGGCACTGACACGGTTGCCAGCCCTGAGCAGGTTTTCAACACCCTTGGACGCTGCCGCAAAACTCCCGCGACCTCGTATGGAATCATGAAGATCCGGAGGGCCTTCCAGGCTGACTTGTATGTCCGAAACTCCGAGGCCAAAGGTCCTCTGGGCATCGTCAGTCGAAATCAGACAGCCGTTAGACATCAGGGCCACGCCGTAACCCTTTGCCTTTGAATAGGCGATGACGTCCAAAAGCCCTCGATAGACGAAGGGTTCGCCACCCGTAAAGTGAATCGACGGGGAAACCCTTATGCCGTGCTCCTCCTCCCAGGCCTGAACCATCTGGGTTGCCCCGTCGATCTCACGCTTGACTTCGCCGACGGTCATCTCGCGAACTCTATCCCGTCCTTGATAACAATGACGACATCGGAGGTTACATCGTTCCGTGAGATGCCATTGGATGAAAAATTGGAAATCTTTTATTGCCGGACCGGCAATCATGTGCTCTTTCAACTTTTTCACTTGAGACATCGCTTGCCAGGGTCAGCAGCCCGCATCATCGCCCAGAACTTTGCTTCTTGCCGTCTGGCAAGCTCGTTCAAAGAGACCTTCTTTTTAGTCTTCAATCTTCCCACCTCCTTTCCTCATGAATTGGCCTGGTTAAAAATGGGCTGCGGCATAAGACCACGATATAATTTTTTCTAGTATGATGGCAACCATTTTTTCAAAAAAAGTTATATCTGACGAAGGAACATTGTGGATTTAAGTTCCTTTATCCACAAGATGCAGGATTACATCGAAAAGAGACCCCAAAATCCTCCCCACACCTGGCTCCGGTTGGCACGTTGGGGCAAAGAGAAGTAATGATTGAGATGGAGTAAGGAAAAGTGTTGTACGGGGCATGCAAGACAAGGGAGAATGGAGGAGATGACGGATTCGTCTACGAAGGACAGGTAATTTGCATTTACCCCTACATCCCCTTTTTCTTCAACCATGGTTGTATAAATTGAGCTC
>Ga0209293_10000049_pt1 | contig 16103 bp, 24 predicted proteins | sample Mud_0915_D1_FD_187690 | JGI IMG/M metagenome (GOLD analysis project Ga0209293, IMG submission 187690) | Wetland microbial communities from Old Woman Creek Reserve in Ohio, USA - Mud_0915_D1 (SPAdes) (version 2) | ecosystem: Environmental > Aquatic > Freshwater > Wetlands > Sediment ... | reverse complement strand
GTGTTCCGATCGGTCAGGATCCTGAACTTTTTGGCTCCGCGCGGCTGCCCGCCCGCTCCGTGCGCGTCTGCCCGCTCATCTTGCGGGTACCCGTCCGCACCTTGGGTGCCGCCTTCTCGGGCGGGTACATGCCCATCAGCGCGTGCACGGTGGCCAACTCGATCATGAGTTGCCGGGTGTTGACCAGCACAGGACAGCCAGCCTCGGCCATGTCCTGCGTTGTGATCTTGGGTAGGTAGGCCAGGGCCAGGAGCCGCTCTGCCTGTGCTCGATGCTCGTCGTTCGTCATGTCGTCCTCACCACTTCGATACCGGGCGCGGCTCGGGTGAGATGCGCCCCGGGTTGCCTACGTGCTGATTGCACGCTGAGCAAGCAGGCACCAGGTCCAGGGGGCGATCACCGTACGCCTTGCCGCGTACGTGGTGGATGTCCGTTGCCTGCCCCGTACAGACCTTGGGTATCTGCAACGTGCACCTACCCGCGTTCTCCATGCGGTTCGCTGCCAGCAAGGACGCTCGGAGCGTTCGCCAGCGCCTGGTAGAACCGTTCTTCCAGGAGCGGCTCATGCGGCACCTCCATGGCCTTCTCGGCGCGCAGGATGCTCTCTACCGTCTTGCCTCGCGAGCGGCGCTCTCGGTAGGCCCTGCCGCGTATCCACTCGGCTATGTCCTCATCGACCCATACGTGTAGTTGCACGCGTTTCGTGCCCTGCTGGAAAGGCTCCGTACCACTGGTCATGTCGACCAGGATACGGAGCCGAGGTGTGGAGGTCTACCCGCGATGGATTCCAGGGCAGCGAGCGCTTGTGAGCGGGTCTGCCCCGTACCACCAGCGATGCGGGCTGTGTGGCGCCCGCTCGGGGCACTTCGTCATCCCATCCGAGTCTGTGCCTCGGGCGATCAGCGCTGAGCGCAGCGCGTCGCTGTGGCACACGATCAGGGCGTCGAGCACCCATTGATCCATGCCCGCCTGTCCGGCCAGCACGTAGCGGTCAGCGTGCAGTTGGGCGATGCGGAGCAGGTTCTCTGGGCTGGCGTCCAGACTTCGGAGTCTCGTGATCTCCATGTTGATTTCGTCGATGTTCATGCGGCGTCCTTTCAGGCTGCGATGATCTTGCGGGCAGTTGGGTAGTGCTCCAGCCATCCGGCCGGACGGAGATGCTCACGGCCCGCGTACGGGTCTTCCCCGGCCGCGAGTTCGCCCCTGCAGCACGGGCAGGCACTCCAGGTGCTACCGCGATGCAACGGACAGGGCCGCTCCCGGCCCTGTGGCTCACGCTGAGGCTGCAACGCGGCAATCCTGGCCTGGAGGGCACGGCCGGGCATTCTCGCGCCGTCCAGGCTCCTACCGGCCACCTCGGCGTAGATCTGCCGCTCGGTCACACCTCGACCGCGCGCCTCGATCGTCGCCGTTGTCAGCAACCCAAAGTCCACTGTGGATAGTTGGGTTTCGAGCACAGGCAGAGCGGCGCGCAAGCGAGCGACGCAAGCCTGCCCTGCCGCTACCTCTCCGTCGGTGCGCTTTTCCCCAACCGATGCGAGCGGGGGGGAAGGGGGGGTTTCCCGGGGAAAGACGGGGAAAGACGGGGAGGGTGCGTCTACAGAGGCAGTAGGTGCGTCTACAGAGGCAGTAGGCGCGTCTGTAGACGCACCTTTGGCTGAGTTATCCACAGGCAGCATCGGGAGTTGATACGTGGTCTGCCGCCCCTTGTGTGCGTAGATGGGGCGTCCGCGTGAATCTGCGCCATGCGAAACGCGGCACTCCAGTCCGCGAGAGGACAGCCGCTCCAGGACCTGGCGTAGCCGTGAGACGCCGACGATCGTGGCGAGGCTCCAGCCGTCCGTATCCCATGCTCGGCGCGCGTTCGGCCCGCTCTCTGAGGCGTTCTCGGCGATCACGTACAGCACGAGGCGTTCAGCCGGCGTGAGGTCCTGCCCGTTTCCGCTGGCCAGGTAGTTTGTGACTTCCTGGCTGAGCTGCCATGCCATATGCTCGCCTTTCGGCTACTTGCGACTGTCGCCGTTGCCCCGGGCCCGACGCCCGGGGCTTTCTCTTTCGGGTCGACCATACCAGGCCACACCATGATGTACCACAGTGTGGTACGGTGCTACACATGTCGAAGTCAAACACCGTGATTCAGACCAGGGCAGGCGAGGAGCTGTACGGAAAGATCCTCCGCGCAGCGAAAAGGCGAGGACTCGACCTCTCCAGCCTTACCAGAATGGCAGTCATCGACTGGCTTGATCGGAACGAGCCGTGCGACGCCGACCGGTAAGGCGTGTGTGGTGGCGGTTCTGCCGCTACGTGTACGAACACCGACACCAGCAATGTCCCGCTGAATACCGACACAACCACTGGCCGAGCAGTAGGTGAAAGATGAACAACGACGATGAGCGCGACTACGACGAGGAATCAGCGAACAGCTCAGTACTCGAATATCAAGATTCGGAATGCACGCACTGCATGCACTGGTCTCGAATGGAAGACATTTGTTGCTGGTGCCACGACGATCCGGAGGTGTGACATGGCGTACGTACGCGACGAATGCGGCGCCTGCCACGCGGCGATCATCTGGGCGAGCCACGAGAAGACCTTGAGAATGATCCCGGTCGACTATGATCCGGTCGACGTGAATCGCGGTGGCGGAAACATCATCCTGACGCCACGACCAGGCATTTCCCCCTCAGCGCGGGTGGTCACCAACCTGGCCATACTGTTCGGTGTCAAGATTGTCTACCGGTCGCATTTCAAGACCTGCCCGCACGCACGTCTCCACCGGCGTCCGCGTGAGCGGTCTGTGAACTAGAACAGCGCGCCCATCCCCCCGAACATCATCATGAGCCCGTAATAGAGGCTGACCAGGCCGATATTGCCGGCCAGGGCATACCAGAATCGCATCTTGTTTTCCCGACGCTGCCGGGTGGTCAGACGGCCACCCGGTAGCTTCCTGTGATGCGCAACCAGTCTCCTGTCGTCCATGACGATGACAATCCTCCCGAGCCAATGTTTCCTCCGGCTGCGTCGTACCAACCGGCAAGGTGTGTGGTGTCAACGTAGCTTGTCCCGCCCACTCGGAGCGCGACTCCACTTTCATTGATCGTGATGTGGTAGGCACCATTCTCCGATGCGTGTGCAGCAAAGGGGAGCAGGAACCGGTACGCGCCGGAGCCGGCGTTGAATCCTCCACCGGTATCGATGCTGAGCAGGTACTGGAAGGCACAGATGTCGGAATTGGCCGAACGCCGGTAGACCGCCGTTACCGATGAGCTGCCCTGTGTCGGGTTGGTGGTCGCTGCGGTCAGCAGGGTTGCCCACGTGCCGTACGACGTCCAGCCGGGTGCGGTCAGACTGTCGACCTGGTCGACGATTGCCTGGAGCTGGGCACCGGTAACCCGGTTACCAGCCGAGAAGGTGAGTCCGAGTGCCATTGGTCTACCTCGCGAGAATGAATGGGTCGGCCACATGGACCGATTGGCCAGTGGCGTGCGCCTTGACGACGCCGTTGACGCTGCGGGTCAGCGTCAGGGTCTGTGTGTACGCGCCCGAGGTGCCGCCGACCGCCGAGACGGCTTTCACCGTGCAGCGCTCACCAGCAATGATCACGTCGTAGTCGCCATCAACGTGCGTCCAGGCGCACGCGTCCGCGCAGAGCACGTCGCAGAGTGTCTCCGTCGTGGTCAACGCCTCGCTGGTCGTGCAGGCGCCGCAATCGAGATATCCGGAGGTGTCGAGAACACCGACGTCGTACATGTCTGCCTGTGTGGTCCCGATCGCGAGGGTGCGCCGGTGGTTGGTGCTCTCCTCGACCAGGCTGGTCACCAGGAGCCGGGGCGTGTTCGGGTCTTCGGTGACGGGCACGTTGGACAGCTCGATGACGCTGCCGACGTCGATCGGCGTGACGTCGACCGCGCTGGCGTCCAGGTCGACGATCAGGTTGTCCCACCGCGCCTTCTCCGAGGTGCGGGTCGCGAGGAACCAGCCGGCAATGTCGGCCAGCTGGGTGGCCGCGGCGGGGTTGACGTCCAGGCGGGTGTCGTAGCGGCCTACGCCGGTCGGCGGAGCCTGGATGGACATCGGGCCAGTGGTGAGCGTGACCCGGGCGGTCAGGCTGCCTTGCGTGGCCTGCACGTCGTTCCGGACGTCTCGATCGTCCAGGACCGGTGCGCCGGTTGGCGTTATGTCCCCGGACCAGGACAGGGTCTGTGCTGTGGTCTGGTTGTACAGCTCCGACAGGGGCTTGTAGACCAGGCCGATAGCGTCACTGTCCTCGAACAGCACTCCGCCGTCCGTTCGGGCTGTTTCGGACAGGATTGCTGTCAGGGTCGCCGTTGGTTGGGGGCCCATCGGCGTTGTTTCAGCCGCGGTCCCGAGGACGGTGATGGTCACGCCTTCCTCGGCACAGATTCGGGTCATCCGGGCCGAGGCAGTCTCGCCGGTCCAGCCGGTGTACGCCGATCCGTTGTCCTCCGAGGCTGAGTCGTACACGGCGAGGTGCCCGAGGTACACGGTGGCGCTCCCGATGTCCGGGAATACCTCCTGCGGGTCTGTGGTGATGTTCAGGATCCTGCCGACCGTGTTGACGGTGGTGGCGATGCCGTGGGAGACGCCGTTCAGCCACAGCTCGACGAGTTGGTTGCCGCCGGATTGGGTGATGGTGGCCCGGACGTGGTTCCAGTTGCCCCGGAAGTTGGTCACGACGTCGGACACGCCCGATGCGGTCGTCGACGACTTAACCTCGCGGCCGTAGACGGCCAGGATCTCGATGTTGCTGCTCGTGTCGTACTGGTAGTCGATCGTCCAGTGCGACTGGGTTCCGGTGCTGTCCCATCCGACGAACCGCACCAGGTCATCGGATGTGGTGTCCGGATCGACGTAGCAGATGAACTCGATGTCGATCCGGCCAGTGGTCGACGTCGTGAGGGACATGCCGAGCCCGCCGAGCCGGCCCGTGGCGAGGGTCCGGACGCACACGTACTTTCCGGGGGCCCCCGCGGGTCCCTCTGGCGCTGTGTCCTCACTGAACAGCGGCGAGTCGATCAGCGGGAGCGGCACGCCTCCTTCGATGCTGCTGGCCGCGCTCGTCGACCCTTTCGCGTCGTTCAACTGCCAGTACCCGATGGGTGCACCGAACAGAACGCCGCGCTCCAGGGCCGCGCGGAGCGGTGTTGAGCCGCGGTTGAGCCGTTGCAGTACGCCGGCCGCGGTGATGACGGTCCACCGGTCGCCTCCGGCGTTCCGCTTCGGCTTCCACGATGCTTCGCCGATCCAGCGCACGGCGCCGTCCACCGTGATCCTGATCGGCGTGTTCCGGCCGACGAGACCGTAGATCGCACTGTTCGGGTTGAGCGGGGACCAGGCTCCATCGACCGACCGGATCGAGGCGTCCAGGGCTGATGGGATGGCCTCCAGGGTCACCGGTGAGTAGGCCCGGGAGAACTTCACCGGTGTGCGGATCAGGAAACTGCTGGTGTGGTCGTGCCACGCGGCCGAGTAGTACAGCTCGAAGGTGACGGTGTGCGCGCTCATGCCGGCGTCCCGAGCGTTACCTGGACGTCGCCACCGCGGCGCCCGATCGCCTCGGCAAGCAGGTCCACCAGGGCATCACCGATCCGGGTTCCGTCCGACCGGATGACGATCGGTGCGGTCCGGGCCGCCTGCCCCGCCGGTGTGACGGTCTCACCGGCCTGGAGCACGGCCAGCATCTCTGAACCGGGCGCCCCCGGCACTGTCCCGCCCGTGTGGAACTTCGGGAGGTGTGGCGCGCTGATCGTGTTGCCGCCGATCTGTGGCACCCAGCCGGGCACCGACCAGGACAGCCGGCCGACGGTGTTGTTCCACGCGTCCGCCACGAAGTTGAACGCGGTTCGGAATGGCCAGCTGATGATGCTGACCAGGCCCGAGAATGCCGACCGGAGCGTGGCGGGTATGCCGGCCATCTTGTCCAGCATGAACTTGCCGGCGTTCCACGCCATGGTGTACCCGCCAACGATCCAGTCGACCACGAATTGGAAGGCGGTCTTGATGGCCTTCCAGGAGACTTCCCACGCGGTCTGAAACCAGGTTGTCTTCGTGGCGATCAGGATGATTGCGCCGATCAGTGCGGCGATACCCAGCACGATCAGGCCGATCGGGTTAGCGGACAGGGCGATATTCAGCAGCCACTGTGCCGCCGTCCAGACGCCGGTAGCGACCGCCGAGGCGCCCATCGCGACCTTCGAGGCGATCATGCTCGCCGTGCTCGTGATGAACGAGCCGTTCAGTGCGGTGTTGGCGAGCATGAGCAGGTCAGTCACGCCGACCACACCCATGATGATCGGGCTGATCAGCTCCATTTTCTCGCCCCACTCCTGGATCTTGGAGGGGGGTTCCGCGTCGCGCTGCGCCTGGTTCAGCGCCAACTGTGCCTCGCGGGCCTCGATGCTGCCGGCCCCGAATTCCTTCGTCGCGTCGGCAAGGTCACGTTGTGCCTTCTCGACGTTGATCTGTGCCGCGGCCTGCCGGTCAGCTGCGCTCGCCGCGGCGTCCTGAAGGTCGGTGAACGCTGTCATGGCGCCCCCGATATCTCCAACCCCGCCGGACAGTTGGGAGAACGCGCCCGAGGCAGTGTCGAGGGATTCCCCGAGCCGGCCCGAGGCCCGGCCCATCGAGTCGAACGCCTGTTCTGTTGAGCCCATCTGCGAGGACATCGAGGATGAGGCCCGGCCGACGTCGTTGGCCATGGCCGCGGCGCCCTGGCCGACACGGGCCATGGCCTTCTCGACCGCGATGCTGTCACCGGCGAAGGTGAGTGTGACCTGGTTGCCGGCCATCACGTCACCTCCATGCCAGCGTCAGAGACCACCTTGACCAGGGCCGCTTCAAGGACCGCTTGGAAGCGCTCCCGGTTGGCGTAGAACGCGGGGTACACGTACCGGCCGTCCCCAATGAACGGGCGCCGCGCGGTGTTGTTCCGCCCGACGCGCCCGCCGTAGTCCAGCCAAGGGAAGTACGGTGCCCGTTTGCCACCGGAGGTGACCCGGGCCGCCGTGCGGGTGCTGGCGGCCCGGATGGACTGTGCGGCGCGCCCTGTGCGGCGCGGTACGCCGGCCCTGGCGGCGTCGACAATGGTCTGTGCTGCCTCGTTCGCGGCGAGCCGGAGCGCCTTCGGTGCGTCGCTGCTGATCGACCGTAGCGACCGGTTCAGCTGGGCGAGGCCCTCGACTCTGACCGTGTCGATGATCGGCATCTCACCCTGCTTTCAGCCGTTCCAGTTCTGCCTGTTGCGCCTTACGTGCGTAGAAAATGCACCAGTGGAGGAATTCGTCACTCGATAGGGAGTTGCGGAGTTCCTCCACTGTCCGGCCCAGCTTCTGTGCCAGGAAGAATTCGAACTCCATCGTCGGATTGGCTTGGAAGGCTTTTGTATGCCTCCTTGTCGGCTCCAGGGCCCATTCCGGACAACCGGGTGATGAGATTGGTTACCGGCTCCAGTTCCCCGGCCGGAGAGTTCCGCTGCCACGCCGCGGCGTCTGCCTCGGTCAGGATCGGGTCGACCAGGCCGCACACGAGCATGAACCGCTCCTGTGTCGCCACACCCTTCATCCCCTGCATGTTGATCGCCTCCAGGCGGGTCAGCCCGCGCACGGTGATCGTGCCGACCCCCGGGATCTCGTATTCCTCGCTCGGGCAGCGTGGTTTGAGCAGTTCGGCGATCTGCATGGTGTCTCCTACTGTGCGGTCGTGTTCACGAGTCCGGTGACCGTTGTATCACAGGACCATGTGATCATACCGGCTACCGGGTTGGTCTCGACGTACTTCTCAATGACCGCGGTGAAGCTGTCCTGGGGAAGTCCTCCGCCGGTGCCCTCGGGGCGCCGGATGATGGCAGCCTTCGTGGCGATCAGCGCGTTGAGGATGGCCCGGGGGCCGCCAGCGGACGATTCGTACACCCCACCCATCTTGAAGCTTCCGGACCGTAGACCCGGGTCGTATGCGTAGTCGTCTGCGCCGTAGCACGTGACGTCGTGCTTGTCCGACCCGCGCTCAAGCTCGCTGCTGTTGGTGTATGCGGACAGGTCGGTTCCCGCAACAGTGATGACCGTTTCCTTGCCGTGGACGAATGCCATGATCCACTCTCCTTACGCCGACGCGCCGATGATGATCACGTCGTACGTGACCCCGGTGGTACCGGCGCTGTTGGTGATGGTCAGCAGGTCCCCGGTACCGGCCGTCACGGCGATCGCCGCGGCGTTCGGGGCGATCCAGTGGAACGCGCCACCCGGGAGGACCGGAATACCGTCGCCCGCGGCGATGAACAGCGGCACACCGTTGCTGGCCGGCCTGGTCACGTTGACGTTGTTCGTGTTCGCTGCCGCGGCAGTAATCCAGATCTCCTTGATCCGGGCGAACGTCAACGGCGCGCCGAACTTGTCCGTCAGCACGCCGGCCAGGTCCAGGTCTTCAGTCGCACTGGCCGCGAGGGTCCGCCGGTCATGGAACATGAGGTCTGCCTGGTTCGCCCCGGTCCCGCTGGCCAGGTCGACCCGCTTCGTGACCGCCAGCGGATCCGTGGGGCTGGACAGGTCAGCCGTAGCCGTCTGCGTCGCCTCGATCGTGGTTGTGGAACGCACCACCAACGTCATGTCAGCCTCCCTGGCCGGTGATCTCGCAACTGAAGATGGCCGCGAGGTACTGCGTTGCGGCCAGCTCATACACATCGGGGACAGCGCCGGTCACCCGGATGCTGTCGAACACGGTCGTCCGCCCGGACTCCAGGGCCGCCTTGACACTGTCCGCTTGCGTGGCCCGGAGGTAGTTGGACAGTGCCGTGCGGGTGGTCCGGTCCGTCGGCTTCCCGATCAGGACCACGACCGGGATGGTCATGCCCTCCATGCCGTTGGCGTACGTCTCGTCGTAGTCGTACTGGTCGGGGTACGCCACGATCGCCGCTGGCGGGGTAGCGGACCCCAACGGCCACTCATGGACCCGTAGGCCCGGGATGGTCCGCAGACGGGTCGCCAGCTCATCCATGACAGCTTCGAGGATCATTCGGCCACGCTCCAGGCCCGGACGTAGTGCCCGAGCGATACCCGCACGTCCGGGTCGACCGTGGCCAGGAGTCGGAGTTCACTCCCGTCCGCCGGTGAGCCGGCAATTCCGTACGGGGACTCACGGCGTGCCAGGAACCGGGACGCTTGGATCAGCGAGGCTTGCTTCACCGGTGGGGGTACAGCCGGCCACCCCCACAGCGCGGTGACGCCGACCGCGTCGGCCTCCGCCGTGCACGTCACATCGGCCCCGAGGACGATGCGGGTCCACACGAGGCCCTTCGCGACCGCCTGCCTCGGCTCTACTGTGTAATCCGTAGTAGCCGTTCCGAACACCTTCACGACCAGGCCCGTTGTGGTCGCGAAGTCGTCGACGGGCACGATCCAGCGCCCACGGCGGCGGTCCCAATGTGCCCGGTAGAACCACTCAGCCGCGGCTGCGAGGACACCGAACTGCCGCCCGCACGCCTTGTCCACGGCCCGAGCCGCAGAGATGCAGGCGAACACGATCTCAGCGTCATCTGCTGTGTCGCTCGCCTCGATCCTGAGGTAGGACTTCAGGTCAAGATCGGTGGCGTAGTAGTCCGGTGCCCACGCCATGGCTACTTACCCAGCTCGACGAGCAGCGCCTTCGCCAGCGCCTGGTAGTCGATCGGCTTGTCTGGCCGGTCGGCGACCAGGGCCCGCACGTCGGCGATCGCCGTGCGCGCGTTGAGCAACTGCTCCTCCAGGCTGGCCAGGGTCGGCCCGCCCCGGTACGCAACGTCAAAGGTGCTGTCGTTGTACCCGTCACGCCACGAGCCCTTACGCAGGGCTGCCGCCACGTTCTGAGTGATGGCCTTCAGGTCCTGATCGGAAAGTGCCACGTCACTACCTCCGAGGCTCCAGGGTTGGGTGTTGTCGGCCCGAGCATCGCCGACAACGCTGATGTGAATGTGTCCGGTGTGCGGGTCCGATCCGCTGTACGGGGACCAGGACCACCCGTAGTTCGGCCCGGTGATCAGCCGGTTGGCGATCACGTAGCTGATACGGCCGTCCCGCGAAGCGGCCAGAGCATCGCTGATCTGGCCGATGTCGCACCCGTGATATGGATCATGGGTGATGTCCAGGGCGCGCACGACACCCTGAGCATCGGGGTTGTGGTCGGACGTTGTGCCCTGGTGCGCAGCGTCCCCGATCGTGCCGTCCGCCGACTTGTTCCGGCCCGGGTACAGCGCGTTGATCTGCTCCCGGAGTACCAGGAGCGACCCAGCTACCCGCCAGTCGGACATGGTCATCCGCCGTTCAGCATCGACGCGATACCGCCGGTTGCGGCACCGAGAGCGGTGGCCAGCCCGAGAGCTGTCCAGGCCGCGCGCTCCAGGTTCCGCATCCTGGCTTCCATGCCGGTCACGGTGATGCTGACCATGTCCAGCTTCTCTTCGATCCGGGCGACGCTGACCGCGACCGGCTCACCCTGTGTCATGAGGTTTTCTCGCTTCCTATGCGTTGCTGGGAACGGCCAGCACCGTGCAGTGGGTGACGAACGTGTCGGTGGCGCCGTCCGAGGTGACGCTGACCCGCAACCAGGGGCGGCCCGGCTTCAGCTTCACGGCGAACACGCAGAACGCGTCGCCGGTCGTTGACGCGAGAGCCCCGGCGATCGCCGATGTGGTGGCCGCGGCTGGAGTACCGATGCTGCCGCTGGAGTCGTCCGCATCCTGGATGACCCACGTCAGGTTGTCGGTGGTTCCCGCGGTCGAGGCGGTCAGCACGACGAGAATCCGGTCGCCAGCGTCGTAGTTCGCTGCCGCGGCCAGGTTCACGTCGTTCGGGGTGCCGAAATCGAATGTGGTCGTGGTCGCGGTGGCGATGGTGACCTTGGAGGTTGCCACCGTTTCGGCGCCGGCCAGGTCCCACCTGACAGTGCTGCTCATCTGCTGGTCTCCTTAGACGTTGCGCAGGATCTTGTACGCGGACCGGTTCTGAACGTTCCCGTCTGCCCGCTGCCAGCCGGTGTACTCGACCTGGCCGTAGTTGGCCCGGCTGTACGGGTTGACGACGATCGCGAGCTGGGAGACGCGCCGGATGATGTACGCCTCGGAGAGGACACCGAGGACGGCGAAGAAGGCCCCGGTGTCGACCAGGTTTGGCATGCCCTGGTCGATGACGACCGGGTAGCCGAGGAGCACCTTCTCCGGCTTGCCGCCGATACCGGCCTGTGCTGCCTGCTGGACCAGGGGACGCCCGTCGGTGCCGACAATGGCCCGAATCTGAGTCCAGGACGCCTTGTTCATGGCCCACTTGGCGTTCTGCTCGTACTCGGGGTCCAGGGCGCCCTCAGTGTCAAGCAGATCGTCGTAGTCGATGGTGTCTGACACGTCCAGGGTCTCATCGGCGGTAAGGGACGCGCAGACGATGCCCTTGGGCTGGCCCACGCCGGTTCCGGTGCACCAGTGGGCGGCCTGCTTCCGGGCGATCCGGGTACCCATGATCTTCGTGATCATCTTGGCGATGTCGAACGCCGAGTCCTGGAGCAGTTCGACGGACACGCGGATCGGAACATCGTCGGCCCCGCCAGCGGTGTACTTGTACGCGCCGAGTGCCACCTGACCGAATGCCACATCGGCCCCGCCGGTGTGTGCCTCGGACTCACCGGTGAGGTTCCCCGAGTTGGCGGTGTCGTCCAGGGTCGGGTACTCGATCGGGTTGCCGGTCGTGGTCGAGAAGTCCTCAACCTCAGCGGCCAGACCACCGTAGGACTTCATGACCTCGATCAGCTTCGTGCGGTAGCTGGGCGGCACGAGGTAGCCGCCACCGGCGGAGGTTCCCTCACCGTGCGCCCGGAGCTCGGTGATGTCCTGGTTGTTCTGCCCGGTGCGCAGGTACGCGCCATAGGCCCGCTCCAGGGTGTCTTTGGACTCCCGGGCCGGTGCGACGATCCCGCCGTGCAGCGGCGTGTTGTAGGCGTTCTGCCGGGAGCGGATCTCAGCGGTACGCCGCGCGGTGGCGAGCTGGGCTTCGAGTTCGCCGTACCGCTTCACCTCGTCGTCGGTCAGGTCCCGCTCGGCTCCGTCGTCTGTGACGGCTCCGTCGATGATCGCCTGAAGGGCGGCCAAGATCTCTTCGATGGTCACTGCTTCTCACCTCTCCAGGTGCTGTACGCGGGCCCGTGCCCGGATGAGCTGGCTACGGCGCCGGGTGGCGACGAGCAGACGTGAGCGGGTCTCTGTGGTCGCCCCCGCATAGGCGGGGTAGGTCACCGGCGACACGTCGACCAGTTCGCGCACGTCGGTGTGTGTGGTGGTATCGCTGGCCTGGTCGTAGTCGGACAGGTCAGGGACGAACGCGAACGAGGCGCCGTCGATGTCCCCTCGCTCGACCAGTTCCCGGAGGTCCCTCGCGTACGTGGTGTCCGGTAGGTCAACCTCGTACTCCAGGCCGTGAGAATCGGCCCGGAGCCGGAGTGTGCCGGCCTTCTGGCGTCCGAGGACGTGTAGGGGGCTGTGGTTGTACAGGGAACGCGCGTCCGAGGTTTCCAGGGCCCGGTCGAGGCTGCCGACGGCCATGCGCTCGTTCCCGCGGTCCCCGAGGCTGGTCACCTCGTCGAACACGGCCGCGTAGCCTCCGAGCTTGTTGCCTCGGAGTTCGGGTTTGGACCTGAACTCGTATCGGGTAACGGAACTCCGAAATGCTTCCGGCTTACGCGAAACGGAACTCACGGGGTCACCTCCGGCTCGGGTGCCGCGGCGATAGCGAGCGGCACACCCTTGATGCGGATCACGTCCCCGCCCTCGACCGGCGGCAGGTTCCGCACGGCCCGTGCCTCGTTGACGGTCATCAGACCACCGTCGACCTGCTTGTTGAGCAGGTCGACCTCTGACTCTGGGCTGGGCCGCTCCAGGCCGGAGAAGTCGAACTCAACCAGCCGGTCACCTCGGAGCAACCGGCCCAACCGCTGCTCGATCCGGGACGCCCACGGCGCGAGGACGGTCCGGCCCATGCCCCGGTTCGACTCGGCGACCCCGGTACCCCATGAGGTCTGCTTGTCGGTCTGCATGAGCAGGTGCGGGGGTACCCCGGTCCATCGGCTGATTTCCTCGACCTGGAATGCCCTGGAGCCGAGGAACTGCATGTCCTCCGCGGACATGGACCAGGACGTGAATTTCAGCTTCCGGTTGACGAACCGAACCGCGCCGGCGTTCTCCCACCCGGCGATGTTCCGGTCCAGGGTCTCTTTGATGGTCGGGATGTCCTCGGGCTCGACGTCGTCCCCCTCGGCTGTCACCAACCCGCTGATGAGCCCACCGTTGTTGAACATGTTCGCTGCGGCGCGGTCACCGGCGATCGCTGTACCTAGGCTGTTGCGGGCCAGACTGATCAGGGACATCCCCATAATCCCATCCGGGCTCATCGCAGGGATGTGCAGCAGAGTCGACGCGTCGTGGTCGACCACCGTCCCGTCGAGCATGGTGACGTGGAACAGCTTCCCGCCCTGGACCGGCTGCCGGGTGCCCGGCCAGTACTGCTCGACGTCGGTCGACACGCACAGCGGGTGTGCGGGGACCAGGGCGACGAGCTGCCCCGCCCCGCCCCGGACGTGCAGGAGGTACGCGTTGCCGTGCAGCAGCAGGTGCAGGAGCACGGTCTCTTTCCACTCGAACGGTGTCGGCCCGTCCGGGCCGCCGGGGGTGTCGAGGAAGCTGTTGACGCGCTCCCGCACCCCGGGGGATGACTCCTTGACCGAGCGGAGAGGCAGCATGGACAAGGTCCCGCTGATCAGGGCAACGGCCCGGTAGAACGCGGCGATCCCCAGCGCGCCCTGCTCGCCGACTTCGACCCCGGAGTAGTTCGGGGTGCCGATGTTGAAGACAGCCGCCAGCGCCGGATCAGAGACGGACATCGTTGCCCGCTGCTCGATGTGCTGCTCTGGCTCGGGTCGGTTCCATGGCCAGCGGATTCTCACGGCGCCAGCATACGCTCAGAAGGTCATCTAGGTACGATGATCGTGTGAGATGTGTTGCTGGTCAGCTTGCACAGACGGTCATGGATGCTGTCGATGGTCTCGACGTCACCGAGCAGGACGAGCCGGTCATCCACCTCGCCATCACGTACGCCCGCTTGATCGACCAGGTTCCTGACTATGCGTCGAAGGTGGGCCCGATGCTGCTGGCCGCACTGGAGTCGCTGCTGATGACTCCGCGCGCCCGCGCGGCGATCGTGAAGGGGGCGAACAGTGACAAACGTAAGACTCAGTCCCCACTCGACGAGCTCAGAGCCAAGCGGGCAGAGCGGGCCGGCTGACATCCGGGGGTCGGTGGTCCCCCGGCTTTGGACACCACCACTCCGCGAGTTGACCCCGGACACGTCGTACGGGTTCGACGTCGTCGACTTCGCCCGCGACGTGCTGCTCATGCCCCTGGACGCGTGGCAAGAGTGGCTGGTCATCCACCTCGGGGAACTTCTGGAGGACGGTCGACCGCGCTTCCGCACGGTGCTTGTGCTGGTCGCCCGCCAGCAGGGCAAGAGCCACCTTGCCCGGGTGTTGACCCTGTACTGGATGTTCGTCGACCAGGTCCCGCTTGTCCTCGGGCTCAACGCAACCCTGTCCTACGCCAAAGAGCAGTGGGCGATGGTGTGCGAGACCGCCACCGGCAACGAATGGCTGGCCGAGGAACTGCCCCGCAACGCGATCCGGTACACCATCGGCGAGGAGTGTCTACGGACCAGCACCGGAAGCCGATACAAGATCGCGGCGAGCAACCGGAAGGCTGGCCGGTCACTCACGATTGACCGGGTTCTGGCCGACGAGCTCCGCGAGATGCACACGTGGGACGCGTGGAACGCTGCCGAGAACGCCATGAACGCCCGCCGGTACGCGCAACTCGTAGCGATCACCAACCAGGGCGACGACACGGCCGTCGTGCTCGACGCGCTCCGCGGTCCGGCCCTGGAACACATCGAGACCGGAGCCGGCGACCAACGGCTCGGGCTGTTCGAGTGGTCATCGCCGATGGGCAGCGACCCGTGCGACCTGGAAGCGCTCGCCATGGCCTGCCCCGACCTCGGGAACCGCACCGACCCTGATGCCCTGCTAGGCAAGGGACTCCGCGCGAAGCTCGCCGGAGGTGCGGAGCTGGCCAGCTTCCGCACCGAGGTCATGTGCATGCGCGTAGACCTGCTCGATCCGGCGATCGATCCGGACCGGTGGAAGGCGTGCGCGACCGCGGCGCCGCTCGACCTCGCGACGGTCCGGGACCGGGTAGCGCTCTGTCTCGACGTGAGCCTGGACGGGTCGCACGCCGCACTCCTTGCAGCGGCCGAGGTTGACGGCCTGGTGCACGTCGACGTTGTCAAAGCCTGGAGCGGCTACGGGTGCACGAAGGCGGTACGCGCCGAGCTGCCAGCGCTCGTGACGAAGGTGAAGCCTCGGGTGATCGGCTGGTTCCCCAACGGCCCGGCCGCTGTCCTCACGGCGGACATGGCCAAGAAGCGCTCCCCCCGGTGGCCACCGCGCCGGGTGAAGGTCGAGGAGCTCAAGGAAGAGATGACCGCCGTGTGTATGGCCTTGCCGGCTCTGGTCGAGGGCAACGAGATCAGGCACGCGGACGATCCGATGCTCAACGCGCACAACGGGTCCGCACAGAAGCTGATGCGGAGCAACGGCACGTGGGTGTATCAGCGGGCGGGTACCGGGCCGATCGATGGGACATACGCGCTCGCGGGTGCCGTGCACCTTGCCCGCACGCTGCCGCCCGCGCCCGCTCCGCTCGTCGTGGTGTGAGCGGGTACCCGCCCGCGGGACGCCGCTACGCAGAACGGGCGGGTACCCGCCGGAGAGTACCCGCCCGCCTCGCTGGCCCGGGTGCCCGACAGCGGGCGGGTACCTCGTGAGCGGGTACCCGCACGCGGCCGAGGCGTAGGCGGGTACCCGCTCGGCGCCCGTTCGCGGTCGGGCGCCCGCTCATCATACCCAGGTGGACTGCGGGTATAGATGATGACCTATCTAGCTCGAGGTTTGATCCACCACAATCGATACCCGGTACCCGCCCGGTCCGGCCCCCAACCGGCCCGAACTCCCGCGCAAAAAAAGGACAG
>Ga0209293_10000047_pt1 | contig 16379 bp, 14 predicted proteins | sample Mud_0915_D1_FD_187690 | JGI IMG/M metagenome (GOLD analysis project Ga0209293, IMG submission 187690) | Wetland microbial communities from Old Woman Creek Reserve in Ohio, USA - Mud_0915_D1 (SPAdes) (version 2) | ecosystem: Environmental > Aquatic > Freshwater > Wetlands > Sediment ... | reverse complement strand
TGATGATTCCTCTTTTCCTCAGCAGACGGCTGTCCGTCGCCCCGGGAAGCAGATGAGGCACAACCGGACAACCGGGGTCGTTCTTTGTAGCGAATCTTTGAATTGCCCGGAAAAGATCGGTATCGAAAGGCGAGGGAGGAAGCGAATGGCTTTCCGAGATTACCTCCACCTCGATGTCGTTGCCTAATCTTTCTTTGATCTCTCTTAAAAATTTTTCTTTTGAAGATCCCGGGACGAGGCGGCAATCGAGCGTGGCGGTTGACTCGGAAGGGATCACATTGACCTTGCTACCGCCCTGAAGGATCGTAAGGGAGATCGTATCCCGTATCATGGCATTATAGATCGGGTTGGAAGTCAACCGTTTGGCAAAGGCAGGGTCTTTAAGACCTCGGTCAATATCCTCATAGAATATTCGTTCCTCAGGGGGTTGTTTAGGAACCATCTTTGAAAAATATTCTTTCACCATGGGAATGATGTAGTAGGGGGTTTCCCACTTGGTAACCTTCTCCAGGCTCTGGACGAGTTTCACATTGGGATTATCGGGCCTGGGCATGGAGCCATGGCCTGAGGTACCCTTGGTCTTTAACTGGAGCTGAAAGAGAACCTTCTGGCCACTGGAGATTTCATATCGATCGGCGACGCCCTCTTCGTTGAGAACGACATATCCCCCTTCGTTAAGGGCGTATTCGGCTTCTCCTAAGGATGGAATGTTCTCCATGGCCCAGTCGACTCCCCAGTCTCCTCCGGTCTCCTCGTCAGCCGTGGCAAAAAAAAGGACGTCTCTCGTTAAAGGAACCTTCTCTCGTTTCAGAATCAGGAGAGCCATCATCTCCACGATACCCATGGATTTATCGTCGAGGGCCCCGCGGCCGTAAAGATATCCGTCTCGGATGACCCCCGCAAAAGGATCGACTGACCATCGCTCTTTTTCAACAGGGACAACATCCATATGGCTGAGAAGGAGGACGGGTTTTTTCTTTCCACTTCCCTTTAAAGTAGCCAGGAGATTGCCACGACCTGGAGATGGTTCAAAGACCTGGGAAGGAATGGTCTCCGCGTCGAAGATCTTTTTGAAAAATTTTACTCCTTCTATTTCATTTCCAGGCGGGTTGACCGTATCGATTCGAAGATACTCCTGAAGATGGTGGACAGCTTCGCCCAATAAATGATCCCAATCCATAAAGGACCTCCCCCCAATGCTCAATGATCAATGGTCATTGATAATTGCTCATTGGTCATTGATTTCTGTTAGTCTTCACCAAACAAGGGAACAAACTTAAACTGGTTGACATCGACGAGACCCTTATCGGTCAGTTTTAATTCCGGAATGACCGGGAGCGATAGGAAGGAGAGCGTCATAAAGGAGTCCGGGGTTTTGCATCCCAGGGTTTTTGCAGCGCGATCCAAGGTTTCCAACTGAAGATTGACTTGGGCAACGGAGGCTTCTGACATCAAACCCGCAATAGGCAAGGGAAGAGAGGCTAGAACCTTTCCATCCGATACAACCGCTAACCCGCCTTTCATGGTTTGAATCACTTCCACCACTTTCAACATATCCGGATCATTTGTTCCCACCAGCACGATATTATGCGAATCATGCGCTACAGACGAACCGATGGCTCCTTTCTTCAACCCAAAACCCTGAACAAAACCAATTCCGATATTCCCTGTCGCCTTATGCCGCTCTACCACCGCAACCTTGAGGATGTCTTCTTTGACATTGGGATAGGCCGCACCGTCTCTCAAAGGAACTCTCTTCATTATCTTTTTTGTAACGATCTGATCCGGTATGAGCTGAATGGTCTTCGCAAGAGACCGATCACTTCGGAGTAAAAAGGCATTCTTTTTAAGAGGCTTCACACGAACAGTTTCCTTGAGTTTGAGACTCTTCCATTGCCGGCCACGTGGGAAGAGCATGTTCCCGTTTTCCGCCACCAATTTCCCACCTTTGAAGACTTTCTTGATTTGAAATCGTCCCAGATGGTCGAAACTGATGATATCGGCCCGATAACCCGGGGCGATCGCTCCAATTCCATCCAGCCCGAAATATTCTGCCCCGTTCAGTGTCGCCATTTGAATTGCCAGGATGGGATCAAGCCCCAATTGAACCGCCTGTCTCACCATGGAATCGATATGCCCCTCTTCGAGAAGCTCTTTTGGATGACGATCGTCCGTAACAAAGAAAAAACGGCTCGAATTCTTGGGGTGGACAAGGGGGAGGAGACTTCTAAGATTTCTTGCCGTTGTTCCCTCCCTGATCATAATCCGCATCCCGTTTTTCAATTTCTCCTTGGCCTCTTTAGGAGTGGTGCATTCATGATCGGATCGAATTCCTGCCGTAAGATAAGCATAAAGCCCTTTTCCCGAGAGCATAGGCGCGTGGCCGTCAATTCTTTTCCCTTTTGCCATTTCGATTTTCTTGAGGACTTCCGGATCCCTGAAAATGACACCCGGAAAATTCATCATCTCTGCTAATCCGACGGCCCAGGGTTCCTTGAACAGAGGCCTCAAATCCACTGCCTTGAGCGTGGCCCCGGATGTTTCCATATGAGTTGCAGGCACACAGGATGGAACCATAATGAAAACGTTTAAAGGAACGCCTTTCGCTGATTCCGCCATAAACCGAATGCCCTCCTGCCCCAGGACGTTGGCAATTTCATGAGGGTCGATGACCACACTGGTCGTCCCATTCGGAAGGACGGCTCGAGCGAATTCAGGGAGGGTCACCATGCTCGATTCAATATGGACGTGACCGTCGATCAAGCCGGGGCAGAGGAAATCCCCGTTCACATCGATGATCTCTCCGGCTCGATAATCTCCGAAACCTACGACCACCCCTCCGAAAATGGCCACATCTCTTTTTTCAATTTCGCCCGAGAAGACGTCCACCACCCTTCCGTTCTTGATTAAGAGATCCGCCACCCCGTCGCCCGAGGCGATGCGGATTTGTTCTTTCAGCGAAGCCATCTCTCTCTATTCCCTCCTTATCCATTTCATACCAAATCTTTTATCTCCGATCAAGGTCATTCAGAAACTCAAAACTCCCTCCTCGGCGGGAGGGCTGATTTCCTGTGCCCTATTAGGTTCAGGGCCGCCACCGTTGACAGATATGTTTTCTGTAAGGTATGTATGTTTAGCCGGAGATTGCGTTAATCCGAATTGCGATTGTCTGACATTTAAGCATTTGAGATTCAATTAGCATTTGAATGGTGACATTTGAACTTATGCCTCCACTTCACCCTATCAAAGCGATCATTTTCGATTTCGACGGGACGCTTGCTGTCCTCAATATCGATTTCTCTGCGATGAGAGAGCGGGTCTTCGATTTGATGAGGCGTTCCGGGATTAGTGAAGGCGCCGTTCAGGAGAAGTATCTGCTGGAGATTATCGACGAGGTTTGTGAAATGCTATGGAAGAAAAAGCCTTCCAGCGCGGAGACATTCTACCAAGAGTCCCATGATATCTTGCATGAAGTGGAAATGAAAGCAGCAGAAGAAGGGAGACTGATTCCAGGAGCGGCGGGGACGTTAAAAAGGTTAAGAGAGAAGGGGATCAAAGTGGGGATCATTACGCGGAATTGCGAGGATGCTATTCGAAAAGTGTTTCCTGACATTAATGATTTTTGTGATGTTTTCGTTTCGAGAAATTCGGTCAAGAAGGTCAAACCCCATCCCGATCATCTGACCCATGTGATGAAATCGTTGAAGATTTCAGGGAAAGAGGCAATGATGGTTGGAGACCATATGATTGACATTCAGGCAGGGAAGAGGGTGGGCATGAAGACCGTTGGTGTATTGACGGGAAGGACGAAGAAAGAGGAGTTTGAGAAGGCAGGGGCGGACTATATTTTGAGAGATGCCTCAGAAGTCTATAAGTTAATAGAGGACTGAAAACATGAAGAAGAGGGTGATCCAAACAGAAATAGCGCCGAAGGCGATTGGGCCATATTCCCAGGCTATTCAAGCGGGAAATTTCTTATTTCTCTCCGGGCAGATCCCTCTGGAGCCAAAAACAGGGGAATTGGTCAAAGGAGATATCGGCCAACAGACAAAGCAGGTTTTGGAAAACATAAAAGGGGTATTGGAGTCCCAAAAGTTAGGGATGGAAGACGTGGTCAAGGTGACGATGTTTTTAAAGGATATCGGGAATTTCAATCGAGTGAATGAGGTCTATAGTACTTACTTTACCTCTTCCCCTCCTGCGAGATCAACCGTTGAAGTAGCGAGGCTCCCAAGAGACGTTGAAATTGAGATCGAAGCCATTGCATTGATTCATGACGGCTAAGAGCGGTGTTTCAAATTCCTAGCGATTTTGGACAGGAACAATACAAAGACACCGATGCCAAGAATGAAGATGATACATAGAACGGGAAAATACCAACCCTCATTTCTAATCTTTTCGTTTTCCGTTGAGGGTTTTTTCGTCCCCTGGGAATCAATTTTCCAATCTTTCCAAAACGCTATCCTATCCGACAAAGGTTTTTCTAAAAACTGGTCACATCGTCTTATCTGGGAGTCAATCCCCGGTATCTTCGGGTTTATCTTTTTGGCCTCATTGAATGCGGCCAGCGCCTTGCTATAATTTCCCCATTCAAAATAGGTCAACCCGAGAGCATAGTAAGTATTCTCTAAGTTGTAGGCGAATTGTATGGCTTGAAGGTATGATGCCTCTGCATTAGGGTAGTCTTTAAGGCTGTGATAGGTCAGGCCAAGATTATAGTGGGAGACACCCTTTCTGTAATTTAGTTGGACTGCCCCTAGGAAAGCGTTCTTTGCCTCCTCATACTCCTCCCGGTCATAGTGGACTAAACCGAGGCTATAGTAACCATGGCCGAACTTAGGGTTTAGCTCGATCGCTTTTTTGTGATATTCAATGGCGATATCCTGTTGGCCAAGTTTCATATATGCGATGCCGATATTATTAGCTGTGTTGGCATTCTTGGGATCAAGGGAGAATTCCTTTAGCCAGACAGTAACTGCATCTTGGTATCGCCCCTGGTTGAAAAACCCTAAGCCCTCAGCATGAAGCTGTGCAGCTGTTTTTGCTTCGCCGGTCGGATCCGTTGACTCTTCTGCGAAAGAAATGACGCAGAGAACGAATATCAATGATACGCAGACCCGTAGAAGGTTCTTCGTCATCGTCTGAAGGGTTCGTAGTTTCACGGCTACTTTTCTGTTATTGCCTATAGTGTAAATCAAATTCTTTTTAGCCAAAAATAACCCCCCTCGTCATCCTGTCTTTTTCCAGAGCTGAAACAGAAAAAAAGCGACCACGATCACGACGAGGATGATGACGATGACAAGAATATTCTTCTCCACCAGGGTCTTGTCATCTTTTCCCTTAAAGGGCTTGTAGCCCGTATTTTGTGCAATGGAAGAAATCTGGACAGATCGGGCGGGCTGATTGAACCAGTTGTCAGTGCGTATCAGTTTCGCAATATCGTAACTCGCCTCTTCAATGGCTGGGCTTCCCCAGAAGAGCCGGTATTCCTGATGATCGTCAAGCCCGATAAAAAGGAGCTGTTTCTGTACCCATCGCAGTGTTATCGATTCGATTTTAAGCGGCGGGTTCGCCTCGTTTTCTATGGCAACCTTGTAAGAACGGTATGCCTGAGGCATCGACATGTCGATATGTTTCTTGGTCTGCGTTTGGTTCGAAATCGGGAAGCGATATAGAGAATCCTGTTTGATAAGGACGGAGTCTTCTTTGCGGCCTGTGCTTGTGCCGTAAAGCCTGAGCGGCCTGTAATAGTAAGGATGATCAATGGCGAATTCAAGAGTTGAAAAAGGAAGGACTGAATTGAAGGAAATCTCAGTGACCCGTTTTGTTGTATCTGTTAAGAAAGATGGCAGTAACTTTAATTCATCGTAGATCACTTTTTCGTGGTCCTCGGTATCATCGAGGACAACAAACCGGCTGATCTGGAGCTTCTTCTTCGTATAAGTTGAAGCACTGAAGTCCATTCCGTCAAATTTCAGTCGGATGTTCTGAAGATTCTTTCCCTCTTTCCCTTCGTCGATGACGAGTTGGAAGTAAGAATAGGTATTCTTTTCCAGTGCAAGATGCATTTTCCTCAGGTTTACCCGGGAGGAGAAGTCGTAGATGGCCTCATGCCCGAGTGTTTTCCAGTTTTTCATATCGGTACTCCCCGATACGGTGACAGCTTTATTGAAATCGCGATCGGGGGAATCCATCTCCAACCGGGTCACGGGGGTGATGGGATTTGGATGCTTCAATACGATTTTTGTTCTTGTTGCCTGGTCATCATAAGAGGAAACCTCCAGAGGATACCGGTCAGTCTTTTTTGGCGGCATTCGGTTGTCCAGAATGACGAAAGGGATTTCACGGTTTTCTCTATCAAAGATGCGCATATCGCGGCAAGATCTTTCGCACCCTTCGAGGATTCCTGCTGGGAGGATGACCCGGTAGAACCCTCCTTTTTTTATTTCCTCATTCAGAGTTGCAGCGTAGCGGAAATTCGATGGCTCCATCTTCCCTGCCCAGAGCACCGTTGGACAGTACATCCATGTGCATAATAGAAATAGAGAGAAAGCCGCGGTTTTCTTATTCATTCATCTACTCCTTTTTCTCTTCTTCGATCGTGAGAAGGCGACCCTTGGCCTGGTTGTAGAGGTACGAGATGAGGATAAGGATCAAGCCAAGCACGATGAAAGAGAGGATCCTGTAGGGGGTGCTGATGTTCCTGATATCGAAGAGGAAGACCTTGAAGGTGGTAAGAAAGAGGAGCCCCAGGGCGAGCTTCCGCATCCGGTCGTTGTTTTTGCGGAAACCCAAAATCATCAGGACAATGGAAAACATGGCCCAGATCACCGATAGAGAGGCAAACCGTGCCTGCGGGAGGGTTTCGTAAAAGAGGGCGGATGTTTCAATCGTGAGTATGACAAAGAGGAGTGTTCCAAATGTTCCCAACAACACGGGTGGCAGTTGTGCAATAGGGGGGGAGGAAAAGGCCGGCGCGGTCTGTTTGATTTCATTGACCATCACCCGTCGCATGAAATAGGGTGCTGCAACAATAAGGGCCATCGTCACCCAGCGCTCGAGAAGGAGATATCCGTATGGTTGCTTCATATGGAGGGCGATGGGTTCCATATTGTATCTGAACACAAAGGAAAGGTCGTAAAATAGAAATTTAACGAGGACGACAACATAGAGACCGATGGCACAGAGGACAAAATTCTTCTGGCCCAGTTTCTTCCCGCCGATGAGGAGAAGGGCTGAAAGCAGGGTCCAGAAGATGGTGATCCAGTGCTGGGAGAAGAGTAAAGGGATGGTAAGAATCAAAAAGAGGGTCGATTTAAGGAGCATCACGACAAGCGCATTGCGCCCGCTCTCCCCCTTCCGGGAGAGCTGGTTGGCAAAAATGAGATAGAGGATGGCATAGAAAACGGTGACGACACTCATCCACTCCAGCGGATACTTTCCTTTGATCATGACGAAGCTAAACGCGAGGGCCACGACCGAATTGAGAATGAGGATATAAACACCCAATAACTGTTGCGCCTCTTTACGGAGGAAATAGTAGGCGAAGGGTGCAAGGCTGTAGATGATATAGAAGCCATTCAGAAAGAGAATCGCTGCCCAGAATTTTTCGGGTCTGTATCGGTCCACATGCCACAAGGTGTAGATGAGGTAGGTTACCACAAATCCGAGTCCTTGCAGGATTGCCCAGTGCTTGCGGAAGGATATCACCAGGATACCGACGTTGAGGATGGCCATATAGGTGAAGAGGACAACATAATTATCTTGACCGGTGCTCAAAAGAATCGGAGTCAGGAACCCTCCGATGAGGCCCAGGATTGCAAGGGCCTGCGTTTCATAGGCCATCGCTGTCGCACATGCGAGAGCGGTGATTAAGACCATAATGGAGAAGGAGAGACCCTGAGGTAAGAGGTGATAGATCTGATAGGCGGCGTAAGTCGCGAAATAAAGGATGGCGATTCCCCCGCCGTAGATGGGTAGCCCAAACCCAGGGAACTGTTTTTTCCTAATGAAATGGCCGGCCATTAAGAAGACGAGTCCCCAGAGATACGCAAGGGACACCCTGCCCGCAGGTCCGATCCAGCCTCTATCGAAGGAATACTTCAAGAAGAAGGCTACACCGAAGATCACCGTGACGATCCCAATAATGAGAAGCCATTTCTGCCCGAAACGAAATTCAGAATCGATGACGGCGCGGTACGATTTCTGCTGCGGAGCAGTATCACGGACTTTCTCTGATTCCTTGAAGGACCCCGGAATCCCTTGCATGGGGGGAGGTCCTGGGGGGGGTGCTTCTGCTCTTTGCCTTACCTGTTCAACCGGTATGGGGCGCTCAATTTCCTCTCGTTCCTTTTCTCGGGCTAGAGCCAATTCATCGATGTCCGCTTGGATCTCATTCTGGTATTCGATGAGCTTTCCGCTGAGGCTCTGGATCCGAAGATCAAGCTGCTTGCCACTCGAAATGAGATAATCAAGTTCATTTTTTAGAATAAAATAAAACCGTAGCTTGTGCTGTAATTCATCGACGAATTCAAAACCACACGTGCCGCATCTCGATACCGCTTCTGTAAATGCTTTCTTGCATACGGGGCAGAACATAGAGATCCCTCCCTTTTGTAAGATAAATTGGTTAGCTCACGCTTCCATTGCTTTTTGATGGGTCAAATTGGTCAATCATGCCTTCGTAAGTTCCCACCCTCGGTGTCATTATTTTTCCTCTATCTTTAAGAATCGATGTAATTCGGATAAGTGTACCCTCCACCCGTTGCCCGCTTTTACAGCCTTGATTCTCCCAAGACGGATATATTTTAGATAAGTGGGTTTGGAAATCCTGAGGTATTGGATAGCTTCTTTTGTAGTCAAGACCGTGTCCTTTTCCATTAAAGACATTATTTTGACTCCGTTTTTCCGCGTTTTTTCGGATTTAACTGCATAATAAATACCAATGATTAAATCTAAAGGTTAAAACTAAGTATGTAGTTGATTTTTAATTTTAATTTGGATCCTAATGAGAGTCGTAAACTGGGAAATTTCCCATGCCAGGAGTTCCATTTTGTCAAAATCAGTAACAATTTTGTTAAGGAGCATATTCACCCTTCTGCGCAGGAGACCACTTCTGTTCGCCGAAACAGTCGGGCGTGCAAGCACGGCCTTGGCCGTGTAGGAATGTGCCATAGAAGGGTCGGTGAAGTGGGTAGCAGGATGTGACTGTCAGTCCATGGCGGAATTGAGCATGACCGTATTTGTGAAAACAGTGTGCTCCGATCCTGGCCATAATCCATAATCGTCATACTGAACTTGTTGATTCACATTCGTTCATCACTTCGTGCCAGGATCGATGGGTAATCGAAAATGTGAGATGCTGAAAAAATTTCAGCATAACAGAAATATCGTTAAGGTCATAAATTTCGATTACGGATTATGGTCCTGGAGTAAAGGGTTGCCGGTAACAATAAGAAAATCCAAACTAGGGAAAACGGGGGGCAAGGCCAAGCCCCTTGATGATGAGGACAATTCTATGACTGGGGGAGTGAATACGTCACCGTCTTCGTTTCACCCTCTGGAGGGTTCATTTGGATTTCGAAAGTTATGGATTGGGGGATTTCTTCCGGGAGAGAGAAACCAAAAGTCAGTATACGGCCTGTATTGGGAGGCAAAGGAACGGCAATCGTCGTCTCCTGCTGGCCTGGGTTAAATTCAATCCTGGGAGCTCCTCGCAGATATGTTATTTCTTTTGGAACCAGAACCAATTTGACAGAGTTGGGTGGAGCAGTTGTCTGCCGACTCTTGTTGAAGATTTCGATATGAACTTCTAACATTTTAACGCGAGATGGAGTAGATTGGAATTCCCTGACCGAAAAGTTTATCGCTCTCAGCGTGATGACCGGCCCTCTTTCTTCTGCAGTTTTGGGCTGGGATAAAACTCCCCCTGTTCCCAGAGAAAGCGAAAGAATTAGGGCAGATGAATAAGAAATAGCTCTTCTTGTCGATTTGTCCATTTCATCACCCGTTAAAGTCTGACTCATTCACGAAATAAAAGCCCTTGTTTTGGCAGTGATACAATACCTTTCGCCTCTATGCTTAAAACCAATTTACCATATTTATACCCAAATTGGAAGGTTCTGAAAAATAAGCAGAATTGTATAGACTTTAAAGGTATTTTATAATAAAAAATTGACATGAGACCCATCATTGCTATTGTCGGAAGACCTAATGTTGGGAAGTCGACCCTCTTTAACCGAATCGCTCGAGGAAGAAAAGCCATCGTCTGGGATGAGCCGGGCGTAACCCGGGACCGAAATTATGCGGATGTGGAGCGGGACGAAGGCTCTTTCACTTTGATTGACACGGGAGGTTTTGAGCCGGTTTCAAAGGATCGGATCTTTGTCCAGATGCGTGAGCAATGTCAGCTGGCGATGGACGAAGCAGATGCGGTCCTCTTCATGATGGACGGGAAGGAAGGCCTAACCCCTTCGGATAGGGAGATTGTTGATATTCTTAGAAAATTGAATAAACCGGTGTTTTACATCGTCAATAAGATTGACGGGCCAAAGCATGAAGAGAAGGCCCTTGAGTTTTATGGGTTGGGTATGGAGCCGGTGTATTCGATTTCAGCAGACAATGGATATGGGGTGAACGGATTGATGGACGAGATCACCAAGGTCCTCCCGAGTTCGACGGAGAAAAAATGGGATCAGGATGTGACGAAGGTGGCTGTATTGGGACGGCCGAATGTGGGGAAATCTTCGTTGGTTAACCGGTTATTAGGATATAAAAGGGTGCTTGTGGATGAGGCCCCGGGTACCACGCGGGACGCCATCGACACTCTTCTTGAGAGGGACGGAAAGAGATATGTTCTCGTTGATACCGCGGGTATCCGGAGGAAGAGCCGGATCAGCCTGAGGCTGGAAAAGTACAGTATCGTGGAGGCCCTTCGAACCATTGATCGCTCGGATGTCGCCCTTCTCCTATTGGATTCAAAAGAAGGTGTGACCGATCAGGATGCCCGTATCGGTGGGTTCATCCACGAAAAGGGAAAAGGATGCATTCTTGTCGTGAACAAATGGGATTTGGTTGAAAAGGATTCCCAAACCATCGTCCGGTATGAGAGGGAGGTACGCGAGGGCCTCAAGTACCTCTCTTACGCTCCCATGCTTTTTATTTCTGCCTTGACAGGCCAAAGAGTTAGGAAAGTTCTGGACGGAGTAGACCATGTGTCAGGGCAGACGAAGAAGCGAATTTCAACCTCTCCATTAAACAGATATTTTGGAAGGTGGGTTGAAAAATTTCCCCCTCCCCTTTATAAGAATCGGAGTGTGAAAATGAACTATATCACTCAGGTTTCTACCGCTCCTCCCACCTTTGTGATATATACCAATATACCAGAGGGCATTCATTTTTCTTATGAACGTTATTTACTCAACCAGATGAGGGAAGCGTTCGGATTCGAAGGGGTTGCGGTTCGTCTCCTGTTTAGAAAGAAAGGGAAGGAAAAATAGGATGGCAAACAAAAGGAAGAAATATCTGATAGGCATGGTGATCATCATCCTTATTTTGGCCGGCGGAATCCTTTTGCGCCAATTGAGCGGCCAGAACGGATCGAATCAAAAATTTCGTTTGGCGAAGGTCGAAAGAGGAGAGGTCAGTCTGGCGGTGACCGCCACCGGGACGATCAATCCCGTCATTAATGTCTTAGTGGGGAGCCAGGTTTCAGGGACGATCAAAGCCCTCTATGCCGATTTTAATTCCCAGGTCAAGGAAGGGCAGGTGATTGCTCAGATCGACCCGGCCATCTTCGAAGCCCAGGTGGAGCAGGGAAGGGCAAGTGTTCTGAACGCCCGGGCCAATCTCCTGAACGCCCAGGCCAATCTTGAAAATGCCAAAGCCAACCTCACAAAGGCGGACGTGGCCGTATTGGACGCAAAGAGGACCCTGGATCGGAACCAGCCGCTCTTAGAAAAAAAGATCATCGCTCAGGCGACGTTGGATACCGCCCAGACGAATTATGATACAGCGGTGGCCCAGACAGATGTGGCCAAAGCCCAGGTGGAGTCAGCCAAGTCACAGATCGAATCTTTCAAGGCCCAGGTGGAACAGACAAAGGCTGCTTTAAGGGTGGCAGAGACCAATTTGAGGTATGCGACGATTCGGTCTCCGGTCAATGGGACGGTCATTTCAAGGAATGTCGATGTTGGTCAAACCGTCGCAGCCAGTCTCCAGGCCCCCACCCTTTTTACGATTGCCAAAAACCTGGCCGAGATGCAGGTAGATTCGAACGTGAGCGAGGCAGATGTCGGCCGCATTGCCGCGGGGCAGGATGCGACCTTTACCGTGGATGCCTACCCCGAGAGGATTTTTCATGGGAAAGTTTCAGAGATTCGTAATGCTCCTATCATCGTTCAGAATGTCGTCACTTATGATGTGGTTATCCTGGTGGGTAACAAGGACTTGAAATTAAAACCGGGGATGACCGCCAACGTTTCCGTGATGATTGCCCATCGAGAGGGGGTATTAAAGATACCCAACGCCGCCCTCAGGTTTCGACCTGAGTCCGCAAAGAAGGAAAGTGGAAAGGGTGGCCCGCCGCAGAAACCGAGTGAGCGGGTAAAGCCGGCAGAAGGCGATCAAGGAAGACCGGGGAAGGTGTGGGTCCTATCTCCAGAGGGCAAACCGACCCCCGTCTCCATTACCCTTGGAATTACCGACGGTACTTCCAGTGAGGTGATGGGAGGGAATTTGCAGGAGGGTGCAGAGGTGATTATTGAAGGGAACTCGAACAAGAAAGGTCAGAGCCAAAGTGGCAGTGTTCCTTTCATGCCTAGAATGCGAAAGTAAAAGAAGAATAGTGCAGATTACAAGTTTTCCCCACCTTCCCGTCTCCCTAACGGGGAGGGGGGGAGATGCCAAAAGATGGGGGAAAAATCTTAGATTCAAGGTTTTAAGAATCTAACGTCTGAAATTTGAATCGAATGATATGGATTCATTAATTGGGGTTGAAAATCTGGTAAAGGTCTATAGCTTAGGAGAGGTGGAGGTGACTGCCCTTCGAGGAGTTTCCCTTTTGGTCAATCGCGGGGAATTCGTGGCCATCATGGGAGCCTCAGGTTCCGGGAAATCGACCTTTATGAATATCTTAGGTTTCTTGGACCGACCCACGAGTGGCCAATATCTTTTGGAAGGCATAAACGGTGAAAATCTTTCGAGAGATGAACTGGCCGAGATCCGGAATCGGAAGATTGGTTTTGTTTTTCAGGGGTTTAATCTTTTGTCAAGGACTTCGGCGTTGGAAAATGTTGAGCTGCCTCTGGTCTATGCGGGGACCCCGACCTCCAAACGGAAGGAGACGGCGCAGAAGGCCCTCTCTGAAGTGGGCTTAGAGGGTAGGGAGCATCATCATCCCAGTCAACTCTCCGGAGGCGAGCAGCAGCGAGTTGCGATCGCCAGGGCTTTAGTCAACCAGCCCTCTATCATTTTAGCCGACGAACCCACGGGGAACCTTGATTCAAAGACGAGCGAAGAGATTATGGGTGTCTTTCAGCGTCTCAATGGAGAGATAGGGATTACCATCATCATGATCACCCATGAACCCGATATCGCCGCATTTGCAAAACGGAATATCCTCTTTAAAGATGGGAGGATTGTCGACGATCACAAGAATTTGGCTCCCACCACCGCGACAAAGGGGGGATCGGGAAAATGATGCGTCTTTTCGCAAGCCTCCGGATTGCCTTGAGGGCGCTGATGGTCAATAAGATGCGTTCTGCTTTGACGATGTTGGGGATCATCATCGGCGTGGGCGCGGTAATTGCCATGATTGCCGTGGGATCAGGGGCCAAATCCAGAATCGCCGAGCAGATTGCCAGTATGGGATCAAACATGCTTATCGTTATGTCGGGCAGCTCAACCAGCGGTGGATTCCGATTCGGGAGCGGGACGGTGCCAACGCTGACCGTCGACGACGCCAAAGCAATTCTATCAGAGATCCCTTCCGTCAAGTATGTTGCCCCTTCCCTTCGAGGAGTGGCTCAGGTCGTTTATGGCAACCAGAACTGGTCTACCTCCATCGATGGGACAACGCCGGAGATGCTCGACATCAGGGAGTGGCCTGTGGCCTCGGGCCGCTCCTTTACCCAGCAGGATTTGGATGGAGCAACCAAGGTTTGTCTTTTAGGGACGACCGTGGTGGAAAACCTTTTTGGAGGGATCGATCCGGTTGGCCAGATCGTCCGTATCAAGAAGGTCCCTTTTACGGTGATCGGTGTCCTCGGTCATAAAGGCCAGACCTCCTTCGGACAGGATCAGGATGATACGATCTTTGTCCCCCTGACGACAGCTCAGAAAAGACTCTTCGGAATGCAATTCCCAGGGATGGTGAGGTCGATTACCGTCCAGGCCAGAGGGCCGGAGGTCATGGGAGAGGTCGAAGAGGAGATCAATTCTGTCCTGCGGCAGAGGCACCGGATCCAGCCAAATCAAGATAACGATTTTACTGTCAGGAACCTCACCGAAATCATGTCCACTGCCCAAGAAACAGCCAGCGTCATGTCCTTGCTGTTAGGCGCCATTGCCTCCATCTCTTTGATGGTCGGAGGGATCGGAATTATGAATATCATGCTTGTTTCTGTCACGGAGAGAACCAGGGAGATCGGGATTCGAATCGCAGTGGGCGCAAAGGGGCGGGATATCCTCCTTCAATTCCTCATTGAGTCCCTGGTACTCAGTTTGATCGGGGGAATCCTGGGGATTGCAATCGGGGTGGCGGGGACACTCATCCTATCCAGCTTAACCCAATGGCCGACCCTCTTCTCAATGCAAGCGATCCTTTTGGCCTTTCTCTTTTCCGGATCGGTAGGAGTATTTTTTGGATTCTACCCGGCCCGCAAAGCCTCTATGCTCAACCCCATTGAAGCCCTTCGCTACGAATGAATAAGGCTAAGCGCATGGCGCATAGAGCATAGCGTTAAGACCCCCTTCAGTAACAGGCCCTCATTCCCATTACGGTTTGGGTTCGAACTCTGACCGAAGCGTAGGAGAATCTCAAAGATAACTGGAATTGTCACCAGAGCCCGGCAAACTCTATCTTAAGCCTTGTCTCGTTTCTAGCGGATGAGGTGGAAATTCATTTTATGGAATGATAACACCGAGTGATGGCTTCTTTCAGTTTCTGCCGGGCATTGGAAGGGGATAGGGTGGGTCGATACGCAAAAACTCGTTCAGCCTTTTCCGTACTTAATTTCCAGGCGTCAGCCAGAAACGGGGCTCCCTTCCACTCCTTCGCAGGGATTACTTCAAGGGGAGAAGAGGAATCGGTTACCTCGATGATGATCCGGGCAACTTCCTCCCAGCTAAGAAAAAGGGTAGAGAGGTTAAATATTTCTCCAAAGGTCTCGGGTTTCTGTAAAGCAATCAAGAAGGCATTCGTTAAGTCATCGACATGGAGGAAGCTTCCACCCGCACCTTCAGGAACCATTAAGGGTTCCCCCTTTTGGGCAAGCTTGATCAGGTCGCGAAGGTGCCTCCCGCCGATCTCTTCGCCATAGGACCACCAGAATCGGAAAATCGTCACCGGCAGTCCTTTGGTTCTAAAGTAGGCCAACAGAAGTTTTTCTGCTGTCAATTTAGCAATTCCATAGAATGGCTTTCTCGCATCTTCGACCAAACAAGGATCTTCCTCGGTGATAGGAGATTTGATGGGTTTGCCATAGACCACTGCAGTGCTGGTGTAAAAGAAGTGAGAAATCTTTTCGGCTGCTGCCGCTTCTAGCAATAGGACATGCCCTTTGAGGTCGCTTGCCAAGAGCTCCATCGGGTCGTCAGAAAAGGACCAGGCCAGGTGGACAATCACATCGATACCTTTGACGGCTCCACTGACGACGGATAAGTCTTCAATCTCTCCTTTTATCAGGTCTAAATTTCTATGGTCCAACGATTGGAGCCGGTCAGCCTTCTTATCCAGAACCCTTACAGAATGTCCCTTTTCCAAAAAAAATAGGGTGAGGGCTTGACCCACAGATCCAGCCCCACCCGTAATCAAAAATCTCACGGCAATACTCCCCGAATCTAAATACCAGCCTTCTTCTTAGCGGATAATTTCGCTTTCCACTTCGAAAAGGAGGGCAAGAAAAAGAGGAAGAGTGCCAGCAACATCAAGGGCAGGGCAATGGGAGGTCTAAAAAAGATAAGCGGGTTTCCCCGGCCCATGATGAGGGCTTGTCTCACCGCTGACTCGGCCATATTTCCCAGAACTAAAGCCAACACCATTGGAGCGATGGGATAGTCGAGTTTTTTGAAAAGATACCCGATCACTCCAAAGATGATCATATAATAAATATCGATCATCCGGTTATTGACTGCAAAAGCGCCAATAGCGCAAACGTAAA
>Ga0209293_10000046_pt1 | contig 16427 bp, 15 predicted proteins | sample Mud_0915_D1_FD_187690 | JGI IMG/M metagenome (GOLD analysis project Ga0209293, IMG submission 187690) | Wetland microbial communities from Old Woman Creek Reserve in Ohio, USA - Mud_0915_D1 (SPAdes) (version 2) | ecosystem: Environmental > Aquatic > Freshwater > Wetlands > Sediment ... | reverse complement strand
TTGACCTTTCCCTCATCGTTGCTCATGTAAACCATGGTTTTCGACCTGAAGAGTCAGAAAGAGAAGCCGAGCTGGTTCAGAAGGAGTCAGCCCGGCTTCGCCTGCCGTTTGAATACGGGAAATTCAATGTGAGGGAGTTCCAGAAACTGGGGGGGCTTTCTCCGCAGGATGCCGCCAGAAGGATTCGTTTCCATTTCTTTGATGATCTCCTCCACACGCATCGTGCTCAAAAGGTTGCATTGGGCCACAATGCAGACGACCAGGTGGAGACGGTTCTCTTAAGACTGATCCGGGGATCCGGGGTCCGGGGGTTAAGAGGGATTGTCCCTGTTCGCGAGGGAAGGGTGATCCGGCCTCTTCTTGAGGTGTGGAGAGAGGAGATTGACTCCTTTGCCCTTGGGAAGAAGATTCCTTTTCTGTGCGATTCATCCAATCTGAAAAATGACTACCTTCGGAATAGAATTCGCCTTTCCTTGATCCCCTTCATTGAAGGAGAATATCAGCCTAATTTCAAAGAGACCCTCCTGAGAACGTCGAACATCCTCAGGGAAGAGGATGATTATTTGGAGAAGGGAGCGGAGGAAGCCTACCGGAGGATTGTCCACGAGGAGGAGGAGACCCTTGCTTTCAATTTCTCGGAATACCAATCCCTTCACCGGGCCATTCAGTGGAGAGTGATCAAGAAGATATTAGAGAAGAGGCTTGACTGTGGAATGACCGTGGAGGACGGAAGGGGAACAGCGGCTCATAAAGTTCACCAGAAGTTGAATCAAGCTTCTCCGAGCTTCCTGATAGAGCTCCCCCATGGATTCTGGGTTGAGAAACGATATGACCTTGTTCTATTCGGGAAGAGAGAAGTGAGACCCCCTGTCCCCTTTGAAGTTGAACTCATTTCCCCCGGCCATACGTTTGTCGAAGAGATCGGAAAAGAGGTGGTGATTGAAGAGACGGATCGAGATCGATTGGGTGACCCCAGCGGGCCTCCGGACACGGCTCTGATGGATTATGAAAGCCTTCGATTTCCGTTGAAGATGAGGAATTTCAGACCAGGCGATCGATTCTGTCCGTTAGGAGTCAAAGGATCTCAAAAGTTGAAGGATTTCTTTATCGATCATAAGGTTCCGAGGTTCGAAAGGCCGAGAATTCCTCTGCTCCTCTCGGAAGAGAGGATCGCCTGGATCGTTGGGTACAGAATCGATGAACGGGTAAAGGTCACCGAGAGGACAAAAAAGGTTTTGAAAGTCAGGGTCGTCTAGAAAAACCTCAACCCCGTATTCTCATATTGCGACACAGCCTCTTGATAAGATCAACACCGGTGATGACATTGAAACCCGCTCTCCTCCTTACAGACTCCTTGAGCTGAACTCGATCACACCCTTGACAACCGCTAAAGGATTAGGTTAATAAAATCCAATTCCCATAGAAAAAGTATGATTTTATAACTTATGAAAATATCAACGAAAATTAGGTATGGAGCTAGAGCAATGGTGGAGCTTGCTTCTCACTACGGAGAGGGACCTATTGAACTGAAAGAGATAGCCAAGAAAGAGAATATATCTCTGAAGTATCTTGAGCAAGTCATTAATCCCCTTCGCACGGATGGCTTGGTAAAAGCCGTTCGGGGATCGAAAGGTGGATATTCCTTGGCCAAACCACCTGCTGAAATCTGTTTGTATGATGTGATTGAAACTCTGGAAGGCCCTCTCAATTTGCTTGAGTGTCTGCGTGATGCAAAAGCCTGCCAAAAAGTTTCGTCCTGTGTGACTCGAGAGATTTGGAAGCAAGTCTCGGATGCGATGTCTAAAATCTTTTATTCGGTTACGTTAGAGGATATGGTCAATCGAAAAAGAGAGATGGAAAAAAGCAGCTCTCCGATGTACCAGATATAATAGATTGAAAGGGTTCAAGGATTCTAGAGATCAAGGGTTCAAGGGATAGATCTTAAGAAATAAAAAGTCTCACAAGAAAACACGACCCGTCCAGAGTTCGAGAAATTCTTATAAAGCAATCGAGCGGCTTAATTGCTTATCATGTAAAAAACACTAGGCCCCACGAACCCTCGAATCCTTGAATCCTATTGAACAAAATTTTCATCAGGGGATAAGCGATGGCGAAAATAGCCAACTTCATTTCTGAACTGATCGGACATACGCCTCTCTTGAGACTGAATCGCATCACCCAGGGGTGTAAGGCAGAGGTCATAGCAAAACTTGAGTCTTTTAACCCCTGCGGAAGCGTGAAAGATCGTGTTGGTTTTTCTATGATTGAGGCGGCGGAAAAGGCGGGCTTGATAAAAAAAGGGACAATTATTTTGGAGCCGACCAGTGGAAATACAGGGATCGCCTTAGCCTTTATCTGCGCAGCGAAGGGTTACCCGTTGGCTCTGACGATGCCAGATACGATGTCTGCCGAACGAATTCATCTCCTCAGAATGTTTGGAGCAGAGGTGATCCTGACACCCGGGAACGAGGGGATGACAGGTGCGGTAAAGGCGGCGGAGGAAATGGCTTCGAAAGATTCTCGATATTTTATCCCGCAACAGTTCAAGAATGCGGCGAACCCCAAAATCCACAGAGAGACGACTGCTCTGGAAATATGGGAAGATACCGATGGCCATGTGGATGTCTTCGTGGCGGGGGTCGGAACGGGGGGAACGATCACTGGCATTTCTGACGTGATCAAGAAAAGAAAACCAGAATTCAAAGCCATTGCCGTAGAGCCAGAGAATTCTCCGGTTCTTTCCGGAGGGAGGCCGGGGCCCCATAAGATACAGGGGATCGGTGCAGGTTTTGTTCCCGAGGTGCTTCGAATGGATTTGGTCGATGAGGTGATCAACGTATCGAATGAGGATGCGGGGCGATTGGCAAGGAGGCTGGCCAAAGAGGAAGGGGTGTTGGCAGGGATCTCTTCCGGTGCGGCGGCGTGGGCGGCGATCGAGGTAGCGAAGAGGCAAGAGAACGAAGGGAAGATGATCGTTGTCCTGTTGCCCGATACAGGGGAACGCTATATCAGCACCTGGCTGTTCAATGAAGTGAAATAGGGGATTCTGGAGTGATGGAGTATTGGAATGATGGAGTAATGGGTCAAATGGTTGCTTTGTTTTTTGTCGCTTTACATTCCGCAATCCGCAATCTACACTCCGCAATCCAAGAAGGGGTGACTTTATGTTATGGATCATGTACGGCCCCGAGAGGGGAAGCACTGAAAGAAGCTCAAATTTCAAAGTTCAAATTCCAAAGTCCAAAGTTGAAGGTCAATCTAGCTCGTTAGATTTCTGGGAGGGAAGGCATGGCCAAGACCATTGAGGAAATAAATGAGAAGATCAAGAAAGGGAAAGCGGTTGTCTTGACAGCGGAGGAGATTATTGACTATGCCGCTGAAAAGGGAGTGAAACGGGCGGCTCAGGAAGTGGATGTGGTCACGACAGGGACCTTCGGCCCCATGTGTTCTTCAGGGGCCTATTTCAACGTGGGTCACACGAAGCCCCGGATCAAGCTGGGAGGGGGGAAGACCTATCTCAACGATGTGCCGGTTTATACAGGGCTTGCAGCGGTAGATTTTTTCCTGGGGGCGACAGCGATGCCTGAAGATGATCCAAGGAATAAGATCTTCCCGGGGAAGTTTGCTTATGGGGGAGCTTATGTCATCGAAGAACTGGTCGCAGGGAAAGATCTCCGGCTGACGGCCACGGCTTATGGGACGGACTGCTATCCTAAAAAGGCCTTGGAGACGTATATCTCCCTGAAGGATATGAACGAAGCGGTTCTTTTGAACATCCGGAACGCTTATCAGAACTACAATGTGGCTGTCAATCTCTCGGAGAAGGTGATCTATACCTACATGGGAGTCCTTCAGCCCAAGGTGGGCAACGCGACTTACTGCAGTGCGGGACAGCTGAGCCCTTTGCTCAACGACCCCCTTTACAAAACCATAGGCATTGGAACCCGAATCTTCCTGGGAGGAGGGGTAGGGTACGTGGTGGGAAATGGAACCCAGCACAACCCAGGAGTGAAAAGGACCGAGGCGGGGGTCCCTAAAACGCCTTCGGGGACGCTCTGTGTTACCGGAGATCTGAAGATGATGAGTCCGAAATGGCTTCGGGGAACTTCCTATACGGGGTACGGGGTCACCCTGACCGTAGGCATCGGAGTTCCCATTCCCATTCTAAATGAAGAGATACTTCGTTCTACAGCGGTTCGGGACGAGGAGATCCTGGCACAGGTGGTGGACTACAGCGACTCCTATCCCCAAGGTATTCCCGGAAGCATCGGAGAGGTTAATTACAAGCAACTCAAGAGCGGCAGGATTACGGTCCAGGGGAAAGAGGTTCCTACTTCCGGCCTTTCGAGTTATTTGAAAGCCAGGGGGATCGCCCGGATCTTGAAGGAGTGGATCGAAACGGGAAAGTTCTTTTTGACCCAGCCCGTTGAACTCCTCCCTTCGGTCGATTCGGGGATCGTCCTGAAGTCCTTAAAAGAGCGACCCATCAAGAAAACAGCATAGAGCAGAGGGCACAGGGTATAGAGAAAAGAAAAGTCTATGCTCTTGGCTTCTTGCCAATAGGAAAGAGGTGGATCATGCAGAAAAAGAGAATTGTTCTTAATTATCCTCCCCATCTCGTCGATCAACCCGTCATCTCGAAGTTGGTCAAGGATTATGATCTGGTTGTCAATATCATGAGAGCCAGGATTACCCCCAAAGAACAGGGAAGGCTTGTCTTAGAACTCACCGGGAAGAAGGCCGGGATGGAGGCGGGACTTAAATATCTGAGTGAAATCGGGGTGGAGGCCCAATCTCTGGCTCAAGACGTGAAATGGCATGAGGACCGCTGCACACACTGTACGGCTTGCATCAGTGTCTGCCCGACAAAGGCATTGGATGTCCAGAGGACGAGTATGGAAGTGTCCTTTAAACGGGACAAGTGCATTGCCTGCGAACTGTGCATTCCGGTTTGCCCCTATCAGGCAATGGAAATACTGTTTTAGAAGGCTGCTGAAAAACGCCCGTCTGCGGCGTCAAAAGACAGGACTGAGCGATGAGGACTGGAGACCGAGCAAAAGCTTACATATCTCTTTCACTCAGTCCTCAGTCCTCGTTACTTTCGACTCTTACCTCCGGGGCCCTGCATCTGCCTGCCTGCGCGAAGCCCCGCCTTGCGGGGCGAAGGCAGGGCATTTTTGAGCAGCCTGCGAAAAATGACTTTTTCAGCAAACTTTTAGAGAGTTGATCATTTCGCCTCACTCTCCCTCTCCCTTGAGGGGGAGGGGAGGAAAATGGTATCAACGGGGTCCATGATTGAAGCGAAGAGTTGTGGTTGCGATGAGCGGAGGAGTGGATTCGAGCACGACGGCCTGGTTCCTCAAGGAAAAGGGTTATGAGGTTCTGGGGGCAACCATGTGCATCGGCACGACGGATCAGACTCAAGGAGGTCCGGCCCGATGTTGCGGCCTTGCCGATATCGAAGATGCCAGACGCGTTGCACTTCAACTTGACATTCCTTTTTATGTCATCCATCTGAGAGAGGAGTTTGAAGAAAAAGTCATCCGGTATTTTTGTGAAGAATATGCTCAGGGAAAAACGCCCAATCCGTGCATCCTTTGCAATGAGAAAGTCAAGTTCGGTTCCTTTTTAAAGAAGGCGTTGGAACTGGGAGCCGATTTATTGGCGACAGGCCATTATGCAAGATTGGATTTTGATGAGAGGATCGGGCGATTTCTCTTGAGAAAGGCCGTGGATCGGAAAAAGGATCAGTCTTACGTGCTTTTCTCTTTAACTCAAGATCAATTTCGCCATACGCTCTTTCCGTTGGGAGAACTCCGAAAAGAGGAAGTGAGGGAGAAGGCGTTTCAATTGGGCCTCCGAGTCCACGACAAGCCAGAAAGCCAGGAGGTCTGTTTTATTCAGGAGTCCTCTTATCATTCTTTTCTGTCAGAGAGGCTCAGAGAGTCCGTTGAGTCAGGTCCCATCCTGGACAAGGACGGGAATATTCTGGGAAGACATAAAGGGATTCCATTCTATACCATCGGTCAGCGAAGGGGCCTTCGGCTGGCGAAAGGGAAGCCTCTTTATGTGATTCAGATCGACCGAGAAAGGAACGCGATCGTCGTCGGAGGAGAAGAGGAGGTTCGCGGTGACACGTTCGTCGTCAATTCTGTCAACTGGATTGCACCGCCTGAGACGATCCCTTTCCATAACGCTCACGTGAAGATCCGGTATAACCATCCCGGTTCGGAGGCAAGCATCTCTCCAAAGGGAGAGGGTGAATGGGAAGTAAAATTTAAATCACCTCAGAAAGCCATCACCCCCGGACAGGCAGCGGTTTTTTATGACGGAGAAACCGTCCTCGGAGGAGGATGGATTAAAGAGATAGTTCGGAGTTCGGAGTGGCGAGTTCAGAGTTCAGAGTGACGAGTTCGGAGTGTTCCGTTTGCGGAATTAAAGTTACGGGGACGATATCTTCTGATGAAAAGGACTGCTGATTACAAAGAAAAAATGAATTCATCGGCGAAAGAAAAACATGAAAAGTTAAAAGCGATCTTTAAGGACATGGGGAAGGTGCTGGTGGCCTTTTCGGGGGGAGTCGATAGTACCCTCCTCCTGAAAGTGGCTCAAGATACCCTCGGAAATAAGAATGTCCTCGCCGTCACTGCGCTCTCTCCCCTTTATCCGGAGAGGGAATTGCAAGGAGTGAAGAAACTGATTCAAGCCTTAGGAGCAAGACACCGCTTGATCCATTCGAATGAGCTGGAGATCCCCGGGTTTTCAAAGAATCCTCCAAACCGATGCTACTACTGTAAAAGCAAGCTCTTCAAAGAATTGCTGGAGCTCGCCAGGGAAGAGACCCTCCCTTCTGTTGTCGAAGGCTCCACCTTGGACGACGATCAGGATCATCGTCCGGGAAAGAGGGCCATCCAGGAATTGGGGATCAGGAGCCCCCTGAAAGAAACGGGCTTTACGAAAGCGGAAGTCAGGGAATTGTCCAGGGCCCTGGGACTTTCCACCTGGGACAAACCGTCTTTTGCCTGCCTGGCTTCACGGTTTCCTTATGGGGAAGAGATTACGGAGGAGGGATTGAAAAGGGTGGATCGGGCGGAGGATTTCCTGTTCGGATTGGGATTCAAACAGGTTCGCGTCCGTCATTATGGACATTTAGCCAGAATCGAAATCCTCAAAGAGGAAATGGCACGTCTGATGGATGGCTCATTGCGAGCTACGGTGGTGGACCATTTAAAAGGGATGGGTTATCGGTATATTACGCTGGATCTTGAGGGTTTTCGCTCCGGGTCGATGAATGAGGTTTTAGGATGAAGGCAATCGCCCTCCTGTCCGGAGGGCTCGACAGCACACTGGCAGCCAGGGTCGTGATGGAGCAGGGGGTCGGACTGGAGGCGCTCAACTTCATGACGTTATTTTGCACCTGCACTCATCGAGGTGCAACCTGTTTGGCTTCCCAGAAGGCAGTCGAGACTCTGGGCATTCCTCTGAAGGTGATGAATGTCTCTGAAGAATACCTCCGCGTGGTGAAGCATCCAAAACATGGCTATGGAAGAAATATGAACCCGTGCATCGATTGCCGGATTTTCATGCTCCAAAAGGCAAAGGCCCGCATGGAAGAGTCAGGAGCGTCTTTCATTGTGACGGGTGAAGTGTTGGGTCAGAGGCCGATGTCTCAGCGAAGGGACGCGATGCGGCTGATCGAAAAGGAGGCCGGTCTCGAAGGTTTCATCCTGAGGCCCCTCTCTGCTCAAGTTCTTCCCGTCACCGTTCCGGAGAAAGAAGGATGGATCGATCGGGAGAAACTCCTGAAGATCCAGGGGCGTTCAAGAAAGCCCCAGATAGACCTGGCAGAGCAATATGGCGTTCATGACTATCCCTGTCCTGCAGGAGGATGTCTCCTTACGGATCCCGGGTTTGCAAAAAGAATCAAGGACCTGATGGATCACGACATCGATTTTTCTACAAACGATGTTCATCTTCTAAAAATAGGAAGGCATTTCCGGTTTTCTGACAGAGTGAAGCTGGTCGTTGGAAGAAATGAAGAGGAGAACCAAAAAATTCAGACCTTTGCTCAAGGGAAAGACATTCTATTGAAAGTCTCAAATTTCCCAGGACCTCTTTCCCTTCTGAGGGGGAAGTTTGACGAAGGAGATATCGAGAAGGCGGCGGCCATCACGGCTCATTACGGCAAGGCAAAGGATTTAGGGAAGGTAGAGGTGAACACCAAAGGTCCGGAGGAAGATCATCCTCAGTCTCTTCTCGCTCCACCCATTTCGAGAGGAGAGGTCGAGAGGCTGATGATTAATGAATGATGGAAATCTGATGAAAGCAAGGAAGAGTCGATGAGAAAAGAAATTCGGGAGATTGGAGAGAAAGTCCTCGAAGGAGAGATCGTGGGCATGAAAGAGGTGCTTCCTCTTTTAAGGGCGAAAGGGCCTGACATCCTGGATCTTGCCGCGGCGGCCAACCGCGTGAGAGAAGAGTTCAACGGGAACAAGGTCGATCTCTGTTCGCTTCTCAATGTCAAATCAGGAAGATGCTCTGAGGACTGTGCTTTCTGCGCTCAGTCGGGTCACCACCAAACGGAGGCTCCGGTTTATCCTCTCATGGATAGGGATCGAATCATAGAAGAGGCAAGAGAGGCCCAGAAGAAAGGAACGGGCCGGTTCTGTCTCATCACGAGCGGCCGGAAGTTGAACGACAAGGAGTTTGAAACGATTCTGAGCGCCCTCGGCCGAGTACGAAAAGAGACAACCCTGGACCTCGATTGCTCTTTGGGAACGTTGAGCGAGGAAAGGGCAGAGGCTTTAAAAAAGGTTGGAGTGACCCGCTACAACCACAATCTTGAGACGGCCGAATCCCATTTTTCAAAGATATGTACAACCCATTCCTTTCAGGACCGGGTCAAAACCGTTGCCGTTCTGAAGGACCGGGGATTTTCCGTCTGCTGCGGCGGAATCATCGGTCTGGGAGAATCGCCCCAACAGCGACTGGAACTCGCCTTTTCTCTCAGGCAACTGGGGATCGACTGCATTCCCTTAAATATTCTCAACCCGAGACCGGGAACCCCGCTGGAGCGTTCAGAACCTGTTCCTCCCCTAGAAATCATCAAGACCATTGCCTTATTTCGGCTCATCTTGCCCAAGGGAACCATTAAGATCGCAGGCGGGCGAGAGGCCAATCTTAGAGATTTGCAGTCCCTGGCTCTCCTTGCCGGGGCCAATGGTCTGATCTTGGGGAATTATCTGACGACTCCGGGTCGAAGAGCAGAGGATGATCTGGCCATGGTCAGGGATCTTCGATTTAACGTCAGATAAGAGACATTTCGATCAACAACCTCAGGAGACGAAAAGGGATCCCGTACCCTTCATCTTCGTGACAGGAAGATCGTCCAGGGTGATCCTCATGATCATTTCCATCATCGTGCCTCTTGAGCCATCGATCATCATTCCGTCCCCATTGCTGACACCCGCCTTTCATGCGTTGGATTCTTGATAGGAGTTGGACGCTGTCATCCAAGACATCCCATCGGCCTATTTTGGAAATAGCCTCAGAGGTAAGACGTTTCCCATCCGGGCAGAACGGCGGGTATCGTCTTCATGGACCCTGCCCGCGTGCCGGACCCCATTTCTGGGCGGACCTCCACGGTGTGTGATGGAATGGCGGAGCAGATTTTTATCCATTATAATGCTTGGACTTTTATGCGATTCGTCCTGTTTATCAGTATTGTTCAATCGATCCTCTTCCTGGGACACTGGTTTTTGTACAGGACCCTGGTCAGCTTTTTTGGAGTGGCCAGTCCTGCCAAGCTTTTGACCTTGAAAGCTGTCTCGACTTTCCTCTCTGTGAGCTTTGTCCTGAGTTCCTTGCTTGCCTTCCGTTATTCCAATCCTTTGACACAATGCCTTTACACTGCTGCGGCCTCCTGGCTGGGAATCCTTTATCTTTTTATTCTCGCATCGATCCTTTGCTGGATTCTCTGCGGCCTGGCCGGATTGTTTCACTTCCCTCTGGCCCGAAAAATATTGATCGAGGTTTTGATCGGGATCGCCCTGCTCGCGAGCGTCTACGGATTCATCAACGCAGGAGTGGCCCGTATTACCCGAATCAACGTTCAGCTTCCTCTTTTACCCGGTCCATGGAAGGGAAAAACCGCGGTCTGGGTGAGCGACACTCATTTAGGGCAGGTAAGAAATTACCGATTTGCCAGGCAGATCGCCGCCAAGGTAAACGATTTACGCCCGGACGTCGTTTTTATCGGCGGCGATCTCTATGACGGCGTGGCAGTCGATCTGGATAAGACGATCGAACCTTTTTCCAAAATCTCCGCTCCCTACGGCAGCTATTTTATTGCAGGGAATCATGAAGAGTTCTCTGACCACACCCCATACCTCCAGGCGGTTCGTCGCGCCGGGATCCGCGTCTTAGACAACGAGAAGGTTGATCTCGACGGCCTGCAGATTATCGGAGTGGATTACAGGGGGTCGAGAAGGGAAGAGGATTTCAGAACGATATTACAGAATATTGGGATTGACCCTCGCCGACCCAGCATTTTATTGAAACACGCCCCGTTCCATCTGCAGGTTGCCAGGGAACAGCGAATTTCGCTCCAGCTTTCAGGCCACACTCACCGGGGGCAGGTCTTTCTCTTCCGGTGGATCACAGCCAAGGTTTACCAGGGTTACGACTACGGATTAAAATGGTTCGGCGACCTGTTGGTCTATACCTCCAGCGGGGCGGGTACCTGGGGGCCTCCCATGCGGATTGACACGATCCCGGAAATTGTGGTCATAGAGTTCAGATAACTCCTCCACGGAAGATTTCCTCGCCCTTCCCCAGTTTTTGCCTTTCTTCACCTATGGTCTGGGCAAACCCCTCTCCAAGGCTTCATCAGGCCAGGCTTTCAATGGATAACGGTCCATCCCTCCCTGGACCAGGAAGTCCTGTCTCTCATTGAAATGAATCTGCCCAACCCAAAAGCGGTATTGGCCAATGAAGCCTTTCCGAAGGGTTCACCCAGGCCACACTCCCGTTCCCACTCTTTCATCCCTCGACGATTTAAGAAACGGAGGGCGGGCAAGGAGAGATTTTTTGTTGACCCACCCAGCTCAATTTAGTAGACTTCTATTGATGTAACCGAATCCCCCTGTCCGCCGCAGGAGACTCCGGCATGCTACCGGATTTTATCCCCCATTTGGCGATTGGACCTCTTTGTGGTCTGACGGCTAACGCCATCCTGGCTATTCTGTGTTTAGTCATCTCGGTCGTTTATTACCATTACCGACCGTTGCGGAGCCTATTCTTCTTTTATGTTTTCATAACCTTCGCCTTCTTGGGATGGTTTTTTTGGGGACTTCAAAGATCACCGGAGTCCGTCCTCTTGGGGTACAGAATCCTTTACGCCTCATTAGCGCTCTTACCGGCCACGTGGTTCTTGTTCTTCTCAGACCTTTTTAACGAAAAGCTGCGTCCGCTCACCTGGGTCATGACTGGAATAGGCCTCCTCCTCGCCGCTTCGGCTCTTTTGGGAAAAGGACCGTTGTTCTTCGGGCTTCCTCTGGAACCTGACCCTATCACGATCGGCTTCTGGAGACCCCAGTCCAGGCTCATCAAAGTCCTCATTCAATGTTTTTGTCTTGCGGCTTGTATCTTGTATAGCTTACTCATCCTCTCAAAGCCGGCACGTTTCAAGGAACGGAGGCAGGTTTTGATTCCTGTCATCATGGGGCTACTGATTTGGTTCTTGGGAGGACTGAACGATTCGCTGCTCGCCGCAGGTATGACCTTTCTCACCGAGGAGCGTGTTCTGTGGTTTGCCTCCGTTTGGCTCTCGATCTTTCTGACCATTGCCGTTGCTCTCCATTTTCGTTCCCTGGAACAGGCAATTCGCGAGGCGAAGGGCATGTTTGAACGGTTCGTGCCACCCGCTTATCTTCGCCGTATCGCAAGCAAAGGGTTGGGGGCGATTCGCCTGGGCGAGGCGGATCAACAGTGGGTCACGATCCTTTGTTGCGACATCAGAGGGTTTACCGCTTTGTCCGAACGGCTCACCCCGAGTCAATTGGTGGCCTTCTTGAACCGGCTGTACGAGGGCATCACCCGTGTGGTGGATGAGCAGCAAGGAGTGATTGACAAGTTCCTTGGCGACGCTGTCCTGTGTATTTTCGAGGGAGTGGACTCAGCGGAAAGGGCGGTGGCTTGCGGGGTCAACATGCTGGCGGTGGTTGAATCCTTCAACACCGAGGCGGACCGACCCACCGATCAGGCGGTTAAGATCGGCATCGGTCTCCATATGGGACCGGTCATTCTCGGAACCATCGGCACCCGTGATCGGATGGACTCCACCGTATTGGGCCTGGCGGTTAATTTGGCCAAACGCCTCGAAGAAGTTACAAGGTCATTGGGCGTGGATATGCTGATCACAGATCAGGTTGCCCGCAAGCTTCCGAAGGGGCACGGCCATCGATTACGGAAACTCGCCGAGGCTTCCCTGAAGGGCTGTTCGGCGCCGGTGGGTATCATCGAAGTGTACGATCAGGACCCGCCAGAGGTGCAACATCTCAAGAATGGAATCGAGCCTCTCCTCGAGGAAGGGATCAAGCTTTTCAAAGGTGGCCATTTCGAAGCCGCTTTGTCCACGTTCCAGGCAGCCCAGAGTATTTATCCACAGGATTTACCCCTTCAGCTTTTCGTTACCTCCATCAGGGGTGCGTTGGATAGCGGGGGAATGATGAAAGGAACTGCGTTGCTTGATTTCAGATAGAGGGTCATTTCCTTTAGCCAGGGACGGCCGAAAACTCGAATTTTCATCTCGATGGCACGGGAAACGGCAAGAAATGATCCGGCCCGGAATTCTTAGCAAAACGGGAGGCCTTTAGCTATAATCGAACCAGTACGGAGGTCCTAATGGCGATCCTCCTTGGCGCCCTTGGCGTCGTCCTCATTCTAGTCGTTTTAGGGGACGCTTTCGAGACGATCGTTCTTCCCCGCCGCGTGACGCGCCGTATCAGTCTTGCACGTCTTTTCTATCAATGGACGTGGTTTTTTTGGTCCGCCACGGTCCGTTCGATATTTTCGAGGGGACGCCAGGAGACCTTTTTAAGCTGGTACGGTCCTCTTTCCTTGCTTCTGTTGTTGATCCTCTGGGCGACAGGGCTGGTGATCGGTTTTGCGCTGGTTCACTGGGCCTCGGGCTCAATCATCAAAACGCCAGAAGGGACGTCCAGCTTCGCGACCTACCTTTATTTGAGTGGGACCACCTTCTTCACGCTCGGGCTAGGAGATGTTATCCCAGTCAAAACCTTCGGGAGGGGGCTTATTGCGTTCGAAGCTGGAATGGGGTTTGGCTTTCTGGCTCTCGTCATTGGTTACGTCCCTGCACTGAATCAATCTTTCTCGCGGCGCGAAGTGAACATCTCGCTCCTGGACGCCCGTGCAGGTTCTCCACCCACGGCTACGGAGATGCTACGCAGGCACGGTCACGACAGAGGAATGGAGGATCTTCGGCAACTTTTTCACGAGTGGGAGCGCTGGTCCGCAGATTTGCTCGAAAGCCATCTTTCCTATCCGGTCCTCTGCTATTTTCGTTCTCATCACGATAACCAATCCTGGCTCGGAGCCCTGACCGCGATTTTGGACGCCTGCGCCTTTGCCATCGTCAGCCTGGAGGGCCTCTGTGAGCACCAGGCCCAGCTGACATTTGCCATTACACGCCACACCATCGTCGACCTCGCACAAGTCTTGGACTGTCGCCCCCACAAGCCAAAACACGATCGCCTGACTCCGGATGGGCTAGCTCGTATCCGTGCGATTCTCAAAGAAGCAGGGCTAAAGCTCAGGGAGGGAGATACGGTCGATGAAAAACTCTCAGACCTTCGCCAGATGTACGAACCTTATGTCTCTTCCCTTTCCGACTACCTACACATTACCGTTCCATCCTGGATTCCCCGGGCCGGCCGTCTGGACAACTGGCAGACGAGCGCATGGGGGCGGAGTAAGGGTTTTCTGATAGAGGGGCCGTCGGATCTTGCCCAGGATGAACATTTCTGAAGAAAATGAGAAATCCAAATCGAAGGATTGAATCTCGCCGCCCAAAGGGTGACGAGCCGTGTCAGCCAGGGTTATCGGTCTCTCCTTCGGGCACGACATTAATATTGTTTGTTGCGGCCGCTCTTAGCCGCAGATCTTTTTCAGAAGCCAGGCCATGTTCTGCCCCAGCGTCTTCATCGTCTGAATGCCTTCCGCGTCGTTTTTCACTTCTCCGGGGTTTCGACCGATCCCCAGGTTCCAGTAACTGGAACCCGGAATGATCATCTGATTGATCAGGAAAAAATAATTCATCGAACTGAGAACATGAGTGGCGCCCGCACGACGGACGGCAATCAAGGCCGCCCCCACTTTTCGTTTGAACAGATCTCCGTTGGAGCGGGAAACGATCGTGCTCCGTTCAATGAGGGCCTTCATGTTGGCCGTCATGTCCGAGATATAAGTGGGAGAGCCCAGAAGGATCCCTTCGGCTTGTTGCATCTTAGCGATATATTCGTTGACCCGATCTTTCACCACTGCGCATTTCTGATCCCGGTTTTCTGCGCATTTGTAACAGGCGATACAGCCGGATAGCGTTTCTCCGGCCAATTGAATCATCTCTGTCTCGATTCCGTCCCTTTTAAGCTCATCGAGCACCAGATTCAGAAGGATGGCGGTGTTGCCATCTTTCCGGGAGCTTCCATTGAATGCCACCACCTTGGCCATTTTGCCCTCCCTTTCTTTAGACCGGGTCAACCCTAAAGAAACCGCAGCCTTTATGCGGGGAGCTGAAGGGTTAACCTAACCTCGTAATACAAAATAAGAGATGAGATTTATTATAAACGGAAAGAGATTGATTTTAAAGGGTATGTGACGGGGAATGGCAGAGTCCGCCGGGAGCACCGAGATTTCTGTGTTTTTGTGACAAAAATTGTCACTTTCTTTTTTCTTAATGGTACCCTTACACAAAAAAATGTGGGGAAAATAGTACCTTGAGATAGTTTTCTCTATTTGGCACTAAATATGCATTATTTAACAGGTGGATGGAAAATAATTATTCTCCCGCAGACGATTATAAGAATTTTCTCTCCTCCATTCTTGGCCAAGAGGGGAAGCCAGAAGCCACGCTCGGAGAGAGGGATCCTTCCAATGGTCCCAATGGGTTTTCCGCCTCCGCTCATTATGTTGAACTCTTCAATCGAGTTAAGGCGAGTCTCTCAGCCCTGCAAGCCTATGCATTTTTATCGCTGGATAATTCCAAGGATAAGGAGTTAGCCGAGAATTTTTACAAAATCGTGAACGCAGATATCGAGAAGACGATTTCGCTATTAGACTGCTTTAACGACTATATCAACTTCAGCACCCCCCTGGTGAAAAAGAATACGGTGAACACCCTCATGGAAGAAGTGATCACAAAGCATGGGAGTCAATTTCAAGAGAAAAAAATCAACGTCATCAAAAAACAGTTTGAAAAGGACCTTCCAGAAACGATTCTTCCCGATGAACAGTTGAGATATATTTTGAATTCGGTCATTGAATACGTCCTGCTATCTATTCCTCTTGATGGGAATGTTGGATTTTTGACAAGAATATTCGATATCGAGGCTTTAACGAGTGAAGAAAAAGTGCAGTTGCAAAAGGATGGAAAATACCTGGAGATCCTGGTTGTGTCTACGAGTTATGAGAAGTCGGGCAAAGAAGTCGAGTTTGTCCCTGTCATTCCAACCCATCCTCAACAAGAAGGCGCGACTGAATTAATATTAAAGTTGGCCAAAGAGATTATTAGGATGAACAAAGGGGTGATGAGGCAAAAACTCTATGAGGATAAAAAGATGGCCTTTATCTCTGTGATATTACCCATTGAAAGAAGAAATGTCGTCCGGTATCCCTCTTTAGAAGAGCGCCAGACCAAAACGAGGGGCGTTGAGAAATAAGCGATGGGAGAGTCCATTCTTACTATTTGAATAAACGCTGATGTGGAGGATTCCATGGAAAATCCCGATGAGTTCATAGAGAGAAGAAAGTGTCCCCGGTCACTCGTCGATCTGCCCGTTGAATATCGGATCAAGGATTTCCCCCATGCGCATGGAGGGCTCGTGGTCAATGCAAGCGAGGGAGGACTCCTCATTCATTCTGCCAAGAACATGCCGCCGGGCCTGAAATTAAGTATCGCCGTCATGTTCCTGATAGGATACGAATTAGCTCACTTCGACGTAACGGCCGAAATCATCTGGAAAGATTTCCATTTGTACGACCATTCTGAGGGATATCAATACGGACTGAAAATAGTCCAGATCTTAGACGAGGATCACCGGAAGCTGAAACAGATCCTCAGGTGTCAGCTTAAACAAGGCGAGGACTTGGACCATCCTCCCTTACACTTCCGCACCTCTCCGCCTGAATGA
>Ga0209293_10000045_pt1 | contig 16429 bp, 16 predicted proteins | sample Mud_0915_D1_FD_187690 | JGI IMG/M metagenome (GOLD analysis project Ga0209293, IMG submission 187690) | Wetland microbial communities from Old Woman Creek Reserve in Ohio, USA - Mud_0915_D1 (SPAdes) (version 2) | ecosystem: Environmental > Aquatic > Freshwater > Wetlands > Sediment ... | reverse complement strand
GGAGCGCCCGGCCGTGGCCAGGGCGCTCCGCCGGTCCTCCGGTTTTCTGCGGCGGGAGCTCGGTCATCTCCTCGGCCTGCGATACGCCCCCGAACTCCAGTTCCACTACGACGACTCGTTCGACCGCGGCGCCCGGATCGATGCGATCCTCCGCGAAATCCCGGAGGGGAAGGAGGGTCCGGATGAGGGGTGACCTCTCCGCGATCTGCCGGGTCTTGCGGGAAAAGGACCGCTTCCTCGTCGCCTGCCACGAAAATCCGGAGGGGGACGCGATCGGGTCCGAGCTGGCGCTCGCCCTCGCCCTGCGGAAGATGGGAAAGACCGCGACGGTGCTGAACGCCGACCCGGTCCCCGCCAACCTTCGCTTCCTTCCTGGGGCCGGCACGGTCGTCCACGCGGGGGACGGCTCGAAGTACGACGTGGCGGTCGTGGTGGATTGCGGCTCTCCGGAGCGGACGGGGAGCGTCGGCCAGGAGTTGCGGAAGTGCCCCCTCCTCGTGAACATCGACCACCACCGGACGAACGGCGACCTCGGGGAGCTTTCCCTGGTCGACCCCGACGCCGCCGCGACAGGGCTCCTCATCCACCGGGTCCTCTCGGCGATGGGGTACGAGATCGGCCTCGACGTGGCGACCAACATCTACGTCGCCGTCCTCACCGACACCGGTTCGTTCCATTACGGGTCCTCTTCGCCGGAAGCGTTCGAGGTGGCGGGTGAGATGGTTCGCCGGGGAGTCGACCCATGGGCCGTGGCGGAGCAGGTGTACGAGACGCAGAGCGCCCGCCGTCTCCGGCTGCTCGGCCGGGTGCTTACTTCCCTCGAGGTTTCGTCCGACGGAAGGGTGGCCTGCATCACCACGATGCGGGAAGACCTGCGGGAGTTCGCCTCGGGGAAGGATGCGCTTGAAGGATTCATCAACTACCCCCGCTCCATCGTCGGCGTCGAGGTCGCCGTCTCCTTCCGCGAGGAGGCGGAGGGCGTCTTTCGCGTGAGCTTCCGCTCCAAGGGGCGCGTCGACGTCTCCGCCGTCGCCGCCCGGTTCGGTGGGGGAGGGCACCGCAACGCCGCCGGATGCACCGTCCCGGGGACCCTCGCCGACGTCAGGAAGAGGGTGCTCGATGCGCTTGCGGCCGTGATGTCGTGACGGCGGGGGTGCTGGTCGTCGACAAGCCGCGGGGGATCACCTCGTTCGACGCGGTCCAGGCCGTGGGGCGGATCCTCAGGGAGCGGAAGTGCGGGCACGCCGGCACCCTTGACCCGATGGCCACCGGCGTCCTGCCGGTGTGCGTCGGAGCCGCCACGAAGATCGCGGGCTACCTCACGGAAGAAGAGAAGGAGTACGAAGCGGAGTTCGCGTTCGGCGTCGCGACGGACACCGGCGATGTCACGGGGAAGCCGGTGGAGGAGCGTCCCGGGGCCACGGTCCCGGAAGGCGCCGTGGCGGAGGCGCTGGCGGCTCTGGTGGGCACCTTCGATCAGGTCCCCCCGGCCTATTCCGCGGTGAAGGTGGGCGGCGTGCGCTCCTACACGCTCGCGCGGAAGGGGATGGAGGTTCCTCTCGCGGCCCGCCCGGTCACGGTCCGCGAGGCACGGCTCCTCTCCATCGGTCCGGACCGGTTCCGGGCGTTCCTTTCCGTGTCGAAGGGCTTCTACGTCCGGTCGCTGCCCCGCGACCTGGGCGCGCGCCTCGGCGTTCCACTGGCGGTCTCCGGGCTGCGGCGCACCCGGGTGGGGGCGTTCCGTGTGGAGCAGGCCGTGACGCTGGACGCGTTGCGCGAACGGGCACGGGACGGCGACGCGGTCTCCCTGCTCATCCCGATCGTGGACGCGCTCGGAAGGTTTCCGCACTGGGAGGTGCCGGCGGAGGCGATCCCCCTGGTGCGCAACGGGCGTCTTTCGGGTCCGTGGCTGGTCGAGCGTGCCGCGTCGGAGCGGGGAAATCTCGCCCTGCTGGTGACGTCGCGGCGGGAGCCGCTGGCGATCGTCGGTCGGGATCCGACGGGGCTTTGGAAAATCGTCCGGGGCATCTGATTTACATAAGGGATCGGATATGGTATAAATTAATTCCTCAATAAAAACGGAACATTCTCGCCGCAACGAAAGGAGAAAGGCAAAAGGTCATGAGTCTGATCACCGAGAAAAAGAGCGACATCATCGGAAAGTTCCGTGTGCACGACACGGACACCGGTTCCCCCGAGGTCCAGGTCGCGCTCCTCACGGAGCGGATCAACATGATCACGGACCACCTCAAGGTCCACTCCAAGGACTTCAGCACACGGCGGGGCCTGCTCAAGCTGGTCGGGCAGCGGCGGCGCCTGCTGGATTACCTGAAGTCGGTGGAATCGATGCGGTACAAGGCCCTTCTGGAGACGCTCGGCCTTCGCAAGTAGTCCCGGCACCGCTCCAGGAATTTCCGCCAACACAATCCGCGGTCCCAATGGGGGGCCGCTACGAGAAGGGAATCCATCACTGTGGGAAACGTGTACGAAATTGAAGTATCCGGACGGAACCTGTCCATTGAGTCGGGCCGTTGGGCCCGTCAGGCCGGAGGCGCGGCGGTCGTCCGCTACGGGGAATCGGTGGTGCTGGTCACCGCCTGCCTCTCCGAGAGCCCCCGCCCGGGCATCGACTTCCTTCCTCTGGTCGTCGACTACGTGGAGAAAACCTCCGCGGTCGGAAAGATCCCCGGGGGCTTCTTCAAGCGCGAGGGGAGGCTCTCCGAGTTCGAGATCCTCACCTCCAGGATGATCGACCGGCCCATCCGTCCCCTCTTCCCGAAAGGGTTCTACAACGAGATCCAGATCGTCGCCACCGTTCTGTCCGCGGACAAGGAAAACGACACCGGGATCCTGGCCATGATCGGCGCCTCGGCCGCGCTCTCGATCTCCGAGATCCCCTTCGCCGGGCCGATCGCCGGGGCGCGGGTAGGCCGCATCGACGGGAAGCTGGTGGTCAACCCCGTCCTTCCCGACTTCGAGCGGAGCGACCTGAACATCTTCGTCGCCGGAAGCCGCGACGCGATCCTGATGGTCGAGGGTGGATCGAACGAGGTGTCCGAGGAGGAGGTGCTCGACGCGATCCTCTTCGCGCACCGGTCGCTCGTGCCGATCCTCGACCTCCAGGAACGGATGGCGCGGGAGATCGGCAAGGAGAAGCGCGTCTTCGAGAAGAAGGTCCTCCCGGAGGAGGACCTTCGGAAGATCGCGTCGATCGCGGAGGGTCCCCTCGCGGAGGCGTACGTCCTCCGGGAGAAGCAGGAACGGCGCAAGCGGATCGAGGAGATCGGCGAGTCGGTTCGCACCGCCTTCACCGACGAGGAGCGCGCGGAGAAGGGGGCGCTGATCGCAGACGCCTTGAAAAGCCTGGAAAAGAAGTTCGTCCGCGGGACGATCCTCCGGGAGCGGAAGCGGATCGACGGCCGCGGGCTGAAAGACGTCCGCGCCATCTCCTGCGAGGTCGGGGTGCTCCCCCGCACGCACGGCTCCGCCGTCTTCACCCGGGGCGAGACGCAGGCCCTGGTCATGGCGACCCTCGGGACGTCGCAGGACGAGCAGCGGATCGACTCGATCATGGGGGACACCACCAAGTCGTTCATGCTTCATTACAACTTCCCTCCCTTCAGCGTCGGCGAGGTCAAGATGCTCCGCGGTCCCGGGCGCCGGGAGGTCGGGCACGGGGCGCTCGCCGAGCGCGCCGTGTCGAAGGTGCTGCCGAAGAACGTCGACTTCCCCTACACGGTGCGCGTCGTTTCCGAGGTCCTCGAGTCCAACGGGTCCTCCTCCATGGCCACGGTGTGCGGGGCGTCCCTCGCCATGATGGACGCCGGGGTCCCGACCTCCGGGGCCGTTTCCGGCATCGCGATGGGGCTCATCAAGGAGGGCGACGATGTCGCGGTTCTTACGGACATCCTCGGGGACGAGGACCATCTTGGCGACATGGACTTCAAGGTGGCGGGGACGAAGAACGGCGTGACCGCCATCCAGATGGACATAAAGATCGGCGGCGTCAGTCGCGAAATCATGCTCTCCGCCCTGAAGCAGGCCCGCGAGGGCCGGCTCCACATCCTGGAGAAGATGAATGCCGTGATCGACACCCACCGTCCCGACCTCTCCCCGTACGCTCCGCGGATCTACGTGATGATGGTGAAGACCGACAAGATCCGGGAGATCATCGGCCCGGGAGGAAAGGTCATCCGCGGGATCCAGGAGCAGACGGGCGTGAAGATCGACATCGACGACGACGGCACCGTGAAGATCGCCGCGGTGAACGCCGACTCGGCGCGGGCGGCCATCTCCATCATCGAGGGGATCACGCAGAGCGCCGAGGTGGGAAAGGTGTACGAGGGGAGGGTGCGCAAGATCATGGATTTCGGCGCCTTCGTGGAAATCTTCCCCGGCACCGACGGCCTGCTCCACGTTTCCCAGATCTCGAAGCACCGGGTAAACGTCGCCGACTGCTTCAAGGAGGGGGACGACGTCACCGTCCGCGTCCTCGAGGTGGACCGGGACGGGAAGATCCGGCTCTCCCACAAGGAGTTCGAGGAGGAGGGGAGGTTCCCCGAGGCCACGGGCCCCCCGCCGGGACAGGACCGGGACAGGGAGAAGGGCGACCCCGGGCGGGATCGCGGGCGGGACGGCGGCCGCGGGGGAAGGGGACGCCGGTAGACGGCCGACGTCGATGACGGTAGCCCGCACCCTCCTCGACAACGGCGTCGCCATCGTCACCGAACAGGTCCCCTGGCTGCGGTCCGCCACCGTGGGGATCTGGGTGCCGGTGGGTTCGCGCGCGGAAACGCCGGCCGACAGCGGCGTCGCGCATTTCATCGAGCACATGCTGTTCAAGGGGACGCCCCGCCGGAGGGCCGTGGACATCTCCCGTGCCATCGAATCGGTGGGCGGGACGATGAACGCCTTTACCTCGCGGGAGTACACGTACTTCTTCGCCAAGTCGATGGAGAAGGATTTTCCCCTTCTCGTCGACCTTCTCACCGACATCTACCGGAACTCCCTCTTCGACGAAACGGAACTGGATCGGGAGAGAGGCGTCATTCTCCAGGAGATCCTCATGGTGGACGACACGCCCGAGGAGTACCTGAACGACTATTTCAGCGCCTCGTACTGGGGGGGGCACCCGTTGGGGTTTCCCGTGCAGGGGACGGCGGAGAGCGTGGGGCAGATCGACCGGGCGATGCTCAAGGGGTATTTCGACGACCGGTTCCGCCGGGCGGGGATCGTGGTGACGGCGGTGGGAAACCTCCCGCACGCGGTCGTGTCCGAGGCGTTCGAACGCGCTCTCTCCTCCCTCCCCCTCGGGAAGCCGCTTCTTCCCGTTCCCCCCACGGCGCCGGTGCGGGGGACGTTCCTCAAGCGGAGGCCCCTCGAACAGGTGCACCTGTGCCTGGGCGCCCCCGGGGTGTCGCGGCGGAGCGATCGGATCTACGCGATGGACGTGCTGAACGCGATCCTCGGGGGGAGTTCCAGCAGTCGCCTCTTCCAGCAGGTCCGCGAGGAGCGCGGGCTGGCGTACTCCGTCGGGTCTTCGCTGTCCGCCTATGCGGACGTGGGGGTCCTCGACATCTACGCGGGCATGGGGCGGGAGAGCGCCGCGGAGGTGCTCCGGGTCGCGGGCGACGTGCTGGATGCCCTCCAGCGCGGGGGGATCGCGGACGAGGAGGTCGCGTTCGGCAAGGAACTCATCAAGGGGAACACTCTTCTTTCGCTGGAAAGCACGGGGTACCGGATGTCTTGCCTTGCGATGAACGAGATGTTCCTCTCCCGCCTGGAACCCCCGGAGGCGGTCCTCGACCGCGTGGACGCGGTCACCCCGGAGGATGTACGCGCGCTCGCGGCGGAGGCGCTCCGCAGGGACCAATTCACGCTGGCGGCCGTCGGGGACCTGCCCGACTCCGGGCTTTCCTTCTAGCGCGATGGGCGCGGATTGCGCGATCCGGGTGCGGCTTCTGCGCGGTGGAGGCGATGCTCTCCCGGCGTACCAGACGGCCGGGTCCGCCGGGATGGACCTGAAAGCCGACGTCGACGGCGAAGTCGTCATCCCGCCGATGGGGAGGGCGAAGATTCCGACGGGGATCGCCCTGTCGATGCCGCAGGGGGTCGAGGGGCAGGTGCGGCCGCGCAGCGGTCTTGCGATCCGGCACGGCGTGACGTGTCTCAACGCGCCGGGGACGATCGACTCGGACTATCGCGGCGAGGTCTGCGTGATCCTCGCGAACTTCGGGGAGGAGCCGTTTCCCGTCCGGCGCGGGGACCGGGTCGCGCAGATCGTCTTTTCCCGGACGCTGCGGGCGCGCCTCGAGGTCGTGTCGGAACTCGAGGGGACCCCGCGGGGGGACGGCGGCTTCGGGCACACGGGTTGAAAAGGGGGTGACGGCGTGATCGAACGGTACACGCGGCCGGAGATGGCGGCGATCTGGCACGACGAGAACCGGTTCAGGATATGGCTCGACATCGAGATCCTCGCCATGGAGGCGATGGTACGCCAGGGGTGGATCCCCGCGGACGCCCTCGCGCGTGTCCGGAGAAAGGCGTCCTTCGACGTCGCCCGGATCAACGAGATCGAGAAGAGGGTCAAGCACGACGTCATCGCCTTCCTGACGTCCGTGGCCGAGCATATCGGCGACGACTCCCGCTTCCTTCACGTGGGGATGACGAGTTCCGACGTTCTGGACACCGCCTTCGCCGTCCAGATGCGTCAGGCCCTTGCGCTCCTGATCCGCGAGGCGGAGGCGGTCTTCGATGTCCTGAAGACCCGCTCCCTCGAGCACCGGAGCACCGTGATGATCGGGCGGACGCACGGCATCCACGCCGAGCCGGTGACGTTCGGGTGGAAGATGGCGCTGTGGGCCGACGAGGTCCGCCGCGACATCGCCCGCCTGGTCCGTGCGCGCGACGTGATCTCCGTGGGGAAGCTCTCCGGGGCGGTGGGAACCTTCGCGAATATCGATCCCTCCGTCGAGGAGTACGTCTGCCGGAAGCTCCGGCTCTCGCCCGCCCCCGCCTCCACCCAGGTGATCCAGCGGGACCGGCACGCCGAGGTGTTCGCCACGCTCGCCATCGTCGCTTCTTCCCTCGACAAGTTCTCCACGGAGATCCGCCACCTGCAGCGGACCGAGGTCCTCGAGGTGGAGGAGTTCTTCTCCGCGGGACAGAAAGGTTCTTCCGCCATGCCGCACAAGCGGAATCCCGTCCTTTCCGAAAACCTCTCCGGCCTCGCGCGGCTGCTGCGCGGCTACTCCGTCACGGCGATGGAGAACATGGCGCTCTGGCACGAGCGGGACATCAGCCACTCCTCCGCGGAGCGGGTGATCGCCCCCGACGCCACCATCCTGTTGCACTTCGCCCTCGGACGGTTCCGCGGGATGATGGAGAAGCTCCTCGTCTATCCCGACCGGATGCGAAAAAACCTCGAAAGCACCCACGGGCTGATGTATTCGCAGCGCGTGCTCCTCGCCCTGACCGCGAAGGGGTTCTCGAGGGAATCGGCGTACGAGGTGGTCCAGCGCTCCGCGATGAAGTCGTGGAAGTCCGGGCGACCGCTCGCCGCGCTCCTTTGGAAGGACAGGGACGTGCGCGCCGCGCTGTCGAAGAAGGAGTTCGACGCGCTGTTCGACATCGACTACTACCTCAAGAACATCGACGGGGTCATCGACCGGGTGTTCGCTCGAAAGGGAGGGAAGGCGTGAAGGCGAAAATCCACGTCACGCTGAAGCGGGGGGTCCTCGACCCCCAGGGGAAAGCGATCCGCGCGTCGCTCTCGCACCTCGGGATCGACGGGGTGGAGGATGTCCGCGTCGGAAAGTTCATGGAGATCACGCTGAAGGAGATCGGGGTCGAGGAAGCGCGTCGCCGCCTCGACGAGGCGTGCAGACGCCTCCTGGCGAACACGGTGATCGAAGAGTACCGGATCGAGATCGGGGAGTAGGGGAAAAGAGATGAAGACCGCCGTCCTCGTGTTCCCCGGCTCCAACTGCGACCACGACGCCTATCACGCCCTGAAGCACGTGGTCGGGGTGGACGCGGAGTTCGTCTGGCACAAGCGATCCTCCCTCGACGGGTTCGACGCCGTCGTCATCCCCGGCGGCTTCACCTACGGCGACTACCTGCGCTCCGGGGCGATGGCGAAACTCTCTCCCGTGATGGGGGCGGTACGCCGTTTCGCCGAAGGCGGGGGACCGGTCATCGGGATCTGCAACGGCTTCCAGATCCTGCTCGAATCGGGTCTTCTCCCGGGGGCGATGATCGTGAACGACTCCCTCCGGTTCGTCTGCGATTACGTCCACCTGCGCGCGGGCACGGATCGCACGCCGTTCACGCGGGGAATCCCGGAGGGGTCGATCCTCAAGATGCCCGTGGCGCATTACCAGGGGAATTATTACGCGGACGAGAGGACCTTGTCCTCTCTCGAGGAGCGGGGCCGGGTCGTCTTCCGCTACTGCGACCCGGATGGGAACGTGACGGGGGAGTCCAACCCGAACGGCTCCGCGCGGAACATCGCCGGGATCTGCAGCGAGGGAGGCAACGTCCTCGGCATGATGCCCCATCCGGAACGGAGCGCGGAGGAGGCGCTGGGAAGCGCCGACGGTCGCCGCCTGTTCGACGCGATGGTCGCCTGGCTCGGGGAGAGGCCGGCATGAAGGAGAAACCGGTTACCCCGGAACTGGCGCGGGAGCACGGCCTCTCCGCCGCGGAGTACGGAACGGTCCTCGGGATCCTCGGGCGCACCCCGAGCCTCACGGAGCTCGGGATCTTCTCCGTCATGTGGAGCGAACACTGCTCCTACAAGAGTTCGCGGATCCACCTGAGGAAATTCCCGACGAAGGGCCCCCGCGTCCTGCAGGGTCCCGGGGAAAACGCCGGGATCGTCGACATCGGCGACGGGCTCGCGGTGGTCTTCAAGATGGAGAGCCACAACCACCCCTCCTTCATCGAGCCGTACCAGGGGGCCGCCACGGGCGTGGGGGGGATCTTGCGGGACGTCTTCACCATGGGTGCCCGCCCGATCGCCTCGTTGAACTCCCTCCGCTTCGGCCGTCCCGACCACCCGCGGACGCGGTACCTGGTTTCCGGCGTCGTGTCGGGGATCGCGGGGTACGGCAACTGCATCGGCGTCCCCACGGTCGGAGGGGAGGTCTACTTCGACGAGTGCTACGACGGGAACATCCTCGTGAACGCCTTCACCCTCGGCGTGGTGCGCCACGAGCGGATCTGGCTCGGCACCGCCGCGGGCGTGGGAAACCCGGTCGTCTACGTCGGGTCGAAGACCGGGCGCGACGGCATCCACGGGGCGACGATGGCCTCCGGCGAGTTCGACGAGAAGTCCGAGGAGAAGCGGCCCACCGTCCAGGTGGGGGATCCGTTCACGGAGAAGCTCCTCCTGGAGGCGTGCCTCGAGCTCATGCGCACCGACGCGATCGTCGGGATCCAGGACATGGGAGCCGCGGGCCTCACCTCCTCCTCGTTCGAGATGGCGTCCCGGGGAGGAACCGGGTTCCTGATGGACCTCGACCGGGTGCCGCAGCGCGAGGAGGGGATGACCCCCTACGAGCTGATGCTCTCGGAGTCCCAGGAGCGGATGCTCATCGTGGCGAAGAAAGGACGGGAGGACGAGGTCCGGGAGATCTTCGAGAAGTGGGACCTCGACGTCTCGGTGATCGGCGAAGTCACGGGGGACGGGATCGGCCGGGTGCGGTGGCGCGGCAAGACGGTCGCGGAGATCCCGATCGCCGCGCTGACCGACCGGGCGCCCGTCTACGACCGGCCGGCGGAGCGGCCGGAGGGGCAGGACGCCCTCCAGAGGCTCGATCCCGCGGGGCTCCCGTCGCCTTCGGACCTCGGGGAGACGTGGGTGCGCCTGATGGGCGGCCCCGAGCTGGCCGACAAGAAGTGGGTCTACCGCCAGTACGACCATATGATCCGGACGAACACCCTGATCCTCCCGGGGTCGGACGCGGCCGTGCTGCGGGTCAAGGAGACGCGGAAGGGAATCGCCCTGTCGGTCGACTGCAACAGCCGGTACTGCTATCTGGATCCGTTCGTCGGCGGGATGATCGCCGTGTGCGAGGGGGCGCGCAACGTCGCCTGCTCCGGCGCGGAGCCGATCGGGCTCTCCGACTGCCTGAATTTCGGCAACCCCGAAAAGCCGGAGGTCATGTGGCAGTTCCGCTCCGCGATCGAGGGGATGGCGAAGGCGTGCGAGGCGCTCGGCGTCCCCGTGGTCTCGGGAAACGTCTCCTTCTACAACGAGACGATGGGAAAGGGGATCTACCCCACTCCCGCGGTGGCGATGGTCGGGCTGCTCGAGGACGCGTCGAAGCGGCGGGTCCAATGGTTTTCCGGCGACGGGGACCTCATCCTCCTGGCGGGGGCGGATCGGCTCGGCGTTCATCTGGGCGGTTCCCTCTACCTCAAGGAGATTCACGGCATGGTGGCCGGGACCCCGCCCCCGGTCGACCTCGCCCATGAGAAACGGCTCCAGGAGTTCCTTCGGGAGGCCGCCTCCGGCGACCTCGTCGCCTCGGCGCACGATCTCGCGGAGGGGGGCTTCGCCTGCGCCCTCGCGGAGGCGTGCATATCCGGCCCCGGGGGCGCGATGGGCGCGCGGGTCCTCAATCCGTTTCCGGAGGCGACCCGGCCGGATTTCGCCATGTTCTCCGAGTGCCAGGGGGCTGTCCTGCTCTCGTGCGCGCCGGCGAACCGGGACGCCCTCCTCGATCTCGCCCGCCGCTTCCGTATTACAATGATGGAACTGGGAGTCGTGGGCGGGGAGCACATCGACATCGAAGGCCTGGCGAGGGTAGGGGCGGCGGAGCTCCGGACGGCGTGGAGCGAGGGGTTCCCGGCGGCCCTGGGCCTGGAAGGGTAGGGGATCGCGAATGTCCGACGGCTGGCACGACGAGTGCGGCATCTTCGGGATCCACGGGCACCCCGAGGCGTCCAACATGGCGTACCTCGGCCTCTACGCGCTGCAGCACCGGGGCCAGGAGAGCGCCGGGATCGCCAGCACCGACGGCGAAAAGATCATCTTCCACAAGGAGATGGGGCTGGTCGCCGACATCTTCTCCGAGGAGATCCTTTCCCGGCTTCCGGGGCACGCGGCGATCGGGCACGTCCGGTACTCCACGACGGGCAGCTCGGAACTGAAAAACGCCCAGCCGCTCGTGGTCGACTTCGAGTCCGGCGCCATCGCCGTCGCCCACAACGGCAATCTCGTGAACGCCCAGGAACTCAAGCGGGAGCTCGAGGTCTCCGGCTCCATCTTCCAGTCCTCGATGGACACCGAGGTCATCGTCCATCTCATCGCCCGCTCCAGGAAGGAGCGGATCGAGGATCGCATCGTCGACGCGTTGAACCAGGTCCGGGGCGCGTATTCCCTCCTCTTCATGACGCGGGACAAGCTGATCGGGGTGCGCGATCCCCACGGGATCCGGCCGCTCGCCCTGGGGAAGATGAAGGGGGAGGGGGGGGGAACGGTCATCACCTCCGAGTCGTGCGCGCTCGACCTGATCGAGGCGGAGTACCTGCGGGAGGTGGAGCCGGGCGAGATGATCGTCGTCGACGACCGGGGTACGCACTCCCACCGGCCGTTCCTCCCCGCCGTCGAGCGGTTCTGCATCTTCGAACACATCTACTTCGCCCGTCCGGACTCGATCATGGGCGGAACCTGCATCTACGAGGTCCGCAAGGCGCTCGGGCGGCAGCTGGCGAAGGAGTGCCCGGTGAACGCCGATGTCGTCATCCCCGTGCCCGACTCGGGCGTCCCGGCGGCATTGGGGTTCTCCGAGGCGTCCGGGATCCCCTTCGAGATGGGTCTCATCCGGAACCACTACGTGGGCCGAACCTTCATCGAGCCGCAGCAGTCGATCCGTCACTTCGGCGTGAAGATCAAGCTGAACGCCGTGCGCGGAGTCGTCTCCGGGAAACGGGTCGTGGTGGTGGACGACTCCATCGTCCGGGGGACGACCGGGCGGAAGATCATCAAGATGATCCGGGCCGCCGGGGCGAAAGAGGTCCACTTCCGCATCAGCTCCCCCCCGACGTGCTACCCGTGCTTCTACGGGATCGACACCCCGCTGCGGCGGGACCTGATCGCCTCGACCCACACGAGGGAGGAGACGAACACCTATCTCACCTCCGACAGTCTTGGATACCTCAGCATGGAGGGCCTCCACGCCTGCGTGCCGAACGGAAAAACGACCTACTGCGACGCCTGCTTCTCGGGGAACTACTCGGTTCCGCTCGAGATGGAAGAGCCCGGGGAGCAGTTGCCGCTGTTCCGCGGCTCGGTCCGGGTCTAAGGGGGAAACGATGCCCGACGCGACCGATCGATCCGCCGTGTTCCCGCCGGAGATGACCGCCGACCGGCGGCGTTTCCTCGCGCTCCTGAGGGAGAAAAGCTACGAGCGCCGCAAGGTCGTCCTCTCCTCGGGGCGGGAATCCGACTTCTACATCGACTGCAAGCAGAGCACGCTCGACGCGGAGGGGGCGGTCCTCACGGGGCGGCTCATCTGCGCGATGCTCGAGCAGGGGGAGCGCCCGGAGGCGGTGGGGGGGATCACCCTCGGGGCGGATCCGATCGTGACCGCCGTCTCCCTGACCAGCGCCCTGCGCGGCTGGCCGGTTCCGGCGTTCATCATCCGCAAGGAGCCCAAGAAACACGGGACGGAGCAGTGGATCGAGGGGACGAGGAATCTTCGCCCCGGGATGCGCGTGGCGATCCTGGAGGACGTGGTGACCACCGGCGCTTCGACGATGCGGGCGATCGAGCGCGCTGTCGGGTCGGGACTGGTCGTGGCGCGGGTCCTTTGCCTCGTCGACCGGGACGAGGGCGGTTCGGAGGCGGTCGCGGCGTCCGGGTACCGCGTCGAGCCGATGTTCCTTCGGGGGGACGTGGAGCATGACTGACATCGCGCGGCGCGCGTCCTGGGCGGCGGCGTTCCTGGCCCTCGCGGCGGTCGCGGCCGGTTGCGGTCCGCGGTCGGTCGCCCTCTACGAGAAGGTGATGGGGTCCCCCTCCTATGGGCAGGTCACGGAGTCCGCGACCCGCACACGCGAGGTCAACGACGGGCTGGAGACCCGATTCATCCTGTCCGCCACCTGGCTCTCGGGATCTTGGGTCAAGGCGTTCGCCGAAGAGTATTCCAACATCTACTACCTCGACGCGGCGCGGCGGGAGCAGGTGATCACCCGTTGGCGCGGGGAATCGGAGAAGTATGTCCGTTTCTTCGTCGCCCTCTACGTCCCGGACGAGAAGGGGAACGACCTGGAGAAACCCGAAACGCTCTGGAGCCTTCGCGTCGTGCGGGCGGACGAGAAGGACTTCGAGCCCGTCTACATCCGCAAGTCGTCCCTGCGTCCGGAGGAGATCTCCCGATTCTTCCCGTACTCGGGGACGTGGTACCGGGCGTACGAGGTCGCGTTCCCGGCGGAGGCGGGTGAGCTCGCGGGGTCGCCGCGGGCCGGGTCGCCGCGCCTGAAGCTGGTCCTGTCGGGCGTGGAGGGGCGCGCCGTCCTCGCGTGGCAGTAGTCCGGGAGACCCCCTGGTGTAGCGTCTCGCAAAAAGCCTGACGCGGCGCTAGAACCGGGTGCGGCGAACCAGCGTGTCCTTGCGCCCGTGCTCGTCGTCCAGGTACGGGTAGTCGATCGTCGTGTGGAGGCCCCGGCTCTCCTTGCGCTGCATGGCGCACCGGACGATCAGCTCCGCCACCGTGCAGATGTTTCGCAGTTCGAGCAGGTCGCCCGTCACCTTGAAGTTCCAGTAATACTCCGAGATCTCCCGCTTCAGCAACTCGATCCGGTCGAGCGCGCGCGACAGCCGCTTGTTCGATCGCACGATCCCCACGTAGTTCCACATCGTCCGGCGGATCTCCTCCCAGTTGTGGGAGACGACGACCCCCTCGTCCGGTTCCTGCGCCTTTCCCGGGTCCCACTTCGGGATGTCGATCCGGGGCCTCGGTTTCCCGATATACGCGGTCGAGGCGCGCTGGACCGCGCTGTGCGAGAAGACGAGCGCCTCGATCAGGGAGTTCGAGGCGAGGCGGTTCGCGCCGTGAAGCCCCGTTCCCGCGCACTCCCCAAGGGCGAAGAGCCGCTGGATGTCCGTCTCCCCGTGAAGGTTCGTCCGCACGCCGCCGCACTGGTAGTGCGCCGCAGGGACCACCGGGATCGGCTCCTTCGTCATGTCGATGCCGAACGAGAGGCACGTCCCGTGGATGTTCGGGAAATGCTTCCGGATGAACGCCGGGCCCTTGAACCGGATGTCGAGATAGACGCAATCCTCGCCGGTGCGCTTCATCTCGGCGTCGATCGCCCGCGCGACGATGTCCCTCGGGGCGAGCTCCCGCATCGGGTGGGCGCCCTCCATGAACCGCTTCCCGGCGCGGTTCAGGAGGATCGCGCCCTCGCCGCGGACCGCCTCGGAGATGAGGAAGGACTTGGCGCGCGGGTGGTAGAGGCAGGTGGGGTGGAACTGGACGAATTCCATGTTGGCGATCGTCGCCCCCGCGCGGTATGCCAGCGCGACCCCGTCCCCCGTGGCGACGTCGGGGTTGCTCGTGTACAGGTACACCTTTCCCGAACCGCCGGTGGCGAGGACCGTCGCGTCCGCGACGAAGGTGTGGATCGCGCCGGTATTCCTGTCCAGCACGTAGGCGCCGAGCACCTCGTCGACCCCCGGGTGGTCGAAGGAGGAGAGCTTCCCCCGCGTGATGAGGTTGATCGCCGCGTGGTTCTCGAAGATCCGGATCCTGGGGTTCTCCCGGGCGCGGACGAGGAGCGCCCGTTCCACCTCGCGACCGGTCAGGTCTTTCGCGTGGAATATCCTGCGTCGCGAGTGTCCCCCCTCGCGGTGGAGGTCGAACGCCCTTCTTCCGGTCTGCCGGGTGAACTTCACGCCCCACTCGATCAGTTCGCGGATCCGCGCCGGGGCGTCCCGCACGACGAGGTCGACCGTGTCGGCGTGGCAAAGCCCCGCCCCCGCCTTGTGGGTATCCTCGATGTGGGACTCGAAGGTGTCCTCGTCGCTCCAGACGGTGGCGATCCCGCCCTGCGCGTAGTTGGTGCTCGACTCGGACGCCTCCTTCTTGGTGATGATGGTGACCGGGCCCTTCTTCGCCGCCCGGAGCGCGAAACTCAAACCGGCGATTCCGCTGCCGATCACAAGAAACTTCGACACCTTGCCCATGACGTTTCCCCCATCTGCGGGCCCACGTTGTTTGACTTCGGCGGGGTCCTGTCCGTAGAATGATAAATTATGGTTCAATTAGCGCGCATTTTCATCCTTTCTTTCCTCCTCTGGCCGGTCGTTTCCGGCGCGGACATCTACCGCTACGTGGACGGGGACGGCGTCGTCCACTACTCGAACACCCAGCCGGACGGGAAGTTCACGCTCTATCTTCGGGAGGGGCCGAAATTCGCGCCCCGGGCGCCGGCATCCTCGCCCGTCGGGACAAGCTGGATGAACGGGTACGTGGACCGGTTCTCCCGGGCGAACGACCTCCCCCCGGCGCTCATCCACGCCATCATCAAGGCGGAATCGAACGGACAGCGCAAGGCCGTCTCCCGCAAGGGGGCCGAAGGTGTGATGCAGTTGATGCCGTTCACGTCGAAGCGGATGCGGGTCTCGGATCCGTTCGACCCCATCGAGAACATCGAGGGCGGGATCAAGTACATCAAGGAACTCCTCGTCACCTTCGAAGGGAACCTCACCAACACGGTCGCGGCGTACAACGCCGGGCCGGCTGCGGTTAGAAAGTACGGCGGCGTCCCTCCCTACCAGGAGACCCGCCTCTACGTTCGCCGCGTGATGGACCTGTACCGGCAATATTCCGCGGTCGAATGACCAGCGACTCCCGGCTGAACGCGCCCAACATCCTGACGCTGCTGCGGATCCTCGCGATCCCGGTGGTAATCCTCATCCTTCTCCCGCCCGCGGGCAGGGCGATCTCCTTCGCGCGTTCGGTGGCGGCGTTCTCCCTGTTCGTCGTCGCCACGATCACCGATCTCTTCGACGGCTACATCGCGCGGCGCTACCACATGGTCACCACCCTGGGGAAACTGCTCGACCCGCTCGCAGACAAGCTGCTCGTGTGCGCGGCCATGATCATGCTCATCCCGCCGGGTCGGGTTCCCGCGTGGATGGCCGTCATCGTCGTAGGCCGGGAGATCGGCGTAACGGCGCTGCGCGGGGTGGCCTCGACGGAAGGGGTGATCATCGCCGCCTCGAAATTGGGGAAGGCCAAAACGCTTCTCCTGAATATCGGGGTCGCGGCCCTTATCCTCCATTACCCGATCTTCGGGATTCCGGTTCACGGCGTGGGGATGGTTTTCCTTAGCGCCGGGCTGGTCCTCACCGCCTGGTCCGGGCTCGACTACTTCTTCCGTTTCGTTGGAGAGATATTCAAGCGGTAATGTCCGG
>Ga0209293_10000044_pt1 | contig 16442 bp, 18 predicted proteins | sample Mud_0915_D1_FD_187690 | JGI IMG/M metagenome (GOLD analysis project Ga0209293, IMG submission 187690) | Wetland microbial communities from Old Woman Creek Reserve in Ohio, USA - Mud_0915_D1 (SPAdes) (version 2) | ecosystem: Environmental > Aquatic > Freshwater > Wetlands > Sediment ... | reverse complement strand
CGGGAAGGCGGCGTACCTGCACCGGGCGCGTGCGCCCGTCGCTGAGTGTCACCCCGTGGCGCAGCTGCGCGAGCGCGGTCTCGTTGGGCACGCCCTCGACTTGCACCCAGTAGGTCTTGGGCAGCTTGTGCTTGGGGTCGGCAATGCGTGCCTGCAGAGCGCCGTCGTCGGTGAGCAGCAGCAGACCTTCGCTGTCGTAGTCGAGTCGCCCGGCGGCGCGCACGCCCGGCAGCTTGATGAACTCGGCGAGCGTGCGCCGGCCGTCGCGATCGGTGAACTGACTCAGCACGTTGAACGGCTTGTTGAGCAGGATCAGCACGCCTCGATCAACTCGAAACTCGGAACCCGAAACTCGAAGCCTTCTTCATAGCAACTCGGTGTCGTCGTGGGAGTAGGGCGGGCTGCAGGCGCACAGGATGTGCAGCGGCTCGCGGCCAGTATTCTCAATGCAGTGCGCTGTGCCGGGCGGGATGCAGATGGTGTCGCCGGACGTGACCTCGAAGGACTTGGCGCCGAGCGTCATGCGCCCGGCGCCGGCGGTGACGTGGTAAAGCTCCTCACTGCGCCGGTGGCGGTGCAGGCGGGTGGTCATGCCCGGGTCGACGATCGCCTCGGCCAGGCTCTGGAGGCGGTTGCCGTGGGCGTCCGGGTGCATGAGCTCACGTATGGTGGAGCCGTCCTTGGTGGTATACGGCGCGATGTCGCGGTAGGCGGTCTTCATGGCGCCTAGATTACAGCAGCGCGCCGGCCGGTGTTAGAATTCGCGCCCGCCTGTCCCTGCGCACCGGAGAATTCCATGGCCTTTCAGAAGATCATCGTCCCCGCCGGCGAGAAGATCACCGTCAACGCCGACCACTCGCTCGATGTCCCCGACCGGCCGATCATCCCGTTCATCGAGGGCGACGGCACGGGCATCGACATTACGCCGGTAATGAGGAAGGTGGTCGATGCCGCGGTCGCCAAGGCCTACGCGGGCCGGCGCCAGATCGCATGGATGGAGGTGTATGCCGGCGAAAAGGCGGTCAAGGTCTACGGCAACAACACCTGGCTGCCGGACGAGACCCTGGCCGCGGTGCGCGACTACGTGGTGTCGATCAAGGGCCCGCTCACCACCCCGGTCGGCGGTGGCATCCGCTCGCTCAACGTCACGCTGCGCCAGGACCTCGACCTGTACGTGTGCCTGCGCCCGGTGCGCTGGTTCAAGGGCGTGCCGAGCCCGGTGAAGGAGCCGCACAAGACCGACATGGTGATCTTCCGCGAGAACTCCGAGGACATCTACGCCGGCATCGAGTGGAACGCCGGCACGCCGGAGGCGCAGAAGGTGATCGCCTTCCTGGAAAGGGAGATGGGCGTGAAGAAGATCCGCTTCCCGGGCAGCTCGTCGATCGGTGTGAAGCCGGTATCGCGCGAAGGCACCGAGCGGCTGGTGCGCAAGGCGATCCAGTACGCGATCGACAACAACCGCACGTCGGTGACCCTGGTGCACAAGGGCAACATCATGAAGTTCACCGAGGGCGGCTTCAAATCCTGGGGCTATGCGCTGGCGCAGCGCGAGTTCGGCGCGCAGCTCATCGACCAGGGACCGTGGATGCGGATGAAGAATCCCAGGACCGGCCAGGAGATCGTCGTCAAGGACGTGATCGCCGATGCCTTCCTGCAGCAGATCCTGCTGCGCCCGGAAGAGTACAGCGTGATCGCCACGCTCAATCTCAACGGCGATTACATCTCCGATGCGCTCGCCGCCCAGGTTGGTGGCATCGGCATCGCGCCGGGGGCCAACCTGTCGGACACGGTCGCGATGTTCGAGGCGACCCATGGCACTGCGCCCAAGTATGCCGGCAAGGACCAGGTCAACCCCGGCTCGATCATCCTGTCGGCGGAGATGATGCTGCGCCACCTCGGCTGGTTCGAGGCTGCCGACCTCATCCTCAAGGGGATGAACGGCGCCATCCAGGCCAAGACCGTGACCTACGATTTCGCGCGCCTGATGAAGGGTGCCCGGCAGGTGAGTTGTTCGGCGTTCGGTGACGCCATGATCCGGCACATGGGCAGCCCGGTGGCGCCCGCCAAGCGGGCCCCGGCAGTCAAGAAGAGCGCGCGGAAGGCGGCGAAGGCGACTGCCGTCCGCAAGGCCAAGCCGCGCCGTACCGCGAAGCCGGCCGTGAAGGGCAAGAAGGTCCGGCGCCGCTGAGCGCGCGCTGTCGCATCTCAACAAAAAGCCCCGGCTGGAAGGCCGGGGCGCAACACGCCGTCACGATCGGCGTCTACCCCATCAGTCTGGAGACGGGTCGGTGTCACGGTCGCGCGGGTCGGCCGGGCTGTTGACGCCGGCGGCTTCCAGCAGCGAAATCAGCTCGGCGGCGATTTCGCCCAGTTCTTCGCGCTGGCGGATCAGTGCTTCGAGCAGGCGCTGTGCCTGCGTGGCGTTGTCGTCGCCGGAACCTGCGGTCATCCGATTCTGTCCGTTATCAAGCGCACCCCCGCTGCGGAGATGTAACTGCACGCCGCATTTCTCTGGAAGCGTAGCAGAAAAAATCCGGTGTGCCGGGACGCGTCCGGCAAAAAAGAAAACCCGGCGCGACGGCCGGGTCTCGGAAAGCGGGAAAACTTTATTCAGTATAGCAGGCACTCACGACAGGTTGCGGATGCTCGCGGCCTGCGGGCCCTTGGGACCATCCTGGATCTCGAACTCGACCTGCTGTCCCTGCTTGAGAGTCCGGTAGCCCTCCATCTCGATGGCGGAGAAGTGCGCGAACACATCGTCGCCGCCACTGCTGGGAGAGATGAACCCGTAGCCCTTGCTGGAGTTGAACCACTTCACAATACCTGTTGCCATTCTCCGTCCTCCTATCATTAGCGCTGGCGGAGCCGGAAGGTGCGGACCGGCCCCGTGTCCTTGACATTGGCATGCTGGCACTGCGGACCGCTGCCGGTTGACGTCCGGCGCCTCCGGGAGAAGGGGTCGAGTGCCGGACAGCGGTCTGACCATGTTCCGGCATCTCGCCGGCTTGTCAAGCAAACTCCGCCGGGGAACGCGCCGGCGAGTAACCTGTCAAAATCTGTGCCACGGTACCCACACCCGCGCGCGGCTTGAATTTTCCCGCCTGGGTCGCAGAATGTAGCGACACCCGGGGATTGGACTAGTCTTAGAGCTAGATGAGGCCATGACGGAGAAGTTACCGCAGCAGAGCGACGGTTTGGCGGTCCAGGAGGCCAAGCCGAGGCTCAAGAAGCCGCAGCTGTATAAAGTCATTCTGTTGAATGATGACTTTACGCCGATGGAATTCGTGGTTCGCGTGCTGGAACGCTTCTTTCACAAGAACCGCGAGGAGGCGACTCGCATCATGCTGCACGTCCATACCCGGGGATTGGGGGTGTGTGGCCTGTACACGCGCGAGGTGGCAGAGACGAAGGTGCGCCAGGTGATGATGTACTCGGCCGAGAACCAGCATCCGCTGCAGTGCACCATGGAGCCCGAATAGGCGGCCGGCCTTCCCGGGTTGTCTTGAGCAAGACCGGACCGCGTCCGGGGAGGTTGCAACAATGCTGTCGCAGGAACTGGAGTATTCACTGAACGCCGCCTTCCAGGCGGCTCGCGAGAAGCGCCACGAGTACATCACCGTGGAGCACTTGCTGCTCGCGCTGCTCGACAACCCGAGCGCGGCGCGCGTGCTGCGCGCCTGCGGCGGCAACGTCGACGAGCTGCGCCGCGGCCTCACTACCTTCCTGCGCGAGAACGTCCCGGTGCTGCCGCCGGAGAGTGAATCCGATACCCAGCCGACACTCGGTTTCCAGCGCGTGATTCAGCGCGCGGTGCTGCACGTGCAGGGTGTCGGCAAGAAGGAGGTCAACGGCGCCAACGTGCTGGTGGCGATCTTCGGCGAGAAGGACTCGCACGCGGTCTATTTCCTGCACAAGCAGAACATCAGCCGCTTCGACGTGGTGAATTTCATCTCGCACGGCATCTCCAAGGTGCCGGGCGAAGGCCAGCCCGAGCTGCCGCCGCCGGAAGAGCAGGAAGAGGGCGCGGCCAGCCAGGAAAAGAGCCCGCTCGACGTGTTCACCGTGAACCTCAACGAGCGTGCCCGCCAGGGCAAGATCGACCCGCTGATCGGGCGCGACCACGAGGTCGAGCGTACCGTGCAGATCCTGTGCCGGCGGCGCAAGAACAATCCGCTGTTCGTCGGCGAGGCCGGTGTCGGCAAGACCGCGATCGCCGAAGGCCTGGCCAAGAAGATCGTCGAGGGTCAGGTGCCGGAGATTCTCAAAAAGAGCACCATCTACGCGCTCGACATGGGCGCGCTGCTGGCCGGCACCAAGTACCGCGGCGACTTCGAGAAGCGCTTGAAGGCAGTGCTGCACCAGATGCGCAAGCAGGAGCACGCGATCCTGTTCATCGACGAGATCCACACCATCATCGGCGCCGGTGCCGCCTCCGGCGGCGCCATGGACGCTTCCAACCTGCTCAAGCCGGCGCTCGCCTCGGGCGAGCTCAAGTGCATCGGCTCGACCACCTACCAGGAGTACCGCGGCATCTTCGAGAAGGACCGGGCGCTGTCGCGCCGCTTCCAGAAGATCGACGTGGTCGAACCCTCGGTCGAGGAGGCGGTGCAGATCCTGCAGGGCCTGCGCAGCCGCTTCGAGCAGCACCACGGGGTGCGCTACACCAACCAGGCGCTGCGCGTGGCGGTCGAGCTGTCGGCGCGCTACATCAATGACCGGCACCTGCCGGACAAGGCGATCGACGTGATCGACGAGGCCGGCGCCAGCCTGCACCTGCTGCCGCCGTCGCGGCGCAAGAAGACCATCGGCGTCACCGACATCGAGAACATCGTCGCCAAGATCGCGCGCATCCCGCCGAAGAGCGTGTCGAGCTCGGACAAGGAGGCGCTCAAGAACCTGGAGCGCGACCTCAAGCTCACGGTGTTCGGCCAGGACGCCGCCATCGAGGCGCTGGCGACCTCGATCAAGATGGCGCGCTCCGGGCTCGGTCACCCGGAGAAGCCGATCGGCTCATACCTGTTCTCCGGCCCGACCGGCGTCGGCAAGACCGAGGTCACGCGCCAGCTGGCCAAGATTCTCGGGCTGGAGCTGATCCGCTTCGACATGTCCGAATACATGGAGCGGCACACGGTCTCGCGCCTGATCGGCGCGCCGCCCGGCTATGTCGGTTTCGATCAGGGCGGGCTGCTGACCGACGCCATCACCAAGCACCCGCATGCAGTGCTGCTGATGGACGAGATCGAGAAGGCGCACCCGGACGTCTACAACCTGCTGTTGCAGGTGATGGACCACGGCACGCTCACCGACAACAATGGCCGCAAGGCGGATTTCCGCAGCGTCATCATCGTCATGACCACCAACGCCGGCGCCGAACAACTCGGGCGCGCGTCCATGGGGTTCACCAAGCAGGACCACACCGGCGACGAGATGACGGTGCTGCAGCGCGCCTTCAGCCCCGAGTTCCGCAACCGCCTGGATGCCATCATCCAGTTCAAGGCGCTGTCACCGGAGACCATCGGGCACGTGGTCGACAAGTTCATCACCGAGCTGCAGGCGCAGCTCGAGGACAAGCACGTCGAAATCGACCTCGACGAGGCGGCGCGCGCGTGGCTGGCGAAGAACGGCTACGACCCGGCCATGGGCGCGCGCCCGATGGCGCGCATCATCCGCGAGAAGATCAAGAAGGCCCTGGCCGACGAGATCCTGTTCGGGCGGCTGGCCCACGGCGGGCACGTGAGCGTGAGCGAGAAGGATGGCGAGCTGGCGTTCAGCTTCGAGGGGCGGGAAGCGGCCGCCGGCCTCGAGCACGAGGGGCGGGTGGATCAGTAATGACGATTACTCCGCGCTGCAGCCGGGGCCGGGTGCGCGGACGTCCCGTCCCGTGAGCGCGCTATACCCGCGTGACCGCGAATGGCGGACCGCGGCTGGTTGACGGACGGTCGGGGAGGGTTCCGTTGGCGGAGATCAGGTCACTGGCGGCCCGCGCGGGCGGTGCGCTGGCCTTGGAGGCGAATACCCCGCTCTATCGGCGCGCGCCGGCGCGCGATGAATACGGGCACCCGCTCGGCGATTTCATGGTACTGATCCCGCGCCTGCGCGAGCGGCCGGCGCATGACTTGGCGGACGCACTGGCGCGTCTGCAGGCGGTGCTGGTGAGTTTCACCGAGGTCGTGTTCGTCGACCTCAACGTTCCGCTCAATCTGCTGTGGGTCTCGGTGCACCCGCGTCCGGGCGTGATTCTGGAACTGTTCGCGGCGATGAAGCTGGTGCTGCCGGAGGCGAGGCTGGTCGGGCATCAGCGGGAGTGAGTGCCAGGTTTGTCCTCACCCCCTTTTCTTTCCCGCAGGGCGAGGGGGACTCGGTGTAAACCTTTGGTTCTACCGGGCGCGGAAGGTGATGCGGCCCTTGGTGAGGTCGTACGGCGTCAGCTGCACGGTAACGCGGTCGCCGGTGAGGATGCGGATGTAATTCTTGCGCATCTTCCCCGAGATGTGAGCCGTGATAATGTGACCGTTGTCGAGCTTCACCCGGAACAGGGCGTTCGGGAGGGTATCGACAATCGTGCCCTCCATTTCAATGCCTTCTTCTTTCGCCACACCCTACCTCAGATTGTTGATGGCCCGCCGGGACTGGTCCGGGCACCGTTTGCTTGGCGGCGTATGATGCCGCAGGCGGTGGCGTGCGTAAAGCGCGGAGAAATACGGGATCCCGCCGGCCCACGGCCGGCTGGCAGTGGCCGGCAGTCTCAGCCGGCCGCGGCGCGTTGCGCCGATGGAGTCCAGGCGACGTGCGGATGCACGCAATCCGGGTTCAGCATTACATCCATGCCGAGGAGCTGCCTTAGCTCAGCGTACTCGCTGGCTGCGGGCAGGCTCTCCTGCAGCAGCCGGTAATGCTCGGCGTTCATGATGACGGTATTCGGCCGGTAACCATGCTCGTCCTGAAATGCCTGGTTCAGCCGATAGAGGAAGCTCAGCATCGGACACCTCCGGAAATGCCTTGCCTGTCACCATTGTAGACGTTCCGGGTGGCGGGGAATCCATGACAATGGTCAAAGATTGTGGCCCGGAAGGACCGTGAATCAGGGCGTGAGCGGCAGCCAGCGTCCGGCCTTTAGCTGTTCCAGTGGCTGGTAGTTGATTTTGTAGGACATTTTCGGCGATTCCGCGATCCAGTAACCAAGGTACAAATAGTCGAGGCCACGCCGGGCAGCCTCGGCGATCTCCCACAGCACCGCCTGCACGCCGAGGCCGCGTGCTGGCTGGTCGGGGTCGTAAAAGGTGTAAACCGCCGACAGGCCGTCCGGCAGCGCGTCCAGCACCGCCACCGCGAGCAGCTCGCCGCGCGCACGAAACTCCACGAACTCGGTACGTACCTGGCGGCTGGCGAGGAACGAAAGATACTTCTGCGGGTCGGCATCGTTCATGCCGGATTCCGGGTGACGGCCGGCCTGGTAACGGCGGTAGAGCTCGAAGTGCTCGAGGCTCAGGCGCGGCGGACCGATCGCCACCTCAAGGTCGGCATTGCGCCGGGCGATACGACGCTGGCCGCGTGCCGGCCGGAATTCGCGCACCGGCACCCGTACCGGCACGCAGGCCTGACAGCTGTTGCAGTGCGGGCGGTAGACGAGGTCGCCGCTGCGGCGGAAGCCCTGGCGCACGAACAGGCCGTATTCGCCCTCGCTCAGCAGGCGCTGCGGGTCGACGAACAGGATGGTGCTCTGTCGACCGTCCAGGTAGCTGCACGGATGCGGCATCGACAGGTACAGATCCGGTTTGTTCTGGCGAATGGTCATGGCACCGTTGCACCGTGTTTCGGATCGATTGTTGTCCGCTCGTCGCGCCAGCGGCCCGGCTGCCCCGGCCGCATCAGTCCCTGGGCCAGCTCGGCGAGAAACCGCGCGCGCGGAATCTCCTCGGCGCCGAGACTGGCGAGGTGCGCCGACGGCACCTGGCAGTCGATCAGCGCGAAGCCCCAGGTCCGCAGCCGTTCGGCGAGCGCCACGAGGGCGACCTTGGAGGCATCGGTTGCGCGCGAAAACATGGACTCGCCAAAGAATACGCCGCCAAGCGCCACACCGTACAGACCGCCGACCAGCCGCTCGTCGTGCCAGGTTTCCACGGAATGGGCAAACCCAAGCTCGTGCAGGTGGCAGTAGGCTTCGACCATTTCGTCGGTGATCCAGGTGCCACCGCCCGGATACTGGTCCCGTGGGGCAGCGCAGGCCAGCATCACGTCGCGAAACGCAGTGTCAAAACGCACGCAGAAGTGGCCGCGCCGGAGCGTCTGCTTCAGGCTGCGGCGGATCTTGAGCCGTTCGGGATACAGCACCGCGCGCGGATCCGGTGACCACCACAGGATCGGCTGGCCGGCGCTGTACCAGGGGAAGATCCCGTGCCGGTAGGCCTCGAGCAGCCGTTCGCTCGACAGATCCCCGCCCACCGCCAGCAGGCCTTCGGCGGTCGCGTATTCCACCGGCGGAAAGCGCAGGCGATTGTCCTGGTGGAGGATGATCATGGTTCTGGCCGGCGTGCAGTGCCGATGGTCGATGTTTGAAAACCAGTTAAGAGCATTTGCCGCAAAGGCGCAAAGACGCAAAGGAAGGCGCAAATTGTGGTAGGAAAAACTTTGTGCCTTTGCGTCTTTGCGGCAAGAATTTTCTCTCTACCCATGTCCCGACTTGAACGGGGCATGCTCGTTGAGTTCATCCATATAGTACTCGACGCCGTTGCGCTCGCGCGCCAGGAAGTCGGCCACCGCGCGGGAAAACTGCGGGTGCCTCAGCCAGTGGGCCGAGTGCGTGGCGGCCGGCAGGAAACCGCGCGCCAGTTTGTGTTCGCCGCCGGCGCCGCCCTCGAAGCGAGTGAGACCCTCGGCGATGCAGTACTCGATCGGCGTGTAGTAACAGGTCTCGAAGTGCAGGCTGTGGATGTCGGTGCGTCCGCCCCAGTAGCGCCCGTACAGGGCATCGTGCGAGCGCAGGTTGAGCGCGGCACCGACATATTCCTGCCCCTGGCGCGCGAACACCACGACAACCGATTCCGGCATGGTGGCGCCGAGCATATGGTGGAACTCGGGTGTGAGGCTGACGATTTCGCCGTGGCGCAGGATGTTGCCGGCATAGAACGCGTGGTAGCGGTCCCATAGCTCGCGGGTCATGTCGTGCCCGGTGTGTATTTCCATGGTGACGCCGGCGTCGTGCACGTAGCGCCGTTCGCGCTTGAGCTTCTTGCGCTTGTCGGCGGTGAGGTCGGCCAGAAAGTCGTCGAAGCTCGCGTAGCCGCGGTTGTGCCAGTGGAACTGGTAGCTGGTGCGGTGCAGGTAGCCGAGCTGCTCGAGCGTGGCGGTGTCAATATCGTCGCTGAACAGCCAGTGCAGCGACGAGGCCTCGGTGTCGTCGGCCATGGCGCGGGCGCCATCGGCCAGTGCCGCACACACCGTGGCGCGATCGGCGTCGGCGGCAACCAGCAGCCGTCGGCCGGTGACCGGCGAGAACGGCACCGCCGCGATCAGCTTCGGGTAGTAGCGCAGCCCGGCGCGTGTGTAGGCCTGTGCCCAGGCGAAGTCGTACACCAGTTCACCGTAGGAGTGGGTCTTGAGCCACAGCGGTACCGCGCCGAGCGTGCGGCCGTCGTCGCTTATGGCGGTGATCGGGAGCGGTGTCCAGCCGGTGGCCGGGGTCGCGCTGCCGCTGGTTTCCAGTGCCAGCAGGAATTCGTGGCGCAGAAACGGGTTGTCGGTGCCGGCCAGCGCGTTCCAGGCGTGCGCCGGAATTTCGGTGTAACTGGCGTGGCGACGAATCTTCATATTGGTCATTTTGCCTAATCCGCCGCGTTCCTCCACAATACGCGCAGAAAAATAACGGAATTCACCCATGAATCTGCATGAATACCAGGCCAAGGAGCTGTTCGCCCAGTACGGCATCCCGGTACCGGCCGGCAAAACGGTCAGCACGGTGGCGGAAGCCGATGAGGCGCGCGCGGCACTCGGCGGCGATGCCTGGGTAGTCAAGGCGCAGGTGCACGCCGGCGGGCGCGGCAAGGCCGGCGGTGTGAAAAAGGTTGCCAGGCCGGCCGAGCTGGCGGCCACCGTGACGGCCATGCTCGGCACCCGGCTGGTGACGCACCAGACCGGCCCCGGCGGCCAGCCGGTGGGCCAGGTGCTGATCGAGGCGCCGTGCGCGATCGCGCGCGAGCTGTATCTCGCCTGCCTGGTCGATCGCACGCGCGAGCGCGTGGTGGTGATGGCCTCGACCGAGGGCGGCATGGACATCGAGGCGGTGGCGGCCACGAGCCCGCACAAGATCCTCAAGGAATTCGTCGATCCGGTCGCCGGCCTGCAGCCCTACCAGTGCCGCGCGCTGGCGTTCGCACTCGGCCTGGCCGACAAGCAGGTGGCGGCATTTACCCAGATCGTGCTCGGCCTGTACCGGCTGTTCATGGAGCGCGACCTGAGCCTGGTCGAGATCAACCCGCTGGTGGTCACCGCCGACGATGGCCTGCTGGCACTCGATGGCAAGATCAATGTCGACGACAGCGCGCTGTACCGCCAGAAGGCCCTGGCCGCGGCGCGCGATCCGTCCCAGGAGGACGCCAAGGAGACCCGCGCCCGCGAGCACGACCTCAACTACATCGCGCTCGACGGCAACATCGGCTGCATGGTCAACGGCGCCGGGCTAGCGATGGCGACCATGGATCTCATCAAGCTGCATGGCGGTATGCCCGCCAACTTCCTCGACGTCGGCGGCGGCACCACGAAAGAGCGCGTGGCCGAGGCGTTCAAGCTGATCCTCTCCGATGCGAACGTGAAGGCGATTCTGGTCAACATCTTCGGCGGCATCGTGCGCTGCGACCTGATTGCCGAGGGCATCATCAGTGCGGTGAAGGAGGTCGGGATCAAGATCCCGGTGGTGGTGCGGCTCGAAGGCACCAACGTCGAACAGGGCCGCAAGCTGCTCAAGGACAGCGGCCTGGCGATCACCGCCGCCGAAAGCCTCACCGACGCGGCCCAACGGGTTGTGGCTTCGATTATATAGAGAAACATCCGTCGCAAAGGCGCAAAGACGCAAAGAACCGATATGAAAATTTTCTTTACGTCTTCGCGTCTTTGCGACAAGTAATCTAATTATGGACTTCTGATGAGCATTCTGGTCAACAAGAACACCAAGGTCATCTGCCAGGGCTTCACCGGCAAGCAGGGCACGTTCCATTCCGAGCAGGCGTTGGCCTACGGCACGAAGATGGTCGGCGGCGTGACCCCCGGCAAGGGCGGGCAGACGCATCTCGGCTTACCGGTGTTCAACACCGTGCGCGAAGCTTGTGCTAAGGCCGGTGCCGAGGCCAGCATGATCTACGTGCCGGCGGCGTTCGCGGCCGATTCAATCCTCGAGGCGGCCGATGCCGGGATCAAGGTGATCGCCTGCATCACCGAAGGCATTCCGGTGCTCGACATGCTCAAGGTCAAGGCCGCGCTCAGGAACTATCCGGACACGGTGCTGATCGGTCCCAACTGCCCGGGCCTCATCACCCCCGGTGAATGCAAGATCGGCATCATGCCGGGCGCTATCCACAAGCCGGGCGTGGTCGGGATCGTGTCGCGCTCCGGCACGCTGACTTATGAAGCCGTGCACCAGACCACGCTCGCCGGACTCGGCCAGAGCACCTGTGTGGGCATCGGCGGCGATCCGATACACGGCATCGGCTTCGTCGACTGCCTCCGTCGCTTTCAGGACGACCCGCAGACAAAGGGTATCATCATGGTCGGCGAGATCGGCGGCCAGGAAGAGGAGCAGGCGGCCGAATTCATCAGGCATCACGTCCGCAAGCCGGTGGTGGCGTATATCGCCGGCGTGACCGCGCCGCCCGGGCGGCGCATGGGCCATGCCGGGGCGGTGATCTCCGGCGGCAAGGGCACGGCCGAGGAGAAGTTCCGGGCGCTCGAGGCCGCCGGCGTGCACACCGTGCGCTCGCCAGCCGAAATCGGTGCGCGCATGCGCGCGGTGCTCGGGTAGCATGAACGGCCAGTCGCAAAGGCGCAAAGGCGCAAAGATGTCCCGATCAGCATTCCTTTGCGTCTTTGCGTCTTTGCGACAGATTTTCAATTCCTGATGAGCGCCACGCTGCGTCTCGCCATCGCCCAGCTCAACCTGCTGGTCGGAGATGTGCCGGGCAACGTCGAGCGCATTATTGCCACGGCGCGTCGGGCGCGCGATGAGCTTCGCGCCCACGCGGTCGTGTTCCCCGAGCTTGCCCTCACCAGCTATCCGCCCGAAGACCTGCTGCTGCGCCCGGCGCTGATGATCCAGGTGGAAGAGGGGCTGCGACGCATCGAGCACGACACGCGCGGGATCGATGTGATCGTCGGCCATCCGCGCCTCGAGCACGGGCGGCTGTTCAACGCCGTGTCGCTGCTGCGCGACGGGCGGGTGTTCGCCAGCTACGACAAGCAGCTGTTGCCGAACTACAGCGTGTTTGACGAGATGCGCTACTTCGCGCCGGGCGAGGGCGCGTGCGTGGTGGAGATTGCCGGCGTGCCGGTCGGGCTCACCGTGTGCGAGGACATCTGGCAGCCGGACCCGGTGCGCCAGGCGGTCGACGCCGGCGCGCGCCTGATCGTGACGGTGAACGCCTCGCCCTACCACATGGGCAAGGGGCGCGAGCGCGAGGAAGTGGCGCAGGCGCGGGTGCGCGAGACCGGGGCGGCGCTGGTGTATGTGAACCTGGTCGGCGGCCAGGACGAGCTGGTGTTCGATGGTGGCTCGTTCGTCATGGACTGCGGCGGCAGCGTCAGCCGGCGCTGTGCGGCGTTCGAGGAGGAACTGGCACTGGTGGAGCTGTCGCGCGAGGGCGAGCACATGGTGCCGCAATCGGTGTCGCTGCCCCCGCCGCTCGACCTGGAGGACGAGGTCTACCGGGCGCTGGTGCTCGGGGTGCGCGACTACGTCGACAAGAACGGCTTCCCGGGGGTGGCGATCGGGTTGTCCGGTGGCATCGATTCGGCGCTGACACTGTGTATCGCGGTCGATGCGCTTGGGCCGGAGCGGGTCGAGGCGCTGATGATGCCGTCGCGCTACACCGCGACCATGAGTCTCGAGGACGCAGCCGCCCAGGCCCGGGCCCTGGGTGTGACCTGTCACGTGATCCCGATCGAGCCGATGTTCGAGGCATTCATGGCCCAGCTGCGCGACGAATTCCGCGGCCGTGGCCGCGACGTGACTGAAGAGAACATCCAGGCGCGGGTGCGCGGCACGCTGCTCATGGCGGTGTCGAACAAGACCGGCAAGATGGTCCTGACCACCGGCAACAAGAGCGAGATGGCGGTCGGCTACGCGACCCTGTACGGCGACATGGCCGGTGGCTACGGCGCGATCAAGGACGTGTTCAAGACCATGGTGTACCGGCTGGCCGGGTATCGCAACGGCATCGCGCCGGTGATCCCGCAGCGTGTGATCGAGCGGCCGCCCTCGGCCGAACTGGCGCCCGATCAGAAGGACACCGATTCGCTGCCGCCGTACGAAATCCTCGACCCGATCCTCGAGCGCTACGTCGAGCGCGACCAGTCACCGGAGGCGATCATCAACGCCGGCTTCGATGCCGGGACCGTGCGGCGGGTGGCGGCGATGGTGGATCGCAACGAATACAAGCGTCGCCAGGCCGCGCCCGGCGTGCGCATCACCCGGCGCGCGTTCGGCCGCGACCGGCGCTACCCGATCACCTCCGGCTACAAGGAACGCTAGCGCGCTTGCAAAAGCCGGTCGAGACGGATAACTTTTCGGCAACCCTCCGCACCCGACGACACCCGCCATGAAGAAGATCGAAGCCATCATCAAACCCTTCAAGCTCGACGATGTGCGCGAGGCGCTGTCGGAGATCGGCATTACCGGCATGACCGTCACCGAGGTCAAGGGCTTTGGGCGCCAGAAGGGCCACACCGAGCTCTATCGCGGTGCCGAGTACGTGGTCGACTTTCTGCCCAAGGTGAGACTCGATCTGGTGGTGAAGGAAGACCAGGTCGAGCGCGCCATCGAGGCGATCAGCAAGTCGGCGCGCACCGGCAAGATCGGCGACGGCAAGATCTTCGTATATCCGGTGGAACAGGTGGTACGAATCCGCACCGGCGAGACCGGTCCGGACGCGGTCTGACACGACCACTCAGTTGCGGCGCTGGCGGTCCAGTTCCGCCAGGTAGCGGCTTTCCGGGAAGTTCTTTTCCAGCACCCGGCGCGTGTCGCCCATCAGGTCGGCGAGCCCCAGGTCGCGGTAGGCGAGCGCCTGGATGCCGAGCGCATCCTCGACCGCCGGTGTGCGCTGGAAGTTCTCAATCACGCTCTTGGTACGGTTTACCGCCGCCACATACGCGCCGCGCGAGTAGTAGTAGCGCGCGGCATGCACATCGCTCATGGCCATGGCGTTGGTCAGGTAGGACAGGCGCTTGCGGCTGTCCGCGGCGTACTTGCTTCCGGGAAACCGGGTTGCCACTTCCTTGAAGGCGTCATAGGCATCGCGCAACGCCTTGGGGTCGCGCATCGAGGCGTCACCGGCGCCGAACCATTTCTCGATGGTTGAGCGCTCCTCGTCGAAGCTCGCCAGCCCTTTCAGGTAGTACGCGTAGTCGACGTGCGGATGGGTGGGGTGGGTACGGATGAAGCGGTTGGCGGCGGCAATCGCCGAGGCCATCTCGTCGCTCTTGAAGTAGGCGTAGGCGGTCTCGAGCATTGCCTGCTCCGCGTACGGCCCATACGGGTAGCGTGCCTCGAGCTTCTCGAAGTACTGGATGGCGCTGTTGTACTCGCTGTTTGCCAGTGCCGTCTTGCCTTCGGTATAAAGGCGCTGCGCCGACCAGTCCTTGGTCGGGTCGTCGTCAAAGGTCGCGCAGCCGCCGGCGGCGAGCAGGACGAGCAGGGCAATAACCGGGACAAACGTGCGCATGGGCGGGATCTTGATGGGGCGTGAGCAGCGAGAGCATAACCCGGATGGCCGGGGCGAGAGAAGCCGGGGCGCATGAGCGAGCCCGGGGAGCTGTTGCAGATCGAGATTCCTCCTGACCAGGCCGGTCAGCGCCTCGACCAGGCGCTGGCCCGGTTGCGCCCCGAGTTCACCCGCTCGCAGTGGCAGCAGTGGATCGAGGATGGGCGGGTGCGGCTGGACGGAATGCTGCCGAAAAAGCGCGACCGGCTGCGCGGCGGTGAGCAGGTGACGGTCGAGGTGCCGGCCCCGGCGTCGAGCGGACACGCGCCCGAAGACATCCCGCTCGACGTCGTCTACGAGGACGATGCGATCCTGGTGATCAACAAGCCGCCCGGCCTCGTGGCGCACCCGGGCGCCGGCAACCCGGAAGGCACGCTGCTCAACGCCCTGTTGCATCACGCGCCGGCCCTGGACGCGCTGCCGCGCGCCGGCATCGTGCACCGCCTCGACAAGGACACCTCCGGCCTGCTGGTCGTGGCCAAGACCGAGGCCGCGCGCCAGAGCCTGATCGAACAGCTCCAGGACCGCAGCATGTCGCGCGAATACCAGGCGGTCGTGAGCGGGGTCATGATCGCCGGCGCCACCGTCGACGCGCCGATCGGCCGCCACCATGCCGACCGCACCCGCATGGCGGTCACCGAGCGCGGCAAGTCGGCCGTGAGCCACGTGCGGGTCATGAAGAAGTTTCGCGCCCACACCCTGGTGGCGGTGAAACTCGAGTCCGGTCGCACCCACCAGATCCGCGTGCACATGGCGCACATCAAGTTTCCGGTATTCGGCGATCCCGTTTACGGTGGGCGTGCCAGGCTCCCCAAGGGTGCCGGCGATGCGCTTATCAATGCGTTGCGGGGCTTCCATCGCCAGGCACTGCATGCGGCGCGCCTGGGGCTGATTCACCCGCAATCCGGCGAGCATATGGAATGGTCGGTGCCGCTGCCGGCGGACATGCAGGCGCTGATCGCGGTGCTGGAGCGGGATGCGCGCGCGGCGTAGGCGGCCGGAGGCGCGAAGTCGTGCGACACGGCGTCGGCTTCCAGTCCGGTGCGGCCGGGCTGCGGCAATATCCCGAACGACGGTAAGACCGCCACTACGATCCGGTGCGCGTGACGCCGATGGCTGAACCCCGTTTCATCACCCCTGACTGGCCGGCGCCAGCGAACGTGCGTGCCTGCGTCACGACCCGCGCCGGCGGCGTCAGCCGTCCGCCGTACGCCAGCTTCAATCTTGCCGCGCATGTCGGCGACGATCCGCAGGCAGTGGCATCCAATCGAGCGCGCCTGCGCGCGGAACTGGCGCTGCCCGGGGAACCGGCTTGGCTCACTCAGGTGCACGGAGTTGGTGTCGTCGATGCGGCGGCGGAGGCGGCCGACCGGCCGCAGGCGGACGGGGCGTTCGCCACGGTGCCCGGCGCGGTGTGCGCGGTGCTCACTGCCGATTGCCTGCCGGTACTGCTGTGCGACCGGGACGGTACCC
>Ga0209293_10000040_pt1 | contig 16638 bp, 36 predicted proteins | sample Mud_0915_D1_FD_187690 | JGI IMG/M metagenome (GOLD analysis project Ga0209293, IMG submission 187690) | Wetland microbial communities from Old Woman Creek Reserve in Ohio, USA - Mud_0915_D1 (SPAdes) (version 2) | ecosystem: Environmental > Aquatic > Freshwater > Wetlands > Sediment ... | reverse complement strand
TGGAAGGCCTGATCCCCAGTTTCCGGGACGGAGCCATCATGCTGGCTTTCGCCGGGCTGGGAATGGCCCTGGTGGGCCTGGGCCTGATACGAACTGTGGCTCCAGCCGTCGGCAAAGGTGTAAAAACCGTCGCGGGGGCGGTCAAATGAGCAAAGTCGACGACCTGATCGCGGCGGCCCGGGCGGAGCTCGGATCTCCGTATGTCTACGGCGCGGAGGGCCCAGACAATTTCGATTGTTCCGGGCTGATGCAGTATGTGTTTGCCCAGGTAGGCGTCAAACTACCCCGCACCGCAGCGGAGCAGCAGTCCGCCGTGTCCAAGGTTTCCACCCCGGTACCGGGTGATCTGGTTTTCTGGGGTGATCCAGCGGACCACGTTGCTCTGTACATCGGGCAGAACAAAATCATAGCGGCTCCGCAGCCTGGAGAAGTGGTAAAAGTCCAGGATGTATATGGTTCACCAACCTATGGGCGGATATCTGGCCTGGGGGCCGCATCTACCTACCTGGCGGATACCGCGACCGGCGGCCTGACAACTGCTGTTTCGAACACACTTACGAACGTGTCAGCCGGTTTTCGGGACGGTATGATCAAACTACTTTTCGCTGGTGGTGGCCTGGCGCTGGTAGGTATCGGCCTGGCGAAAACTCTTGCTCCGCGATTCAAGAAAGGTGTTGGAATGGCTAAGGAGATGAGCCCTCTATGAGCAGCATCCTTGGAATGTTCGGACTGAACGTCGTGGACGAGGGCAACGAGACAGAGAATCTGCCGGCCAGCGCTCCGCGCGGACGAGCGGCGGAACGGGTGCTCGCCGCGGAGCTGCTGCAAGAATTTAGGCGCCTGACCCAGGTCACCACGGAATACGGTGAACGGCTGGCACACGGCGCCGTGAATCACGTGCTGGAAGTTGGCACATACGTTCTACCGGATGCTGGGTATCTCTCCCGCACCTTTGCAGTTACCGTCGGATCCATCGAGATCCGAAATCTCTCCCAGCATGACCTGACCGTCGTGTCATCGGCACCCGGCATGGCGGCGCCGGCCAGCGGGATCGGTGTTTACATCGTCTCCGCCGGCGGTTCCGCCCTAGTCAACCTGGCCAGCCATGATCTGACAGTCTGGGGTACTGCGGCGGACAAATTCTCCTACCAGATATTCACCCGCGGCGGCGTCGAGCCGTCCCTGAATGCCATTGACGGGGGAGGGGCCTGATGCTCATCCGGATCCGCAGAGATACCGCAGCGGCCCTGGCCGCAGCCAACCCGACTCCCCAGGCCGGGGAGCTGGTAGCGGAAACCGACACTGGAAAGGTCAAACTAGGGGACGGAGCCACGGCCTGGACGACACTGCCGTATCTCCACGACCAGCCGACCGCGACCACCAGTGCCACCGCCGCCACCGTGGTGGAATCCAGCACGGTGACCGGCCAGGCCAACCCGCAGTACCTCCGGGAAGCCAACGGGCACCAGGAGTGGGGAGTCGGCGTGTTCGGCACGGACACCTACCTGGAGCGTGGCGCCGCGCCGGGACTCCAGACCGCGACGGACCTGGAGATTACCGCCACCGCGGCTGGCCTCATCCTCACGGACAGAGTCACCGCCACCCGGTACCGGCTCCTGGTCTCCAGCGGCGTAGTCGGGGTTGAGGCAGCATGAAACGCCCCGTGGTTCGAGACAAGCAGGCCGCGGTGCTGCTCGGCATCGGCTGTTTCGGCCTGGGCTGGTTCTTCTTGTATGACGCGTGGGAGGCCCGGGGTGGAGATACCCCCCCCTGGTTTCGCTGGGCAACGTGGTGGTGAGTGATGCCTGGACAGCCATTCCGGGTACCCGCCACTACCAGCCTTGACGCGTCCGGTGCTGGTGAGGTGACTCTCCAGCCCCCCGGGATGGTATGGGATGTGAGCGGGATGAGCGTAGAAACCTCGACCAGCACGCTGCATCCACGGGCGGATGTCGAGATCAACGGCGGATTCGTAGAGGGCACCTACTCCGGTCACCGGGACTCATCCGCCAGCCAGCACCGGTTAGGACCAACTGACGTTGTCCGGTGCGCCTGGACTGGTGGCGACGTGGGGGCCAGGGCCACACTCCGGATATGGGGAGTGCAGTATCCAGAGGGGAAGGCTCCCTGATATGCCGTTCACCGATCCGATTGTGGCGGACACGGACCTGGTACGGACCGCGATCCGGTCACCCAACTATGTCTCGGGAACCTCCGGATGGACCATCAACCAGGATGGCAGCGCGGAGTTCACGAATATCCAGGTAACCGTCACCGGTACCAACTCCGGGCTGCAAATCGTTCGGTCGAGTGATGGCGCCGTCGTCGGATCAATCAGCGAAGACGGCATCATCTCTGGGTCGGCCCTGACCCTTTCCGCCGACGATGTCGAGATAGCCGGCCAGCAGCTGAGCGCTCGCCTGGCCAATCAAGCGGCCAGCATCCTGGCCTGGGGAATCGATACCAGCACATCGGCTAACACCACTACCGAGCTCGGCGTATTCGAGGTCGCTTTTGACGCGCCGGTGAGCAAGTACTACCAGCTGGCGATCGGAGCGTGGCTCGCCGGCCCGGCGGGCGGCCTGGCGGTGCTCCTGATCCGGGATGGCGGAGTCAACAAGCCCTCACTGAGTAGTCCTAGCGTTTTCCGGGTGGGCCACGGGCTCACGGTGACAGCCGCTGGCGAACAGTTCGGACAGAACGCGCCGCTTTATCTGACTGCTGGAGTCCACCGGCTCCTGCTGACGTTCGGCCGGTACGGTGGTGCCACGGGCACTTACTACCTCGTATCCGCCGGTGACCAACCCGCCTATATCCAGGTGATGGATACGCCCCCGGCTCTGGCAAATATCGCAGTTGCCAACGACGGTGGCGGCGGAAGCTCGACACCAGTCCAGACATACACGATCCAGTGGGTCTCCACCTGGAGCGCCACATATGACGGTGGCAACAACTACTCGTCATGGCTCGGATCTGAGGCCCACCAGGGGAGCTACGACGGGACCGCGGGCAATAACCGCAGGAGCCTGATCGGGTTCGACTCCGCCACCATCGCGAGCACCCTTTCAGGCGCCACGATTCTCGCGTGCCAAATCACTCTGTACGCATACCACTGGTACTGGAATGCCGGCGGTACCGCCATCATCGGCACCCACGGCCACGCGTCACAACCTGGCACGTGGTCCGGCACCCCGGGGCGGGTCACCTCCAGTTCCTGGCCGAAACCCGGAATGCGAACTGTGGACCTCGGTACCACAATCGGCGCAGAGTTCCAGGCCGGCACCACGAAGGGCATCGCCCTGGGCCCCGGGTCCACAAACGACGTCCAGTACTACGGGAAATTCTCCGGCGCTGGCATGGTTAACCAGCCGGTTCTCACCATCACGTACCAGAAATAAGGAGGAATGAGATGACAGAACCAATCGACATCACCGATCTCCGGGTCACCCTGGCCAGAGTTGAGGGAAAGCTGGATGTAGCACTCACATCCAGTGCGGACCATGAGACTCGCCTAAGAAAACTCGAACGGGCTGCGTGGATGGCGGTCGGGCTGGCCACCGCCGCCGGCGGCGCGACCGGTGCGATCTCGGCGCTCCTGACGGGCAGCTCGTGAGCCAGTGGCGGGTAGCCGGCTCGCTCTTGACCCTGCGGAGTCAAGTAAACGCACTCTACCCAAACCGGGATAAATCCAGTGATGGCACAATTGGCGACGCAGCCCACCAGGGCGGAGTCAGCGACCACAATCCCGACGCGCTGGGGATAGTCCGAGCACTGGACATCACCCATGATCCGGCGCACGGCTGCGACATCGATAAATTCACCGACGCCCTGGCCGCCGGTAGGGATCCACGGATTTCCTACGTGATCGCAAACCAGCTGATCATGTCAGGGCCAGCCGGGCCGGATCCCTGGGTCTGGCGCACCTACGGCGGATCCGATCCGCACACCAACCACGTTCACATCAGTGTCGTCGCTGATGTGAACGCTGACCGTACTACAACCTGGGCGCTCCCAGGGTTGACAGGAGAGGGTCTGATGGCTACCGCAGAAGAGAAGATCAACGCCATGATGATGGGGTTCCCGTCGACCGCCGATGGCGATCCGGTGTGCCCAACTCGCTGGCAGATCGCTACCGAGGCTTTCCAGGCTGAGGTACGGAAAGACCTGGCAGAAATCAAGGCCCAGCCCACCATCACCATCGACTACCCGGCCCTGGCAAAGGCCCTGATAGACGCGCTGAAGTAAGGGACTATGCTAATTTTGGCACCGAAAATGAGGAGATACACATCGATGTACTCCTGATCCGGTAGCCTGGTACGATCCTCACGAGCAGGCCATCCCGGGGCAGATCCCCCGGGATGTCTTCTGCCTGATGCGGAAGTGCCTGAAGAAGACAGACACATGATGCAGGGCCCCCTCTGGAATCTTGGTCCAGTGAGGGCCCCTCTTTACATCGCCGCGGTCCCTTCCGCGACCCCGGATGTTCTCCCCACCGCTTTACAAGCGGCTCCGGACCGTCGTCGCGTGACCGGACACGCCCCCATCCCTGTAGGGCGCCATCCCGACCACTTCCGGAGTTTCACCGGCTCCGCTTTGCAGCGGGTGCGTGATCAGTTTACCAAAAACGCTTGGTTTAGGGAAGGCCCCCCTGACAACCTTGGTTTGCCAGCTGGTTCGCAACGTGACAACTCAGGTTGTCGTCACAGCGTCCTGGCCCACGCGGTGGCGTTTCAAGCGCCGGCGCATCTCGGCCTGGACAACCTTGTCGTACCGCTTACGCGCACCCTGCCGTGAGATCCCCAGTACCTCACCGATGTGCGCGTAGCCCCAGTTTGACAGCGGGTCCAGCATGACGTCTGCTACGACTGCCTCACGGGCCTCGGTCAGCGCAAGTTCGAACTCCGTGATCGCGTGCAGCAGTTCGGTAGGGGTCCTGGCGGCAACAAGCCGATCGTGGCACTCGGCCAGCTCGGTGCGGTTCACAACATCGCTCATGACAACCAAGGTTGTCACACTGCGGGCCAGCTGGCAAACCAAGGTTGTCGGAGTGTCCACCAAAAACGCTCGGTTTAGGGAATGCAAGTTAAAGCGCTTTCCAGTGGGAGTACCTGTGTCAAAACTCACTCCCAATTCCGATGCCCGAAACCCTGGAGACACTACGAGTTTTGGTATCATGCAGTCATGATCAAAAATGATGAAGCTGTGACCCCATGAGTGAAGATCGGTTGTGCGCGTATTGCCTGGCTCTCATCTTCGCCGACTTAAACGGCCCGGATGGCATGGTGGCAATCGGAACAAACGGTAGAAGGCGAATTACAAATCTGGCGGATTTGAATGAAGGACTCTACGGAGACAACGACCAATTCGAATCCCTGAGCGGACATCGGGTAACCATCTTCGAACGAACCCAGGTCGGGGGCACTAGCGTGTGCTCCAGGCACGTCAGATTCGCTATGGAAAAGGCGGGATTGATCAAATGACCAGCTTCCGTGATCAGCACGTCGACCACCACCTACTGCCCGGGCTGCCGGGGCTATCAGAGCTTATCGGGGACGTCCGGCACATGTGCCCTGAAATGTGCGTCATGCCTGATGGAACTATCCAGGTAGCCAATGCGTTCTGTCCGGTCTGCCTGGGCGCCGGATCGGTCACCACCGAACGGCTAGACCGTTGGCAGGCAGAGCAGAGCATGAAGGCCGCTAAGGGGATAATCCTATGAGCATGTCTCGTATCCATGGAAACCAACTGTCCCAGGTAGTAATCGCGAATCTGATACAAATCCGCAAGAGCAGATTCCAAACTCAAACTGAGTTTGGAAAGCTATTTGGCGTTCCTAGGCAAATCGTTGCGAACTACGAGAGATCCTCCAACTACTACATTTCCGTTGATATGCTGCATGCGATTGGTGAGGCTTTCAGCATAAATCCATGGGATCTGACCGGTGAACTGTGTCCTCTCTGCCTTTTCGTTCCTCCGCCAGGATTTACATGTAACAAGTGTGGAAGGTTTGGCACGCTGTGACTACGCGGGATGAGGCAATGACAGCAGCAGATCTACGTGAGACAGTGACCAGGATCGGCTATGCCAGGGTTTCCACGGCGGACCAGGATCCGGCGCTCCAGGAAAAGGCGCTCCAGGAAGCCGGTTGCAGCCGGATTTTCGTTGACGTGGCCAGCGGGACCAGGGCGACGCGGCCGGAGCTGGACAAGGCTCTCGATTACCTCCGTGGCGGTGACGTCCTGGTGGTGTGGAAGTTGGATCGATTGGGCCGGAATCTCGGTCACCTGGTCACGGTCCTGACCGGCCTTGACGACCGTCAGGTGGAGTTTGTGTCCCTCACGGAGGGCATGGATACCTCGACCACGATGGGCCGGCTCCTGTTCCACATCATGGGGGCCCTGGCCGAGTTTGAGCGTGCCCTTATCCAAGAGCGGACTATGGCCGGCCTGGCGGCAGCGCGCGCAGCCGGACGAACGGGTGGGCGACCGCGCGCGCTTACTCCCACCAAGGTCCAGGCGGCACAGAATCTATACGCGGCAGGCACCCCGGTAGGGGAGATCGCCAGAATCTTGGACGTGGGCCGCAGTACTGCCTACCGCGCGGTAGCGGCTACCTGACCACCATGCGCCTGCCTGAGGACACCAGTCACAACGTCCTCAGGCAGTGCTGGAAAGTGCACCAACCGGAAATCATCAGCATCAGGATTGTCTGGCCGGGGCTCATTTGCGTCATACCGCAGATATTCGTGCACCCTGAGGTCTCGCCAGGCAGCATCGAAATCACGGGGATCCCAGCCGATCGTTTCGGCCAGGCGTTTCCGATCGTGCGGGTTCGGAACGTCGAACACATACACCAAGTCCGATTGCTGAACCACTAGCGGATCAACGGTTTGAGGCCTGGGCATAGCGAAAATCGCTGTCAGCCCGTTGTGCCGGTTGTGCATCAGCGCCCGCCTGGTGTGTGGCGGAGTTCGATTGGCCTGGGCCAGGACCCCGCCCTCATGCACCAGCACGCAGCAGTGGCCGGCGCGCCGCCCGTGCGAGAGTGCCAGCCCGACCGCAGCATCCATATCCTCGATGAACGTGCTACTTCCGGCATCCGGCACGTACCGGAGCGTCATCGGCAGGTTGTCAGTCCGCAGGTGCTCCGGCCAGCGCCGGGGGAGAGTTTCCATGTCCCCGTTGATCTCGTGAACATCTGGGCCCCAGGGGCCATCATCACCGGCGACGTCGACTACCAGCTTGTCATAGGGATATGACAGGAAAAGTAGCAACCCCATCACAGATTTGCCGGACTTTTTCTTGCCTACGGCAGTGATAATCCGGCCATCGGAAATGTCGAGCTGTCCTCGATTGTCAAAAGATCCGGACATGGTCAGCGTCCTTGGAAAGTCTTGACGCAGCGAGCCATAGGGGTTTCGATATCTTCCGGCAGGCGACCGAAACCGCCGTGTGGGCGGAGAATGAACATGATCAGTTCCATCACATGCTTGAACCGGTTCATCCTATTCCCCGCTTTCCTTGGAAGTGATCTTACGGTTCCAGCCCCCTCGGGGGCGCAGACTGGTTCCAGCCTCACACAGAATTCGACGGGTACGCCCATATGAGATCTGATGCATGATGGCTAGAGCTCGGATCGTCATACCAGCCGAATACTCATCAGCCAACGTCTGGCCGAGCTCTCTCCGCTCTTCCTGGATTATGTGGGCGTATCTTCGCCGACTCATCAATCTTCCTGGCCTTCTTCCGGGATCTGAATTTCCCGCCCGGGGAATGGAATTTCGTACCCGCGACCAGCCACAGGCCTTTCAACATCCCCAGGCTTCTCCAGGCACGCCTGCAGCTCGTACAGCGTCTCTCGCTTATCTGCGATCGTCTGGTTTAGCTCCTTGAGTACTGCGGCGTGCTCTGTCACCTCCAAACTCTTCATCATGGCCGCGTTGCTGAGCTCTCCGAGCTCCGCGCGGAGCTCGGAGAGGGCATAGGCCACAATGGCTGTGAGCAACATCGGCTTGAGGGCCTGAGCGATCTGCTGCCACTTCATGAGGTGCCTGCCTGGTTGTCCGGGTGGTTGACGGCGATCGCGGAATTCGCGGCGTTCATGGCCGATCGGACCTTCCGGAGCGCAATGTTCTTGTCCGGGCCCCCAGGCACAAACATGTCGACCACCGCGGCGAAGTCCCTGGCGGCCTGGCGGATCCGCTCGTGGGCGTTGCTGACTGCCTCGCTGCCTGGAGCGTGGTGGGCGAACCACCGATCGAGGATTTCCGAGGTGAGGTACGGGGGTGCTGGAGTGGACGATTTCGCCATCAGGAGTTGTCCTCTGCTTCGACGGGTTTGTTCGGGATCACCAGGGGTCCGGCCGTGAGGTACGCACCGGTAGCGGACATTGCCATTATGCCGTCTGCGAGAGACGGAGCGAGTAGGTCTGCTGGTACCAGGCGCGAGGCAATCCGGGCCAGGGGCGCGGCGATCCGGGATGATTCCACGTCAGATGGCTGGCGCAGAGTTTTCTGCCCGCGACTCCGCCGCTGCACCAACCAGGCGCAGCCCAGGGTCGCGACCCCCAGGAGGCCGGCCAGGAGAATCGTGGCTTCCTCAATCCCAACCTTCGCCCGGGGCTCAAGTCCTGGGCAGAGGTCAGAGTCCCGGGAAGAGGTGCCCGTACGGGTGCCTCCGCCCAGAGTCCCCAGTCTCATGCTGGGAAGCTTTGGGAGGCCGAACCGGGGCCGGGCCGGCTCCGCCGCTTGCGCCGGCTCGTCCACTTCTGGGAGCGGCGGATCCTCCACCCGTGGTGGTGGTGTCGCGAACCCCGGGATCACTGCCCCCGGTAGATCCTGCAGATCGTCCCTGATAACCACTGGCTTTCACGACCTTCCTGGCCTCTCGGCGGGCGGGTGGGGCGGGCAGTTCGTCGGCGGGCGGTTCATCTACCCGCTCATCGGGTATGCGACGGGCGATTATCTGCCCGTCGCAGTCTTTGCGCGGGCACTTCCCTCGCCATGTTGCCCGCCCGGATGGTGCGGTGGTGTTGACTGCCCGCCCGCACTTTGGACATTGCCCGCGCACCCTTAGTTGCGCTTTCATTACTCTCTGCCACCTACCGTGATCTGATCATCTGCCTGGACATCAGAACACCACGTTACACTCACCAGGTCAAGGCTGAGGTCTCCCAGGTAGAGAGGTGTAACGCATGGGTACGCTGACAGGAAGGCTGGAAGAGCGACTACGGCGGACTGCCAATGCCGCTCTTGCGAGCGAAGATCAAGCCGCTGACGACCGAGATGCCCGGAATCGCACCATTGAAGAGGCTGATCTGGCGGGTATCGGGATCCGCGAGATTGCCCGTTTGACCGGCCTAACGGCCACCCACGTGCAGCGCATCATCGTGCAGCGCACTGCGACCAGGCAGGCTACCGCAGGCAATGCGCGCGCAAAATAAGCGGGTACCCGCTGCCAACACCCTGTTCGGGCTGAGGGCGGGTACCCGCTCATCGGGGATGCTACCGGGTATGGTGTGCGGGCGGGTACCCGCTCTCGACGATTGAGCGGGTACCCGCGCATTGAGCGGGCATTGAGCGCTTATTTGTTAAGCTGCCGCCGGCGGCGCTTCACTTTTGTCCGCCAGTGATCTGCTTCGGCGAGTCCTCCGCGCCAGGCATGATATGCAGTCCCCAGGATCCAGAACGGGGCATCAGTCGGTACCGCCTCATGAATCTGCCGCTGAAGCTCGGCAAGCCGATCGTAATAGGCTTGTACTTTGTCCTCCCACTGGTGGAACTCTTCATCTGAGACTGAGGGAATTGGCTCAGGAATAATCGGCATTGTGAGATTCAGAATGAGATCATAGATCTCTTCCGGAGTTTGCATTGTCGTTCTCCTAAAAACTCAGATGGTGCTGGTCATCAAAATTCATCCGTTGCTGGTCAGTTTTTCTGCGTTGCCGTTCCTGATCGTGGATTTGCTCGGTTTCAAGGAGCATCTTGAGAAACGTGCTCATCGAGGTACGTTTCTCATATGCTAGTCGGCGGAGCAGTTCCATCAGATCACTGTCCAGATATACCGTCACCGATCGGCGCGGAGTTGGCTCCGGAGGTAGCGTCTTTTTCCGTGGTGGCTGGTTCAAGATATACCTTTTCAGTCGCAGCGATCAGTTCGTCGGGTTCCAGGTCAGGGTCTTTGAGGATTGTGATGTAGCGCCTCATTCGCTGCATGTGGTTGTGGAAAGCTATGGGGTGGTCGATGGGATTTGGCATAAGGCCCGTGTCCATGGATCCCATTACTACCAGGTGATAGCTCCCATTCAATCTCTGTGACTGCGCTAGCATAATACTCGCGGTTTCGTATTCCTCTCGCTTCCAGTACGCACCGTATGCCTCAATGAATTCGAGGACCTTCATCGTGCGCTCAGCCATGTGAAGCCGGTGTTCTGTGGGCACTTTAGCTCCTCAGGATTCACTTGATTCGGGTACCCAGGTGCTTCTGTACGCCTCCCAGGCCTTATCAGCCTGGGCCATTCCCTCTCTGTAGTCGCGCTGCGCCTTGTCATATGCCTCGGTAGCCTGGTGGTATTCCGTCCAGGCCTGGTCGTACTCCGCTTGCGGAAAGTGGAGTGCGACGCCGAATTTCTGCTGTGCTTCTCGCAGTACCCTATGCGCCTGGTCATAGATCTTGGCTAGGGAATCCGATTTGGTCTGTAGCACGCTGTATTTGCTATACAGCTCGTCTGTTTCATCCATAGGGAGTACCTTACCACCTTACTAAGGTGCTCCCTAGCGCATGATCTATGACTTGGATCACTCCAGACGGACTATGACCCGGACACGGTGTGCGGCATACCGCACTCGTCCTCCCACGCGATCAGCACTGAGTACGCGGTGAAGATTTCGCTGGCCATGGCTTCTGTGTCGTCGTCGCGCTTCCATCTTTCTGCGAGTTGCCACACGTCCCTCAGCACGTCGGCCATGACCTGCAGGTGCTTGTTGTCGTTAGCCATTGCTGGATCGTAAGGCTTTCCAACATGTCCCATCGCTATCCGTGCCTGGTAGCGCGGCGATCCCTGGCCGCCTTCTCCGCCGCCGCCCGTAGCGTCTCCCGGATCTCGGCCCTGGCCGCCGCAGCTTGCTCCGCCGCCGCTTCCCTCTCCGCATCAGTCCGCTCATCCGCCACCGTGGGAGTCACCGAGACATGCTGTCTAACGTCCTTCATTAGCCTCTGGATCGGCTCGGCAGGGAGATTGGTAAGACGGGATACCAGAGTTCCCACAGGGCTTCTACGGGCGCTTAGATCACCCGCATCGAGTAGGTGGTGCTTGAGCTCCAGGGGAGAGAGCCTGGAGAAGGCCGCAACGATGAGTCGGAGCAGCTTCGCCTCATCTCTCGGCGAGATTTTTCCCCGGAATCCCACCAGGACTGCCCGCAGTACGCCCCGTGCCGCTACCTCATCCACCGTGGCCTGATCTTCTGTTTGGAAATCTCCCCCCCCCTCAGTGGCCTCGACCCCGTCGGACCGATCCGGATCGCCGGCGGGGGGTAGGGGGGGTTTTTCGTCAAGGACGGGTAAGGACGTAGAGGGCGTGCCGTTTGGCACAGAAGGCGTGCCGTTTGGCACAGAAGGCGTGCCGTTTGGCACGCCATTCGGGGTGGAAGGCGTGCCGTTTGGCACGCCATTCGGGGTGGAAGGCGTGCCGTTTGGCACGGCTTTCTGTGGTAGCCCAGGCAGGGACGGTAGGCGGTATGTGGTTTGCATGCCTCTATGGGCGAATATTGGGCGTCCCCGGGAGTCCAACCCCCGCTGGACTCTGACCTCCAGGTCATGCTGAGCCAGCCGGATCAAAACTCTGCGGAGGCCACTGGGATCACTGGTACCGCTGAACCATTGCAGCTTCCAGTCGTCGGCGTCCCAGGCTAGCCGTGCGTGTGGTCCATCGGCGCTGGCTCGCTCGGCAATCGCCATCAGGATGGAGATTTCGCCCCCGCCCAGGCCAGCCCCCTGAGTTATGCATAGATACGTGCTGACTTCTTTGCTGAGCTGCCACGCCATGGTTTACCATTTCCCTTGTGTGCTGTAGTCCCTGCCTACGCAGGGTGGCCCGGGGTTCCTCCCCCGGGCCTTAATCGTTTTTTTCGATCTTAGTACTCGCTCTGGGCCGGGGGAGTCACCTGATCTTCATCTACTTCCAGGACACGGGCCAGTATCGGCAGGATGGTGCTCGGCGGCCGATGATGACCTTTCTCCCACGACCAGATGGTGTGGTAGTTCCTACCCAGCTGGTATGCCAGCTGTGACTGTGTCAATCCGCGTTTTTTGCGGAGGTTCCGTAGCGTAGTGGAGTATTCCTCTGTGGCTGTCATGGGATGACTATAGCAGAATTCTGCTATCCAGAGTCCGCTGTACGGCTATTTTTGATCTCCACTAGGCCATCGGGTCGAACCGGGCCTTATCATGACCACAGGATCTCTGCAAGCTGCCTAAGGAGGCTTCCCAGCATGCGCGGAAAGCAGATGTTGATGACCGCCTTCATCGCCCTGGCCGTAGTGGTGGGCGTGAAGGTCTACGAGGCAAAGAAAGGCTGACATGTTTGGCCGTAAAGCGTCGTTTTGGCTAGCTGTTGGTGGAGTGAGCATTTTGACTGACTTCGCCCTGGAGCTGTTGCGCGCGAAATTCCCGCAAACCGGCCTCGACCGGTTCGTCTCATTCGTCCACCGTGGAGGGGGAGCCTGATATGGCTAAGACTCAGTCACCAGTGCAGTTCATCCAGGGGGTCCAGAGCCCCAACATGGTCATCAACCCGGCGGTTTTCTACGCAGCCACCAGGCGCATGCGCTTTCCCGTGAAATCTGCGACCGCGATTTCTGGCCTGGGCAGCTCCGATCCAGTGGAAATCCGGAAAACCGGAATCCTCTCCGCACTGGTTGTCCGGGTGACCGGTACCGTCGCGGTAGCCACTGCGGACCCCACGGCATGGTTGTACGACTACCCGTACAACATCGTGAAAGAGTTTCGACTTTCTGCGAACGGGCAGAGCAACCTGCAGTCCGCGCGCGGTATCACCATCCGGGCTCACGAGTTGTCCACCAATCCCAAGCTCAACGACAGGGGCGTCAGCAGGTACTACGCGGGCGCGGCCAAGACCCAGGGAACGATGGCTCTGGACTCCGACGTCTGGGGCGATGCGTCCGGCGACCCGAACCCCGGCGCCTCGTCGGGCGCACACGCTCCTACCACCTACACGGTCGACCTGAGCTACGTGATCCCTGTCGCTGCCGACCCCAAATACTTGGTGGGAGCGCTTTTCGGCCAGAGCTCGGCCACCAACATCAACCTGGAAATCGTCTGGAACACCGAAGCGGCGCTGGTGACCGTAGGTTCGGCGGCCCTGACCTGGGCCCTGACCTACGCGGTGGATGCCGTCGCCTACTCCATCCCCCAGGTCGGCGGGCAGTTCGTTGTCCCGGATCTGACCCAGTTCCACCAGCTGACCGAATTCCGTCAGGGTGGTCTGACCGCGAACGACAACGAAATCAAGCTGCCCGGTACCGGGGTTGGTCGGAAGCTGCTCCGGATGATTTTCCAGGTTTCCCGTACCAGCACCTACGCGGGCAACCCCCTGGCCGTCAACGCCACCAACTACAACAAGGTCGCGTGGGCCTATGGGGGCAACGACTCCCCGGAAACCTGGGCGAACGGAACCCGCTTGGCCCAGCAGAACGAGAGGGAAACCGGGTGTCACATTGGGAAACTCTGGGGTATCGGCTTGATCGACTTCGCGTCTGAATTCGCTCTCCGCGACGCGATCGACATGGCCGCCACCTCCGATCTCCGGGTGATCCTGGGCCTGGCCGCCAGCCCGACCGCCGGCTACGCCCAGGTCGCGCAAGAGGTTCTGGCCGCCACTGCCGTCGGTGCCTGAGCGGAGGAGCTATGACCAGCCCTTTTAGTGCGGAATCTCTCTACGGGGTAGCGTCCATCGCACCGTCGATGGGCACCGCCGCGCCCACCCAGGTTATGGGGGTGGATAGCTCGGACTCCGGAGTTGGGTGGCTCATCAGCCCTCACAACCCGCTCATGTGGTTCGGGCTGTTTCTCCTGGCCACGGTCGGCGCCGCCGGGGTGGCCGGATCGGTACGCCTGGGACCGGCCAAGGTCGGCGGAAGCGTGGGGAAGGCGTAATGACCGTCGCTGCCGCCGCTGGCCGTGCTGCTGCCCAGAAGGGGGCGGCCAGCTCGGCAGCCAAATCTGCGCCCAAGCCCAGGGCGCGGAAGACCACAGGCAAGCCCAGGGCACGGAGGAAGCCACCAGCCGCTACCGACGACCTGGTGGCGTCTGGAACATCAACTACCGGGCAGCCCCTCCCCTACTCTGGTGAGAAGAAACCCCCAGAGGAACCGCAGGCCAGCGGCAAGCAGAGTGAGAAAAAGCCTCCGGCCGCCGGCGGCCAGGGCCGGAGCATGCCCCAGCTACCTCAGTCCGGAGCCATGAGGGACGGTTCCTGGGCCATCCTCGGATTCCTGGCCTGGGGATGGGTGATCATGCCATTCCTAGAAGGTGGATTACCTGGAATGAAAAAGGTGCTGCTGGCAAAATTCTTCAATAAAAAGCCGGATGGGAGCTATTACTAATGAATCCGTCAGGCATTGTGCTGGTCATCGCAGGTACCTGGGTTCTCTGCCAAGTTTTTGGCGGGCAGGCTCTGCAGCGGCTCGGCATCATAGAGAGCTCTGACTGATGCGGGGCTTTGTCGGCGGTTCCATGGTACTCATAGTCATGTATGTGGTGCTGCAACCAGGGAGCACAGAACGCCTGGTGGCGGGCAACAACGCGCTGATGAATGCTTTCCGTCGCGCACTCTCCGGAGAGGTGCCGGCCATCCCCAAGAAGAAAAAGAAAAACCTACTCCAGCAGATTGTCCCAGGGACTAATACTGGTACCACTCAATCGCACACATATACTGTGTAGGAGGTAAAAAGTGCTTAAGAAGACTATTATGTACAGTGCGGTGCTGATCGGTACCTACCTTCTGGTAGCCAATGCCACCAACGCTGGCAAACTCCTGGCCTCCGCAGGATCCGCCGCGTCCGGTTACGCCAAAACTCTCCAGGGTCGCTGATATGCGCAAATTCTGGCGGAGCAACGACGAAACCGTTCCAATCATCGTGTTCGGTCCGGATGAGGTGAGCGTAGAGACCCAGGAACGCCTCACCCGGCTGACCAACCCTGCCAGTCCCCAGAGCCAGGGCACCGCGATGCACCACTACCAGGGGGATGCTGGGTACGGCACGAACCGGTACGAGGGTGCCCTACCGATGGCCCTGCAAGATTTCCGGGGCGCGGCTACCCCAGTGGCCAATCCCGACTCCGCGCAGCTCGGCTACGGCCTGGGCGGAGTCTCCGGCGCCGGGGCACTGCCATACACCACCACCCCGGGAATTGATGGTTCCCTGGCCGCCATGAGTGGGGTGTGACATGGACCTGAAAGCCATCTTCAAAGACAAAAAGATGCTCTATCTCATCGGCCTGGCCGCCGCCGCCGGCGGCGCGGCGTGGTGGCAGAAGAGCCGATCCGGCACCTCATCCAGCTCCGGTTCGACCAGCTCCGGCACCGTCTCCGGCGCGACCTACACCGGTGCCGGCACGGTAGACACAACCGGAACGGATGTCGCCAGCTGGCTGGGAAGCTACTCGGCCAGTCTGCAGAGCCAGCTTGACGAGCAAAACAAGGCCACACAGACCCAGCTGAGCGAATACGAAAAGAGCCTGACAACGGCAATCTCCGGGCTCGGCACAATGTCAAATTCCACCAGTCCCACGGACTACCGGACTGTGGACGTGAACTCCGGGACGTGGTTGACAGAGGTACTCCGAAACAACAACATCACCCTATCTGACCTGGTGAAATACAACCCTGATATCAGTGCAAATCTCAGGGAATCTGATGCGGAGGGATGGATAAGCGCATCAAATCCCGTCACTGGAGCATCTGAGCGGCTAAGCATCTTTGGTGACCGGACAATCAAGGTTCCAAAATGACACAACGGACCGCTAGTGAAATGTACCGTGACCTACGGGAAGCGGGTTTTTCGCGCGCGTCCGCAATCATTATGGTCGCCATCGGCCTGGGCGAAAGCGGCGGCAACGATACGGCCCTGGGCGATGTCGGGCTGCAGGATTCGACGTGGGGCCCCAGTGTGGGGTTGTACCAGGTGCGCACGGTCAAAGGGCAAACCGGCTCCGGTAGTGACCGGGACCTGTCTGCCCTGATGGGCGATCCGGACCGTCAGGCTCAGGCCGCTCTGGACATCAGCAGCAAGGGAACGGATTTCACTCCGTGGACGGTCTTTACCTCCGGTAAATACCAGGAGTACCTAGACCAGGCTCAGGCCGCCGCAGACACGGCCACCACCAGCGGCTTTGTCACGGTAGGGGATGGGGTGGGAGATCTTCTCGGAGGAATCATCCCGAATCCCGTTGCCCCGAATGTCTCAGCGGTCCAGGGCGCGCTTGGTTCAGCTCTGGAAGGCCTGATCCCCAGTTTCCGGGACGGAGCCATCATGCTGGCTTTCGCCGGGCTGGGAATGGCCCTGGTGGGCCTGGGCCTGATACGAACTGTGGCTCCAGCCGTCGGCAAAGGTGTAAAAAC
>Ga0209293_10000037_pt1 | contig 17159 bp, 13 predicted proteins | sample Mud_0915_D1_FD_187690 | JGI IMG/M metagenome (GOLD analysis project Ga0209293, IMG submission 187690) | Wetland microbial communities from Old Woman Creek Reserve in Ohio, USA - Mud_0915_D1 (SPAdes) (version 2) | ecosystem: Environmental > Aquatic > Freshwater > Wetlands > Sediment ... | reverse complement strand
TCTTCTAGCAGACTCCTGGAAAAGTCATCTTTCCCAGGTTGCTCAAAAAGGGCCAGATGCAAGGCCCCCGAAATCCTGAGGAGTGAGGCGTACTTGGCTGTACGCTGCAACGACGAAGGATGAGGGAAATCCCGCGCCCCGCGGGACTGACGGCCATTTTTCAGCAACCTGCTAATCAAAATACAACCAGCACCTCACCTTGTGTCCCGATCCTATCTCCCGAAGGTCGGGTTCATGACCTGCGCATTTCTCACGAATCTTCTCCGTCACCCGGTTGCATCGGCCGTAGAACCGGCACCCTGCAGGGAGATTGATGGTGTCGAGCACGTCTCCCTCGATGGCCTGGAGATACCCCTTCTCTTTGATGTTCTGCGTGCTCGGAATGGACGCAAGGAGCGCCGATGTGTAGGGATGTTTTGACTCAAACCCTGCTGACAGGATTTCCTTTGCCGGTCCGTAATCGCATACGGTGCCACCATACATGACGGCAATGCTGTCAGACAGACGGGAAATGACGCTGATGTCGTGGCTGATCAGCATGGTCGTGATGCCGAATTCGAATTTGAGCTCCGCAAGGAGGTCTACGATCTTTGACTGGATGGTGGCGTCGAGGCCCGTGGTCGGCTCGTCTGCAATCAGGAGCGACGGCTCGCATGCCAGGGCCATGGCGATCATCGACCGCTGGCACATGCCGCCCGAAAGGCCATAAGGGTAATTGTCGAACCTGAGGCGCGGCGAGTCCATCTTCACCCGGTCGAGCCAGGTCAGGGCACGCTCCCTGGCCTCCGGTTCGGTTTTGATGGAGGTGTGGAGCTGGATCGCCTCAGTGATCTGTTTCCCCACGGGCGTGAAGGGGTTGAGGGAGGACTTGGGGTTCTGGAAGATCATGGCGATCTCCTTGCCGCGAAGGTCTTGCATCGTGCGCTCCGCGTTCCGCTCCCATCCCAAGACGTCTTTGCTCACGTCCATGATCTTGCGGTCCTTCGTTGAGAGCTTCACAAAGTCTTCCAGGCCCTGGAGCAGGTTCTTCTGGGTCCGGTCGGATCTGAACGCGATCTTCCCGCTGATCACCCCAGGTCCGGCACTGATCAGCCCCATGACCGAGAGGGCCGTGACACTTTTTCCGCTGCCGCTTTCACCGACCACACCGAGGGCTTCCCCTTGTTCGATCTCGAGACTGACCCCGTCCACGGAGCGGATGAAGGCCTGCTTGCTACGAGAGTAGAAGTAGGTTCGGAGATCCTCTATCTTCAGGACGGTCGTTGCTGTCATGTATTCCTCTTGCCTTCCAGAACATTGTTCAATCCGTCGCCGAGCAGGTGAAAACCGAGGATCGTGAAGAGGATTGCGAGGGCCGGTGCGGTGGAGGGCCAGAACTTCCCCTGCATGAAATAGTTGGCCCCTGATTGCACCATGTTGCCCCAGGAGGGTGTAGGCTCCTGCACACCGAAGCCGAGGTAGCTGAGCGATGTCTCCATCAGGATGGCTTCTGCCATACCGAGCGTTGCCTCGATGATGAGGAGCGACCTGCAGTTGTGCCAAAGGATGTGCTTCAGAATAATGGTGCTCGTCGGTAGACCCAGGGCCACGTCAGCCTCGATGAAATTCTTCTGTTTCAGAAATTGGATCTTGCCCTTGATGAGCGACGTGACGACCGGAACATTCGTGAAACCGACGACCAGCATGATGTAGTAAATATCGGGCTTGAAGGCCGCGATCACGAGCAGGATGAGCACGAGGCGCGGGAAAGAATCGACGAGGTTGGTGAAATAGGTAATGGCGGTGTCGACCTTGCCACCCCGGTAGCCCGCAGCCACGCCGAGCACGGTGCCGAAAAAGAGCGCAATAAAGATCGCAAGCAGACCGGGGAGGAAGTAGGCCTGGATGCTTACGATCAGTCGCGAGAGCATGTCCCGACCCATAAAGTCAGTGCCCAGCAGGTGCCCTGCGGTCCCCGGTCGCGCCATCATGAGACCAAGGTCGATCTCCTGCGGATCCCGGGGCAGGAGGTTGAGCGAGCCGAGAAGGTAGGAAACCACGACGAGGGTGACGATGAGCAACCCGTAGCCCACATAACCCAGATCGATAGCATCCGCCTTTTTCCACAACGGCTGATCCGAGAGCTCGCTAATTTCACCGGGCACTTGGGAATAGTGTTTCATCGTAAAATCCAATTTCGCGTTTATTTGCCGATTGTTTCTCGGTGCATCGAATGCATTTGTTATCTAGTGCTTGTTGTTTTGATTTTCTTTCAGATTCCGCAATTTGCAATCCCCATTCCGCAATATTATTCCTTAGAGGCTCTCGGATTCACGATCACATACACCACGCTTTGGAACAGGCTGCCCATGCGCACGAAAACAGCGGCAAGGATGGCAATGCCCATGATCACTGGATAGTCCCGATCCTGTGCCGCCTGCCACGCCATCCTGCCCATACCCGGCCAGTTGAAGACCTGCTCGACGATGACGGCACCGCCGAGGATGAAGGGTATCTTGGAAGCAACGATCTCCGTCACCGGAATGAGCAGGCCTTCCTTGAAAGAATGCTTCCAGACCGAGGCGCCCTTGGCCCGGGCCGTGCGAATGTAGTCCTCGGCCATCACCCTTCCCATCTCCTGTCGAAGAAATCGGATGACCTCGCTGATCGTACCGTTGCCCACCCCCAGCACAAAGATCGGCAGAAGCTGATAGAGCCAGCGAAATTTCTGCCCCCCGCTCGAGAAACCGAAAGCAAGGGGAAAAAGGCCGAGCTTGTGTGTAAAGAAATAGATGACGATGTACCCGAGCCAAAACACCGGCAGGGCAGAGATGATGTAGGAGAACATCGTCAGAGACCATGATATCTTGTCGGTTCCCCGGACGGCGGAATAGAGGGCGATGGGCACTGCGATCAAAAGGGTGATGATGAGCGACCCGATGGTCAGGAGGAGGGTGTTGAGCCCAACGCGCAGCACTTCGGGGAGGACCGGCAAACCCATCCGGATCGAGGTGCCGAAGTTGCCGGTCAGCATGCCCGCGAGCCAGGACAGGTATTGCATGTACCATGATCTGGAGACACCCATGGCTTCACGCACCCCTTCCCTGACTTCTGACGTAGACAGCTGCCCTTCGAAGAGGACGCTGAAGGGATCTCCGGGCGAGGCAAAGAGAATGATGAAGACCACGAAGCTCACTCCCAGAAGCAGAAGCGCCGTGATCATCAGCTCTCTGGACAGCACCAGGGCAATGGGCCGGATTGCTGAAAGCTTCATGGTCGCGTGTGGAGGCAACGGTTACAATGCCCGTTCCGTCAAATGCTCACGTCTTCTCAACAATCTCATAAGAATGACGACATTGTTTTGTAAAATCCCTCCTCACCTCCCTTTGCCTGTCCCTGACAGGAAAAAGATTACCAAAGGGAGTCCCGCTTTTCGCGGGATTTGGCAAAGAGGGGCGACCTGCCTGCGCGAAGCCCCGCCTTGCGGGACGAAGGCAGGGGGGAGATTATAAGACACGTCAATTCAATTCTGAGATCCTTAATTTGTGTCGTTACGGTACCGTTTCACTTTCTATGATGCGGGCTTCGTTGTCGATCGCCGATTTTCCCAGATTTAAGATTTCGGATTTTTTATTTTTGGTCCTTCTCCTCGATGAACCAATCATCCGCGTAAGAAAAGAACTTGTACGGATGGATGGCCACGCGCCTCACCTTCTTGTGGTATGCCCCGTAGTTGGTGAGCGTCCAGAGGAAGGTATAAGGGTTTTCCTCTGCCAGGATCGCGTGGAGTTTCCGGTTGATCGTCCGACGCTTCTCATGGTCGAGCGTTAACTTGCTCTCGTTGATCAGACCGTCCACTTCCGGGTTGGAGTATCCGCCGAAATTGTTCTTCCATGCTCCGATCTCGCCGGAATGGAAGAGCGACGAGATATCCGCCGAATCGTCAAAGACCCATATGGCGAAGATGATGTCGAACTCGTGCTCGAAGAAGACGTCCTCCTTCCAGGCCTGCCACTCCTTGAACTCCACCCTGATGTCCGCACCGACGTTCTTCAGATAGTTCTTGAATGCGAGCACCACGCGCTTCACGGCCTCGCTCTCCTTCTCGATGGGGACTTTCAGCGTGAGCGCCAGCCGTTTTCCATCCTTCTGCATAAACCCATCGGCGCCGCGGCTGAAGCCCGCCTCCTGCAGGAGGGTTCTTGCTTTTTCAGGATCGAAGGGGACCGGCTGCACGTCGAGGTTATAAGCCCAGCTCCCGGGCGCAAAGGGCCCGGAGATGATGGTTCCCTGGCCGTTGAAGAAGGAGTCGAGCATTTCCTGCCGGTTCACGGCGTGGGTAAAGGCTTTGCGCACCCGCTTATCCGCGAGAAGGGGGCTCCGTACGTTATACCCGAAAAACGAGTACGAAAGGGCGTTGTACGGCTGGAGGATGAAGCGTTTGTCGCCCTGAATCTCGGGGATGTCCCGCGGGTTGACGAGGACGATCATGTCGATCGCGTTGAACATCAGCGCCTGGGTCATGATGTTCTGGTCCGCAAAGGGTTTGGCGATGAACTTGTCCACGTGCGGTCTCCCCTTGAAGTAGTTTTCGTTCGCCGTGAGGATGATTTCGCGCTCGGCCGTGATGTTCTTCAAGAGATAGGGGCCGGTGCCGATCGGGTTCCGAACGAAGGGATCTTCCCGGGTGAGGTAGAGCGGGTTACTCGGCCCGTGTTTCGGGATCACCTTGAAGCTGAATTTGGCCAGGGCGTTCAGGATCGGCCGCTTCAGCGTAAACTTGACAGTATAGTCATCAAGCTTCTCGACCGTGTTGATGAACTCGTACCGTACCTTGAGGGGGGTAATGGTCTTTGGATGCATCATGATCTTGTAGGTGAAAATGACATCCTCCGCCGTAAACGGCTTGGGTTCTTCACCTTCTTTCGGATGCCACACCACATCTTTCCGGAGGAAGAAGGTATAGGTGCGATTGTCGGCAGAACGGTCCCATCTTTCCGCAAGCTCCGGGACGATCTCCTGCTTCTCGTTGATCCCGACCAGGCCGTTGAAGATGAGTTCCGTTAGGCGCAGCGAGATCATCTCGTTGCTCGTAATGGGGTCGAGGGTCGCCGGCCTGCCGTATTCTCCGTAGTTTAGGCTGCCCCCGTCCGGCCGGCTGTCCTTCTTTCGCCCTGCCTCGGCAGGGTTGAGCGCCGTCGCGGCGGCGGCCACCATAAGAAGTAGAATGACCAGTGTCCGTTTCATAATGACCTCCCTATCCGATTTCGGATTTTGGATTGTTGAATGCGGAATGAGTAAGAAGTACGAGTCCGCTTTGGTTCTTTCCGCAGTTCGAATTCCCCACGATCTGTCATTAGTTGATCTTCACGTCTCCTGCGCTCTTGTGCTCGATGGCATAAACGCCCTGCATCGCCTCCTGGATCTGGCGTACTTCGGGGAAGTGTTTGCTCATTTCGAAATAAATCTCAAGGGCCTCGGAAAATTTCTTGGTGCGGTAATACGCGTCGGCAAGACTCACGAGCATCGCGGGGTCATTCGATTCAATCTTATTCTTATTGCTTTTATCGCGGCCAGCCTCCAGGTACGAGACCGCCCTAGCATCGTCCCTCCGGGAGAGATGGTATTTGCCGATGGCGACGTTCAGTAGGGATAGCTTCTTGCTTTCCCCGGCCTCCACCAGGGCAGTGGCTTTCTGGAGCACTTTCGGACATTCCACCTTCATCCGGCTGCACGCAAAGAGGACCTCCGCGATCAGGTCCCGGTCCTCCGATTGCTTCTGTACAAGCTCATCCCACACGCTCATGGCATCGGTCTGGCGGTTCCTTGCATAAAGGTTGGCGCCCTGCCACACCCGGATACGGTCCTTGTAGGGCTGCGGCATCGGCGATGCAGCCATGGAGGACGCGATGACCTTTGAAGACTGCTCGATCGAGCCGAACAGCGCATACGCTTGACCGAGATAGAAGTCTGCTGCCTCCTTCACCTTCATATCCCCAGCGGCCGTCTCCAGGTAGGCTAGACTCGCCCGGCCATAGAGGGTGGCCATGTCGTTGAGCAGAGAAAGGTCATAGAAATGGATCACCTTGGACTTCCCCAATACCTCCCGGTACGAGAAGGCATTCAGATCTGAACGATCGAGCAGATCCAGGCCTCTCTCGGTCAACGCAGATCCCCGGGCGTAGATGGCGACAAGGTTCTTCACCATCCGCATCGAAGGGACCCTCGCCGACCTCTTCATTTCCGAGAGGATACCTTCTGCAATAGCAGATGGGTCCTTGCCCTTAACGCCGGCCTTGCTGTAAGCAGCAGCGAGTTCGGCCTTCACTTCGAGGTCAGAGACATCGATCCCTCCCCAGAGCTCGGTTCCCTTTGAGACTTCGTTATTCTGATAATAGCCGAGTCCAAGGCAGACTTTAGCGATCGCGCGGTACCGCGGCTCCACCCCATTGCCCTGTGAAAATCTCCTCAGATGGGTCGCTGCGGCACCCGGCTTGCCCGACTCGGCAAGCGCCTCGCCGAAGTAGAGGTCCACGAAACGACTCCGGTCCTTGTCCTGAGCTGCCGATAGCTTCTTCAGGTAGTCCTGCGATACCGCAACCGCCGCCTGATAAAGCTCGCGATGGAGCACAGCGTTTTTGAAACAGATCATGCCGAGGGCAAGGTTTGCACTCCCCTTCTTGCTTGGCTCAATGGAAGTGCTCTCCGCGCGGAGCATCCTTACCGCCTCATGATAATGCCGCTTTTCGTACAACTTCATCGCACGGATCACCACGTCATCCGCGGCGAAGGCGTGAGCCGCTGCAATCAGGATGACTGATGAAAGGAGAAATCCGAGACGTCTCATACCTAGAATTCCTATCAAGCAAATCCAATGAATCGTTTGCCGGTGCTTCTCTCCGTCAATCTTTCAGTTTCATCACGAACACCTGATCCCACTGATCAACTTGGGCGCGGAATGCGATCGTCCCGTCCACAGAGCAAGTAATATCATGGTTCATTTTGGTGTCGGTTTTGAGGGGAACAACCGTTTTCTGTTTGAGGTCGGCGACATAGATCGGATTATATTCCTGCCGGTCGTTCTTCACGAAAATGATCCGGTTGCTGCCCGGCATCCAAGACGGTCCCAGCTCAACGTCCGGAATGACGTCCACTGCCACGACCTTTGCGACGAGCCCCTCCCCCTCGGTGGGGTCTGACCCGTCTGCCGCGATCACAACGATCGACCATATCTTGGGATCGCCTTCGGGGTTGTAGTTCGAATAGAAAGCGATCTTCTTCCCATCCGGCGACCAGACGGGCCTGAGGTCGTCATAGGACCACGTTGTAAGTCTCTTTTGGGATTCGATAGGTTTTGTCACATCGTCGATGATGAGGATGTGATGGTTCTCGTTGCTGCCGTGCATCATCACGAGCCGTTGGCCGTCGGGAGACCACCGGGGGTAGAGATAGGCTTTGCCTCCCCGCGTCAGCCGCGTCAGCCCGCGGGTCTTGAGGTCCATAAGATAGATGTCGCCGTTGCCGGTGCGGCCGGATACGAGGACGACACGGTCGGCTACCGGAGACCAGTCAGCCTGTCCGTCCTTTTCCTTGTGGTCGGTCAGCCGTATCGGAGCTTTGACCCCGAGGTCCTGAAGGTAAATGTCGTAGTTGCCTTCCCCGCCATTGCTCATGTAGACGAACCGGCATTGATCGGGCGCCCAGGTGATTCCTGCGTTGTAGCTCGTCTCTTCGGACACCCCGGGGAGGAAGAACTTTGTCTCCTTGTTGTTGTCGGACAGCATAAAATAAACGGTCTGGATCGGCGTCCCGTCAGGAAGCGCAATGCGGATCTCCTTCTTTTCGCCGACGCTCCGCTCGAAGGCGACGAACGCACCGCGGGGAGACCAGACAGGGTTCGAGTCGTTTCGCCCTGATTCGATCTTGACCAGCGGTCTGACGAAAAGGGGCTCGATCAGTTCAGGCTTCTGGTCCGCATTCGCCGGGGCCGGTGGAAGGTCATCGGCCATTCCCGGACGCGCGACGAACGCCAATAAAATCAGGGCCCAGCCCAGAGCACGGAGATCCCTTTTAGCCCTCACCCAACCATCCTCCTGAAGCATCACAGATGTTTGATCTGATCCCAGTATTTCTGCGCCCCCTCCCTGGTCTTTTCAAACGTGCTGCTCCCCTCGAGCTTCCTGGGGAAGAAATCAAAGTACTCCCGCCACGCGAAGTTGGCGCTGCTCAGGAGGTTGTTCTTCCGGGTGATCAGATAGAGTTTGTGGTATGAGAGGGCCGTGTAGTAGTAGGTGTCATGCACGGCCTCGTCATAGTGTACGTTCGGGAAGAACCGCGTGTTCTGCTTCGCAACCTGAAGGTTCTGGATCGCCTTGGCGAAATTCTGCGCAGCCCCCTCCTTGTCCTTCTGCACGAGGGCATTTCCCTTCTCATAGTACGCATGCCCCAGGTTCATGAAGGCCACTGAAAACTGCTTGTAGATCAACTGTTGGTTCTCCGGAAGTGAAAGGACGTTCTCAAATTCCCTGGTGGCGGCGTCGTAGTCGCCCTTCTCGTCGAGGTAGATCTGTGCCAGGCGGTGGTGGGACTCAGAGTAGTCCGGGTGCCCTTTCTCGGTGCTCTTGTATGCCTGGATCGCTCCTTCGATATCGCCCTTCTGCTGCGCCCTCTGGCCGATCTTGAGGAAATCTTTGGGCAGAACGATCTTCCGGTCGCCGGTGCGGTTCTCCTCTTTCTTGGAGAATTCCACCACTTCTTCCCAGTCACGGAAGTCGCCGCCGACAGAGACCTTGACCGTATGAAAACCCAGGGTCACCGGCTTCCCGTCAAGGATCGGCGTCTGTCCGATCTTTTCCCCGTCCACGAAGACATCGGCAGAGGACGGCTCGGAGTCGATCTTGAATATCGCATTGTTGACGGCCAACACAAATTCCCTCACGTCCTTGCTCTTTTCGACCTTCAGCTTCTCGGTTACCTGCTGGTATCCGTGCCGGTAGAGCATCAGCGTAAAGCTTTTGTTGAGGCGTATGGGAACCTCGGCCTTGCCGTCCGCTCCTGTCGACCCGAGCCACTCATCGTTCACATAGATATTCACGGCAGCAAGAGGCAGCGCGTCTGGTGGCAGGCCGCCTTTTGCAGAAAGGATGAACGTGTTGCGGCTGGCCTCTTCTTCGCCTTCGCGATAGATGCGGCGAACGACGCGGTCGCCGACCGTGATCCTCTCATCCTTCTTCAGCTCTTCGACCTCGGTCCACGAAGCACTCTCTTCCGCCTTCTTGACCCTGAGCCTTCCGGTCTCGCGGTACCCTGAAACCTTGCCTGTCTCAGAAAGACGAGGGGCCATGAGCACAAAGTCCGTCCCCTTGGTAATCCGGTATCCCGATTTTCCGAGGTTGATCCGATACCGTTCGCCTTCGGAAGAGACCACCGTACCTTCGAAGGGGAAACGATCGAGTACGGCATTGGCAGTCTCTTTTGCTGCACTGTTGATGTCGCTGGCGCTTTTGGCCCGGACCATCTGGCTCAGGATGAGCTTACCGCCCGAGGCATAGAACTTCGTCTCGATCAAGAAACCTTTTTCGTCCTTGGCAACGCTGCCGACGATGATCATGTCCACGGTCTTCTTGAGGGGCGTGTCATGCCACCCCGTCGCCGTGATTTTTTCAATACTCAATTTTGCTTGCTTCATCTCTGCCTGAAGCGTCTGGGACGGCACCTCGCGGAAACAGCTGTACTTAAAAAGCTGCGCGGCCACCGATGCCTCGGTTTGACTAAGCACGTCTTTCAGGTCCACGCTCGCTGTGTTGCTCACGAACCGGTAGATCCCGGTGCGGATCGATCTGGGGGTGGTGGGGTAGAAATAACGCTGGATAGAAACCTCGCCACCCAGGACAACCGACGTCTTCCAGGTCTCGGGGATGTAGCCGGGGGCCGAAAGCGTGAGTGGCACTTTCTTGCCTGCCTCGCCGTCATACTTGTAGATCAGGACGCCCTTGGCATCGGTTTTACCTACCTCCTTATCGTTGATGTTTACGGCGATGCCCGGAATGCCGCTCGATTGGCCGTACTCCTCCATGAGCGTGCTGATCGTGACAATCACACGCTTGCTGAGCGTGGCCTCGATCTTCTGGCCGGGCTCCAGCTTTCCGGTTTTGCGCCATGTGGCATACCCCGATTTGGTTACCGTAAGGTCTGCGCCCGACTTGGGCAGGGTCTTATACTCATACACGAACACTCCCTGCGCATCCGTCTTGCCCACTTCTTTTCCCGCGACCTTGACCGTCGCGTCCGCTACGGGCCCACTTCTGTCGGTGGCCGAGATCGTGATATATCGTGTGGCTGCAAGCTCGGCATCGAAGGCATACACGTCAACCGTGCCGGACTTGGGCAGCTTCACGACGAAGGTCCCCTTCCAGGGCTGGATTCGGTATCCTGGCATCTCCTTCGAGACGATCACCTCAACCTCAACCCCCGGTTTCCTTTTTATGATTTTCGAAAAGACGCCATCCGTTCCCGTGAGGCCCTGCTCTTCTTTATCCACGGTTACCTTGGCCTCGGCTGCTGGCTGGCCGTCCAGGCGGGCCTTCACCTTGAGTTCCAGGTTTTCGCCCGAGCACGAAAAGAGCGAAAAGAGCGAAAAAAGCGCAAACATCACAAGAACTGTCCTTACCGCATGCTTCATCATAAGAGGCCTCCTGAGAGAGCTAATTGTAGAAATGCAGAGCAGCTACGGCTCCATTGGGAACCCTGATTTTTGTAATCCGATTACATCGTGGGCGGCTGGATATTGACCTCGCCCGGGTTGACGATCTTATCCTCGTCTGACTTGGAGCCTTCAATCGTCTTGCGGTTCCCCTCCGGGATCTTCTTAAGTTTGAACTCCACTTTCTTCGACCCAAACTTTTTGATCTTGACGGTCTGGGTCTCCGTCATGTAGCCAATTCGGTTTGCTTCCACTTTATACATCCCCGGGGTGACCTGGTCTTTACCCGACTTGAACTTACCCTCTCCGTCCGAGATGACGGCCCCGGACGCCTTCTCGAGAGTTGTCGTCGTGTTAATCATGTTCACTACGGTCCCTTGCGGACTTTCCTTGGCAGGCGGAATCGGCTGCAGGGTTGGGTCCAGAAGTTGGACCGTCCCATAGATTTTGGGCGAGCAAGCCCCCGCGGCGAGCACCATCACGGCAAACAGAACGATCTTTGTATAATTCATGTCCCTTTCCTCCTGAGGTTTGAGATTGGTTGCGGTGAAAAGCAGATATGTTCCATAAATATGCAGTCCAATGGATTCAACAGCGTTAAAATCCTGCATTTTCTATGCCATTTTCTCTTAAGCCACGCTATTGGTAAGTATCCGTAATTATTTAGATATATAAAAATAGTCTGGATGGGTTAATCAGTTCGGTGGCACGTAAGGACGGTTTTTGTCAATTTTTCTGCAATTTTGTCCTACCGCGAGGTTATTCAAACTGATCACGATGGAACCACTAAAGGCAGGAGGCTTAAGTTTCTTTGTGTTGTGCTGAGATTTGAGACTTTTGTCGGAAGAAAGGTCGACCGGAACGTGCCCCGCCTCGCCAGAGCAGGGTAGATGGAGTCCCTGCCTACCGGCAGGCAGGAAGGGGCACAATATAAACGACACTTCCTCTCCGGGAAGCCCCGCCGTGCCTGCCCCGTCTTGACGGGGTGGACGGGGAGCTTCATATTTCACAGGCGGGCTTGAGATGGGTTGGGTTTCATTTACTCTTCTTCAACCCTTTTTTTCGAAGGTGGGAGATCAACCCCCCATCCTCTATCAGTTCTTGCATGAACGGTGGGACGGGTTTTGCAAAATACTTTCTCTGCTGTGTCTGGTCGAAGATCTCTCCTGTCGCCAGGTCCACTTGAACCAGATCTCCGTCCTCTATCTCCTTCGACGCCTCGAAGGACTCGAGGAGGGGGAGCCCCTGGTTGAAACCATTCCGGTAGAAGATGCGCGCGAAGCTCTCTGCGATGACGCAAGAGATCCCCGCTGCTTTCAAAGCCAGGGGAGCATGTTCCCGGGAGGAACCGCAGCCGAAATTCTTCAGGGCCACGAGAATGTCTCCCTTCTTGACTTCCCTGATAAATTCGGGTCGCTCATCCTCCATCGCATGTTTGGCCAGCTCTCCAGGATCCGTCTGGTTGAGATAACGGGCGGGGATGATTGCATCGGTGTCAACATCGGACCCGAATTTCCAGACTCTTCCTTCAAGTTTCATTATCTACCCTTTCTAGAAAAGATTCAACGATCCGTGGTTTGAAAGTAGAAGATGCGATGTGGTCCCAACTGCTTTCTACTCTCTACTTCCCACTTTCGGAAGCTTGACCCTTAGGACCCTTTTTTCATTACTTCTTCAGGATGACAGATTATTCCTCTGACTGCGCTGGCGGCGGCCACGGCAGGGCTTGCCAGATAGACTTCGCTCCGAGCATGACCCATCCTTCCCCTAAAATTACGATTCGTGGTGGCCAACGACCTCTCGCCTTCTGCCAAGACGCCCATATAGCCTCCAAGGCAAGGACCACAGGTAGGCGGGCTGATGACAGCCCCTGCTGAAAGGAATATCTCAAGAAGACCTTCCTTCAAAGCCTGACGGTAGACCTCTTGAGTGGCGGGAATGATGATCAGCCGCAACGAAGGAGCGATCTTTTTCCCTTTTAATATCCTGGCGGCCACGCGGAGGTCTTCGAGACGGCCGTTGGTACAGGAGCCAATGACCACCTGATCGATCCCGATCTTTCCAATTTTCTTTACGTCTTTGCTGTTGGAAGGAATGTGAGGAAGAGAAACCTGAGGATGGATCTTTGAGGCGTCATATTCAACCACCTCTTTGTATTTGGCATCCGGATCACTATGGACCAACTTATAAGGCCTCGTCGCCCTCTTCTTGACGTACTGGAGGGTCACCCGGTCGGGGTCAAAAATACCGCTTTTTCCACCGGCTTCAATCGCCATATTGGCCATGGTAAACCGGCCCTCCATGGGCAGTGTTCGGATCGCCTCTCCGGTAAATTCCATGGCCTGATAGAGGGCTCCATCGACGCCGATCTGGCCGATCGTGAAGAGAATGAGATCCTTTCCAGAGACCCACGGATTGAGCTTTCCGTAAAAGATGAACTTGATGCTCTCCGGAACCTTGAACCAAAGCCTCCCGGTGGCCATCACCGCCGCAAGATCCGTGCTGCCCACCCCGGTCGAAAAGGCCCCGACCGCACCGTAGGTACAGGTATGACTGTCCGCTCCGATGACCACGTCTCCTGGCAGGACCAACCCTTTTTCGGGGAGAAGGGCGTGCTCGATACCGCATTCCCCAATCTCAAAATAGTGGGTGAGACGATGGGCCTTTGCAAAATTTCTGAGGATTTTACACTGCTCCGCAGAAAGGATGTCTTTGGCAGGGGCAAAGTGATCGGGAACCAAGGCGATACGATCCCGGTGGAATACCTTTTGGGCGCCCATCTCTTCAAAGGCCTGGATGGCAAGAGGAGCGGTAATATCGTTTCCGAGGGCCAAATCGACGCGCGCATCGATGAGGTCGCCGGGGAAAACCTCTTTTTTCTTGGCGTGAGAGGCAAGAATTTTTTCTGTGATCGTCATGGGATGAATCGTCGCCATTATAATCTCACCAGTGTCTGTTTTTTGAATTCTATTTTATTCAGGGCGTTGATGTAGGCCTTGGCACTGGCTACGATGACGTCCGTATCCGCCCCCTGTCCCATCACGGTTTGACCCTTTTCCTGCAACTTCACGGTTACCTCTCCCTGGGCTTCGGTTCCGCCGGTGATGGCATGGATGGCGAATTGAAGGAGTTTCGATTTCGTCCGGGTGATTTTTTTGATCGTCTTGAACAGAGCGTCCACCGGCCCGTCGCCAAAACCTGCCTCCTGGATCAGTTTTCCGTCGACCTCCATCTTCACCGTCGCCGTCGGAATGGTGATGTTTCCTGCAATGACGTTGAGATAGACGAGTTTGTAGCGCCGGGGCATCCGGAGGATCTCCTCTACCACGATCGACTCGATATCCTCGTCATAGATTTCGCGCTTCTTGTCCGCGAGCTCCTTGAAGCGGTTGAAGGCCAATCCAAAATCTTCCTCTGAAAGCCGAAACCCCAATTCCTTCAATCTCTCTTTGAAGGCGTGCCGCCCGGAGAGCTTTCCAAGGATGAGGGAGGATTTCGGAATCCCTACCGACTTCGGCGTCATGATCTCATAGGTCTCTTTCTGCTTGAGGACCCCATCCTGATGAATCCCGGACTCATGGGCAAAGGCATTCGAGCCGACCACGGCCTTGTTGGGCTGGACGACCATGCCGGTGATTTTTGAGACCAAACGGCTGGTGGCAAAGATGTGCTTCGGATTCACCCGGGTATAGAACGGGAAGAGGTCCTTGCGTGTACGGATGGCCATGACCACTTCTTCGAGGGAGGTATTTCCTGCCCTCTCCCCGATTCCATTGATCGTACACTCCACCTGTCTGACGCCGTTCTGAATCGCAGCCAGGGAATTGGCAACGGCCAGACCGAGGTCATTGTGGCAGTGAACGCTCAGCGTGACCCTGTCTATTCCCTTGACCGTTTGCCGGAGGGCTCGAATCAGCGCTCCGAACTCAGAGGGAATCCCGTAACCGACCGTATCAGGAATATTAATCGTGGTTGCCCCGGCATGGATCGCCGCTTCGATCACGGCGGCGAGAAACCTCACATCACTTCGGGTGGCATCCATGGCTGAAAATTCAACATTCGGAGTAAGCCTTTTTGCCCTGGCCACCGACCGGGAGGCAATCTGAACCACTTCCTCTTTTGATTTTTTCAGCTGATGTTTGAGATGGATGTCGGAGGTGGAGATAAAGGTATGAAGCCGCGGAAATTTAGCCACCTTGACCGCTTCCCAGGCCCGGTCAATGTCCTGGGGATTCGCCCTGGCCAGGGCAGCCACCTCCGAATGGATGATCGCTTTCGAAATCGTCTTGACCGCATCAAAGTCTCCCTGGGAGGAAATGGGAAATCCCGCCTCGATGATGTCGACTCCCAGCTTCTCCAATTGCTGGGCGATCCTCACCTTTTCGGCAACATTCATCGTGGCCCCGGGCGATTGTTCTCCGTCCCGGAGGGTGGTGTCGAATATTCTAATCTGTGCTTTCAACTTCTTCTCTCCTCTTCTTCTCAAAATAGCGAGATGACCCTTTCAAAGAACGCTTCCTCTTCCCAGATTTTCATTTCGATGCGAAGAGATCGGATGGGAAGATCGTCAATGCTCAATCTTCGCAATTTTAACATATCTTTCTCCGTCGTGACAATCCAGTCGACTCCTTTGCTTTTTTCTTTTATGGAAGATAAGTCTTTGGGGTGGTAAAGATGGTGATCCGGGAAGATGACTTCGCTAACAATCTCCATCCCGCATTTCCTCAACAGGGAAGAGAAGGAGTCAGGGTTGGCGATCCCGGAAAGAGCGAGAACCTTCTTTCCCTTCGGAAGATCAAGCTCTTCTTCTCCATGAGGACCCACGAGACTCACCGGCTGGTAGTCGCTGTGAAACACCTGTGCTTGGGGGTGGATTTTGCGGATTTGTTTTTCCAAAGGTCGCGCGGTCTCAAGATCGTCCACCTTGGTGAGAAGAAAAAGATGGGCTCTGCGAAGATGGGATAGAGGTTCCCTTAGAATTCCTCTTGGCAAAAGGTTTTTGTCCCCAAAACCAATGTGCGAGTCGATGAGCAGGATATCGAGGTCTCGATGGAGGGGAAGATGCTGATAGCCATCGTCCAGCAACAGCCCTTTCGTGCCAAATTGTTGAAGAGCGATTCGACCATTTGCAAATCGATCTTTCCCGACGAGGACAGGGACCCCTTTACAAACCTGAGCCATCAGAAAGGGTTCATCTCCCGACTCTTCAGGTGAGAGAAAAAGGCTCTTGCCATCGCTCACGACCGGTTCAGGGGTCCTGGTCCTCTTATACCCTCGACTCAGGATGGCGACAGGGATTCCTCTGCCCATCAAAACCTTTGCCAATGTCATCACCAAAGGAGTCTTGCCTGTTCCGCCCACCGTGATGTTCCCCACACTGATGACCGGACAGGGAATCGTTTTTGTTTTCAAAAGCTCAAGGGAATAGAGGAGAGATCTTGCACGAACCGCCCATCCATAGGGTAAAGAGAGGAGGTAAAGAGGAAAGAGAAGTGTTCTTTCCCCAAGAGGTTTATCTTTTCGATAAAGGAATCGATCCGTACGACGCATCATTGCATTTCAAATTTCAAATCGCAAATTTCGAATTGAAAGCCCTTTCAATCTGAAATCTAAAATCTGCAATCTGAAATATCGTTTAGGAGGGGCCGAATCTCTTCAAACATTCTTCCTGTTGCCCCCTGATGCTTCTGAAGAAATTGATGGCCTTTTTCCCCCACCTCTTTTCGTGCCACTTCATCGAGAAGGAGACGTTTCAATTCAGAGAAGAGGGCTTCTTTTCCTGACACCTGGATCGCTCCTCCCGCCTCAATCAGACGACGGGCGATCTCAAGAAAATGAAACATATGAGGACCAAAGAGAATACATTTCTTGAAAAACAGGGGCTCGAGAGGATTATGGCCTCCGATGGGAACAAGACTTCCCCCCACAAAGACCAACGTCCCGAGGCTGTAAAAACCCATCAATTCCCCCATCGTATCCAGAAGGATGACCTCCGGATGTCCTTGATCAGGCGGGCTTGCATCGGGGGAAAAGGCAGTTTTTCTCACCCAGGACAGGGCCTCTTTCTTTAGGATCCCCTCCACTTCATCCAGCCGTTCGAGGTGTCGTGGGGCAAGAATGAGGACAAGGCCGGGAGCGATCTTTTTCAAGTCCTTGTAAAGCGCGACCAGGACCTCCTCCTCTCCAGGGTGAGTGGATCCTGCGATGAGGATCGTCTCCGTTCCATGGAGGCCGACCGTTTTCGCCAAATCCGTCACGGCTTCCTGGGTGAAGGAAGGGAAGGTCTGATCAAATTTCAAATTGCCCGCGGTCCTTGTTTTTTGAGGCTCCCCCCCGATCTCGAGAATTCGCTTTCGATCTTCTTCGGTCTGCATTAAGAAGAGGGAGATATATTTCATACATTCTTTGAAAAAGAATCTGAAGCGGATATAACGTCGAAAGGACCTTTGGGAAATCCTCCCGTTGAAGAGAACGACAG
>Ga0209293_10000034_pt1 | contig 17830 bp, 11 predicted proteins | sample Mud_0915_D1_FD_187690 | JGI IMG/M metagenome (GOLD analysis project Ga0209293, IMG submission 187690) | Wetland microbial communities from Old Woman Creek Reserve in Ohio, USA - Mud_0915_D1 (SPAdes) (version 2) | ecosystem: Environmental > Aquatic > Freshwater > Wetlands > Sediment ... | reverse complement strand
TCACGATGCGCATCTTGTGCTTCTCGGGGGAGTGGCACTTCGCGCACTCGATCCCCACGTCCTTCACGTGCAGCGCGTGGGGGAACTGGAGCTCCATCTCCCGAAAGAAGACCTTGTCCGACGGCATCACGCGGGAGTGGCACAGGGTGGCGCAGTACGCCGACGGGGAGGCGAGGATCGCCGGTTTCGGCGGCCCCCCCGTCACCCCCGCCGTCCGGAAGGCCGCGGTCACCTGCTCATGGCCGACCCGGACGATCTTGAGGGCGTACTCGATGTTGTGCGCCCCGCGCCCGGCCCGCAGGAAGTCGAGGTTCGCCTGCGCGTCCGCGACGAGCGCCCGCGCCTGGGAAAGCTTCCTGTCGGTCGTCGCACCGCTCCCGACGGCCGCCTTCCCGGCCGCGACGATCCGCTCCATGTCGGCGACCAGGTTGCGGGACTCCCGGACCCAGTCGTCGAGCATCAGGTCGTACCGCTTCCCGTGGCACGCCACGCAGCTCTGCCGCTCCGCGGCCAGCTTGCTCTCGCCGGGGAACGAGACGCCGGACTCCTTCGCCTCCACCGACCGGGTGTGGCACCCGTTGCACGAAACCTGCGCCGAGAACATCCGTGACGCGGTGTCGGGGACCCCCTTCGCCCCCGTCCCCATGTACATCTCCTTCTGGTAGTTGTGCAGCCGCTTGTGGCAGCCGTCGCACTGGACCTCGAACGTCTTCACCAGCTCGACCTGGCCGTGCCGGACCCTCTCGTGGCACTTGAAGCACTGGACCGCGTTGAAGGTGACATGCGTGCGATGGATCGCCAGCACGTCGCCCTTCTTCCCGAGCCTCCCGACGTGGCAGTCGTGGCAATGGGCGTCCTGCACGTTCCCGTCGCCCTCGGAGACCCGGATGTGGCACTGCTTGCACGCCACGCCGAGCTTCAGGTACGACTCGTGCGAGAACATGAAGCCGCTGTGCTCCACGACCTTCGTGGGCGTCCCGTGGCACCCCGGGCAGCCGCCCAGGGCCTGCCCCGCGCTGATCCCCTTGAAGTGGCACAGGAAGCAGACGCCGGTGTCGACCTGGGTGTGCGACCCCTTGACGATGTGCTCCCCCTGGACGATCGCGTAGTGGCAGCTCGTGCAGCGCAGCTTCTCGCCGCGCTTCAGCTTCGTCATGTGGTCCTGGTGGTCGAAGGTGATGCTCCCCATCTTCGCCTTCCCCTTCTCGATCCGCCCGGCGTGGCAGCCGTTCGCGAGGCACGCCGCGTCCTTCACGTCGGCGCGGGGGCGCGGGTTGTAGAGCCCCGTCCAATACTTGAGGGTGGTCACCGTGATGAAGACGGGCGAGAAGTGGTGGCACTTGATGCACGATACGTTCGCGTGGGCGGACGCCTTCCACTGGTCGACGTACGGGTCCATGTAGTGGCACGCCCGGCAGGAGCCCGGGAAGTACGCGGCGACGAAGAAGGCCCCGTTGAAGACGACCAGGAGTCCGACGACGACCGCGACGACCAGAACGATCGGCCTGTGGTTCCGAACCGTCGATTTCCACCACTCCATGAGGTTGCCCGTCATCGGTTGGTGACCTCCGCCGACTCCCTGGCACGCCGCGCCACGATTTCCTCCAGCTCGAGGGGGTGCTCTTCCTTCATCTCATGCTCGGACATCCGGCCGTGCCACCACAGCAGCGTCCCGGGAAACCGGTCGGGGTTGAAGTGGACGTTGTAGAAGTGCCAGATGACGATCGCGAGGGTCGCCAGCATCGCCTCGTCGCTGTGCATCTCGTGCGCCACGTCGAGGGCGTACTTCGGGAGGAACCGGAGGACGTCCGTCTCGAACCAGAGGAACAGCCCCGACCCGATCATGATGATGCAGCCCCAGTAGACCGCCCAGTAGTCGAACTTCTCGATGTAGCTGAACCGCCCGAAGCGCGGCTTGTCCGGAACCTTGCCGAGGAAGTGCCGGATGTTGTGGGCGATGTCCTTCGCGTCGCCGAGCTTCGGGAGGAGGAGCATGAAGTCGCGCCGGCCGTCCCGCGTCAGGATCGTGTAGAGGAAGTGGTGGACCATGAAGTAGATCAGCATCCCCGCGCCGATGCGGTGGACGATGGTGGAGTTCTGGATCCCTCCCCAGAAGTTGATGACGAAGCGCGAGAGGAGGAAGTTGGGGAACTTCAGCGGCATCCCGGTGATGATGAGGAGGATGACCGAGGAGAACATCACCATGTGCTGGAAGCGGAAGTTCCGGTTGAACCGGAGGAACGTCTCCCCTTCCTCCTCGAGCTTCTCCTTCTTCCGCGCCTCCTTCGCGAGACGTGCCGCTTCGCGCCGCTCCGAGGCGGTCCGGGCCCGAAGATCCCGCTCGATCTCTTCCCGCACGCGCAGGCGGATCTTCTCGCGCAGCGCGTCGGCCTGCTCCGGGGGCAGCCCCGAAACCTGCTCGTTCACCGCCGCCTCGATCTCTCTTGCGACGGCGTCCCTGGTTGCGTCCTTCCGGTCGTCCTCAGGCATTCTGATCGCTCCCTGATTTTTCGTTGTCTATCGTCGAACTCACCGCTCCCCGCGGAGTCGCTTCGTTCTTCCGTACATGTCGAGGAAGATGTGCGCGATGAGGGCGAGCATGGTGCCGATGGTGAGCCACTTGAAGAACGTCGCCGTCCAGTAGATGATCCCCGACTCCTTGTTCTTCGCGTCCACGTGGATCTTCCCCACCGCGAAGTTCGGGTTGGCGCCGGGATGGCACTTCCCGCACGTCTTCGGCACGTTCTTCGGGTTCACCATCGAGAGCGGATCGTCCTGCGGCCGGATGTCGTGCACCCCGTGGCAGGAGGAGCAGTTCGCCACCGTGCGGGAGCCGAACTGGCTCGCCACGCCGTGGAACGACTCCTTGTAGGTGGCCACCTGCTCCGTCTCGATGCCGAACTTTCCCATGATCTTGACGGAGGCGTGGCACTTGGAGCACTGCTCCGACACGTGGGTCGCGTAGACCGTCGACTTGGGGTCGTTCCGGGCGTAGATCTTGTGCTCCCCGTGGCACCCCGTGCAGGAGGGCACTTCCGCGATCCCCTTCGCGAGCGCCACCCCGTGGATCGACCCCTTGTACTGGGCGTAGATCTCCATGTGGCACCTGCCGCACGTCTCGGCGACCTGCCCCCGGGCGACCTTCGACCCGGGATCCTTCGCCTTGAGGATCGCGTGGCTGCCGTGGCAATCCTGGCACAGCGGCGCCTTCGTGTTCCCCTTCGCGATCGCCTGGCCGTGCGCCGAGTCGAAATACGCGAGGACGTTGTCGGACTGGGGCGCCCCCTCGCGGTTCCCCTTGAAGTGGCAGTGGGTGCAGGTCACCCGCTTGGGGTGCTCCCGGTGCGGGATCTCGCTCACGTCGAAATGGCAGTCCGTGCACCCCTTCTTCCCGTGCACCGACCCCGCCAGCATGTCCCCTGTGACGAAGAGGTCCCGGACCCGTCCGTCCACCAGCAGCTTGCGGAACTCGGGCTTTCCGTGGCACAGGGTGCACTTCTCCAGCGATATCGAGGCGGAGGCGTCCCGCGCGAGCCCGGGGAGGAACGCCCCCCCGAGGAAGACAAGGACCGCCGTGAGCGCGAACTTCCTCATAAAAGCCCTTCCCCTTTGAGTTTTTCGTATTCCAGCGGATGCTCCTCGCGCAACCACTCCGCGGACACCTTCCCCGTGATCCACGACGGATTCATCGGGAAGACGGAGGGGTGCAGGTGGACGTTGTAGAGATGCCAGAGGAAGAGGACCGCGAAGGCGAGGAGCCCCTGGTAGCCGTGGATGATGATCGCGAGGTCGAGGACGATCTTCGGGAAGAAGATCATGGAGAATCCCTCCGCCCACAGCATGATGCCGGTGATCGAGATGAGGATGATCCCCGCCGACGCGCCCCAGTACTGGAACTTCTCCTTGTACCCGTACCTCCCGAAGCGCGGGTACTCCTTCGCCGTCCCGAGGTTGTACCGGAGCGACTGGAAGAAGTCGTCGATGTCCTGCTTCCCGATGAAGAGCTGGCGCAGTTCCCGTTTCCCTTCCCGGGAGAAGAGCATGTAGAAGACGTGGTACACGAGGTTCGCCATCAGCAGGACGGCGGCGACCCGGTGCACGATCCCCCGGTTGTGGACGCCCCCCTCCAGCCGGATGATCCACTGGGAAAGGGAGTTCCCGTGGTACATCAGGGCGAATCCCGTGACGGCGAGCACCGTAAGCAGCACCGTCAGGAGGAGGTGCTGTATGCGGAAGAGAAGCGACATCCGGATCACCTTCCCGGCCGCGAGGTCGGCGTGGCTCATGATGGCCCCTCCTTTCCGCCCGGCGCATCTTCCTTCCTTCGGCGCAAGCGGCCGTACAGCTCCAGGCCGACGTGCAGCGCGAACAGGATCACCAGCGCGGAGATGAAGATCGTGTAGAAGACCCGGACGGCGAACACCCCCATCGCCTTCTTCGGGGAAATCTCGACGTGGACGTCGCCCTTCGCGAAGTTTGGCCCCGCGTTGGGATGGCACTTCCCGCACGTCTTCGGGAGATTCGCCTTGTTGATCATCGACGCCGGGTCGGTCGCCGGCAGGATGTCGTGCACCCCGTGGCAGGAGGCGCAGTTGGCGGCTTTCGTCATCCCGTACTCGACGGCGATCCCGTGGAACGAATCCATGTAGGAGGAGAACCGCTTCTTGGGGAGGGCGTACCGCGTGGAGATCCCCTCCTTTTCGTGGCAGCCCGAGCACGTCTTCGGGATGTTCCGGGAACTCACGGACGAGGACGGGTCTTGGATCTTCGCGATCGTGTGCTCCCCGTGGCAATCCGTGCACACCGGCGATTCGGCGATCCCCGCCCGCAATCCCTTCCCGTGGACGCTCTTTTCGTACTGTTCGAGGATCCCGGGGTGGCACTTCCCGCACATCGTCGGGATGTTCTGGCGGTGGGTGGCCGACCGGGGCTCATCCCCCGGCAGGATGGCGTGGTTGCCGTGGCAGTCGACGCAGACCGCGCTGCCGAGCAGCCCCGACTTCTTCGACGCCATCCCGTGAACGCTGTCCTCGTACGCCGCCATCACCTTCTGGTCCGGCAGGTTGTACTTCTGCTCGATCGCCCGGTCCTTGTGGCACCGCAGGCAGGTGGCCACGATGTTCAGCCTGAAGGTCCGCGCCGCGGGATCCTTCGGCTTCCGGATGTCGTGCTTGCCGTGGCAGCCGTCGCACCCCGGGACGTCCGTGACCCCTTTCGCATGCAGCTTCCCGTGGGAACTTCCGGCGTACGACTTCTCGGCGTCCCCGTGGCACTTGCCGCAGGAAACCTTCTTCAGCTTGTCGTGCGGGGCTTTCGCGTCTGCGTGGCAGGTGACGCAGGAGGCCCCCCCGTGGACCGAGGAACGGTACGCCTGCAGGTCGACGTAGAGCGACAACGTCTGGCCGTTCGGCAGCGTCATCTCGTTCGTCTTGTCCCCGTGGCAATCCATGCATTCGCCGACGCCGGGGGGGGCGGCGCCGGCGGGACCCGTCAAGAACAGCGCGGCTGCGGCCAGGGCCGCGACCAGGAAGGGATGCATCATCCTTTTGACTCCTCCTCCGTGGCGATCCGTGTGACGTCGGGCGGCGGGGTCTCCCCGCGGCGCCCGTACGCTTCGATCTCCTCGAGCTCGAGGGCGTGCTCGTGCTCCATGTCGTGCCGCGAAAGCTTCCCGTCGATCCAGGCGAAGGACATGGGGGCGAAATCCGGGTTGACGAACACGTAGTAGAGATGCCAGACGAAGATGGCCAGGGTGGCCAGGATCGCCTCGTAGTAGTGGACAAGCGTGGCCACGTCCAGCCCCCACATCGGGAGGTGCTTCAGCGATTCGTCCTTGAACCAGAGGAGGAGACCGGTGACGACCATCACGATCGTACCCCACACGAGCGCGAGGTACTCCGCCTTCTCCACGTAGCTGAACCGGTCGAACTTCGGCTTCCGGTCGGCCAACCCGAGGTAGTACCGGATCGTGCCGACGACGTCCTCGGCGTCCTTCCAGCAGGGGAGCATCCGGGCCAGCTGGCCGCGCCCCCTCGCGGTGAAGACCGCGTAGAAGAGGTGGTAGACGGAGGTGGCGATCATCAGGATCGCGGCGACGCGGTGGCCCCAGCCGCGCAGGAAGACGTTGGTCTGGTCCGCGACCAGCGGGAGGGACCACTTGTACTTCAGCGCGAACCCCGTGATCACGAGGGTGAAGAAGGTCGTGAAGGTGAGGACGTGCTGCACCCGCTCGGAACGGTTCAGCCGCTCGTAGCCGGGGTGCTTCCACTCCCGCCGGCGCCGGTAGAGCGCCTGCATCTTCCGGAAGTAGTCGAAGCCGTTGTGGACGACCATCCCGCCGATCACGACGACGATCAGCCAGATGTAGGCCCGCTCCACCCAGGCCTTGATCTTTCCACCCGTGCCCCCCGGGCCGACGTGGATGTTCCCCTTGGCGAAGTTCGCCGTGGCGCCGGGGTGGCAATTGCCGCAGGTGACGGGAAGGTTGTTCGGGTGGATCGTCGAGCGGGGATCGGAGGAGGGGAAGATTTCATGCACGCCGTGGCAGGAGGAGCAGTTCGCCACGGTCTTGTCGCCGAGGCGGGCGGAGAGGCCGTGGTAGCTCTGCTCGTACCCGCGCACCTTGTCCACCGGCAACCCGTACCGCGCCGCCAGTTTCTCGGCGGCGTGGCAGGCGGCGCACGTCTTCCCGGAGACGGCGCCGAAGGAGACCTGGGAGGCCGGGTCGGCGGCCTGCCGGATGTCGTGCTCCCCGTGGCAGTCGGCGCAGTTGGGCGCGTCGGGAACCCCGCGGGCCAGCGACGTCCCGTGCACGCTCTCCCGGTAGATGGTGAAGACGCCGTAGTGGCACTTCCCGCACGTCGCGGGGAGATTCCGCTTGTTGATGGTGGACGCGGGGTCCGTGCGCTCCAGCATGTCGTGCGCGCCGTGGCAGTCGGCGCACGTGGCGGACTTGTTCAGCCCCTTCTCCACGATGGCCTGGTTGTGGATCCCCCGGTCGTACATCCGGGAGGCCCCCGGGATGCCGACGTTCCTCTTGGCGGTGACCTCCGGATTCGAGTGGCACCGGGCGCAGGTGGCGGCGAGGTTGCGGAAGTAGACCGGAGAGGTGGAGAGGGTCCGTTTCGGCACCGCGTGGGCGCCGTGGCAATCCGCGCACGTCGGCCCGTTGACGACGGGCTTGCGGTCGGCGGCGACCACGTGCCGGCTCTTCGCGTAGACGGCGGCCACCTCGGAGTGGCACCCGGAGCAGTCCACGCGCTTGAGCCTGGCGGGGTGCGGCAGAACCTTGATATCCGCGTGGCAGTCGGTGCAGGAGACGTCCGCGTGCACGGAGGCCTTGTACGCCGCGGAGTCGACGTGGAGCGACATGCCGGGGAACTTCCCGAAGGGGCTATCGAGGCGCTTCGCCCCCCCCGGCGTCACGTTGGAGGCCTTTTCCGCCGGGGACCAGCCGGTGATCGCCGGGTCGCCGTGGCAGTCGAGGCATTGCCCGTTGTCGAGCGCGAAGGCGGCGCCGGCAAGTAGCGGCAGGATCGCCACGGCGAGGATCGCCGTGAAGAAGGACCGGAGCGTACGCCTGCGTGGTATCGCCATCGCATCCACCCCTTGTTCGATGTCGCGGATCGCAGAGTCGCGGGGAGTCGCCGTGCTTTATGTCGACTGTATACATACAGCATCGATCCTGCCGGAATCAAGGAAAAAATACCGCCCGTTCCTTGGCGACATGTACCGCGGGGTTCCTCGCGGGGGGCTTCCACTCCGCTACGCTCGCGACCTTCGACCGCTCGCTGCGATTCCGCTCGACGCAATCCCTGCCTCGCTCCATACACCGTCCCACTCCCGGACAATAATCGCTCCCTGGGGTACTCCCGATGGAATAAGACCGGGGAGCACTGCGTGGCCCCCGCTGTGCCACCCGTTATTACTACTGCGGGGGTACCCCAGCAGCGCGAAATCCGTAGTTGGGGGGGCCGGCGGAGTCGCCGGAGGAGGGGGGCGTAGTGAGGTAAAGCGCAGCCGTGCAGGTTTACCGCACGGCGAGCCACGAACGGAGCCCCCGCTCCGAGGCGGCGCAGCCGGACCTGCAATGCCCTCCGCGTCGACCCCGGACGAATACGCCGTTTTATTCCCGCGGAACGGTCTGCAGGACGTGCAGTTAGAAAAATGTTTCTTTCTCCCCCGCTTTTTCTTGACAGCCCGGGGGCGACACCATATCTTGTATTCGTCGCGAAACCTGACCACAAGATAGGCTATCCCGACCCGATACCACCGCCCATGAAACGGAGCGAATCGATGGATCTGAACGTCCCCGCAGCCCAGGCGTCACCCGCTTCGGCCGGCCTGAACGCCTCCCCCGCGCGCCCCGCCGGCAAGACCCTTCACGACCATCCGCCGCAGGCGTGGGCCGAGGCCCTCCTGCGGAAATACGGCCCCATGCCGGTCTCGGAGAACGCCCGGACGGTGCTGGAGCGCCGCTACCTCAAGAAGGGAATGAAGGGGGATCCGCTGGAAACCCCCGAGGAGATGGCGTGCCGCGTGGCGTACAACATCGCGCTGGCGGAGGGCCTCTACTACGGCGCCCTCCCCGAGGTGGTGCTCCGGTGGGCGGAGGCGTTCTACGCGATGATGCTCCGGCTGGACTTCCTCCCCAACTCCCCCACGCTGATGAACGCGGGCCGCGAGCTGCAGCAGCTGTCGGCGTGCTTCGTGCTGCCGGTGGAGGACTCGATGGAGTCGATCTTCGAGGCGGTCAAGAACACCGCCCTCATCCACAAGAGCGGCGGGGGGACCGGCTTCTCCTTCTCCCGCCTGCGCCCGCACGCCGACGTCGTCCGCTCGACGAAGGGAGTCTCCTCCGGCCCGATCTCCTTCATGACCGTGTTCGACGCGGCGACCGAGACGATCAAGCAGGGCGGGACGCGGCGCGGCGCCAACATGGGGATCCTGCGGGTCGACCACCCGGACATCCTCGACTTCATCACCTGCAAGAGCCAGACGAACCGGCTCAACAACTTCAACATCTCCGTCGCGCTCACCGAGGAGTTCATGAAGGCGGTCGAGAGCGGCGAGGAGTACAGCCTGGTCAACCCGCACTCCCGGGAGGTCACCGGGCGCCTCCCGGCCCGCGAGGTCTTCGAGCGGATCGTCGACGCCTCCTGGAAGAACGGCGAGCCGGGGATGATCTTCATCGACCGGATCAACCGGGACAACCCCACGCCGCGGATCGGCGCGATCGAGAGCACGAACCCGTGCGGAGAGCAGCCGTTGCTGCCGTACGAATCGTGCAATCTGGGGTCCATCAACCTGGCGAACATGCTCGCGACGCAGGACGGGCACACGCGGATCGACTACGACAAGCTGAAGGCCACGGTGCACACGGCGGTCCGGTTCCTCGACGACGTGATCGACATGAACAACTACCCCCTCCCCGAGATCCGGCACATGACCGTCGGGAACCGGAAGATCGGCCTCGGCGTGATGGGGTTCGCCGACATGCTGATCGCGCTCGGGATCCCGTACGACTCCGACGAGGCGCTGGCGGTGGCCCAGGAGCTGATGAGCTTCGTCCAGGAGGAGTCGGGGAGCGCCTCCTGCAGCCTCGCCCGCGAGCGCGGCCCCTTTCCGAACTACGACGTCAGCGTCTTCCCCGAGCGGGGCGGCGCCCCGCGGCGCAACGCCACCACGACGACGATCGCCCCCACGGGGACGATCAGCATCATCGCGGGCGTCTCCAGCGGGATCGAGCCGATCTTCGCCCTCTCCTACATCCGCAACGTCATGGACAACGATCATCTCGTGGAGGTCCACCCCCTCTTCGACGCCGAGATGCGTCGCCGGGGGCTCTACTCCGTCGAGCGGATGACCGAACTCTCGAACGTGGGTACGCTACGGCACATGGAGGGGATCCCCGAGGACGTCGCCCGGGTCTACGTCACGGCGCACGACATCTCCCCCGAGGCGCATCTGCGGATGCAGGCGGCCTTCCAGAAGTACACCGAAAACGCGGTGTCCAAGACGGTGAACTTCCCCGCCGACGCCACGCGCGACGACATCCGGAAGGTGTTCGTCCTCGCCTACCGCCTCGGCTGCAAGGGCGTCACCGTCTATCGGGACAAGAGCCGCGACGAGCAGGTCCTGAACATCGGCGGGGTGAACGCGAAGGCGGGAGCACAGGAGAGCGAGCCGGAGCCGGTCCCCGGGCCCGAGCCGTTCGTCACCCCTCGCCCGCGGCCCGACACCCTGATCGGCGTCACGAAGGAGATCAAGACCAGCTGCGGAAAGCTCTACGTCACGATCAACCGGGACGAGAAGGGGATCTTCGAGGTGTTCAACCAGATGGGGAAGGCCGGCGGCTGCGCCGCGTCGCAATCGGAGGCGATCGGGCGCCTCGCCTCCCTCGCGCTGCGATCCGGCGTGCAGCCCGGGATGATCGTCAAGCAGCTGAAGGGGATCTCCTGCCACCTCCCCTCCTGGGGCGGCAACGGCGGGAAGATCCTCTCCTGCGCCGACGCCGTGTCGAAGGCGATCGAGTGGTACCTCGAAAACTTCGAGGCGATGTTCCCCGGCTTCCCGAAGCCCGCCGCCGAGGCCTCCCGCCCCACGGCGAAGAAAGCATCCTTTCCCGCCGGCGAGGAGGAGATCGCCCGCGGCGCCTGCCCCGACTGCGGCAGCCAGGTCGAGCGGCAGGAGGGGTGCCTCAAGTGCCGCTCCTGCGGCTTCTCCGAGTGCTGACGAAAGGCATCTTCGTCACCTTTGAGGGGATCGAGGGCTCCGGCAAGACGACGCAGATCCGCCGCCTCTCGGCCCACCTCGCCGCGAAGGGCGTCCTCCACCTCGTCACCCGCGAGCCCGGCGGCACCCCCCTTGCGGACGAGATCCGCCGGCTCGTCCTCGTCCCCCGCGAGGAACCCGTCTTCCCCGAAGCGGAGCTTCTCCTGTACGAGGCGGCGCGGGCCCAGCATGTCCGCGGGCTCATCCTTCCGGCGCTCCGGTCCGGCCGGGCCGTCCTGTGCGACCGCTTCTGCGACGCGACGACGGCGTACCAGGCGCACGCGCGGGGGCTCGACGCCGGGCAGGTGGAGCATCTGAACCGGTTCGCCGCGGGGGGGCTCGCCCCCCGCCTGACGCTCCTGTTCGACCTGCCGCCCGAAGAGGGGTTCGCCCGCATCCAGGGACGCGGCTTCGCACCGGACCGGCTGGAGCGCGAATCCCTCGACTTCCACCGCGCGGTGCGCGAGGGGTACCTCCGCCTCGCCGGGCGGAGCCCCGACCGGATCGTCCGGATCGACGCCGATGCCCCGGAAGAGGAGGTGTTCCGAAGCGTCCTCCAGGCGGTGGCGCACCGGTTCGGATGGTAGAGCGCCTCTCCGCGATTCTTGGCCAGGAACGGGCCGTCGGCCTCCTGCGCCGGTACGTCGGCGCGGGGGCGGTCCCCCAGGGGCTTCTCTTCTCCGGAGAGGAAGGGATCGGGAAGGAGAAGGCCGCCCGGGCGTTCGCCGCCGCCCTCCTCTGCCGGAAACCCGGGACGGACGGCGCGTGCGGATCGTGTCCCGACTGCCGGCTGCTCGCCTCCGGCGCACACCCCAACTTCCTTTTCATCGCGCCGGAAACGCAGTTCCTCCGGATCGACGAGATCCGCGCGCTGCGGGAGGAGCTTTCCCTCAAGGCGTTCTCCGACCGCCCTCGCGTCGCGATCCTCTGCCCCGCCGACCGGATGACGCAGCAGGCCGCCAACGCCCTGCTGAAAACGCTCGAGGAGCCGCCGACCGGCGCACACCTGATCCTCGTCGCCCACAGGGCCTCGGTCCTGATGCCCACGATCGTCTCCCGGTGCCAGAGAGTCCCCTTCTTCCCTCTCGCCGCCGACGCGGTGGCGGAGATCCTGTCCCGCCACCCGGACGCGGGCGGGGAGCATCCCCGGCCCGTGCTCGCGCTGGCCGCCAAGGTCTCCGGGGGTAGCCCCGGGCGCGCCCTCTCCCTCCTGCCCGAGCTCGCGGAGGAGCGGGAGGCGTGGATCGCGCTCCTCACGAAGCTCTCCCCGGCGGCGGCGGTGAAACTCGCGGAGAGCTGGAAGGGGGAGGGGGACACCCCGGGACGCCTGGCCGCCCCGCTCTCTCTTGTCCGTGATCTGTCCCTCTTATCTTCCGGGGCCGGAGCGGATATAATGAACGAGGATCTGCGGGAGCCCCTCGCGGCCGCAGCCGTCCAACCCCCCGCAAACGGGTGGGACGCGGCGTTCCGGGAGCTCCTGTCGATCTCCCGCATGCCTCCACAGCCACAGAAGCGGCTGATGCTGGAGGCGTTTTTCTTCGGATTGCACGGAAAGGGATGAGCGCAGGGAATGGACATCGCAGGTATCCGCCTTCGTGGCGTCTGCAAGACGTTTCACTTCGATTGCACGGGGGTGGCCCTGCAGCGGGGCGACTACGCCGTCGTGCAGACGGAGCGGGGAACGTCGCTGGGCGCGGTGATCCGCCGGGTCGACGGTCCCGCGCCGAAAAGCGATAAGCCCCCCCTCGGCAAGGTTCTCCGGGTGGCCTCGGCGGAGGACATGCGGGCCCACCAGGAGAACGCCCGTCGGGAAGCCGAGGCGGAAGCGTTCTGCACCGCCCGCATCGCGGAGCGGGGGCTCCCGATGAAACTGGTGCGGGCCGAGTTCCTCCTCGACCGCAGCAAGGCGGTCTTCTACTTCACGGCGGACGGCCGGATCGACTTCCGGGAACTGGTGAAGGACCTCGCCCACGAACTTCGCACGCGCATCGAGATGCGCCAGATCGGGGTGCGCGACGAGGCGCGCGCGGTCGGCGGGGTCGGCCCGTGCGGCAAGGAGCTTTGCTGCGCGACCTTCCTGCGCGACTTCGAGCCGATCACGGTCAAGATGGCGAAGGACCAGAAGCTGTCGCTCAACCCGGCGAAGCTCTCCGGGGTCTGCGGGCGGCTGATGTGCTGCCTGATCTACGAGCACGATTCGTACACCCGCCAGAAGGGGTGCGGGACCTGCGCCTCCCCCAAGGGGCCTCCTCCCGCGCCGACCCCGCCCGCGCAGCCCGACGACGACGAGGAGATGACCGCCCGGCTGACCGACGACGAGGAGGGGACGCCGTGAAGGAGACGTTCTACATCACGACCCCGATCTACTACGTCAACGACGTCCCCCACATCGGGCACGCCTACACGACGATCGCCTGCGACGCCCTCGCCCGATGGCACCGGATGCTGGGAAAGCGGGTCTTCTTCCTCACGGGAACGGACGAGCACGGGGAGAAGGTGCAGAAGACCGCGGCGGCGAAAGGCCTCTCCCCCCGGGCGCTCGCCGACCAGGTCGTGACCAACTTCCAGGGCCTCACCCCCGCCCTGACGATCAGCAACACCGGCTTCATCCGCACCACGGAGCCGCGGCACTACGCCTCCGTGCAGGATCTCTTCCGCAAGTCGCTCGCCAACGGGGACATCTACCTGGGCGACTACGAGGGGTGGTACTGCGTCCCCGACGAGGCGTACTGGACGGAGCTGCAGATCACGGACGGGAACTGCCCGACCTGTGGCCGCCCCGTCGAGAGACGAAAGGAGCCTTCCTACTTCTTCCGCCTGTCGAAGTACCAGGAACCGCTCCTCGACTACTACCGGAAGCACCCGGCCTTCATCCGGCCGGAGAGCCGCCGCAACGAAGTGGTCGCCTTCGTCGAGGGGGGCCTGAACGACCTGTCCGTCTCCCGCACGTCGCTCTCCTGGGGGATCCCGGTGCCCGAGGCGCCGGGGCACGTGATCTACGTCTGGTACGACGCCCTGACCAACTACATCACCGGGCTGGGGTACCCGACGCCCACGGCGGAGTTCGGGACATTCTGGCCGGCCGACATCCACATGGTGGGGAAGGACATCCTCCGGTTCCACGCCGTCTACTGGCCCGCGTTCCTCATGTCCGCGGGAATCGCGCCGCCGCTCGGGGTGTTCGCCCACGGATGGTGGACCGTCGAGGGCCAGAAGATGAGCAAGTCGCTGGGGAACGTCGTCGACCCGTACGAGATGGTGCGGAAATACGGCGCGGACGCGTTCCGCTACTTCCTGCTGCGCGAGGTCTCCTTCGGGCTGGACGGCGACTTCTCGGAGAGGGAGCTGATCAAGCGCGCAAACTCGGAACTCGCCGACAAGCTGGGGAACCTGCTGAACCGGTCGCTCGGGATGCTCGGGAAGTATTTCGACGGCGTCGTCCCCGCGCCGGCCCCCCCCGAACCCGAGGACGCCGTCCTGTCGGCCTGCGGGCGCGAGAGCGCGCCGGCCGTGGCCGCTGCGATGGACGAGGTGGCGTTCCACAAGGCGCTCGCGGCGATCATCGAGCTCGTCACGAAGGGGAACGAATACGTGCAGTCGACGCAGCCGTGGGCGCTGGCGAAGGACCCGGGAAGGCGCGCCCGGCTGGGGACGGTTCTCTACAACGCCCTCGAGGCGTCCCGGCTGGCCGCGCTGCTCATGGCCCCGTTCACCCCGACCGCGGCGCAGAAGCTGTGGGAAGCTCTCGTTCCCGGGGGCGGCCCCCTGGAAGACGCGCGGATCGACCGGGAAGGCGCGTGGGGGGGGCTCGCGGCGGGCGTCCCCCTCCCGAAGGCGTGCATCGTGTTTCCGAAAATCGAAACCTGAGCCGTCCGCAAGCTCCCGCCCCACCGGATGTTCTTCGACACCCACGCGCACCTGGATCTTTCGCCGCTTCGCGAGGCGGAGGAGGCGGTGGTGCAGCGGGCGCGCGACGCGGGGGTCACCCGGATCGCAACGGTCGGCATCGACCCGGAGAGCGGCGAGCGGGCGGTGGCGATCGCCCACCGGCACACGGGGGTCTACGCCGTCGTCGGCCTGCACCCGCACGACGCGGGGCGGCTCTCCGATTCGCTCCTCGCGCGCCTCGAGGCGCTCTCCCGGTGCGACAAGGTGGTGGCGATCGGGGAAACGGGGCTCGATTTCTATCGGGACCGCGCCCCCCGGGACATCCAGCGGGCCGCCTTCCGCGAGCAGATCCGCCTGGCCCGCCGCCGCGGCCTTCCCGTGGTCATCCACGACCGGGACGCGCACGACGAGGTGCTGTCGATCCTTTCCGAGGAGAACGCCGCGGAGGTGGGCGGCATCATCCACTGCTTCTCCGGGGACCTCGCGATGGCGCGCAGGGCGCTCGCGATGAACTTCCTCGTTTCCATCCCCGGGGCCATCACCTACAAGGGATCGGAGACGCAGGCGGAGGCGGTGCGGGGGCTGCCGCTGGATCGCCTGCTGATCGAGACGGACTGCCCCTTCCTGGCGCCGGTCCCGCACCGCGGGAAGGCGAACGAGCCGTCGTATGTCCCGCTGGTGGCGGCGAAGATCGCGGCGATCCAGGGGGTCACCGTCGAGGACGTTGCGCGGACGACCACGGTCAACGCCCTGCGCCTCTTCCGCATCCCCGTCGACGAGGAGGTCCGGATCACGTACAGGATCCGCGACTCCCTCTACCTGAACATCACGAACCGGTGCACGAACGCCTGCACCTTCTGCCCGAAGCGGCACGACTACCGCGTGAAGGGGCACCTTCTGAAATTGCCCGGGGAGCCGACCGCCGCGGAGGCGCTCGCCGAAGTCGGGGACCCGACGAGGTTCGACGAGATCGTCTTCTGCGGCTTCGGGGAGCCGCTGCTGCGCCTCCCCGAGGTGAAGGAGATCGCGGCGGAACTGAAAGCGCGCGGGGCGCGCGTGCGGGTCAACACGGACGGGCTGGGGAATCTCGTCCACGGCCGGAACATCCTGCCGGAGCTCGCGGGATTGGTGGACGCCCTCTCCGTTTCCCTGAACGCCCCGGACGCAACGACGTACGCCCGGATCTGCCCGAACCGGTACGGGGAGGCATCGTTCGCCGCCCTGCTCGACTTCCTCCGGGAGGCCCCGAGGCATGTGCCAAAGGTGACCGCGACCGCCGTCGCCCTGCCGGGCCTCGATCACGAGGCGGTACGCCGGCTCGCGGAGTCGATCCCCGGCGTCTCCTTCCGCCTGCGCCCTTACGACGACGTGGGGTGACGGATCCGCCTCGCGCGCACCGGGTGCCGGCATGACCTCGCTCCGGCGAAACGTTTCGTTGTGGAGAGGAATCAAAAAGTACATGGCAGACAAGGAGAATCGCATTTTCAGGCCCGTCGGCAGGCTGCGCCCCCTGTTCGTCCTGCTCGGCCTGTTCGTCGTCCTTTCCACCGCGACGAGGGTGATCCTCCTCGTTCAGGCCTGGGGCGAGCTCGACGCCGGCCCGCGTCTCCTCGCCATGATCTTCGCGACGGGTTTCTTCTTCGATTGCGTGACCTTCTCCTACTTCGCGATCCCCTTCGCCCTCGTTCTGCTGCTTCTTCCGGACGGAGCCCGCCGCAGCAGGTACATGCGGCCGTTCACCTACGCGGTCTTTTTCGCCGCCACGTACTTTCTTCTGTTCGACGCCGCGGCGGAGTACTTCTTCTTCGACGAGTTCGGCACGCGGTTCAACTTCATCGCCGTCGACTACCTCGTCTATACAACGGAGGTGGTCCGCAACATCCAGGAGTCGTATCCGCTTCCGCGCATCCTCGGCGCGCTCTTCGCGATCGATGTCCTGCTGATCCTGGCGATCCGGAAATTGATCGACGGCTCGATTCTTTCGCCGGACAAATCGTCGCCCTACAAGGTCCGGGGAAGGATGCGGCACGGAGCCGCGCTGGCGGCGCTCCCTGTCCTTTCCTTCGCGTTCGTCAACGTTTCCATGACGGGGATTTCCGGAAACAATTTCGCCAACGAGCTGGCGGGGAACGGGATCTACGATTTCGGGGCCGCCTTCCGGAACAACGAGCTCGACTTCGACCGGTTCTACGCGACGGAGGAGAAGCCGCACGTCCTCGCCGGGCTGAGGGAACTGCTCAGGGAGCCCAACAGCCGCTACGTGAACGACGACCCGGCGGACATCACCCGGGAGGTCCGCCGCGACGGGCCGGAGAAGCGGTTGAACGTCATCGTCATCGTCGAGGAATCGCTCAGCGCGGAGTTTCTCGGCGCCTACGGAAACACGAAGGGGCTGACCCCCAACCTCGACCGGCTCGCCGGGGAATCCCTCCTGTTCACCCGCCTGTACGCGACCGGAACCCGCACCGTCCGGGGATTGGAGGCGATCGATCTCTCGATTCCGCCGCTCCCCGGGGCATCCATCGTGAAGCGCCCGAAGAACGAGGAATTCTTCTCCTGGGGCTCCGTGATGCGGGAGAAGGGGTACGACACGAAATTCATCTACGCGGGGTACGGCTACTTCGACGACATGAACTACTTCTTCGCCCACAACGGCTTCGACATCGTCGACCGGACGGACTTCGCGAAGGAGGAGATCTCGTTCGCGAACGTGTGGGGGGTCTGCGACGAGGACCTCTTCTCCAGGACGATCCGCGAGGCGGGAAAATCCCACGCCGCCGGACGCCCCTTCTTCAGCATGGTGATGACCACCTCGAACCACCGCCCGTTCACCTACCCGGAAGGGAAGATCGACATCCCGTCCCACACCGGACGCGAGGGCGGGATAAAGTACGCCGACTACGCCATCGGACGCTTCCTCGAACAGGCGGGCAAGGAGGCGTGGTTCCGCGAAACGCTCTTCGTGATCGTCGCGGATCATTGCGCGGGCAGCGCGGGGAAAACGGCGCTCCCCGTGAAGAGATACGAGATCCCGATGATGATCTACGCCCCGTCGCATGTGCGGCCGCAACGCGTCGACCGGCTCGCCAGCCAGATCGATATCGCCCCGACCGTTCTTGGTCTTCTCAACGCCAGTTACCGGACGAAGTTCTTCGGGCGGGACATCCTC
>Ga0209293_10000033_pt1 | contig 18005 bp, 19 predicted proteins | sample Mud_0915_D1_FD_187690 | JGI IMG/M metagenome (GOLD analysis project Ga0209293, IMG submission 187690) | Wetland microbial communities from Old Woman Creek Reserve in Ohio, USA - Mud_0915_D1 (SPAdes) (version 2) | ecosystem: Environmental > Aquatic > Freshwater > Wetlands > Sediment ... | reverse complement strand
TCTCGGACAAGGTGAGAGTAAAAGTCAGCAGAGGTCACATTGCAGGAGTGGTCAAGCAGGACGTATTGAAAGCAGACTAGCTTGATTTCGGATTGTCGAATGGGGATTGCAGAATCTAGGTTCTATCCCAAATTCCGCACTCCGAAATCCGCAATCAGCCATTGAGATGCTCCTTGCTCTAAACGTTGATTTAGGGCTATAATCCACGAGGAGGTGAAGCATGAAGAAATATGAGACCATCTTTATTTTGGACCCCGATCTTGAAGAAGGACAAGCCCTATCGGCCATCGAGAAGGCTAAAGGAATTATCACACAAACCAATGGAGAAATCTTAAAGGTTGAAGACTGGGGAAAAAGAAAGCTCGCCTACGAAGTCAAAAAGAAACCCAAAGGCCATTATATCCTGATCCACTTTCTGGGATCGCCCGCTTTGCTCTCTGAACTGGAGAGGAACTTTCGGGTGATGGACGCCGTCATTAAGTTCCAATCCGTTCGATTGGACGAGCGACAGGTGTCTACTTCCGAAGGCCCAATCCTGGAAGAGACTTCAGAGGAGGGACCAGAGACAGGGGAAAAGAAATGACCTTTTCGAACCGTGTCATTCTCACGGGAAAAGTGGTCATCCCTCCTCGACGTCATTATCGTCCGGACGGGTCGGCCGTGATCCAATTCCCCCTGGAATTAAACGATCCGGAGGATTCCCCCGGGCAGGCCTTGAACCGCACTGCGTCCCGGAAGAGAGGTCGAAAACGGATCGACATCGTTGCCTTTGGGGAACTGGCCGAGTTTCACCATGATCTCCTCCAGAGTGGCCAACACCTGATGGTCATCGGGAGTCTCAATCAGCGGTGCTGGCAAACCCCCGAAGGAAGGAATCGAACTTGCACGGAAGTGATCGCAACGTCCCTCCAGACGATCGAAGAGAAGAGCCGATCGCAAACGTCAACCCCTCAACTCACCGACCCGAAGGTCGATGGTTGCACAGAGTTGACCCTGAACAACGGCAAGTCCTTTCCACAAAGGTGCGACTTGCCACCGGTGAACGGGTCAAAGAAACAAGGAGAATAGAATGAGGAGACCCCCAGAAAAAACAGGTTCCGACAGGAAGAAAAAGCCTTTCATGAGGAGAAAGGTCTGCCGGTTCTGTACGGACAAAAAATTGGATATCGATTACAAGAACCCAAAGATCCTCCGATATTTCATCACAGAACGGGGGAAAATTATTCCCCGGAGAATCTCTGGAAACTGCGCAAAACATCAAAGACAGGTAACGGTCGCCATTAAGAGGGCGCGCAACATCGCTATCCTGCCCTTTACCACAGCTGTCCATTAAAGTGAGAGGAAGGATATAGAATCGGGACTAGGGTGACGGTTACGAAGCGCGTCTTGTGTATCGTCAAAGGGTTACAGTTAGGAGATTTTAAGGACGGATGACGTCACCGGTTGACGATACGGGTATCTTTCTCTTTGTCGTGAGACGAATTCCCATTTCCCAGGCAATTTGGGCATTGGAATTTGTTTCCATTTCGAGATTAGGATTTAGGATTTCAGCCCGGTGGAATCGGGCGCAAGGAGGTGGTCCATGCAGGTTATTTTGTTAGAGAACGTCCCTTCCCTGGGAAAGGCCGGAGACCTGGTGAAGGTCTCCGATGGATACGGAAGGAATTATCTGATTCCTAAGAAGAAAGCTCTTCTTGCCACAGAAAAAAGCCTTAAGGTGATCGAACATCAAAAACGCCAGGTGCAGCAGCGTCTGGAAAAGGGGAAAAAGGATGCGGAGAAATTGGGCCAGCAGATCGAAAAGCTCTCCTGCACCTTTGCAAAAACAGTTGGAGAGAGCGGAAAACTTTTCGGTTCCGTAACTTCGATGGATATTGAGAACTACCTAAAGGAAAACGGAATTGAGGTGGACCGTAAGAAGATCTCCCTCGATGAACCCATCAAGAACCTGGGGATGTTTACCGTACCGATCAGACTCAGTGCCGAGGTGACCGCCCAACTCAAGGTTTGGGTGGTCCAGGAGTAACGTTTCATGAACGAGACGGACTTCTCCTCCCACAAACTTCCTCCTCAGCATATCGAAGCGGAGCAATCCATCCTGGGAGGAATCCTGATTGAAAATGAAGCGATCAATCGGGTGACGGAAATCCTCGACGCCGACGATTTTTATCGGGAGGCCCATCGCAAGATTTTTAACGCCTTGATTAACCTTTCAGAACGTGATGAACCCGCCGATCTGATCACCTTGACCAATGAACTTCGAAAAATTGATGAACTCGACTCTATCGGAGGAGCTTCCTACCTTGCCTCTCTGATCGATTCTGTCCCTACCGCTGCCAATATTCAATACTACGCCAGGATCGTCAAGGAAAAGGCCATCCTTCGGAAGTTGATCCAAACTTCTACGGAGATCATCACCCAAAGTTATGAAGATCGCGGGGATGTAGAGAGTTTTTTGGACGAGGCGGAGCGGTCCATTTTTGAGATTTCGGAAAAAAGGGTGAGACCTTCTTTCTACCCCATCCGGGAAATCGTCAAAGAGAGTTTTGCTACCATTGAAAAACTCTTCAAAAAGAAGGAGGCGGTCACTGGAGTTCCTTCAGGGTTTAAGGAATTGGATCGCATGACGGCGGGTTTCCAGCCTTCTGACCTGGTCATCATTGCTGGGAGGCCCAGCATGGGCAAGACGGCTTTTTGCCTTGACGTCGCCGAATATGCCGCCATCGACAACAAAATACCTGTGGCCATTTTTTCGTTGGAGATGTCAAAGGAACAATTGGTCATCCGTATGCTCTGCTCCCAGGCCCATGTGGAAGGGACCCGTCTCAGGACAGGCTATCTCAATGAGAGCGATTGGCCCAAGCTGACCATTGCGGCGGGGAGTCTGTCGGAATCACCCATCTACATCGATGATACGGCAGCGCTCTCCGTTCTAGAGATGAGGGCCAAGGCCCGTCGTCTTAAAGCCGACCATGGCCTGGGAATGGTGATCGTAGACTACCTTCAACTGATGAAAGGGAGGGCACGAGTCGAAAGCCGACAGCAGGAGATTTCGGAAATTTCCCGTTCCTTAAAAGCCCTCGCGAAAGAGCTTAACATCCCGGTGATCGCCGTTTCTCAGCTCAGCCGGAAAACCGAGGAGCGAACGGGGAATAGGCCTCAGCTCTCAGACCTCCGCGAATCCGGCGCGATCGAGCAGGATGCGGACCTGATCATTTTCATCTATCGCGACGAAGTCTACAACAAAGATCCCGATAATCCGAACCGCGGCAAGGCAGAGGTGATCATCGGAAAACAACGGAACGGTCCGATTGGCAAGATCGATCTGGCCTTTTTGGATAAATTTACGACCTTTAAAGACCTCTACAAGGGGGAGACTGAAAATACGTACGGAGGATGATCATAGAGTCGTTCGGAGTATGCGATAGCTGAAAGATCAAAGCTGAAAGCATAGCCTTTGAGCCTTGAGCGTTGAACTTTGAGCCGATCAACTTCGAGCCCGGCACTTGAATGCAAGCGATGAACCTGCCCAATATCCTCACGTTGATAAGAGTCCTGCTGACCCCGGTTTTCGTCATCCTCATCATCAATAAATATTTCGAATGGGCTCTTCTCACTTTTGCGATTGCAGGGATCACAGATGGGCTGGACGGTCTCATCGCACGCCTGGCTCACCAACGGACCGAATTGGGGGCTTACCTCGATCCCATTGCCGACAAGCTCCTCACCTTCGCCGCTTTCATTTCCCTCGCCATCATTGAAATGATTCCTAGCTGGCTCGTCGTCATCGTCATCACCCGGGATTTCATCATCTTGGTAGGTTTTCTTGTCATGTTTCTCACCAATTATCATCCCAAGATCAACCCGAGTCTCTTGAGCAAGGCGACAACGACTTTCCAGATCATCACCATCCTCTTTGCCTTATTGGCAGGGCTCTTCCCGGTCTTTAAACAACTCTCCGTCCTCAGCTATTACCTGACTGGCATCATCACTATTCTCTCCGGGGCCCAATATGTTTACATTGGCACTCGAATTCTTAATGGAAGAAAATAGTCATCCGTCATCGAAGGGAGGGCCGACTATGGCAATCCTCGTTGAGGTCAGGGGAAGAGAGATTCTAGATTCCAGAGGAAACCCGACCGTGGAAGTGGAGGCCTCCTTGAAAAGCGGTTTCAGCCGGAGAGCCTCTGTTCCTTCAGGGGCTTTTACCGCAACGCATGAAGCCTTGGAATGAAGCGATCAGGATCCGAACTCCGTGCGATAAAAGGGGGAAACGATGAAAAAGATCAGAAAGTATTTCGACATGGAAATGGAAACCGTAAGTCGAGAGGAATTGGAGGCCCTTCAACTCCATCGACTCAAGCGTCAATTGAGAAGGTGTTATCAAGGATCTGAATTCTATAAAGACAAGTTCAAAGAGGCGGGTGTTAAACCCGATGACGTCCGGTCTTTAGACGATATCATCCATTTTCCTTTCGTCACCAAGTTAGAACTTAGGGATGAGCAATTCGATTTTCCCCCTTTTGGAAGGCACACGGTGGCTCCCCCTGAAACCTGGGCAGAGCTTCACCCTTCGTCAGGGACGACAGGAACCCCGGTCAATAACCTCTGGTCCTTTAACGATGTAAGAAATATCTCCCGGTGGACAGCCAGAACGATGTGGACGTTTGGCGTTCGTCCGGGAGATATCATCCAAAATGGGTTCAGCTATGGTCTTTGGGTGGCAGGGATGTCCACCCATTATGCCGCCAGAGAATTGGGGTGTTTTGTCATTCCCATTGGCGCGGCGATGACTGAACGTCAGATTGACTACCTTCTCAACCCTGGCTCGACCGTCCTTCTCTGCACCCCTTCTTATGCCTTACACATTGCAGAGCGATTGAAACAGCGAGGGATTTCACCCGAGGATATCCCTTTGAGAATTGGATGTTTTGGCGGAGAAGGAGGGGCGGAAGTTCATGCGACCCGCGAGAAAATTGAGAAAGGGTTGGGCATCGAAGCCTTTGATTACTATGGGCTGGCTGAGATCGGTCCAACCGTCGCTTCAGAGTGTTCTCAGAAGGCAGGGATTCATTGGGTGGAGGACCATCTCCTCATCGAGATTATCCATCCCGAGACGAAGAAACCGTGCGACCGGGGAGAGGTGGGGGTTCTTGTCATCACTCATCTGACGAAGGAAGCTACCCCCATGATTCGCTACTGGACGAATGACCTGGCCAGGTTGGATAAGAGAAAATGCAAATGTGGCCGAACCCATGCCCGTTCGATCGGAGGGATCTTGGGAAGAGCGGATGATATGATTATTTATAAAGGGGCAAAATTCTATCCGGTTCAGGTGGAGAAGGTCGTCAGGAGTTTTTGCGAACTTTCTGATGAATTCTGTATCGAATTGACGACCGATCAAAAATTCAGTACGGATGTATGTACCGTTGTCGTCGAATGCCTTAAAGAGGATGAAATTCCAAAGGTGTCCCCTCAATTGAAACACCAGTTGAAGGAGGAATGCCAGGTGACTCCTGAGATTAAATTCGTTCCATTCGGCTCTCTTGAGCGGACCACCTTTAAAGCAAAAAGGATTGTTGATAAGAGGGAAAAGGGGTAAGGGGGGGGATTTGCCAAAAATGTTTTGTTATTGGTGCTTGGAAATTGGCTATTATTAAGAGTTGAGTCAAGAATAAGATCAAAAAGGATGGTTCACGAGTGTTTGAATTAACAGGGAAGACTGCGATCGTAACCGGCGCGAGCCGTGGTATTGGTAAAGCCATTTCCAAGGGATTTGCCAAGGCAGGAGCTGACCTTATTCTGGTGAGCAGAAATCTGCCCGCCCTTGAGAGGGTGGCCAGGGAGATCGAAGACAGTGGGAGAAAAGCTCATCCCATGGCGGTGGATATTGGAAACCCTGAAGAAATTCAGAAGGCCGTCGACACCACGATGAAGATCTTTCCTCGAATCGATATTCTTGTCAACAATGCGGGAATCAGTCCAACCTTGAAAAAGGCTGAAGAGATGGATCTCAAAGACTGGGAGGAAATTTTGAGAGTCAATCTCACCGGGACCTTCCTCTTCTGTCAATCGGTGGGAAGGGTGATGATTCAACGAGGAGGGGGAAAGATTATCAATATGGTCTCTGTAGGAGCCGTGGTAGGATTTCCAAGACAGATTGCCTATTGCGCCACAAAGGGAGGGATACTTCAATTGACAAGAGTTCTTGCCATCGAATGGGCGAGACACAACATTCAGGTCAATGCGATCGGTCCAGCTTATCTCGAAACAGAATTGACGAAAGGGATGAGAGAATCGAAGGTCATCTCTGAAAATCTCCTTCAAAGGACTCCCATGGGAAGGTTTGGTAAACCTGAAGAAATTGTCGGAGCGGCCATCTACCTGGCTTCGGACACCTCGAGTTATGTCACTGGACAGACCCTTTTCGTGGACGGAGGGTGGCTTGCTTATTAACAGGTTGCTGAAAAATGGCCATCTGCGGCTATCCGGCCCGCTCACCCTCTCGCGGGCGTGCCAAGAGTTGCTCCTTCCCCGTCGCAACGGCACCCCTCATCCTTCCCCGTGTCAAGCACGGGGCAGGCTTATTTGGGCGTACCATCAAGTATGCCTCACTCCTCAGGATTTCAGGGGTCTTGCATCTGGCCCTTTTTGAGCAACCTTGAAGAGATGATTTGTTCAGCAGCTTGCTACGCTGTCCAATTGGATTTCTTAAACCAAAAGGGAAGCTTCCCGAACAGAGGATGGAAATCAGAAAGAAGATCGGGATTAAGTATTGCGGAGGATGCAACCCCACCTATGAGAGAGTGGAAATGGTCGAACGAGTGCAATTCCGAATGCGAGACCGATTTCTTTTTCTCAGCCACGATCAACAAGAGCGGGATGGATTGATATTGATCAATGGATGCCCCCGGTCGTGTGCAAGTCGAAATCTAAACCATATCGAAGCCCCGCATCTTTCGATTGCCGGAGAAAGCGATTTTGAAAACCTGGTCAATTGGTTGATAAATCTCGATGAAAAATGAATTCTCTGATACCTTATGTCATGCGGCTAACCAACTGATTTCTGGGGAGAAGAATATGAAACGAATTGTTACCAAAGAAGATTATTTTCAGAGTCTTAAGAACCTCCACCACACGGTCTATTATAATGGGAAACGTGTGGAAGATGTGACAGAGCACCCTGCCCTTCGGCCGCACATCAATTCGGCGGCGCTTACCTATGAACTCGCCCTTCGTCCTGAGCATGAGGAACTGATGACGGCCATCTCTCACCTGACCGGGAAGAAGATCAACCGATTCACCCACATTCACCAAAGCGTCGATGACTTAATCAAAAAAGTCCAGATGCTCCGTCTGATTGCCCATGAGACAGGTTCTTGTTTTCAACGATGTGTCGGGTTCGACGCCTTAAATGCCGTTTACATGACGGCCTTCGACGCCGATCAAAAATATAAGACGGACTACTTTGAACGTTTTAAGAAATATTTGATTCATGTCCAAGACACGAATGTGATGCTCGTGGGCGGAATGACCGATCCAAAAGGAGACCGGTCCCTTCCCCCGGGCAAACAGGCAGACCCCGATCTCTTCACCCATGTCGTTGAACGACGCTCCGATGGGATTGTGATCAGGGGAGCCAAGGCTCATATGACCGGAGGCGTCAATTCCCACGAGATTTTGCTCATGCCCACCCAGGCGATGAGGGAAGATGAAAGGGATTACGCCCTATCCTGCGCCTTGCCTCTGAACACACCCGGCGTGATACTTATTTTCGGCCGCCAGACAAATGAGGAACGGAAATTCGAGGAAGGGATCGATGTCGGCAACCCCTTTGGGCCCGTCGGAGGAGAAGCTCTGATCATTTTCGACAATGTCTTTGTCCCCTGGGAAAGGGTCTTCCTTTGTGGGGAGTATGATATGGCAGGTTTGCTGGTGGAACGGTTTGCGACCTTACACCGCCAGAATTACGGGGGGTGCAAGGGAGGGGTCTCCGATGTCCTTGTCGGGGCCACGGCATTGGCCGCAGAATATCAAGGGACAGCCGGCGCTTCTCACATCAAGGAGAAACTGGCGGAGATGATCCATCTGGCGGAGACGATCTACTCAGGATCTGTCGCCTGCTCCGCCATGGGATACAAAACCCCTTCCGGAGCCTATTATCCAGACCCCCTTTTGGCTAATACGACAAAGCATAATGTCACACGCCACATCTATGAAATTTCCCGACTTGCCCATGATATTGCAGGCGGCATTGTTGCCACCATGCCTTTCCAAGCAGATCTCGAAAGCAACGAAGTGGGCGGTTATGTCAAGAAATATCTGGCTGGAGCGAAAGGGATTCCCGTGGAAGACCGTATGAAGATCCTCCGGCTTATTGAAAGCATGAGTGGAGGGACAGCTCTGGTTGAATCGATGCATGGTGCAGGTTCTCCCCAAACGCAGAAAGTGATGTATGGCCGCCTGGGAAACCTGGAACAGAAGAAACGCTGGGCCAAACACCTGGTAGGAATTGAATAAATAGGTGACGGGTGCACCGCTTAACTTTTTAATTTGACAAAAGATGAATAATCTGATAATTCGTTTTCAAATCTAATGCAGATCTCTGCATTGGATTCGTCATTCCTACCTACAGCCAACAGGCACTAACGATGAAAATAAGGCATTGACTCTCTCTTGTGACAAAAGAGAGTGGGCCCTACACTACGTTGGATAAAGGGCAGACCCCTGAACCCAACGTGGCTCAGGGGTGGTGTGAAACCAGAAAGGAGGGGTAAACGATGGCTAAAAAAATCACGAGAAGGAAATTTCTAGAGAATGCGGTGATTGGCGGGGTGGCCCTGGGAACCGGTTTGGGTGGTTACCGGGTGACTTACGGCCAGGCCAAGAAACCGGCAGGTCCAATCAAGATTGGTGGGCAGGGTGCTATCTCAGGAGCACATGCCGATTACGGTTGGCAGATGATGGCCGGAGCAACGCTGGCGATTGAACAGATCAACGCGAAGGGTGGTATTTTGGGTCGAAAACTCGAACTGAAATTCATGGACGAAGAGCTAAAGCCCGCTACTGCTGTCAAGAATGCAAGATATTTTGTCACGGACTGGGGAGCTGACTTCCTTTTCGGCATCGATTCGAGTGGGAGTGCGATGGCAGTGGGTCCGGTGCTTACGGAACTGGATCGTCTCTGTTTCTTCTGCCATGCTGCCACCCACCGGCTGACAGAAGAGTTGGTTGCTGGAAAAGGAATCAAACAGATTTTCAGGATGGTGGCGCCCGTTTATCAGGATGCCCTGGCTGCCTGGGTCTTTAAAGATAATCCGGAAATTAAACGCTGGGCAGGCATCAACTGTGATTATGAATATGGATACGTAGCCTGGAACCTATTTAAGGAGAACATCAGAAAATTTCGTCCCGATGTGGAGTTTGTTGCTGCGGCCTGGGCCCCCTTCTGGACCATGGACTTTTCATCCCATATCTCAGCCGTCATGGCTGAAAAGCCCGATGCTATTTTTGCTACACCATGGGCAGGCGAAGGAGTCATGCTCCTGAGGCAAGCTTTGATGCTTGGAGTCTTTGATAAGATCCAGGTCTGGTGGCAGGGCATGGGTGGCTCTGTTGACCTCCTCGAAGGAGTTTCCAGGGAGGTAGATAAGTTCAAAGGCAAACTTTGGGCCACTGCTCGCTATATTCATAACTATCCCGTCACCCCCGAGAACAAAGTTTTTGTCGAGGCTTTTAGAAAGAGATGGGGAAAATTTCCCAACTACTCTGCAGAAGGAAGCTACTCAACAATCTACGCCATCAAGACCGGGGCTGAAAAAGCAAAGAGCCTGGAAACTGCTAAAGTTGGGGCCGCCCTGGAAGGAATGGAGTTGAAGACCCCTGCCGGGCCAAGATTGATTCGGAGAGAAGATCACCAGGCTGTCTATACGGTTCCTGCAGGAAAAGTGGTGACAAGCCCAGATTATCCGTTACCCATCCTTGGAGATCTGAAGATCATTCCGGCAAAAGAGTACTATCGTCATCCACCCTTTACGCCTGTAGCTGCAACAAAATAGGGATAATTTCCCTCAGCTCCTTTAAGAAAAATCCCCCCCCCACCCCCCTTTTATAAAGGGGGGCAAAGGGGGGATTTAAATAGGGATTTGTTAAAAAGATGTTAGAAAAATTACTTTTTCAAGGCCTCATTGGTTTAAGTTTTTCAATGTATCTTTGGCTTCTTGCCTCCGGGCTGACCCTCGTCTTCGGAGTATTGGGTGTCCTGAATTTCGCCCACGGCAGTCTCTTTATGTTGGGTGCCTATGCCACATTTACGTTCTATGGAAAACTCGGCTTCAATTTCTGGGTTTCGATTGGACTGAGCCTCATCAGTGTAGGGTGCGTCGGAGCGGTCCTTGAGCGTTTTTTTATTCGTCGCATCTATGATCTCGACCTCCCTTATCAATTGATCTTGACCTTTGGTTTTATTCTCATCTTCGATGACTTGGTGAAGATGGCCTGGGGGGGTGTTGCCATGATTCCCCCGATGCCTCGTTTCTTTGAAGGCAATCTTTCTGTTTTTGGAAGACCTTTTCCGATCTACAATCTTTTCATTATCGCTGCCGGGTTCGGAGTGGCCATCATCCTCTGGCTCATTCTGGAAATGACCTGGTGGGGAAGGATGATCCGGGCTTCTGCCTCTGACCGGGAGATGGCGAGTGCGATTGGAATCAATATTCCCATCCTCTTCACTACCGTATTTGTCTTTGCAGCCATGCTCGCTGCCCTAGGAGGAGCCCTCGGTACGCCTGTTCGTGTGGTCGCACCCGGAATTGGAACAGCCATGATTATTCAGGCATTTGTGATCACGGTGATTGGGGGATTGGGAAATCTGAAGGGTGCCTTTGTAGGCGCTCTGATTGTCGGCATCTTAACTGCTTTCGGGATTTTGCTCTTCCCCGTATTTGAGCTCTTTATTATCTTTGTCGTCATGGCGGTTGTGTTGATGGTTAAACCAGAAGGGCTCTTTGGCAAATAGTCAATGCAAAATGATCAATTAGCAATTAACATTTATCAATTTAGGACCTTCTAACTATGAAGCAATGCTAACTTTGCAATGAAGAATTTTAAAAACCTTCTCCTTATCGCTTTGATCCTATTTCTTCTTCTGCTCCCGACTTTTGCAGGAAAATACCTGCTTTATATGACCATTAATATCCTTATCCTCTCTGTGTTTGCTCTCGGTTTCAACCTTCTCCTAGGTTATACCGGTTTACTCTCTTTTGGGCAAGCGGGATTCTTTGCCATGGGTGCTTATGCCTCTGGCAAAATCCTTCTCGTCATTCCATCGCTCTTGTTAGGTGCGATCGCCGGAATGGCAGCTGGAGGCGTTTCGGCTCTCATCCTGGGCTATCTGTGTGTCCGACACACTCGAATCTACTTCTCTATGCTGACCCTCTCCTTTGGGATGATGATCTATTCCTTAGCGTGGAAATGGCGGGATGTCACGGGCGGGGACGATGGATTGGTAGGGATTCCAAGGGCCCCTTTTGAGATTCCAGGAATTCTTACCATCAATATGAACCCGATGGAAAATTATTACTATTTTGTTTTAGTGATTTCATTAATTGCGATCTTCATCCTTTATCGGATTGTGAATTCTCCATTCGGCCTCACTTTAAAAGGAATCCGCGATAGCGAAAACCGCGTTGCCTTTGCAGGAATATCGATCAGGAATTATCGCCTCCTCTCTTTCACCTTTGCGGGGTTGTACGCAGGCCTCGCTGGCTCGCTCTTGCCGCCCTTGGAGAACACAGTTACTCCACCCCTTGCGCATTGGACGCACTCTGCCGAACCCGTGATGGTCACTCTTCTTGGGGGTATCCATACTTTTTCCGGGCCTATTGTGGGATCGATCCTTTTCTACCTCATTAAGGATATCATCGTACGATATACTCAATACTGGCTGATATGGTTTGGCTCCATCGTCGTCTTTTTGGTCTTAATCTTTCGTGGAGGGGTCGTGATTTTCTTCACCGAAAGAGTCTGGCCTCTATTAAAACGGACTTAGGGAGTGTTGCAGAGTCAAATGGCAGATCTCCTTCGAACGGAAAAACTCAGAAAATATTTCGGTGTGGTCAGTGCCGCAGATGATATTGACCTTCAAATTGAAGAAGGGGTGCTCACTTCCATCATTGGCCCCAATGGCGCGGGCAAAACAACACTCATCAACCTCCTCACCGGAAATATCTTGGCCGATTCAGGAAAGGTCTTTTTCTGTGACGAGAACATCACTTACCTCCCCATCCATAAGAGGGTGAAAAAAGGGATTTGTCGTTCTTTCCAGATTATGAACATCTTCCCCAAACTCACCGTCCTCGAAAACCTCCAGATTCCAATCCTGTCTTTTATGAATCGAAGTCTGAGGTTCATCAAACCCGTTTATCGCCATACCGATGTTAACGATCGTGTTGAAAAACTGTTGAAGGAGGTTGGCTTGATGGATAAGCGAGACCTCCCAGCCGGAACATTATCGCACGGGGATCAGCGGTTGCTCGAGATCGGTCTCGCCATGGCCCCTGACCCGAGGCTCCTCTTTCTTGACGAACCCACAGCAGGGATGAACCCTGTCGAGAGAGTCAAGATCTTACAAAACATCCGGAGACTCTCTCGAGAACGACAATCCACATTTGTGATCGTGGAACACGATATGGACATCGTCTTTTCTCTTTCGGATCGGATCATCGTCTTGCATCGCGGTCAGATCCTGGCTGACGGAAAACCAGAAGAGATCCAACAAAATGAGGATGTGAGAAGGGTCTACTTGGGTGAGGAGCTTTTTTGGGACAAATTATGACTCCTGAGTCTCTCGACGCAATTCTCAACATCGATCAGATCAACACCTTTTATGGTCAGAGCCATGCCCTGCAAGGAGTCTCCCTGTCCATTCATCAAGGGGAAGTCGTCTGTCTTTTGGGAAGGAATGGCGTTGGCAAGACGACCACGCTCCGTTCCATCATGGGACTTACGCCTCCACGGTCAGGTCGGATTCTTTTCAAGGGCATTGACGTTATGGGGAAGCATTCTTTCCAAATAGCTCAAATGGGGATTGGCTATGTGCCGGATGACCGTAGGATCTTTCCCGACCTCACCCTTTTTGAGAATCTTGAGCTGGCCCGTCGGTTATCGAAGAAAGCTAACATCCAATGGACTTTTGAAAAGATTTACGATCTTTTCCCCGTTTTCATCCATTTAAAGGAACGGAAGGGAAACCAGCTGAGCGGGGGGGAGCAGAAGATGCTGGCTATCGGCCGAGCGCTGATGAAGAATCCAGATCTTCTTCTTTTGGACGAACCTTCTGAGGGACTAGCGCCGCTCGTCGTTCAGAATTTGGTTGAAGTGCTGGGCCGAGTTCGGAGCGAAGGGGTGACTATCCTACTGGCAGACCAGAATCTAAAATTCTGTCGTAAGACTTCTGATCGAGGTTACATCTTGGAAAAAGGGATGATTCAGTATCAAGGGATCATGGAAGAGATCTGGAAGAATGAAGCGATCGTCAAGAAATACCTCGTCGTGTAAACCCTTTTTTCCACTCTCATCTGTTTCAACTCATTGACCGCAATCCTCTTTTTTGCTACCGTCAGGAATGTCCGGATAGGAAAAAACCAAACGAAAAGAGCCAAAACACCAGATATGGAAATGCGATCTTTGAAAGCCTCTTTTCTCATTACGGGGCTGAGCGGCATTGCCGCACAGATCATCCTGTTGCGGGAGCTTCTCATTTCTTTTCTCGGGAATGAGCTCACCCTTGGGATCATCCTCGCCAACTGGCTCGTTCTGGTAGCGATCGGTTCTTTGGTGATCGGCAAAACTGTTGAAAAGGTAAAAAGAAAAATAGAAGTCTTTGTGTTCTTTCAACTTCTTGTTTGCGTTGCTCTTCCTTTTGCCATCTATCTCTCCCGGATATTCAAAAATATCCTTTTGGCCACTCCCGGAGAAGGACTCGGCTTCGCGCCGATTTTTTATTCCTCTTTTCTGATCCTTCTTCCAGTCGCTCTCCCACAGGGAGCGCGCTTTACTTATGGGTGTAAACTCTATTCTCAATTGATCAAAGAAGACGCCCCCTCCATTGGAAAGGTCTATGTTCTTGAAAGCATCGGGTCCATCGTCGGTGGCTTGCTCATGACTTTTCTTCTCATTCAATATCTCAATTCTTTTGAAATTGCCTTTATCATCTCCCTGATGAATACCCTCGTTTCGATATTCCTTCTTTGGCCAAAGACAAAACCATTTCACCCCGCTTTCCAAACAACTCTTTGGATTCTATCGATGCTTCTCTCCCTCGTCTTCGCCTACAGCCTCTTGTCCCAGACTTCAAACGCGATTCATCAATCCTCGATCCAATCGCAGTGGAGGAATCTGAACGTTATCCACAATGAAAACTCCCACTATGGAAATATCACCGTGACGAAGAGTGGCGAGCAATTCACGTTCTTTACCAACGGCGTCCCAACGATCACCACTCCTGTGCCGGATATAGCGTCCATCGAGGATTTCGTTCACTTCCCCATGCTCTTTCATGAAAAGCCTGAATCCCTCCTAATCCTGAGCGGTGGAGCCGGAGGAATGATCCATGAAGTTTTAAAATATCCGGTCAGGCGCGTGGATTATGTTGAGCTGGATCCTCTTCTCCTGAAATTAATTCAGAAATTCTCAACTCCTCTCACCCAATCCGAGCTTTCCGATCCGAGGGTAAGGATCCATTATACGGATGATCGGTTCTTTATAAACAGAACTCGGGATCGATTCGATCTTATCTTCATCGGACTCCCGCCTCCGCAGGATTTACAGACCAATAGACTTTTTTCCTCTGAATTCTTCTCCATCGCCAAGGGGAAGATGAACGCCGACGGAATCATCGTTTTAACCCTTCCCGGGTCGTTGACCTATATCAGCCCTGAATTGAAAGCCTTGAACGGGTGTATTTCAGAGACGTTAAAGGCTGTTTTTCGTTCTGTCAGGATCATCCCGGGTGATACGAATCTCTATCTGGCCTCTGATTCCAGGAAGCTTGAGAGAGTGACATCCGCAGAGATCGTCAAACGATTTGAAGACAGGAAAATCAAAACGAGCCTGTTCACCAAAGGCTATTTGGAATTCCGACTGCACGAACAGTGGCTGAAATGGTTCTTTGAACCAACGGGGAGAAAAGAGGTTCGGATCAATTCCGATTTTCGTCCCATCGGGGTCTTCTTCAGCCTTTCCTACTGGAATGCCCTCTTCTCCCCCTCCCTCGCAGAAATCTTCAAATCCTTTGAAAGATTCAGCCTACAGATATCGATTTTCTTTATCATCCTCTGGACTCTCCTGATGTCGCTCGTTTTTGTGAAAAGACCCTCTCTCTCAGGACAGTTTGTTCCCTATGCCATCTTCACGACCGGATTGGCTGGGATGATGTTCAACTTAGCTATCATCTTCACCTTTCAAACATTTTATGGCTACCTTTACCACCAAATCGGCCTCCTCATCGCCATCTTTATGTTTGGCGTTGCGCTGAGCAGTTTCTACATGAGCCGGCACTTAGAGGGAATAGAGAGGGATTCTCATCTATTTCTGAAAATGGAAATAGTCATCATCCTCTTCTCATTTCTTTTTCCTTTTGTTTTATCCGTCCTGCCTCGATACCTTGAAAGAACAGTTCTCTCCCTTTTGGTCTATCCGCTGTTTCTGATCATGTCCTTTTTATCCGGCGCGTGTATCGGGCTTCAATTCCCCCTTGCGAGCAAAATATATCTCGCTTTGCCTGGGAAAAAGAGGACGGTCGGCCATACCGCTGGCGTGCTCTATGGGGCAGATCTTCTGGGAGGATTTTTGGGGGGACTCTTCGGAGGGATTCTCTTATTGCCCGTTCTGGGGTTGAAGGAATCCTGCTTCATGATGGGGCTGGTCAAAATGGGCAGCCTTGCCCTACTCTTCATCTTTGTCAGGGTTCATAAGGCTAAATGAGAGCGTAAGAGGCCAGTAGGAGCACAACCATCATCTTACGCCCCCCGGTTGTGGAGGAGAGGATACAGGAGAGAGGATCTCACGCGAGATTTATCTCCGTTCCATGGCTTTTCCGAAAATGGCTGAGGCGGCGCATGACACTGGGGATTTTTTAACGAGTTCGCAATCTTTTCTGGACCGCTTCGGAAGTCAGTTCCCGAATAGCATCGGAGCCAATCCACCTTGCAGCCGTTGATTCGATTTCTCGAATTTCCTTTGCCGTTTTAATGGCCATCTGATTCAAGCGCAGGTTTCTCTTCCCGATCTGTCTTAACGCCCAGTTTACGGCTTTTTTTACAAAATTCCTCTCATCCTGCGCTTCCCTTTTGATGACGGGGAGAAATTTTGTGAATGCGCTGTCCTTGGCTTCCTTATCATGAACAGACAGCGCCGCCATGAGGACAAACCCTGCTCTTTTGACAAATTCTTCCCCCCTTTCGCTCCAATCTATCGCCTTTTTATGAGCAAACTTGGTTCGGTCGAAGAGATTACTGCAAACCTGATCACACACATCCCAGGAGTCGAAATCTCTCGCCCATCTCTCCATCTGATTCTGGGTTACCTCTTCAGGAGGATCGATCATGCCCGCAAGAATCCGGGCTTCATGAATGCCCGAATTCCAAAGTTTCTGAGCGAGTAGATGATTCTTGCCGATTTCCTTAGCCATCCTTCTCAGAGCAGGAAGAGACACCCCATACGTGTTCTTCGGGTTAATTCCAAACCGTGCCATCCCTGCAACAGCTTCCCGATTTGAGAGGGATTTTAGTTTCTTTATCAGTATTTTCTCCATACTCTTCCCTCGGGACGGCCTTTTAGATCAAACCCTCCAAGCTCACTTCTTTGCGCTTTTCGGCTTCTTTCTACTATCAGAACCCTTCTTCTCCTTTGCCGGCAAAGACGAAACATAGGATAAAGACTTTTCCACCCACTCCCGAAGTTGGTCCGGCTCATTCAGCAAAATCCTTGGGACAACGACGTACTCCCGCATCACCCTTCCGGGCATTGGCTTGAACTGCTCAGCACCTTTCAATCGAAGAAACTCGGCATGCTGCTCTTCGGGAAGCCGAAGGACCATGCCCGCCTCATGCAGACCGGCAAACATGTTTCCCTTTGCAAAGATACAGGAGTAACCGAACATCTTTCTCGGCTCGGCCCCGGCCAAGCCGGAGGTTACCCTCTCAAAAGCCTTAACCGCCTCGCGTGGAGCCGGTTTCCACTTCTTCATAACATCCTCCTACATCCGGATTTCCGGATTTTTATGATCCTGCCCCTTCCATGCAATCAGAACCCCATCTTCCGAGCCTCTTCTATAAATCGCCTCTTCAGGGGCTTGAAGGGCAGGCGCTTCAGGAGACCAAAGAACGGGACCGGGATGATCTCCTGATTGGCCCGACGTTGCGTCTCATATCGGATCCGCCCTTCTCTGGCCAGTTCCCGACCTGCTTGCTCATACGCAGCATATATCTTAGATATCTTAGGGAATCTCTGTTGTCGGTCGGGATCACCCCCGTGTCCTGACAGACGCCCACCATTTCTCACAAGCACGCCAACCTGAGGTGCATCCATAAATCTGGAGAAAGTCTGAAAGTAAGAGAGCACATTCCTAGGGGTCTCGGTCTCCAGATTATCACAACAGACAAGCACTACAAATGGTTTCGAACAAATGGCCCGATCAATGTGGTGAAACATCAAACCTTTTTCTGACATCCTGAGGTCGAAGGTGTCACCCGTAGCGTTCATGCGGTCGATGAACGTCTTGAGTAATCCTGTCATGCCAAATACGTAGACGGGAGTCGCGTAGATCAGAATGTCTGCGCTGGCCATTTTATGGAAGACTGCCCTGACGTCGTCCTTATCGTCATAGACACACTGAAGAGGGTGGCCGTCTGTATGACACTGACCACAAGCCAAACAACGATTGATCTTGAGTCTGGCGAGCGTGACCTTTTCGCATTCGGCCCCCGCTGCAGCGGCCCCTTGAA
>Ga0209293_10000031_pt1 | contig 18330 bp, 21 predicted proteins | sample Mud_0915_D1_FD_187690 | JGI IMG/M metagenome (GOLD analysis project Ga0209293, IMG submission 187690) | Wetland microbial communities from Old Woman Creek Reserve in Ohio, USA - Mud_0915_D1 (SPAdes) (version 2) | ecosystem: Environmental > Aquatic > Freshwater > Wetlands > Sediment ... | reverse complement strand
GGCTTGCCTTGTCCGCAAAAAATGAACGCTCACGAAATTCTGGAAGGCATAATTAGTCCGAAAATCTTTACAAATAACCTTGTGATATAATAAGGCTATGCAGACAACCGAAGAATTAAGATTAATGACACAAACCGAGTATGCTCAATATAGCGGTTTGCCAAATTCTTATATTACCGAAATCAAACAAGGTAAACATAAAAAAAAGAAATTAATTTGGCGGCCAGACCCAAAAACAGGTAAGCCTAAAATAGATGCAGATGCTACTGATATTGTTCTTGGCAGAAAAGCCGCCCCTGATTTTTCTGCTAAGCTAAATAAAATAGCTGATAGCCAAGTTGATACGGCTATAACCGAAACCAATGCAAATACTCAATTTCTTGTATTCAAGGCCCAAAACGAAAAACTAAAATATGAAACCGAATCAGGAAAGTATCTACTCAAATCCGATGTAGAGAAAGCCGACTTTGAAAAGGCTCGCATTACGCGCGATAAGATATTGGCGGTTGCTGATAGGAATTGCGATATACTTGCTATCAAAGATAACCCCCATGAAATCAAAATCTATCTCAGGGAAGAATTGACCCGGGCTATGAACGAAGTCATTAATGAACTGGAATTATTGGCGAGCGATGACGAGTAGAGAACTGTATCAGGGATATATAGACGGGTTCACACCTGACCCGATAGTAGATGCTTGCGAATGGATGCAGAAAAATTGGAAACTGACCAGCGGCGGAAGCGGTGAGGCCGGTGACTGGAGAATAGAACGAGTACCATATACCAAACAAATACTTGAATGGTTGTCTCCGCAACATCCGGCCCGGAAAATTGTGATACAAAAAACCGTGCAATCAGGTATATCAGAGATAGCGAATGGCTGGTTGGGTTATACAATAGACCTATACCCATCGGCCGGTATGTATGTTTTGCCGACTATCGATTTATCAGAAGAGCATAACCGCGTTAAAATATTCCCATCACTAGAGGCTAATCCCAGGTTATCCGATAAAATCATCCGATCACTTGGCCGTCAATCCGGTTCAAGTGTATCACGCATCGTATATCGTGGCGGTTCAATCAAATTTACCGGGGCTAACTCAGAAACGGGAACAAGAAATAAATCCATCCGGTATCTGGTAGGCGATGACCTAAATGGCTGGCCAAGTGAACTGGGAGAGATAGGCGATACTGTTGCAGCTTTCGAGGATAGAACTACAGCATTTCCAAATAATAAAAAAATATTGCTTATCTCTACCCCGACCATTACTGTCGATGGCGGAAGTCAGGGGCTTATTGAGCGCGAGTACCTGCTATCAAGCCAGGGTGAGTATTATATTCCCTGTCCTGAATGCGAAGAATTTTTTATATTAAAATTTGAACATCTGGTATATAAATCTGAAGGAATCCAGCGGCAGGGAGAGGTGACGGCCTCATGTCCTCATTGTGGCGGGATTATCCCGGAATACAAACGGCTCAAACTAGCAAATAAAGGAAAGGTTATTGAGAAATTCCCTGAACGAGAAACAAAAGGGCTTAAAGGTTTTTTTGGATTATCTCCTTTTGTGAGCTGGGAAGAAATTATCGATAAATATCTAATAGCAGCAGAAGCCTATGAGCGCGGTGATAATGCCAAAATCAGAACATGGACAAATAACTTGACGGCTGAAACATGGCGAGAAACTAAAACAAAGATAGATACGAATATTATTATGGAGCGAGCCGAGGATTATAGCGAAAGGATTATTCCACGTAAGGCATATCTGCTGACAGCCGGGGTCGACATACAGAAAAATCGTATCGAAATGGAAGTGGTCGCATGGGGCCGAGACCGTGAAAGCTGGTCTATCGATTATTTAGTTCTACATGGCGATACCCTTCGTAATGAAATATGGCAGGAGTTAGATGAGAAACTGAATATCCGTTATCAATGGGCGAATACTGGCGAGAAATTAAAGATAGTGCGTACTCTGATAGATACCGGCGGTGGTTCAAAAGATGCTCAAAACGATATGATAACTAGTACATTTATGGCGTATTCATTTGTACGTGGCAAAGATGCTCGAGGCATATTCGGTACAAAGGGCGTGCCGGGCAGAAATGGAAGCAGGATATTAGCACCACGATCTACTCAACTAGTCGATAGCGTAGGTGGTGATAAGACTTACGGGCAAGTAACGCTTATCCCATGTTATGTTGATACACTCAAAGATATTTTGCATGACATATTACAAATAACCGAAGCTGGCCCAAACTATTGTCATTTCCCAAAACGATACGAGGCTAAATACTACGAAGGACTAACGGCAGAATATAAGGACGATAAAGGCAAATGGGCGAGACCGCGCGGAAAATACAATGAGCCTACCGATTGTCGCAATTATGCTACTGCTGCGATGGAAACTATCGAGGGTGATATAAATAATAAAGAGACCTTCCTGAATCAATATTGTGATTTCATGGAAGGCCAGTTAAGGGCGAAGGGGATTAAGGATTAGTTTTTCTTTATCTCCTCATCCTGTATTCTCCACAACTTCCCAACCTTCACCGCTGGTAATTTGCCATCAGCACATAATAGCCTCACATTACGCTCATTCACACGATACTTTGTTGCGTATTCTTTCGGGGATAGTAGTTTGTAGGTCATTATATCTCTCTAAATTTCCTATATTATACCACGTATCGCCACTTATCGGTATTTTACGGAAAGGCGACCGCCTCAAATCAGGCAAAACGCTATATAATAAGGGAAATTAAGCGGGGTATTATGGCGGGTATCACACTAGCTCAGGCAGAGGCGAAGGTCACGGCATACCTTGATGCGATAGACGCACTACTTACTGGCGCTCAATCATACTCTATTGCAGGTCGTACCGTTACCCGCGCTAATCTCAAAGACCTTGAAGGTGGTTTGAAGTATTGGGAAGGCAAGGTTATTGAGCTATCCCCAACTACAAACCCCCGTGTAACTTACGTTCAATATAGCGATAGATGAAACCAGTAAATAAAACTGAACAGAAACAGGACTTTTTCGCCACCGCCGCAAATATAGCGGATAAGACTATTGCCATTTTTAATCCCGAACAGGCTATTAAAAATAAAATGATGCGCGGCATGATGGCTACTAACTCATATGATAGCGCACGCAGAGGCAGTAGAGCATATGGCAATCGCAGCGTGCATGCTTCGAGCGCTGATAGTGATATGATATATGATTTGCCGACTATCAGGCAATATTCTCGTGATGCAGACCGCAATGATCCTATCGCTACAGGTATCACAAAAACAAAGACTACGAATGTTATCGGTTCTGGCCTTCGTTTTCAGTCCTCACCTGATTGGGAATATCTCGGTATAACAAAAGAACAGGGCAAGGAACTATCAAAGCTCATTGAGCGTGAGTTTGATATGTATTTGTCCTCTACCGAATGCGATGCAACTCGCCACTCGACCGGGTACGGCCAGCAGAGGATATGGCATAGACAAAAACTCGTGAATGGTGAAGCTATCATCAATATAACCACTGCCTCGCTTAGTGATAGGCCACAAACACCATATACAATGGTATTACAGGCGATTGAATCGGATAGATTATCAAATCCTATGGGCGGAATTAATACAAAAGATAGGGTTGATGGCATAGAAAAAGATGCTTTTGGCGCTCCTGTCGCTTACTGGATATGCGATGGTCATCCTGGCAATTCATTATTTGTTGACCCAAAACAATTTACATGGTCACGCTTTCCTGCTTTCGATAGATATGGCAATCGCAAAGTCATTCATTACTACAATAAATTCCGTGATGAACAGTCGCGCGGTGTCCCTGACTTAGCTCCTATACTGGAATTTTTGAAATTAATCAAAGATATGCTGCATATTGAGCTAGATGCAGCGAGAACAGCGGCACTTATGGCTATATTTATTACTACCGAGAGCGGCAAGGGCTTCGCATTTCCTAGCGGACTTGATGGCACTACGACAGCAGACGGCACTGAAACTAAGCCATATGAATTAGGTTCCGGCGGCATAATCAATCTAAAAACTGGTGAGGATGTTAAATCTCCTACACCGGGAAGGCCAAATGATAAGCTGGCCGCATTCATTATGGCAGTACAGGAGCATATGGGCGCAGCCGTTGAGATGCCGGTAGAGATTATGACAAAGCATTTTACCGCTTCTTATTCAGCGGCACAGGCTGCATTCCTTGAGTTTTGGAAATATGTGACAGTTGAGCGCGCGGACTTTGCCGACCAAGTAATGAATCCTATAAAAGTAAACTGGTTCTATGAAGCTGTTGCCATTGGCCGCCTCGACCTACCGGGCTTCTTTCAGGACTATGGCGCAAGACAGGCATATATGAGAGGCAGTTGGCGTGGCCCGGCTAAGGGTATGATAAATGAACAAAATGAAGTCAGAGCAGCTCTCGATAAAGTTTCGGGCGGCCTATCTAGTCGCAGGGTTGAGGCTGAACGCTTTGGTAATGATTTCGAAGAGATAATCACAGATATTTTGCACGAAAATGAGTTGCTAGGGCCAGTCGGTCAGCCGAATTTCCCGACACAGACGCAAGTAGATAATACAGGAGGCAGTAATTAAATGAAAATCAATGGTATATTTGAAACAAATTGGGCACTCAAAGAAGGCGTTTTAACCGATTTGTTCAAAAGATATTCAGCTCATATACATGGGGAGAAGGTCGATTGGAAGGCTATGAAAACGGAGTTTGCCAAAATTAATGCCGCTATGCCCGGCGACACAATGAATATGCCATGCAAGCCATATGATATACAGAACGGTGTAGCTATTATCCCGATAGAAGGCGTGATGATGAAGAATATGGACTTCTGGGCCTGGTTCTTTGGTGGCTGTTCTACAGTTGATATATCAGCACAAATCAATGATGCTTGCAATAACCGTGAAGTCAATGCTATCGTGCTGGCATTTGATACGCCGGGCGGTATGGTGAGCGGTCTTGATGGACTGGTTTCGACAATTGCCAAATGTGATAAAAAGATAGTATCTTATATTGACGGCACAATGGCATCTGCTGGCGTGTGGGTCGGCATGAATGCCGATGAGGTCGTAGCTGGCAGTGATACCTGCATGATAGGAAGTATCGGCATAGTAACAAGTCATACAGATGTATCAGGTGCTGAAACTATGGCGGGTATGAAAACAACCGAACTTGCTATACCATCAGGTAAACGTATTGCTTCTGAATATGCACCGCTTACAGAAGCTGGCAAAAATTCAATCATGGCAAATATAACAGCGATATATGATCTATTTGCGGCTGATGTATCAAAAAATAGGAATATACCGATTGACAATATAACAAATTTGGATGGGAAAATGATGTTAGCGGGGGAGGCGGTCGCAGTTGGTTTGTGCGATAAAATAATGCCTATGGATGAGCTTATACAAAGTTTGCAGGGCGGTGTCTCTGCGGGTCAGAGCGGTGTCTCTGGTGCGGTTGCGGTTGCAAAAAATAATAATAAAACAGAGGTAAAAGCAAAAATGAAAGAAGCTACAATCGAACAGATAAAAGCTGAAAATCCTGCGCTGTATAACCAGATAGTAGCGGAAGGCATGAAGGCTGAACAGGCACGTGTCGCAGCTATACAGGCTATACCGGGAGCGCAGTATCACAAAGAGCTGATAGCACAGGCTGTCGCTGACCCGTCAATGGATGAGAAGACGGTACTCAGGGCAATGGCGGCAGAAAACGCCCTTATGCACAATAAAGTCGTAAAAGGGCTCGAAGAGGACAGGACACCAGTTACGGCGGCTCCTATATCGGGTAGCGATGCAGTAGCAACAGAGGGTAAATCTGCCAAAACCTATGCTCAGGATACTACGGGTTGGACAGCTGAATATAATGACAAGCCTGAGCTGAGAGCTGAATTTGGTTCAGTTGAGGCATATATAGCTTATCAGGAAGCTGTGGTTGAGGGTAAAATTCGTAAAACAGGAGGTAAATAATAATGGCAGCAGCAAAAGATATACAAACGGTTATCGAGTTAGGTTATAAAAACGACCTTCCGGTAGCTGCTACAACAAAGATATATCAGGGTTCGGCAGTCGGTGACAATGCCGCTGGTTATGCTCGTGCGCTTGTTGCTGGTGATCCGTTTAGAGGATTTGCAGTTAAGCAGGCTGATAATACAACTGGTGCGGCTGGCGATATAAACGTGAATGTTTACCATGAAGGGCAGATACAGCTTGCGGTGACATCACTTGCCATCACGGATGTAGGTAAATATGTGTATGCTTCTGATGATAATACTTTTTCGCTTACCGAGAGTACTGGTACATATATCGGTAGGGTCAAGAGGTACGTTTCCAGCGGCGTAGGTATTGTTGAGTTCTGTGTTGATGATGGCGCAGATGTAATTGCAGCACAGGCGGGTGGAGAAACAACGATAGCAACGACAGGTAATAGTGATTTTTATATTACCGCTCCTTGCAATGGTGTTCTTGAATCAGTACTATTTGCTGGTGTAGATGCTCTAGCTGCAAATGATACCAATTATGTAACCTTTAGTATAACCAATCTTGGTCAGGCTGGTGCTGGTTCAGCAGTTATGCTCGCCGCTGCTACTGATGCAAGCATCACAACAAAAGCAACTGGCGGTACGGCTCTAGCGGCAAATACAAAACGCACACTCGCTATGAGTGCTACTGCTTCTGCTAAGAAGGTCGTTGCTGGTGACAGGCTTCTGGTTAGGGCTGCGGCTACAGGTACACTGGCTAATACAGTTACCTTCGCTACATATCTGCTTAAATTCAAAATGAACCAGAACTAGGAGGTACATAACAAATGGCAATATTAAATCTCAATAAACCTATAATTACCTCAAGGGGTATTTTAGGCGATCTTCGCAGACAGATACAGATGGATACTGGTGAAGAGTATCTCGGTTCTATCACGGCTCTATTCCAAAGCAATCAGGAAATAGAGACATATCCTTGGTTATCACAGTCTCCAGTAATGAGAGAATGGGTTGGCGGTCGTAATCCGGTAGCACTGACCGAGGATAGTCTTGAAATAAAGAGTACACTCTATGAAGCGAGTATGATAATACCTTACTCTTCATGGGTAAAACGTGATAAAACAGGTCAGATACAACTTAGGATTTCACAGCTTGCGGAAAAAACTACATCTCATTGGGCCAAACTTGTATCTACTCAGATACTTAATGGTGCATCTACAACTTGCTACGATGGTCAGTATTTTTATTCTACATCTCATAGTGAAGGTAGTTCTGGTACTCAGTCAAATCTAACAACTTCCGCCGCTGCTACAGGTACACAGCCTACATCAGGTGAGTTCGCAGATGCTCTATTAACAGCTACTCAGGCTATTATTGGGTTCAAGGATGATAAAGGAGAACCTATGCAGCCCGGACTTCGCAGTTTCACTGTGATGGTTCCTGTAATATTTATGGCTCCTGCTGCTGCGGCTCTAGGCGCAACTAATATTATATATACCGCTGGTGCTGGTGCGGCTACAAACCCTGTATCTGCTGTTGTATCCTATGGCGGGTTTATATATAAACTTGTTGTAAATCCTCGTTTAACATGGACAGATAGGTTTGTATTGTTCGCAAATAACCCACTACTGCCTTCAATCGTCCGTCAAGAAGAGAACGGTATTGAATATTCTGCTATTGCAGAAGGTTCGGAAATGGAAGTAATGAATGACCAGTGGTTCTTTGGCGTATCTTCTATACGTGGCGTGAAGCTCGCTATGTGGCAGTCATCTTGTATGCACTACTTTACCTAATCTTTAAGAGGATGATATATGAATAGATACAAAGTTATATCTCCACTTGCAATCAGGTCAGGGCAAATCGCCCTGACTATTGATCAGGCTCGCCATCGTTTTGGTGTTCTTAAAAAGGGTGATAATGATGTATATACAATACTCGGTTCAATTGAATTTATAGTTGGTGAAGAGATAGTCTTTCCTGAACCTGTCAAAGATTTAGGAATACTTTCAAAACTTGAAGTACTTGAACTTGATAATCCTGTAGTTATCGGCGTTCCTGAATATACAAAAGCAAATGCTGAGGATATTGCTGAATATGAAAAACTTGTCTTAAAAGATGAGAAAAAACGTACAAAAGCAGATAAGGAACGTATTGCAATTTTGAAAAATCTTGAAGGAATAGGAGGTTAGTATGACTCTCAAATCGCAGATACAATCGGATATAAATACGGTATTTCTCAATGCTAATGAGTTTGCCGTATCGGTTGTATTTACGATTGGGGGTGCGGTTAAACCTGCCGAAAATGGCATTTTTGATGATGCCTATCTGGTCACAGTTAACGAAAGGACTGATGTTATGCCGATGGTGACTGTCAACTCAAGCGGGGCGATAGCGACAAGCACATCCCCGAATGATACGGCAGTCATCAATGCCGTTACGTATTATATTATCGAGATACAGCCTGATGGTACTGGTCTGTCAAAAGTTATTTTAAGCAAGGTTAAACAGCGATAATGGCTACTACAATCAGACAAAATATATTGACGGCATATAATAACAGGTTACTCACTATATTAACTACAGGCGGATATAATACCAATCTAGGGCAACAGATACACTATGACCTCGCTACGCCACTAAATGAAAGTCAAACACCTGCTTTGAGATATAAAGTCAAAGACGATATTGTTGATTTTAGATATGGCGCAGAAGTGCACAGGCTTGTTATAGATAACGAAATATCGGCAGTAGGCAGCAGTGCAGATACCACAGTAGAATCCTGTATCGGGGATTTTATGGCAGCACTGGCGGCAGATGGTACACTGGGCGGTACATGTCAGGATGTAACTAACTTTACTGTGAATGAGGCGATAATTGACCATCAGGGTACATTTAGCGTACAAGTTCCGGTAACGGTTGAGATTTGGTATGCAACAAAGATTAATGACCCCTATACGGCGGTCTAAGGAGATAATATGAAAGTAAAATGCAAAATATCACATGAGGAACCGCTGAGCGATGGCAAATTCAAGCATTATATTGCCGGGGAGATTTATGACAAAGAAGTTTTCGAAGAAGCTCTATTTGAGCCAGTAATAAAAGATAATAAGACTGTAATTAATAAAAAAGAGGAGGTTGAATAATGGCCGTTCTAGGATTTAAAGACCAGATAATGGTCAGCGCATTTCTTAAAGAGGCAACTTTTGATGCAGGGGTAACGATGAATGCCTCAAATGCTTGCTCATTGGTTAATCTCAATAAGGTAGAGCCGAGCTGGGATGATAAGATAGCTAATGATAAGAATGATTATACCGGCAAAGAGCATGGATATATACAGGAGATACAGAATAAGGCAAATAAAATATCTCTCGGTTCTGACCATGCCACGCCAAACCTACTATCATTTATCGCTGGTCTATGCCTCGGCAGTATTACATCTACTCAGGATGGCGTGACAGGTGCGTATAAACATAAAATAGTTCCGGTAGCGGCAGAAGCGGCAATACCATCATGCCAGATAGAACACCTAAGAGGCGGTGTGCAGTATGCCTATAAAGGCATGAAGGGTGCATCATTTAAGTTGTCCGGCAAGGCTGGCGAGTATGTCAATGCTTCAATAGATATAGTGGGCTCCGGCACACGTGCAACGAGTGCTACAGCTTTTGTTGCTTCTATAACCGAGAGTTGGTTAAAAACTGATACAGCTTCGGTATGGACAGAAACAGGTGCGACCATCTCTATAGCGGGTACGCTTACGCAGGGCGCTCAAAATATCTCAAGCGGCGCAGGTACATCTCAGAAAGTCAGGACACGATCATTCGAACTTGACTGGAATAATGACCTCGATGTTAACTATGGCTTCGGCGGCGGCGGTGTAGCACAGGAGATACGACCAAAGAGGCGTAAATGCACAATGAAGGCTACACTTGATTTTGCAGGACAGACCGATTTAGATTACTTCCTTAATCAGACAGTTATGGCGATAGAGCTTGACTTCAAGGGTGGGTTAATTGCAGGCACAACATATGCAGGCGCTCAGATAATTATACCTCGTATGATAGTAACTAAGGCGACACTTCCAAAAGGCGGCATAAATGATATTTATTCAGCTGATTTTGAATGGGATATATATGATGATGGCACGAACGCAGCCCTGATTATTGAAACATATAATCAGAAAGCTACATATTTAGCATAATTTTAGAAGGTAAATAAGATGGCAAGACTACAGACAGAATATAAATATGAGGTTCCTGATGCTGACGGTGGCGCTCCGGGGTATATAATACTCCGTGAGCCTACAAATGAGGAATGGAACGAGTTTAGCAATGAGGACACAAAAGGCGCTTTCCTTGTGCAGAAGCCCGGTCAGGAGATAGCAGGACTTGCCAAAATGAATGAAGGCAGGATACGCCTTTTTAATTCAATATTTGAGCGCTGTGACAATCTGGTCGATGGCGTTGGTAAATTTCTCAGTAAAGATGATATACCAAATAGGATGAAGATTGATGCTATCCGCGTTGCTATAATCGAGCGTCCGAAAAAGATTGAATCGGGAAACTAATCGAGGATTTTCGATTCATAAAAGAACGGTCGAAAATCCCTAATCATGGATGCGTAAGGCTTAATATTCCGGTAAGCGAAAATGAAAGAAATTGCACTTTATTTGAAGAAAATCCTGACTATGATTACGCACTACAGGAATGCAATCTATGCAAATGGTCGCCAGACCATCCTTATAAAGTGCAGGAACCGATTATATTCTTCCTTCTTCAAATGTTATCAATGCAGGATGCAGGTTGTCAAATTGGCAGGCATGAACTGACAAATGAGGAATGGTTGGCATTGGGAATAATAAAGACTGAGCGTGACAAAATAGAACCGAAGGAGGCGGGTTGAAATGGCAAGAATATCGAGTGATACAGCAGAAGTTATTATAGCGGGCGTAGACCAGACGGGCGTAGCTACTGCCAGCGCAAAAAGAAATTTCACTGAACTTGAAAGCGCGGCAATGGCGGCTTCTCGAACAATAAGTATGGCGTTTGCCGCTGTAGGCACTTTAACTGCTGCATGGTCGGTCGCTGATCGTGCTGCTGGTTTTATGGAACAGGAGGCAGCCCTTAACCATCTAGCCGCCACGTACGGCTCGTCCTCTCAGCAGATGATAAATAGTATCAAGCAAATGTCCGATGGTACGGTATCATCATTAGAGGCAGTCGATATGGCGACAAAAGGGCTTGCTACAGGATTAACACCTGACCAGATAGCGAATTTGACGAGTGTAGCAAAAGCATATGGCGATATAACAAATCAAACAACGGCGCAAACGCTTGAGGAAATAGGCAAGGCGGCAGAATTTGGTAATAGTAGAATGTTAAGACAAGCTGGAATAGTCGTTGATATAAACAAGGCTTGGGCTGAATATGCTGCACAAACAGGTCGCACCGCTGACCAGTTATCGAAGGCTGAGAAACAGCAGGTATCGGTCAATGCTATCATGGCAGCAACTAAGGGGACTATGGCAGCTACTGCCTCCGCTGGTATGTCGGCTGCTGACGCTATGGATAAATTCAGGTCGGCCATGTCAGATATTGCTATCGTGGCCGGCAAAGTAGTATTAACTATCTCGACTGCGGCCTTTGGCATCACTCAGGCTATATCAATGACCATAAATAATACAATGAGCCTGATTGCTACGGTTATTGCTGCGACTGCAAATGGTATAAATGACTTTGTGCAGAAACTTCCGGCCCCTCAGTGGATGAAAGATACAACAGCGGCGGCGGCAGAAAGTACGAATGGCATTAAAGCATATTTCGCCGATACCGTCGCAGTAGCTGAGAGTAATATGAAACAAAGTATCGAGATGGTTAAAGGGTATTGGTCAGAACTGCCTCAACTACCAAAATCGGCAGGAATACCAACAGCAGAAGAAGATGCAGGCTCATTAAAAGCTGCCGAAAAACTTAAAAACCTAAAAGAAGTTGAGGTTTTGATGGCCAGTGTCAAAAGTGGGTTCGATCCATTCAAAGAAATGGATACCATGAATACTCAAATTAAAAATCTATCAAAATATTATGACAAAAAGATAGAATTATCACGTGCTGCCGGAGCTTCCGAAATTGAAATAGCTAAGATAAAGAATCAACAAATATCTGATATTGAAAAACAAAATCAGCAAATGAGAATATCTTATACAACTACTGCGATGAGTGCTATGGTTGGCATTACTCAAAATTTATACAACGCTTCAGGGCAAAAGTCAAAAGAAATGTTCGAATTAAATAAGGCATTTTCAATAGGTCAAGCCGTGATGAGTACCTATGAAGGTGCAAATAAAGCTCTTGCGATGGGCCCTTGGGGTATTCCTATTGCTGCTCTCATAGTTGCATCGGGTCTAGCAAATGTGGCAGCAATTGCTAGTGCCCAGCCGGGTAGTGCAGGTGGCGGAGGTGCTGCTCCCGCTCCGGCTGGTAGCGGGTTTAATAATACCTCGCTGCAATCTCAACAGCAACAAGAGCCTCAAAGTACATTAGTCGTTGATACAACTAATCTGAATTGGCATGAAAAACAACTTACTCAGACAATCATAACACAGATATTTGATGAATTTCAGAATAAAGGTAAGCGATTCCCTTCAAATGTGGTGATACAATAATGGCAAACTTAGCACGTATAGCATATAACGGTAAGGTAGTTGACTTCGCTTATAGCCAGTCAGCACCTTATGAGGACTTCCCATTCGAGGGCAACTTCAATGATATGACCTCAAATGATGGTACCGGGCAGACTTTTTTATTGAGTAAAAACAAGCCTCTTAAAATGGCATGGCAACGCCTGACCGATACTTTCTATAAAGCAAATCTGCCGATGTGGTCATGGATGCAAGCGGGACAGGAATTTGCTTATCTATTCGACAATACTGTCAAGCCTATCGCGCGCGGGATAGCCTCAGTATCTGGCACGACTGTTACTATGCAAGGTACTACAAACGATCTTGAGGATGTGCATTATGGTAACGGTATGTTTATGATAACCGGCGATGCTGGCACAATATTAACGAGTAGGGATGGTATCACATGGACATCGCAAACAAGCGGGGTAGCGACTAATTTGTATGATGCCTTGTATATGTCAACATTGTCTTTACATATTGTAATCGGCGCAGGCGGGGTTATTCTCACCTCTCCTGATGGTATCACATGGACAAGTCGTACCTCAGGCGTTGCTACTGATTTATGGGGACTAGAAACCAATGCTACGGGTTCAATTATAGTAGCAGCTGGAGCGGGAGGGGTAATATTAACATCGACTGATGGTATAACATGGACAAGCCGCACATCAGGTGTGGCTACATTGCTTAATGATTTAGCATGGGGCGCAAGTGTATTTGTAGTAGTCGGCAATGCTGGAGTGGTACTTACCTCACCTGATGGTATTACATGGACGAGCAGAACATCAAATACAGCCGAAAACCTGCGTGATGTGGCGCATGATACGACTATCTTTGCCGCTGTCGGCGCAAATGGCGCTATCATTACATCACCTGACGGAGTGACGGCATGGACAGTCAGGACCTCGGGTACAGCGCAAGCGTTACGAGGTGTAAACTGGTGCCTTAATCAATATATCGCAGTCGGCGCAAATGGGGTGATATTAACCAGTACTGATGCTATAACTTGGACATCAAGAACGTCTGGTACTACGATAGCTTTCCGCGATAGTGCTACAGACGGTAAGAGAATAGTAATAGTAGGACTTACGGGTATGATAACTAGCTCATATGATGCTATTTTATGGGGTACGGTACAAGCTGGCGATGTGCTATATTTCCGTACAACTGGATTTTATGAGGAGTTTTTAACAGTAAATACTGTTACTAACGGCGCAGTATTTACAGTAACGACCACGCCTATATGGAGTTATACCAGTGGCGCTTTTTTGAGTACCGAAAAACACTATCCAAAATGCGTATTGCAGCCGAAAGGGTTATCATGGAAACATAACGCAGGTATATTAACGCATGACCTAACTATATCGGCAAAGGTGAGGATATGATAACCACGAACGCCCGATACAACCAGCAAAACGAAAGCCCCTATAAATCGCCTGTTTATGCAATGTTGATAGACGGTATATCGCAGGTTTTTGTGATGACGAAAGGCGAGTTTGTCAACTCATATACAGGCAATACCTATAAGGTTATCACTCAAATAGATGGCGGTAGTCGCTCAGTAGTACCCGAAGAAGGGCGTTCTACTATCGGCGGGATAACAGTTACCCTCAATGATGTTGACGATGAGATAACGCCGCTATTACAAAACTTTACCTCTCATTATCTCGCGCAACCCCGCAAAGTCAAAATATGGGCGGGATATGACGCTACTGATTTCGGCACATTGACAGCGAGTAACGATGCCCCTCAGATATTTACAGGCACTATCCAGAATGCCAAAATGACATCGAACGGGCTCGGCTTTACGCTCGATATAGTGGATATGCAGATATTGGCGCTCAAAGATATATTCACGGATGCGAGCGAGACAAATCAATATACATATACAGGCATTCCTCATGATTTACTGCTTCAATGGCTCACCTCGACAGGCGGTATCGGTACCGTATCGGTCGGCACTGCGGGGTATATAGAGCGCTCAACGAATGGTATAAATTTCTACCGCCAAACCTCAGGGGCTCCGGCAGTCGCACTCACGGGTATAACCTACGGAGCTTCTAAATTTGTAGCGTGTAACGCCACGAATACGAATGTATATATCAGCACGGATGGCGGTATCACATGGTCAACACAGGCTATCGGTATTGCAAATTTCTATGCTAATAAAATACGATTTTTCAACGGCTACTTTATACTGGTTGGTAGTGACGGCGCCGGCAATGGCAAACTCGCAACGAGCACCGATGCTGTCACATGGACATCGAGAACGGTCACATCGGCAGCTCCGTTATATGATGTAGCCTATGGCGCAGGTGTATGGGTGGCAGTTGGGATACAATCAGGAGCCCTCGCCACCTGTTTTTCATCTACAGATGCTACGACATGGACAGCACGAACGGCGAGCGGCAATGGCATAGCTTTTAATGGTACGACTTTTATAACTGGCGAGCACTCTATCGTGTTTGTCGGATTTGATTACTATTTCTATAGCGCTGTCTATACCTCTACAAACGGTACGGCATGGACAAGTAGAACGCCTCCGACATCAGGAATAAGGCATTTAGCATTTGGGAATAACCTTTTCGTATCGGTAGCGGGTGGTGATATCTATACCACCACTGACGGTATCACATGGACATCTCGCACAAATCCCCGCCCCGGTTATTCCCTTAATGATGTAATATGGACAGGTCGCCAATTCTTTGCCGTAGGTGATGGTGGTACACTGATGTATAGCCTCGATGGCATAGACTGGGTAGATGCGACCGAGGACCCGCCTGATACCGCTACAAATTTTTATGCAAGCGCTTATTTTACCAATGTGAACGGCGCATATGATATACTACCACGTGAGCGAGGCTGTGCATGGGATGTAAATATGATAGATGTAGCAAGTTTCACAGATGCCCGTGATACATGGTGGAACGGTGAGCAAATGTCGTTTACTTTCAAGGAAAAAGTAAACGCAAAAGCCTTTTTTGAGGACGAGATATTAAAAGTTATCGGAGCATACTTTGTCATTAAAGGTGACGGCAAGCTAGCTCTTAGTGTTGCTCACCCGCCATATATTCAATCCGGCGTGACTACACAGACATTTGATAATTCAAACATTGTTGGGATGCCTACATGGGATATGAGACAGCAGAATATTATTGATGAGATAGTATGGGAATATGACTATGAGCTGGCGACTGATAAATACTGGACAAAGAAGACTATCGTCAGGGCTTCCCCTATTGACAAATACGGACTCCGAAAGCAGATGGTTATTAAATCAAAAGGGCTCAAAGGCGAAAATGCAGTAGCACATAGCATGACTGACCTTGGAGCTAAATCTATCGTTCAAACTCGTAGCGATAGGATATTCCAGCGGTTCTCTCAACCTGCGCCGCTCATTACACTTCGCACTTTATTTCATAAGCACTTGAATGAGGAAGGGGATGTAGCTTATTTGACACACCCAAAACTGCCTAACCGTAATAGTAACGCAGATGGATTAACTAATGAAATAGTCGAGATAGTTGATAAAAAGGTCAACTGGATGGGCGGGTATGTTGATTGGTCGCTACTATCTACCAACTGGCAGGGGTTGCGCTATGGTGTTATAGCGCCGGACGGCACGGCAGATTATAACGTAGCGACTGCGGCGGAGAAAAACACATATGCTTATATCTGCGCAGATACCGGATATATGGCGGATGGCTCGCTCGGATATGCTATAATGTAAGTATTTATAGGGGATAAAATGACACAAAGAATAATGATACGATGCCCGATACCAATAATCCCCACTGAGATAGGTGGCGGTTTTCAAGCTGGCACTACAAAAATGATACCTATCACAATGTGCGCTATCATGGATAATGGCAAGCCGTGTCAGTGTATAAATATCAATCCCCTCCGTGCAGCTTCCGAAACATTTAATAAAGACAATATAACACCAGAAGACTATATAGTGACCGATGGGGTTAATATCTTTGGCGTTGATTGTGGTTATCCTCAGCTTATCCCCGCTGTCGTGATTGAGTTCCCTGATGATAAGCCCTTGATAGTTAGGGCGCAATAATGAGTATTCTTAAATTTCTCCTGTCCCCATTACTGAATGAGCATGGATACACTACCCTCCCGACCGCGCAGATTGCGTCAGGCAAGCCCGTCACCACAGGTATTTTTGCCAATATAAAGGCTTCGCTGGATAGCTTTAATGATGCTACAGGCATAGCAAACGGGGTTATTAATGCTCGCCATATTTCTCAAATTAATCAAATAGTATCCGATTTTGGCTTCCCTTCAACGGGTACAAATCTTCCTACTGGCTGGGCGGCAAATTATACTAATGCTACAGATGTAGCCTATACCGACCAAACAGGTGCAGGTGCAGGAGCGATAACAAATTCGGCGAATACTGGCGGTAGACCACCTTGTATATATAGAACGGAGAGATTCTATAATACTGCAACTTCGAGGACTTATTATTTCTATACCGAGGCAGAGGTGATAGTACAAGCAGGTTTACTCAATAATGCTATGAAGGTAGGATGGGGTGATAGTACTGGCTTTATTACCCCCAATGCAAATCTAATTAGCGTTTATTTCGGAATTGACCTTAATTTATATCTGCGCGTGAGAACAGCATCCGTGAATTATGATACATTGCTCCAATCATATGCAGTTGGTACTCGTTACGGGATAAGAATAGAATGGGCCACAGCAACAAGTATAACCGTATATATTAATGGGGTTTTAAAAGCAACTTACACTACTACTGCGAACTTCCCGTCTGTTGTAATGAACCCCATAATATCATCACTATCACAAGATGGCTCAAATTCGGCAGGCAGCTGGGGATTTTCAGGCGTAACAATAGGGAGGGTATAAAATGAGAAAACACTATATTAAAATCAATGCTGATGGTACTTATGAACTAATAGAAACTGATGCGCCATCAATGGATGTAGTCTATCAACCAATAACACAAGTACAGTTTGATGCTATTGTTACTTTTCATAAGACAAATGCAACAAATTATCAACGGTTTAGAATTGACCCTAAAACACTAATACCGTTCTTGGCGCCATAATATGAATAAGGAAGAGTATGACACACGAGCTGCAACCAAGCGACATCAAAGAAGAGGATATTAAGCCTATGCTGGCAGCATTAAGAAATGACCATAATAAGGACGTTAAACATTTATCTGGTAGGCAGGATAGGCTTGAGGAAGAGCTTATCGAATTTGCGCGGACAAATGATGATGAGCATCGAAAAATGCAGCATGCTGATACTCAGTTAGACAAGGCTATGGATAAGCTCACTCAATCAGTAGATAGACTTGCTGGTATATTAGCTCCAATTCAGGAAAATAAAAGAGATATAGATGGTTTTTGGTCTACGATAAAAAAGAATAAAGGATGGGCGGCGGCAGTTTTTTTGACGGCAATATCGGCTCTAGGATGGTTATGGTCAGTATTTCATCCAATAATTGAAATGGGGGTTAAATCATGGCTAAAGACATTTTTGGGCGCATAAAAAGCCCCTATAGTAATATGACTCGTAGGGGCGCTTACAAAAGTATAATCACAACACAGTAGTTCATCAGGCTACCGACAATATTATAACACATAAAAAGGAATTTTGAGTATGAATGTATGGTATGTAATA
>Ga0209293_10000030_pt1 | contig 18554 bp, 16 predicted proteins | sample Mud_0915_D1_FD_187690 | JGI IMG/M metagenome (GOLD analysis project Ga0209293, IMG submission 187690) | Wetland microbial communities from Old Woman Creek Reserve in Ohio, USA - Mud_0915_D1 (SPAdes) (version 2) | ecosystem: Environmental > Aquatic > Freshwater > Wetlands > Sediment ... | reverse complement strand
TGAGGACATCGGCACGGTGCTCAATACCAACGTTGGCGGTGTCTTCAACGTCACCCGAGCGGTGGTCCCACACATGATCTCGAAGCGCTCAGGCCGCATCATCAACCTGAGTTCGGTGGCCGGGGAAAAGCCAGGCCGCGGCCAGGCGAACTACGCCGCCAGCAAAGGCGCAATCAACGCCTTCACGCGAGCCATGGCGGTCGAGCTGGCCTCGCGCAAGATCACGGTAAACTGCGTGGCTCCTGGCGTGATCGAGACCGAGATGTCGCAGCAGGTGCGCGATCTGGCCGGCGACGAGGTGAAGGCACGCATCCTCCTGCGCCGTTACGGGCAGGCACAAGACGTGGCCCACGCCGTCTGGTTTCTGGCGTCTCGCTTCGCCGACTACATCACCGGCGAAGTGCTGCACGTCGATGGCGGCTTCAAAATGGAGTGAGGGAATGTCAGAACAGGCAATCAGCCAGCAAGAGATCGATGCCGTTTTTCCGAAGGTCGCGCAGATCATCGCCGACGCGCTCGGCTGCGAAATTGACGACGTGAAGCCGAAGGTGCCTCTGATCGAGGGCCTGGATGCCGAGTCGATCGACTTCCTCGACCTGGTGTTCCGCCTCGAGCGCGGTTTCGGCGTGAAGATCCCGCGCGGCAAGATCGTCGAGGATGCGCGCGGCCCGCTGCCCGAAGCCGAGTTCGAGAACAAGGGCATCGTCACCGACGCCGGGCTGGCGCGGCTGAGGGAGTTCCTGAACGAGGTCCCGGCCGAGCGCATCAAGACGCCGCTGAAGGCAGCCGACATTCCGCGCCTGTTCACTCCCGAAACGTTCTGCAAGGTCGTCATTCGCGCGCAGCGCACGGCGCAAGCGACGGCCTGACACGACACCGCGGCTCCCGGCAGCAAGGCAATGACGAGCGAGCGCTTTCGCGCCTTCTCCTTTGTCGACCGCATTACGCGCTGCTCGGATCGCCATATCGAAGGCCAGTACACCGTGCCTGCGAGCGCCAGCCGGTTTCCTGCTTCACTGATGGCCGAGGCCGTCGGACAGCTTGCCGCGTGGGCCGCAATGGCCGAACTGGATTTCGCGTGGCGCCCGGTGGCCGGCATTGCCGCCGAGACGCGCTACCACCGGATCGCTGAGCCGGGCCAGACGCTGACACTGGAAGCAGACCTCGCGCGGTGCGACGCCGACGCGGTCGCTTACAGCGGTCGCGCGCTGATCGACGGCGTATGCGCACTCGAGCTCGTGGATTGCGTCGGACCGATGCTGCCAATGGGCGAGTTCGATGCACCCGACGCGATGCGCGCCGATTTCGCGATGCTCTGCGCTGCCGGCGCCGAGGCGGGCCGGTTTACCGGCGTGCCGGCGCCGCGGCTCGTGCCGATCGAGCGCGACGCCGGACGGCGGCTGCGTGCCCGGCTGCAGGTGCCCGGCCGGGATGAGGTCGCGTACTTCGCCGATCACTTCCCACGCCGTCCGGTGTTTCCGGGGACGCTGTTGCTCGACGCGATGGCGGCGCTCTCCGCCGAGGTGGCGCGCGAGGCCATGCCCGGACAGGATGGCAGCGCACTGATGCCATCACGCGTCAGCAACGTAAAGATCCGCTCGTTCACCACACCTGGCACGGCGCTCGAACTCGAGATCGAACTGCTGGCCGTCGAAGGCGAGCGTGCGCAATTGAAACTCGCTGCGCGCAACGATGGCAAGACCATCGCCACAGGCCGCATCGAGATGGTGCCCGCTGCGAAGCTCCCGAGATGACTCAACGTCGCCGCGTCGCCATCACCGGCCTGGGCCTCGTGACTCCGGCGGGCAATGACGTCGCTGCGACGTGGTCGGCCCTGCTTGCGGCGCGCAGCGGCGTCGCCCCCATCACGAACTTCGATGCCCGCGGATTTCCGGTGCGCATTGCCGCCGAAGTCAAGAACCTGTCGCCGGAGCTCGTCGAGCAGGCCACTGGCGACCGCAAGCTGCTGAAGCTCGCCAATCGGTCGCACCGCTTCGCGCTCGTGGCCGCGGCGCAGGCGTTTGCCGATGCCGACATCCGCCCGACGGCAGACACAGCCACGCGCTGGGGCTGTGTCGTCGGCACCGGCATGATGGGCGTAACCTATGACGAGCTGGTCCAGGTGCAGCACGATGCCGCCCGCAGCGGCGAACTGGAGCCCGATCAGCTCCTCTCCTCGCTTGGCGCGGCCGATCCCCTGACCTTCTGCCGCAGCCAGTCGTCGGCGGGCGCGGCGCTGCTGATGCGCGTGTTCGGCATGCGCGGTTATGCGAGTTCGGTCCACACCGCGTGCGCATCCGGTGGACAGGCGGTGGGCACCGCGATGAAGCTGATCCGGCGTGGCGTCGCCGATCGCGTGCTGGCAGGCGGTTTCGACTCGATGATCAATCCCGTCGGTCTCGCCGGGTTCTGCCTGCTCAATGCGGTATCGCCGGACAACGACACTCCGGAGCGCGCGAGCCGTCCGTTCGACGCTTCGCGAAACGGCTTTGTGCTCGGCGAGGGCGCGGGTTTTCTGGTGCTGGAGGAGTGGGAAGCGGCGCGACGTCGTGGCGCGCGCATCTACGCCGAGCTCGCCGGCGATGGCAACTCGCTTTCGAGCTACCGCATCACCGACTCGCATCCCTCGGGTGACGGCCCGATCCAGGCGATGCGCGCGGCGATCGCCGATGCGGGTGCAACGATCGATGATGTCGACTACCTCAATGCGCACGGCACTTCCACCCCGATGAACGACCGCAGCGAGTGTGCGGCCGTGAAGGCGGTATTCGGAAGCGACTGGCGCCGGATCGCGGTGAGTTCGACGAAGAGCGTCATGGGGCACCTGATCGCTGCGGCGGGTGCCGTGGAGGCCGCAGTCTGCGCGCTGGCGGTGCACCACGGCACGTTGCCCGTGAACGCCAATCTGCGCGAGCTCGATCCCGACTGTGACGTCGATGTGGTGCGCGACGCACCGCGCCAGCGCCGCATCCATGTTTGCCTGTCGAATTCGCTGGGCTTCGGCGGCTCGAACAGCTGCTTGGCGTTCCGCCACCCCGACAATACCGACGCGCTCGTCGCGAGCGGCCATTGATGCGCGCCGACCCGACATGAACGCACAGCGCATCCTCATTACCGGCGCCGGGGTGATCTGTGGTTCCGGCCGCTCGCCGGACGAAGTCCTCGAAGCGGTCCTGGCGGGTCGCACGTCGATCCGCCCGATCGAGCAGTGGAATGTCAGCCAGTGGCCGGTGAAGATCGCCGCTGAAGTCGCTGACTACCACGCCGCAGCGCTGACCGGCGACCGCAAGTTGCTGAAGTTCATTCGGCGTACTGACGTGTTCGGACTCTACGCCGCCGACCGGGCGATCGAGCAGTCAGGGTTCGCCGCATGGCGTGCTTCGCTCGACGAGGCGGCTGCCACGCGCTTTGCCGACGCGACCGGGGTCTTCGTCGGCTCCGGCGGCGGTGCGTTTGCCAATCAGTATGACTACCTGCCGTTGATTGCCACCTCGGCGGGCAGCCTCGAAACCTTTGGCCGGGAGCTTTCGGCGACGGTGAATCCGATGTGGCTGCTGCGCTCGCTGCCGAACAACGTGCTCGGCCACGTCGGCATCCGTCACGGCCTGAAGGGGCCCAACGCCTGCATCACGAACCACAGCATCAGTGGCACGCTGGCGATCGTGGAAGCCGCTGAGTCCCTGCGCGCCGGCGAATGCACCCGCGCGATCGCCGCCGCGCACGATGCCGAGATCGAACCGCAGACGGTGCTGTATTACGACCGGATCGGCCTGCTGTCACATGAAGCGCTGCGACCGTTCGATGCCCGCCACGATGGCAGCGTGATGGGAGAAGGCGCGGCTGCGCTGGTACTGGAAACCGAAACCGCGGCACAGGAGCGCGGGGCCACGGTCGTCGGCGAGTTTCTCGGCGCCGGCAGCGGCAGCGACGGACTCGGCCTGCTGCCCATTAGCGAGGACGGTGAAGGCCTGGTGCGCGCGATCGAAGCGGCGCTGCAGGCCGCAAGCCTGTCACCGGCCGATGTTGGCATGATCGTCGCGCACGGCAACGGCACGGCGAACTCGGACGTGTCCGAGGCCCGCGCGCTGGCTCATATCTTCGGCACCGACATGCCGCCGGTCACCGCATTCAAGTGGTCCTTCGGACACCTGCTGGCGGCCTCCGGCCTGGCCGAGGCCGCCGTTGGCCTCGCCGCACTGCGCGCCCGGGTGGTGCCCGGCATTGCACCACTGAGCGGGCTCGACCCGGCTTGCGGTGCAATCAACGCCTCGCGCGACCGCCGTGTCCCGCGCAGCGATATCGCACTGCTGCTGTCGCGCGGTTTTGGCGGCACGAACGCCGCCTGCCTGCTGCGCGCGACAGCGTCGTGAGCGCCCTGCCGGACGCACCGGCAGGACCCGAAGGCGCGACCCGCTGCGGTGTTGATGCGGTTGATGTCGTGCGCATCGAGCGGCTGCTGGCCGAAACACCCCCAGGCGACCTGCTGAAGCTCTTCTCCGCACAGGAGCTGGCCGACGCCGGCGAAGGCGCAGGCCGGGCCGCCAGCTTGGCGGCGCGCTTCGCCGCCAAGGAAGCCTGCGCCAAGCTCTTCCCGCGCGAACTGGCACTCGGCGCGCTCGGGCCGACCGACTTTTCGGTCCGGCGCGATTCTTACGGCGCGCCCGTCGTCGAACTCAGCGAGGACGCCCAGTTTGCACTCGGACGCAATCGCCTGCGCTCGATCAGCCTCTCGCTGACCCATGACCGTACACAGGCGTCGGCGGTCGCCCTGGCCCAGGCCGATCGTGCTGCACCGTCGCGTGCCGCGCGGCTGCTGTATCGGCTGCTGCCATTCCGCCGCAAGGTCGTGCTCGACAATCTCCGCCGTGTCTACGGCGAGGTCGTCGACGACAGCGAAATCGAGCGGCTGGCGCAAGCACACTATGGTCATCTCGGCCGGCTGCTCTGGGAGTTCGTGTGGTTTCCGTGGCTGCCGCAGGCACGACGCCTGGCGATGGTGAGGGTCGAAAACCTCGAGGCACTGTTGACCGCCCACGAACTCGGCAAGGGTGTGCTGGTGCTGACGGGTCACTTCGGCAATTTCGAAGTCGCCACGGCCGCAGGCCTGGCGCAGTTCCCCCAGGCTCGCGGGCGCTTCCACTTCGTCCGTCGGCCGATCCGGCCCGAGTGGCTCGACCGGCTCGTGACACGCCGCTTCCGCAAGGCCGGTTTCGGCGTGCTACCCAAGCGCGGCGGGCTCGATGCCATTCTTGATCGGCTGGCGGCGGGTGACCTGGTTGTCTTTCCGTTCGACCAGCACGCCAACCGCAAGGACGGCGTGCTGGCCGAGTTCTTTGGCTACCCTGCCGGAACGTTTCGCAGCCTGGCTGTCATCGCGCTGACGACCGGGGCGCCCGTCGTCCCGGCGTCGAGCTGGCGCGAACCCAATGGACAACACGTACTGCGCTTTGAGGCACAGATCCTGCCTACCGAGCATTACGATACGAACGAAGCGATCCGGCTGACGACGCGGTCGTACAACCGGGCGCTGGAGCGCATGATCGTGCGTCGGCCGGAACAGTGGTGGTGGGTCCACCGCCGCTGGAAGCCCTGGCCGGAACGAACCCGCCGCGGCGGAACCTGAGAATCACGAAATCCGCCGGCGGCGACGGTAAAATCTTCACACTCGCCTGGCTGTGAGGCAGCCCATGGCGTGCGGAACAGCGAAAGTGATGCATCGGAATCCCTCCCCAGTTGTGTTGCGCAAGACTGCGGTCCCTCGACGCTGCGAACGTCGCCTCGTCGGTGCCCTGGCGGCACTGCTGGCAGCCTGCGGATTGATGCTGACGCCGGCGGCGCAGGCGCACGAGTCAGAGCAGTACACCCTGCCCATCGGGCGAGACTTCGCCGACCTGGGGCCGTATTTCTCGCGGATTTTCTACGACGCCATCGTCGGGGCCGTTGCCGAGACGAATGCGGCGATCAGCGCGACGCTCGAAGGCCAGCCGACTGCGACGCCCTTGGCAGAACTGCATTCATCGGAGTTCATTGCCGGCAAAGTCTGGGAGCACATATTCGCCGCGATACCGGCGAACGAACTCCTCGATGCCCAGCTGATTTCCGAACCCGTGCAGTCGCAGTTCCCCGGACTGGTGACGATGTACCGGCCGATGCAATCGATCTACGACGATCCACTGCTGGTCATCGATCTGACCAAGGCGGTGCGGACCTTCTTCCGCGCCGGGACTGTCAGCGCCGGCGGCGAGGTCTTCGGCACCGACAAGCTGGTCCACTTCATCAACGTCGGGCGCATCTATCACTCGAAGTACGAAAGGCGCATCGAGCGCGGCCTGCCCGAGCAGGAGGCGATCAAGTCGGCCATCGCGTCGACGTCCCGCAATTTGCTGACGTCAGAGGATGGCGTGCTGGGCATCATGACCACCGGCATCCATTCCAATGGCGACCTGGCCGCCGATTTCGCCGGCATGCAGTTCTATCGCAATCTGACGGAAACGATCCGCATCGGGTCGCGTACGATGCCGCCGATGCTGGTCCGCGACGGCCACTTCTGGCGCGTGCAGGTACAAGCCGACTCGGACTTCCTCACCGCGTTCATCACGCCGCACTGGAACGAAGTCCTGAATCCCAACAAGTTCGTGCGGTACACCAGCGGCCGAATCAGGACGCTGATGCGCGAGCGCTGCGCCGATGCGATCGACTGGTACCGGGACGGACGCGGCCAGCCCCGCGGGCGAGCACAGTTCGAGGCCATCGAGCGCGAGCTGGCGACCTATTACGGAGTCGACTACGGCCACGAAGCCAACGAAAAGGGTGCCGTCACGATGGCCGCCGTGTGCTTCACGGGACAGGACACCACGGCCCCGCCGGGCCGTGCACGGAGCCCCGACGCGCTTGGCCGCACGACTCTCTGGTGGGCCGCCCGGTCCGGCGACGCGGCCGCGGTAAAGCAGTTGACCCTTGCACCGGGCGAGGTCAACGCGGCGGACATCGATGGCGAAACACCCCTGCATGCCGCCATACGCGCCGGCAGCAGCACAACGGTGCAGGAACTTATTGCTCGCGGCGCGGATCCGAACCGTGCCGCGAACTATGGCGTGACTCCGCTGATGCTCGCCGCATCGATTGGCAAGACCGACATCGCCGCCATCTTGCTGAAAGCGGGCGCCAACCCGAACACGCACGACCTGTTCGGCAGGACGCCGCTGCACGAGGCGACGCTGCGCGCCAACGCTGCCTTGATGCAACTGCTGTTGGCTGGCGGTGCGGATCCGCGGGCCGCCAGCGACGGCGGCAATACGCCGTTGCATCTGGCGGCGCGCGGTGGCCAGGCGGCGATTGCCGTCATGCTCGTACGAGCCGGAGCGGATCTACAGGCGCGAAATGCCACGGGTGCAACACCGTACGACCTGGCCCGTAGCGCATGGCAATGGAGCACCGCGGAGCGCTTGAGCCGACTGGCCCGCGGCGAATCGATTCCCACGGAGACCGCGCCTGATGGCACGTTGGCGTATCGAACGACCGCACTCCAGGAGTCGGGCACGGCGCAAACCGATTCCGAGGCCGACGCCCGGCCGCAGAAGGAATAGCGCGATGCCGCTTGCCAACCCTCGCCTGCTCGCGGCCCTGCTGCTGGCAATGTTGTTGAACGGCTGCGCAACGTACGCTCCGCGCCCGGCAGCCCCAGCATCCGGCGGCCACATGCCGAACGCTGCCGCCATGAACGTGATCACCGAGTGGCAGTATCGGCTCGGGCAGCACATTGCGCAGGCAGGAAGCGGTGATCCGTCGGTGCTCTCGCAGATGCCGGGCCTGCGCTCCTCGGCGGTACTGCGGCCGGGGCAAATCGTCTTCGCGGCGACCGATGTCGAATCCTTCGTCGCCGAGCGCGATGGCTACGATGTGTTCGGGCTGCTGCTGGGCAAGCACGACAGCGCCGCCGGGCCACGCTATGTCTTCGTCGTCGGTACCATCGAGCGCGGCAACTACCGGTCCATCGCTGTTGCCGACCTCCGCGTCGCCGCCATGTCGGTACGCAATGGCGTGGCGACCTGGCAGACCGGATCATCCGACGACGCCTCGCTGGCGCGTTACCGCAAGGGCGCGGACCCCTCGGCGGCCGTGCGGTTTCCTGCCGACCAAGATCAGTTCCACATGAGTCCTTGTCCGCAGGGCATCTGCGTAGAGGAACGAGTTTCCGGAGCGCGCTGGACGCTCTACCTCGGCGAGCCGGTCGCCGCTGCACCCTCCTCGCGCTGACGCGCGCGCTCCAGCCGTCCCGCCTCAACGCCCTGTAACGCCGGGCAGCAGGTCTCCCGACCGTGCCCGTTGATCGGCGTCAGCCTGTGCCGCGGTCGCACTCGGACAATGGCCGTTCCTCCTGTTACAGCCACGAGGCCCATGAGTCCGTTCGGAATCACGCTGCTGATGCTGGCCGGGTTTGCCGCATTCGGTGCACTCGCGTGGCGCAAGCTGTCAATCGTCGCGGCACTCGCCGCCGACAACCGACTCGATGATCCGGCGACGCGGCTTGGCCGCGTGATGCGCCTGGGCTTCGGCCAGTCTCGACTGCTGTCGGGGGACTTCAGATCGGGGCTGATGCACGCGGTCATCTTCTTCGGCTTCCTGACACTCCTGGTTCGCAAGCTGCACCTGATCGTCATCGGCTATGACGAACTCGCGACGATCCCGGGCGTGTTTGGTGCCGGCTACACCGCGTTCAAGGATCTGATCGAGCTCGCCGTACTGATCGCCGTCGGTTACGGATTCTGGCGACGGTTCGTGATTCACCCGCGCCGGCTCGAACCCAATCGCGAAGCGCTGCTCGTGCTGACGCTGATCCTCGCGATCATGGTGACCGACTTCGGCTTTGACGCGTTTCGCTTTGCCAGGTACGCCGCCACGGTTCCTGCCATCGCGCACGAGCAGGCGTGGGCGTGGATCGGTGGTCCCCTGTCGTCGCTGGTCACCGGACTGTCGCCGCGCGCCATGGACTTCGGCTTGCACGCGTTCTATTGGGTGCAGATGGCGACCGTGTTCACGTTCCTGGCGATCTTGCCGATCGGCGAGCACTTCCATATCGTCACCTCGCTACCGACGGTGTACTTCGGGCGCGACGTGCCGGCCAATCGGGTCCCGACCGTCGACCTCGAGCCACTAAGCGCTGACGATGTCGATCCGGACACCTTGAAGATCGGCGCGAAGACCGCGCTCGACCTCACATGGAAGGAAGGACTGGATGCCTTCACCTGCACCGAGTGCGGGCGCTGCAAGGATGCCTGCCCCACCTTCCTGACCGGCAAGCCACTGTCCTTGAAATGGGTCCACGACGCGGTCAAGCACCACCTGGTCGAGCATCGCGAGGCGATCAAGGCTCACGACGCGACCAGGCTGCCGGCGCTGGTCGGCGGTGCGATCAGCGCCGACACTCTCTGGGCCTGCACCACCTGCGGCTACTGCGAAGTCGCGTGTCCGATCCACCTCGAGCACCTGCCGAAGTTCTACCGCCTGCGGCAGCGACAGGTGATGATGGAAGGTGAGTTCCCGCACGAGCTGAATCGCGTGTTCGCCGCCTACGAGTCGCAGGGCAATCCCTGGGGCCTCGATGCCGGCACTCGCGGCGACTGGGCGAAGGACCTTGGACTGTCTGTCGTCGCCAGCGCGGACGAAGTCGCAGCAATCGACTACCTTTACTACGTGGGCTCCGCCTCTTCCTTCGATCCGCGCGGGCAGAAGATCGCGCGCGCCTTCGTGCGTGTCGCGAAGGCGGCGGGCATCAAGCTCGGCATCCTCGGCGCGCAGGAGGGTTCCACCGGCGAGTGCGTGCGCCGCCTTGGCAACGAGATGGTGTTCCAGCAACTGGCCGCCGCACTGGTCGAGACGCTGAACAACCTCGGCGTGAAACGCATCGTCACCTGCGACCCGCACGCGTTCAATGCATTGAAGAACGAACTGCCGGAGTTCGGCGGACACTACGAGGTCCTGCACCACACCCAGGCGATCGACGCCTGGATCGCCGACGGACGACTGAAACCCTCGCGCCAGCATGAGCGCGTGATCTTCCACGAGCCGTGCTATCTCGGCCGCCACAATGGCGAGTACGACGCGCCGCGCCGCGTGCTGCAGGCGATCTCGAAGGATGCGCCGCTCGAGTTTGCGCTTTCGCGCGACAAGGCGATGTGCTGCGGCGCTGGCGGCGGCCGCATGTGGCTGGAGGAAACGATCGGCACGCGCATCAACGTGCTGCGTGCCGAACAGGCACTCGCACAGCAGCCCACCACGGTGGCGACCGCGTGTCCCTACTGCGCAGTGATGGTCGGCGACGGTCTGGCCCAGAAGGACGATCGCGTCCCGGCGCGCGACATCGCCGAACTGGTCGCCGACGCGCTCGCCTGAGCCCTCGCGTCGCGTCGATCCGCCCGGCACCGGACGGATCGCGTGCCCAGGCGCTCGCCCCTATACGACCTTCGCAAGCACGCCGTTCACTTCATCGCGGGAAAACGCCCGCATCGTCTGAGTGCGCACGTTACCAGCGGCGGCAATGGTCAGGCTGAGGGCCGTCATCGCGGCATCATCGGGAGCGTCGAAGATCACGACGATGTCGTGGTTGCCCAAGGTCCAGTAGAACTCGCGCGCCGTTGCGCCGAACTTCTTTGCAAGGTCACGCACGGCATCGGCGCGCTTCGTGGTGTCCTTGACACTGCGGATCCCCTGGTCGGTGTAGTTGGCCAGAACGATATAGGTCGCCATGCGATGCCTCCCGTGTTTGAGTCCGGGGCCCTGGATAGACCTGCTCGCGGCGAAGGCACGGGCCTCATCGGTGCCCGCCTCGATTCGGCAAGGTCCTCCGCGTTGCGCGGCCGTCCTGTCGAAGACTGCACAACATACTCTCAGCGCGGCGCTTTGGCACGAACCTCGTCGCGCGACATTGGCCGGGGCCCGCCGGGCTACTACAACCGCTCCGCGGCGTAGGCTAGTGCTCTGGGGTGATGTCCAGCGCCACCAGGAAGCGCGCCACCATGTTGTAGGTCGCGGTCGCCGCCACGAGTTCGACGAGTTCATTCGGCGGCAAGCGGCGCTTCAGTTCGTCAAAGACGTCGTCGGGGATCCTGACATCGCGCGTGCTGGCGATCGCGAAGCGGATCACCGTGCGCTGCAGTTCGTCGTAGAGCGGGCTGCGTGCCGCGGCGTCCGGATCATCCAGAACCGCAAGCTGCGCATCGGTCGCACCGGCCTTCTTCAACTCGGGCGCATGGTGGTGATACTCGTATTGCGCGCCGGTGAGCCGCGCCACGACGCAGATCGCCAGTTCACGCAGGAATGGCGACAGCGCGAGCTCGGTACGGACTGCGCGCAAATACCCGTTCCAGCCGCGCGCCAGCGGCTCGGACCACAGCAGCATGCGATCAAGGTTGAGCAGCGCGCCGCCGCGGCGCGCTTCGATGGCCGCCACCAGATCGCGGTTGCGGGGTGCGAGATCCTGAGTCCAGGCGGGCAGGCGCATCAGCGGCCTCCAAACAACCGCTTGAGGAACGCCCAAAGCGTTGCGAAGAAGCCAGGCGCTTTCGGCAGCGGCACGGCCGGCGCACCGACCGCCGGTGGATACTTGGCCGCAAGATCCGCCGCGAACGTGCTGAAGAAGCGATCGGCCATCGTCGCTGACGCCGCGTCGATGAGGCGCGAACCGATCTGCGCGAGCTTGCCACCGATGGACGCATCGACGTCGTACTTCATCTGCGTCGTGTTCGCGTCAACGGCCTCCAGCCGGACCCGTGCTTCGCCGCGCGAGAAGCCCGCCTGGCCGCCCTGCATGTCGAAACGGATCGTGTAGGACTCGGGCGCATTGACATCCGCGAGTTGCAGCTTGCCCTTGAAGCGTGCCTTGACCGGGCCGATCGCCGCATTAACGACGACATCGAACGCGCTGTCGCCGGCTGGCACGATGCTTTCGCAGCCCGGCACCGCAGACTTCAGTGCGTCGACGTCGTTGAGCGCCGCCCAGGCCAGATCGCGGCCGACCGGCAGCGTGCGTTCGCCTTTCAGTTCCACCTTTGTGCTCCCTGTCCCGTCGCCGGCCTTGCATGGACCGGGGCCGTCAGTTGCGCTGCCAGATCCTGCAGCGAGTCCAGATTGTGCACGGGCAGGAACGCATCGACGTAAGGCAGCAGCGCACGCACTCCGCCGGCGCGCGGCTCAAAGCCTTCGTAGCGCAGTAGCGGGTTGAGCCAGACCAGACGCCGGCAGGACTTCGACAGCCGCTCGGCCTCGCGACTCAGTGGCTCGGTGTCGCCGTGTTCCAGCCCGTCCGTCACCAGCAGCACGGTCGGCGAGCCGTACAGCACGCGCCGCGCCCACTTCAAGTTGAACTCGTGCAGCGCCTGCGTGATGCGCGTGCCGCCCGACCAGTCGTCCACTGACTCGATCACTGCACGCACGGCAACGTCCGGGTCGCGCGCAGCGAGTTGCCGCGTGATGTGCGTCAGCCGGGTACCGAACAGGAAGGAGTGAACACGCAGGTTGTGGGCGTCACGACCCGCGGTGATCGCGTGCAGGAAGTGCAGGAACATGCGCGAATACCGGCTCATCGAGCCGGAGATGTCCACCAGCGCGACCAGGGGCTCGGGACGAGTGCGGCGGCGGCGGTAGGCGACGCGCGTGATGTCCCCGCCCTGGCGCGCCGCAGCCCGCAGCATCGCGCGCAGGTCGATCCGGTGACCACGTAGCGACGGCGCATCGCGCCGTGTCGGCAGTCGCGCGAAGAAGTAATCCATGCGCTCCAGCAAGCGCTTCGCGGCCGCCCATTCCGCGGCACTCATCGTGTCGAAGTCAGCCTTGCGCAGCTGCTCGCGGTCGGTCCAGGACAGCGCCGCATCGATCTCGATGCGCTGGCTGTCCGTCGGCTCCGGCGGCTTGGGCGCGGTGCCCTTGAACATCGCGTCGGCCAGCCGGCGGTTCTCCGGCGGCAGCGCTGCGTCCGCCTTCTGCTTCATCTGCGGCATCAGCAGCTGCATGATCTTGCCGAGCAGGTCCGGGTCCTTCCAGAAGATGTGGAAGGCCTGGTCGAACAGCGTGCGGTGCTCGCCGCGGCTGACGAAGCAGGCGGAGAGCACCGCATAGAAATCCGCGCGCGACTCGATGCCGCCGGCGCGCAAGGCGTCGTACGCGAGCAGTACGCGATCGGTGCCGACCGGCAGGCCGGCATCGCGCAACACCCGGGCGAAGTGCATGACGTTCTCGGCGAGGCGGCCGGGAAGCGCATTGCCCTGGCGTGAGGTTGTATCGGCGCGCGTCATCGCCCGGCCCCGAACGGACGGCCCCCAACCGCAGCACCCGCCTGCAAGCCGCGGCGTCCCCGGGTGGGTCGATCCGCCCAGTAACCTGCCGCGACGAGCAGCCATTGCGCTTGCCCGACCCACGCGATTGCTTCCATTGAAGGCGGCGGTGGGCCGACTGCATTTGCGATCTGGATCGCGAGCAGCACTGCCGCAAGCACCCACGGCTTGAAGCCTGCGCCCTTGCCGGCGGGCGTTCGCAGATAAACGGCGAAGCACGCCAGGAACAGCGCGACTTCGAGAACCTGCGCCACGCCTGGGGAGTCCCAGAGACCCAGCCCCAGCCTCGGACCACCCGCAAGCAGCAGCGGCAAGTCGGCCCGGTGCACCAGGAGGTCGAGCACCCAGTGACTGGCGACCAGCAGCGCAACCACCCACGCACCACGCCGCTGGTGCGACACCGCGAAATACACCATCCCCAGCACCCCAGCCCAGCCGATGGCACCGAGCAGGCTGTGCGAGATCGGGTAGTGGACGAAGACGAGAGGCGCCCCGCTCAATGCCGCATCGATCGCAACCCGCTCGACGCCGAGCAGCAGCAGCGTCGGCCACAGCAGGTCCACGAACTGAGCGGCCAGGAACAGGGTACCCAGCGATGTCTGCGGCGCGACGCGCTTGGCGGCGAAGCCCAGCGCGAAGTGACCGATGAACACGTGGACTCCGGGAAAAAGGCGTCAGGAACGCACGGGTGAAAGGGTGCGCGCCTCCTCGCGGATCCGCTCCACCAGTTTCGCGGCCTCGGTGCCCTGCATGCGCGCAATGTCGTCCTGGTATTTGAGCAGCACACCGAGCGTGTTGTTGACGATCTCGGGCTCTAGCGCCACGGCGTCCAGCGCAAGCAGCGCGCGCGTCCACTCGATTGTCTCGGCGACACCCGGCAGCTTGTAGAGCTCAATGCCGCGCAGCGATTGCACGAACGCCACGACCTGTTGCGACAGGGCGGCACTGGCGTCCGGCACCTTGCGACGGATGATCTCCAGTTCGCGCGTCGCCGACGGGTAGCCGACCCAGTGGTACAGGCACCGGCGCTTTACCGCATCGTGGATCTCGCGCGTGCGGTTGGACGTGATGACGACGATGGGCGGCGTGTCGGCCTTGACCGTTTTCCACTCGGGAATCGTGATCTGGAAGTCGGACAGGACCTCCAGCAGGTAGGCCTCGAACGGCTCGTCGGTGCGGTCCAGCTCGTCGATCAGCAACACCGGAGGCCGCGGATGCGGCATCAGCGCGCGCAGCAGCGGGCGCTCGATCAGGAAGGGCTCGGTATACAGCTCGCTCGACAGTCGTTCACGGCTGGCCTCCGACGCCTCGGCCAGGCGGATCTCGACCAGCTGGCGGGCGACGTTCCATTCGTACGCGGCGGCGTTGATATCCAGACCCTCGTAGCACTGCAGGCGGATCAGTTCAGTATCGAGCGCCGCCGCGAGCACCTTGGCGATCTCGGTCTTGCCGGTGCCCGGTTCGCCCTCGACGAACAGCGGCCGCTGCAGTTTCAGCGCCAGGAAGACGGCGGTGGCGAGTTGCCGGTCCGCCACGTAGTCGCGCGAGGCAAGCAGCGCGACGGTGGCGTCGATCGAGGTCGGTGGATTCATTCCATGACGGTAGCTGATGTGTGCAGGCGTCGCCAGCGCCGCAACCCCCGCCGTTCAGTGGCCATAGCGTGCCATGGACAGTCCGGCCAGGTCGATCTCGGGCGAGTGGCCGCTGAGCAGGTCAGCAACGACGCGTCCGGTGCCGGCAGCCATCGTCCAGCCCAGCGTGCCATGGCCGGTTGCGAGCCAGAGGTTCGGATACCGCGTCGGGCCGATGACCGGCGTGCCATCCGGTGTCATCGGACGCAGCCCGCACCAGAAGGTCGCGCGAGAGAGGTCGCCGCCGCCCGGGAAGAGATCGGCCACCACATGCTCGAGCGTCGCACGTCGCGCCTCGCGCAGCTTCAGGCTATATCCGGCAAGTTCCGCGGTGCCGCCGACGCGGATGCGGCTGCCGAGGCGCGTCACTGCCACCTTGTGCGTTTCGTCCATGATGGTCGATTCGGGCGCACGCGCGGCATCGACTATCGGCACCGTGATCGAGTAACCCTTCACCGGGTAGACGGGTAGTTCGATGCCGATCGGCGCCAGTGCAGTGGTCGAATAGCTCCCGAGCGCGCAGACATAGGCATCGGCGCCCAGCTTTACGTCGCCGGTGCGCACGCCATCGATCCGCCCGCCTGCGACCTCGATCGCCTCGATGCGCGTGCCGAAGCGAAATGTCACGCCAATTGCGCGGGCCATCTCGGCCAGCCGGTTGGTGAACAGGAAGCAGTCACCGGTTTCGTCGCCGGGCAGCCGCAGCGCACCGACGAACTTTTCCTGCGTGTGCGCGAGCGCAGGCTCGGCGCGGCAGAATCCGCGGCGATCGAGCACTTCGAACGGTACGCCGTACTCCTTCAGGATCTCGATGTCCTTGCCGATGCCATCGAGCTGTTTGCTGGTGCGGAACAGCTGCAGCGTGCCCTGCTCGCGCTCGTCGTAGGCGATGCCGGTCTCGGCGCGCAGCGCCTTCAGGCAGTCGCGGCTGTACTCCGCGATCGGCACCATGCGGCTCTTGTTCAGCCGGTAGGCGCTCTCGGTGCAGTTGGCGAGCATGCGCGCGCCGAAGCGCCACAGCGCCGGATCGAGCAGCGGCCAGATGACCAGCGGGCTGTGCCGCATCAGCATCCACTTGATGGCCTTGACCGGGACGCCCGGGCCGGCCCATGGCGCTGAGTAGCCGGGCGAGACCTCGCCAGCATTGGCGAAGCTGGTTTCAAGCGCTGGACCCGGCTGGCGATCGATGACGGTGACCTCGTGCCCGGCCTTCGCCGCATACCAGGCGATGGTCGTGCCGATCACTCCGCTGCCGAGTACTGCGACACGCATCCGTTGTCCTGCCTGTCTTAACCGCCGAGCGGCTCGGCGATATAGCGCGAGACCTTCGGTTGCTCGGCGCCGACGTGAAAGGCGTAGCGCCGTTCGCGCAGTTCGGCATCAGCGGCGGTGAAGCGGTCGAAGCGCCGCAGATGATCAGCCCACGAATCGTCGAGGAAGTATTCGATGTAATGGCCCGGCTTGTTCGTGTCGTGAAACAGCCCCCACGACAGCGCCCCCTTCTGCAGGCGGTTTGCACGGCTCTCGCGCATCACCGCAGCGAACTCCTCGGCACGCGTCGGATCGATCTGGTAATCGACCGTGACCATGACCGGACCCATCTGATGTTCGACCGGAAACGCCGGCACCGGCTCCTGCAGCAGGCGCGCCGGCGTCAGGTCGACTTCGTTCTCGGGATCGGAGTAAAGACGGCTCGCCAGGTAACCGGCGGCCAGTCCCGTCAGCGCCGCCGCTAGGTAGGTCCAGGAAACGTCGATCCAGCTTGCAACCTGGCCCCATAGTGCCGCGCTCGCCGATGCGGCGCCCATCATCACCATCATGTAGATCGACATGCCGCGCGCGCGCACCCAGTCGGGCAGCGACAGCTGAGTGATGACAGTCAGCGTGTTGACGACTGCCAGCCAGGCCCCGCCGGCCAGCATCATTGCCGGCACCGCGGTCCACAGGTTGGGAGAGAAGCCCAGGACGACCATCGCTGCAGCCTGAAGCAGCGTGCCGTCGCGCAGCAGGCGCTGGCGGGAGATCAGCACGCGCAGTCGCGGCAGCAGGAACGCGACTGTGACCGCGCCGATACCGAGCGACGCCAGCAGCACCGTGTAGGTCCAGGCGCTGCCGCCAGGCATGCGCTTGGCCACCAGCGGCAGCAGAGCGAACACGGTGGTGGTCTGCAGGAAGAACACTGCGATGCGCGCCAGCACCGAGCGCATCGCCGGCGATTGCGCAACGTACTGGAAACCAACGCGCATCGCGCCGAAGAAGCGCTCGCCCGGCAGCACACTCGGCTTGGGCTCCGAGCGCCAGCTCATGATCACGAACCCGGCTGCGAGTGACAGCACCGCGTTGAGCAGGAACACGTAGGCTGTTCCTAGGCTCGCGATCAGCGCTCCGGCAATCACCGGGCCGATCACGCGCGAGGTGTTCATCGCAATGCCGTTCAGGGCCACGGCGTTCGGCAGTTCGCGTCGTGTCACCAGCTCGGGAATGATCGCCGCGTACACTGGCCAGCGCATCGCCAGGCCGATGCCGTTGCCGAAGGTCAGCGCCAGCAGCAGCGGCGCGCTCATCAAGCCGGAGAACATCGCCACGCTGAGCAGCACGGCGTTGGCCGCGACCCAGAACTGCGTGAACATAAACCAGCGGCGGCGGTTCAGGATATCTGCGAGCGCCCCGCTCGGCAGGCCAAGCAGGAACACCGGAAGCGTGGAGGCCGACTGCACCAGCGCGACCATGACTGGAGACGTCGTCAATGTGGTCATCAGCCACGCGGCCGCGACATCGTTCATCCACATGCAGACGTTCGATGTGAGCCAGGTGATCCACAGCAGCCGGAAAACCGGGTTGGCAAGCGGCGTCCACGGCGATGGCCTTGTTTCGGAGTCCGTTCCGGCCTGCGTCATGCGAGCCATTGTAGGCAGGCATGAGGTGCCGGAGCTGGCATCGCCACTCGCCGCCGACCGTCGGACGACTCAGGGCAGATCGGTGAGCAGCTCTCGCAGGGCAAGGAACTCACGCCGGGTTCGAGGTCCGTAGGTCTCGAACGATGGCTGCGGGTCGTTCAGGTACTCGTCGCGCGCCTTCTTCACCCGGTCGCGCGCGAGCTTGCGGCGCATCGCGGCAGGCTCCAGTCCGTACACGCGCGCAGCACTGAGTCCGAAGATCTTGCGCTTGACCGCCGGTGTCAGCGCCGGATAGCCGAACTTGTCTTGGAACTCGCGGCTGATCTCGAAGGCGCGGAAGGCCTGGATCTGGTCCTGCGGACTGCCGTACCAGATCGAGTCGGTACCCCACAGGATGTTGTCCTCGCCGAAGGTCAGCAGTAGCTTGCCCATCAGGTGCGCAGCCTGGTCCGGATCGCGCATCACGAAGCGCCAGGTACTGCCAAGCTCCGCGTAGACGTTCTTCGGCCGACCCGCCTCGCGCATCGAACGGACCAGGACGTCGACACCGGCCTTCGCCTGCGGGTCGTAAGGCCCTTCCTTGACGCCGGTGTCGAAGCCCGAGTGATAGATTAGAAACGTCATGTCCGGATGGCGCAGCGCCGCCGGCCCGATGTCACGGGAGATCGAGTACTCGTAGCCGCGCGGACCGAAGGCCA
>Ga0209293_10000029_pt1 | contig 18752 bp, 12 predicted proteins | sample Mud_0915_D1_FD_187690 | JGI IMG/M metagenome (GOLD analysis project Ga0209293, IMG submission 187690) | Wetland microbial communities from Old Woman Creek Reserve in Ohio, USA - Mud_0915_D1 (SPAdes) (version 2) | ecosystem: Environmental > Aquatic > Freshwater > Wetlands > Sediment ... | reverse complement strand
GAGGATGACCACTCCTATGTCGGAATCCTTCTTGACTTCTTCGACGGCCTCTCCCAGTTCCCCCAGAAGCGAAGCATTGAGGGCGTTGTAGACTTCCGGTCGATTCAGAGTGATGAAACCGATTTTGTTCTCCTTCTTAAAAATAATGTTCTTCCAGCTCATAACGATCCCTCTCTATTCTGCCTTGATGAGAACCGCATCGCCTTGGGAAAGACCCCCACAAATCGAGGCGACACCATACCCTCCTCCCCTTCGTCTCAGCTCATACATCAGCGTCATGATCATCCTTGCTCCGCTGGCTCCGACGGGATGACCCATGGCAATGGCCCCTCCGTTCACATTCAGTCTCTCTCTTATCTTTCTTGTCCTCGACTCATCCCCCTCTCCGACAATCTTACTACTTACCAATGGGACGGCGGCAAAGGCTTCATTAATTTCAAAAAGACCGATCTCTTCAGCAGCCAATCCTGCTTTGGAGAGGACTTTTTTAATCGCAAGACCGGGATTGATAGCAATCATGGTTGGATCGGAAGAAACACTTGCAGTGGCAATGATTTTAGCCAGAGGTTTCAAGTCAAATTCTTTCGCCTTTTCTCCTGACATAATCAAAAGAGCTGAAGCCCCCGTGTCTAGCCCCGGAGCATTTCCTGGCGTGACAGTTGGACTGTCATAGATGGTCTTGAGCTTGGCCAATTTCTCCAGGGTGGTATCTGGTTTCGGAAACGCATCTTCACTAAACAGTAAAGGAGGACCTTTTTTCTGGGGGACCTCAACGGCCACCAGTTCCTCTCCAATCTTGAACTTCCCGGCCTTTTTTGCCTCCTGATATCTCATTTGGCTTCGGTAAGCCCATTCATCCTGCTCTTCACGACCAATCCCATATTCCAGAGCCGTTTTCCCTGCATTCACTGACTCCGGGGGGTAGCCAGGATGACCGAGAGGTGACAGACAGTCGCGAAAAACGATGGGTCCCATCCTTTGTCCCCAACGAATTTCCGGAGGGGCAATCTGCGGAGTGCGGCTCATGTTCTCCACGCCTACAGCCATGATGACATCACCCTCCAAGGATCGGATGGTCCGGAAGGCCAAAGTGGCGCTGGCCATGGATGAGCAGCAGGCTCTATCTATGGTTAGGGACACCTGTGTTGGCGGAAGCCCGGCGATCAGAGCGGCTTGGCGGGCGCACACGTTATTGTAAAGGGCGGCTTCGGCCATCTGTGTCATGCCATAGAATATTTCATCGATCTGGTCCCCCTTTAGCCTCGACCGTCTGACAATCTCTTTGATCACACACGCCCCGAGCTCAATGCTCGGAACGTCCCTCAAGGGTCCACCAAAGGGGCTGAAAGGCGTTCTCACCGCCTCAACAATAAAAACATCTCTCAACATGCCTCCAATTCTCCTCTCTCGATCGGGATACGATCGACAATAATTTCTTTAACTGATTGAGGTCGAGGTAAATGCAAATATCCTCCAATGGGTTAACCAGGATTTATAAGCCAGAAATAGCATTAATACTTCTCTACTGACCGGTCGATAAATATTATATATTGAGGTTTTTGTCAACAAAAAAATTGGGCTCTTAACAGAATGTCACCTGGTGGAGAAAAGCGGTTTCTTTCGAGACCAAAAACATTCCTCAGGATCGGGTTCTTAATCGTTTCGCCATCCATCGACCTATTCCCTCTCACTGAAGCTACCCCTCGTTAGATTATTGTATTCTTGCATCATTGAATCAAGAATTTGTTCCAGAACCCGTGGCATTTCCGGGTTCCTTCGCACCTAGCCTCTCTCTCGTACTCGGCCCCTCTGATGACGAAGCCTTTGCCCATGTGACGCGATGACCTACTACAGACTATTGTGCAGAATTGTCATCTTTTGTCCACATTTTTCCTGAACAGTCATCTGAAAAGTATTTATCGCTTCCTCCTCAGATGTCTCTCTACCTTCCTTTGAATGTGAAACTCCTTAAAAAACAAATGGATGAACCACTTTTTGTTTCTTTTGTGACAATTTGGAGCGTTTTGGAACAAAAGTTGCGTCCCAGGAACCTCCGGGAAGTTCCATAGATTTATTAGGTTAACCCGGTAACAAAACGAACAAGTTTACACGGATTGACTCATCGAGGCAAGTCGAATGGTTTCCATTAGGGAAACCCCCTCCTCTAAGGGAAACGGTAAGACATGGAAAACAGAATCTTAGTCGTGGACGATGAAAAAGAAATCAGGGCCTTTCTCAGCAAAGCCCTCAGCCGCCTGGGAGGGTTTCAGGTGGAGTTTGCAGAGTCAGGGGAGGAAGCCCTTCGCAAATTAGAGAAAGAACCCTTCGAGCTCGTTTTGACAGATCTAAAAATGCCGAAGATGGATGGACTCCAGTTGATCGCTGAGATTGCCAAATCAAGGCCTGAAACTCTTACCATCATGATGACCGCGCATGGAACCATTGATTCCGCCCTGGAGGCAATGAAGCTCGGAGCCAGCGACTATATCACCAAGCCGCTCAATCTGGATGAGATGATTCTCCGCCTCCGGAAGGTGCTGGAAGAGAAGCAGCGCTTTGTCAGACTGAAAGACTTCGCCGACCAATTGGAAAGGACGAATCTGGAGTTGAGAAAGATTGATTCAATGAAATCCGAATTTGTTGCGGTAGCTTCTCACGAGCTAAGGACTCCCCTGGCTGCCATTAAAAATGCGGTGCAATTGATGCTGAGCGGGAAAACCGGAGAAATCAATGAAAATCAAAAAAAGTTTCTTTCCATGGCGGAGAGAAATATCAATCGCCTCACCAATATTCTCAACGATCTTCTGAACCTCTCAAGGATTGAGTCGGGAAAGATTGAATTGAAGTTTGAGAATATTGAATTGGGGGACGTCATCGAATTAGCGGCATCCTCTCTCAGACCTCACGCGGATGTGAAGTCGATTCAGATCGATGTACAGATTCCGGAATCCTTGCCGGCGATCTATGGAGACCACGAAAAGATTGAGCAAATTCTAACGAACCTTATAGGAAATGCGATCAAATTTACGCCAGATGGGGGAAAAATCCTCATTTCAGCCCAATCCCCTTCTCATGACCAAAAAGATGGTTATGCTAAGACGGTCTCTATTTCTGTAAAAGACACCGGGATCGGAATTCCGGCGGAACATTTGGACGCCATCTTCGAGAAATTTCATCAAGTAGAAGGCTCCCTCCATCGGTCGGTGAGCGGAACAGGATTGGGCTTGGCCATCACCAAAGGATTGGTGGAGGCTCAACAAGGGACAATTGTAGTTGAAAGCGAGATGGGAAAAGGAAGCACTTTCACCTTTGCCTTGCCCGTTTCGCAAGGCGAGAGAAGAGACCCCCATTTCCGGTTTGTCCTGGACAAGGAATTTCATCAAGCTCAGAAAAATAATGCTCCTCTCACCCTCTTTCTTATTGAAGTGTTGGATCAAGGAGGCGAAGTAAATGACGCCTTACTGAGCAAATTAGAGGAAAATGTCAAGCAGTGCCTTTGCAGAAAGCCAGATATTTTGCTGAAACGGGAGAAGGAAAATGTATTGGCCGCCCTCTGTGGAGCGAACCTGGAAGGAGCTCAGGTGATCCGTCAGCGGATTGAAGAGGCTATTCAAAACCGCCCACTCGAACCCGGAGGGACTTCCGCCCTGATCAAAGTGGGATCGGCAACCTACCCCGAAGAGGCTCTGTCAAAGGAAGAACTCTTCAAGCTGGCAAAAGAACGATTAGGAGGTTGAGGAATGAATTCAAAGAAAATTTTGATTGTTGATGACGAAGTGGATCTGGTCGAAACGGTCCGTTTCCCTTTGGAGATGGAGGGATACCATGTCCTGGTCTCTTACAACGGCGAGGATGCCTTAAACCAGGCCCGCAAAGAGAATCCGGACTTGATTCTTCTGGATCTCATGTTGCCAAAGCTGGATGGGTATAAAGTATGCCAGCTGTTGAAGTCTGATGATCGATACAAACATATTCCCATCTTGATGCTGACCGCCAAAAGCCAAGAAAAAGACATGGTTCTTGGGATGGAGACGGGTGCGAACGAGTATATCACGAAGCCCTTTGACATACGTGATTTACTGAAAAAGGTGAAGGTGCATTTGAATCAATAGAGATTTCACATTTCCGGTTTTGATTTCGGCAGCGATTTTCGTTGCCTCACAGTGTGAGGAGGAAGAAGGCCGTTGGGATGGCTCCTCTAAAGGGGGATGGCTGAGATGCAACCCAAAATTCCCAGAACGGTTTTGAGTTCAAGGAAGCATCGTAGAGAAAGTATTGTTCAGAATTGTCATCTCTTGTCCAGATTTTTACCGAATCGTCATTCCAAGATCTTTCACTTTTTCCCCGACGAATATCTATGTCTCCCTTTTCTTTGAATGTGAAACCTCTTCAATAACAATGGGATGAACCACGCTTGGTATGCTTTATAAAAATTTGGAACATTTTGGAATAAAACTTGCCTTCCAGTCCTCTTCAAGAACTTCTCTGTTTATATCAGGTCAACCCGGTAATAGAACGAACAAATTGACTTAGATTGACTCATTGAGGTCAAAGGGAAGAAATAATGTGACAACTCAGAACCTTAGGAAAAAGAAAAACATTAACCATTCAAGAATTCAGAAAAAAATACGACTTCTCAACGATTCGGCCGTCGTTAAACCGTTGGCTGTTAAACAGTCGGGGAGGCTGGCGGAGGAGATAAGAGCGCTAAAACAGCAAATGGAGTTTGTTTTAGGTACAACCAAAACAGGCATAGATATCATCGACTCAGAATTTAACATACGGTACATCGACTCGGAGTGGGCAAAGGTGTATGGAGACCCCACGGGGAAAAAATGTTTCCAATATTTCATGGACCGAAGCGAAGTATGCCCTCACTGCGGAATTCCGACTGCCCTCAAAGCGAAATCCGCCATTGTCACAGAAGAAATCTTGGTCCGGGAGGGAAATAGACCCATCCAGGTAACGACCATACCATTTCAGAATGAGAAAGGGGAATGGTTGGTTGCCGAAGTCAACGTCGATATCTCTGAGCGTAAACACATTGAACAGGCACTGCGCAAGGCGCTGGAAGATCAGGAAGTGCGTGTTCAGGAACGGACGGCACAACTGGTACGCACCAATGAGGCCATGGAGCGTGACATCGCCAAGCGAAAGGAAGCAGAGGATGCCCTGCGTAGTGAGAAACAGCGATTCCAAACTCTATCGGACCAAGCTCCTTTCGGGATGATGATGATTGATAAAGAGGGCAAGTTTAGATATGTTAACCCAAAATTTAAGAAATTATTTGGGTACGATCTAACCGATGTCCCTAATGGCAAGACATGGTTCCGAAAAGCATACCCCGATCCTGCTTACAGACATCGTGTCATTTCCGACTGGCTTAATGATTTAGCAAAAGCCTACCCAGCAGAAAAAAGATCTAGGGTTTTTACAGCCACCTGCAAAGACGGGTCACAAAAGACCGTCGATTTTATCTCTGTACAATTAGAGGCAGGTGAAAATTTGGTCACCTGTGAAGACTTTACCGATCAAATCCGGGCAGAGGAGGCTCTCCGCAAAAGTGAAGAGGAATCAAGAAAGCTGGCCGAAGAGAACGCAATCATGGCCGAGATTGGGCGAATCATCAGCTCAACATTGAATATCGACGATGTCTATGAACGCTTTGCCGAGAGAGTACGGGACCTTATTCCCTTTGACCGGATCACGATTCGAACCATCAACCCTAAAGACAACACAGTCACTATTGCGTACATCTCAGGGGTTGATATAAAAAAACACCAAATCGGATTTAGCACTCCTCTCCGCCGTTCGGTTGCTGAAGAGTGTGTACGCACCCAGTCGGGCTTTCTCCTCCAATCAGAAAGCTTTGATGAGGTGAAAACCAGGTTTCCAAACCTTTTTCCCTCTTTTCAAGCTGGACTCCAATCGATGATATTTGCTCCTTTGATCTCAAAAGATCAGGTGATTGGAATCCTATCGATACAGACCACCAAGCCAAAGGCGTACACCCAGAGAGATCTGAGACTTGCTGAAAGAGTGGGTAGTCAGATCGCAGGGGCCGTCGCCAATGCCCTGCTTTTCATCCAACTCAAACGGGCAGAGGAGGCAATGCGTGAAAGCGAGGAGAAATTCAGAGACTTATACGATCATGCCCCTGTCGGGTACCATGAATACGACAAGGAGGGACGGATCACGAAAGTCAATCGCACGGATCTTGAAATGCTGGGATACACTTCCGAGGAATTGATCGGGCAACCGATCTGGAAGCTTAATGTTGGAGAAGAAATAGTCCGTGAGCAGGTCTTAGCCAAATTGGCTGGCGCTTTACCGCCTGGTCAAAATCTTGAACGGATTTATAAAAAAAAGGATGGGACCATCTTTCCAGTCTTGATTCAGGACCGTCTGACCTTAGATGAAAAAGGTCAGATATCTGGCATCCGTTGCACCATCCAGGACATTACCGAGCACAAACGGAGTGAGGAAGCACTTCGACAGTCGGAAGAAAGATACCGAACGATCCTCGAAAACATCGAAGACGGCTACTACGAAGTTGATCTTCCCGGAAATTTCACGTTTTTCAATGATTCCTTGTGCAGGATGTTGGGTTACTCAAGGGATGAATTGATAGGCATGGGAAACGACCGGTACACAGACCAAGAGAACCGCAAAAAATTGTTTCAGGCCTTCAATAGTGTTTATCGGACGGGGGAACCCGTCAAAGGGTTTGATTGGGAGGTGATTAGAAAAGACGGAAAGAGAGTATATGGCGAAGTCTCCGTATCTCTTATACGAAGTTCAACCGGAGAGCCAATCGGTTTTCGGGGCATTGCCCGTGACATCACGGAGCGGAAACGCGCCGAGAAAGAGATGGCAGCGTTACAGGAGCAACTCATACAATCCCAAAAGATGGAAGCCGTTGGCCGTCTGGCCGGGGGCGTTGCCCACGACTTCAATAACCTTCTCACCGTCATCAAAGGCTATACTCAACTTTCGCTTCTCGATCTCAAAGAAAACAACCCCCTGTGGGAAAACATCCAAGAGATTCAAAAAGCTACCGAACGGGCGACAAATTTAACCCGTCAACTTTTGGCCTTCAGCCGTCGTCAAATCTTAGACCCCAAAGTGCTCGATCTGAATTCTCTCCTGCGAGATACGGAAAAGATGCTGCGTCGGATGATTGGGGAGGATATTGAATTGGTTACCCGGTTGTCCGAGGGATTAGGGAGGGTGAAAATAGACCCCGGGCAATTCGAACAGGTGATCCTCAATTTAGCCGTGAACGCCAGAGATGCCATGCCCTCCGGCGGAAAATTTACGATCGAAACGGCCAACGCACAATCGGATGAAGGTTACGCTCTTACCCATCTCGGTTTGACCCCGGGTCGTTATGTGAGGCTATCCGTCAGCGATACAGGCGTTGGAATGTCACGGGAGGTACAAGAAAAAGCCTTCGACCCTTTCTTTACGACTAAGGAAAAAGGCAAGGGGACTGGATTGGGTCTCTCAACGGTCCACGGAATTGTGACGCAGAGTGGCGGGAAGATCTGGGTTTATAGTGAGCCGGGACATGGGACTACCTTCAAGATCTATTTTCCGACGATAGAAGAAGCGTTAGACACGTTGAACGTGAAAAATGAGACGGATTCACCCCCGAGAGGGAGCGAGACAATCCTGCTGGTGGAAGATGAGTCCTCCGTGCGGGATTTGGCAAATCGCCTTTTGAAACAACAGGGTTATAAGGTTTTGGAGGCAGCCATTGGTGAAGAGGCGCTGCGTCTTGCTCAAGACATTACTGGAGAGAGAATTCATCTTCTGTTGACCGATGTCGTGCTACCCCAAATGAGCGGGAAAGAGTTGGCCGATCGGCTCAAAATCTTCCGGCCCGACATCAAAGTCCTCTACACGTCAGGCTACACGGATTATGCGGTCGTCCACCAGGGCATTCTGAACTCCGGCACCCACTTCTTGCAGAAACCTTTCTCACTTAAGACCCTGTCACAAAAGGTTCGTGAGGCATTGGATAAGTAGAACAAAATGAGCAAGTTGGGCAATATTGAGAATCCAAACTGATTGGAGCACACCGATGAAAGAAATTATGACCCCCCGTGACGCGGCAGAGTATTTGAGTGTTCATGTCCGAACCATCTATCGCCTCGTTAAACATGGTGAGATCCCCGGGCGTAAGATAGGTGGAAGTTGGAGATTTAAAAGGCATGCCTTGGATAAATGGCTTTCAATCAGAGAAGACCCTTTTTCGAAAGAGCAAAGGTAAAAAATGGAAAACAGAGTTAGAAAACAATGGAGCTTCATCGGCGCGGGTCTGATCGGCCTTTGCATTCTTTTTTTCGTTTTCCTGAAAACCTGTATTTCACCCTCCCCTACCCAACCCGATCGAGCCATTGTTCCCGGGGAAGTAAAACCCTCTCCTTCTATAGCAGAGAAAAAACCTCCGGAACCTCCTAAGGGAGTGGTAGGTTTGCCGAGGGATGGGGACGCTCTGAATTCTGGCCAACCCCTGAACCGTACTGAGTCAGGACGGGAAGACCAGGAGAAGCTTTCCCGTGAAGGGGCAGTCTCTAACAGTCACCCCTATCGTCGCCAGGAAGAAAAGGAACGACACGAAAGCAAACTGTTTCTTAGTAAAAAGAAACAAGCATCGCCGATAAAGGTCGTTCGCGTGGAACAGGAAGTTGGAAGGGAGATGGATTTTCCCATTGGCACGGTGATATCGCAGGGGAATGTAAAGATGGAAGTGAAGGACAAGGTATGGAGGACGCTCGAATCTCCCTATTCTCCGATGCTCAAGGGGAAAAAAATTAGAACCGGAAATGGGACTGCGAGGATATCCCTATCGAACAACAGCCTGATTGAAGTGAGCCCAAATAGTCTACTTTCGTTTGAACATGAGGGTCAACTCAATCTACTTGAAGGAGGGGTTCATTTCAAAATACCTGCGACGGCTCAGATGAATTTTAAAATTGGAGCTTTATCCGTGAGGAAGCCTCAGCGTCTCACCACCCAAAAAGGTCCGACGACAGCTCTGATCAGAGAGGAAGAAACTGAGGGTTCCCTATTCCTTCATCCGGACGGCTCCCTGAGGGTAAGATCTGTGCAAGGTTCTTTGTCGATTTTAGATCATGAAAATAGAGTGCTCACCACCACCTCTTCCAATGGACCCATCACGATCACCCCGAAGATACTTTCCGGGGAAGAAGCCTGGAGGGCGGAGCAACGTATAGATGCCCCGGCGCCGGAAATGAAAGAAAAGCTTCTGGCACCGATAGGGAAAGAGAGGAATGAGGTCGATGAGTTGGAGAAATATCTGATCGAATTTTCAATTCATCTCAAAGACAAAGACCTTCCCGTCGATTTGGACGTACAAAAGTTCTTCTCACTCTTAGCGGCCGGATATCCTCATCAAGACCATATTGAGAAAGTCAAACAGTACCCCGTTAAAGTGCGAAGAGAGGGGAGAAGCTACGTCCTCACGGTTTGTGACAAACAATCTGAATGGATGCTTTATAAAGATCTGGGGGAGACAACCCATACTGTGGACAATATTTACGATCCAGAGGAGCGAACCGTTCGATGTCGGGAAGCCCTCCCCCTTTATTGGCTTTTGACGGTCCCAGCTGCCGCCGTGGCGACAGGGGTGGTGTGGTATGAGGTGGATAAACATAACGATCATAAAGATACGATCCCCCTATGCCCTTAAGGAGTGAGCCGACAGAAACGAGGTTCAAGATGCATTCTGCCCATAAGAAAAAAGGGTATCTCATTCTTTGGTTGCTCTTCATCCTGGGATGGACGCTGGCTTCTTGTGCCTCAGCCCCTGTTTCTAAAAACGCTGAAGCCCCGCCAGCCCTGGGGAAAGAATTTGAACCTTCCCTGCAAGTCAAGAAGATGAATGAGAGGCTGATGCGAACCGGTCTTCCGCCGAAACAGATGTCCGAACAGGACTATAAGATCGGGCCGGATGATCTCCTTGAAATCTCGGTGAATGAGGATGAGAAATTCAATAAAACGGTGAAGGTGAGTTCCCAGGGGAATATCAAACTACCTCTCATCGGGATATTGAAGGTGAATGGATTGACCGCCATTAAGCTGGAGAGGGAGATCGAAAGTCTTCTTGCAGAGCAGTACATATATGATCCTCATGTGACGGTCATCATCAAAGAGCATCGCAACCAGCGGATATCGGTGATGGGAGCAGTCGCCAGGCCCGGAACCTATGATTTCACGGGCCGAACGACCCTCTCGGATGTCCTGGTCATGACCGGGGGGTTGAGAGAGGATGCAGGACCATTGCTTTTCTTATCCCGATCCCCCGGCGCCGGAATACAGAAGCCAAAGAATGAATCCGATGGCCAGAGACCCAATACTTTTGTGATCTCCCTCGAAGACCTCTTGCTCAACGGGGAGACGGATAGCAATTTAGCCTTGATGCATGGAGATGTGATCAATATCCCTGTCGCGGGAAAGGTTTTTGTCGGCGGGGCAGTCAGAAATCCAGGAGGATTTCCTCTGGCTAAGAGAATGACCCTCTCCCAAGCCATTACCATGGCTCAGGGGTTGACCCCAAAAGCCAAAGGGTCTGTCACGAGGATCTTCCGGTATTCACAGTACCCGGAAAAAAAGACAGAGAAGGAAATTCTGGTCGCCAATGTAAATGCCATACATGCGGGAGAAGAGCAGGACCTTTACTTGAAAGAAAATGATGTCATCTTCGTTCCGCAGAGTACAGGGAAAACCATACTCATCGAATTTTGGGATCTTCTTAAAGGTCAAATCATGTCTTTTCACCCCTATGCTCTTTAGTCAGAGGAGAACGATTTGAGAAAAATCCCTTCGAACGAATATTATCAACTTCCTCCGCCGCCCGTGTTTCCCTACGTTCCTATTCAGGAAGAAAAAGAAATTCATCTTCGGGACCACCTGAGGGTCCTTCAAAAGAGAAAATGGATGATCATTGCTTTGATATTGATACCCGTGATTTTCACCCTCATTCAAGGCTTCACAACGAAACCGATCTATAGAGGAACCGCCACCCTTCAAATCAATGTGGACAATCCTCAAATTGTCGACTTGAAAGAGGTCTTTGCCATTAATATGTGGGCGACGGATTACTACCAGACCCAATACAAAATTCTTGAAAGCCATTCCCTGGCGAAACGCGTCATTCAAAAGATGAAACTTTGGGAACACCCTGAATTCCTCTCATCCCCTCCCTCCCCCTTCGAGAAATGGAAATCAACTGTGCAATCTACCCTCCTCAACTCGATTCGCTCCCTCTTTTCTTTCGCTGGGCCCAAACCACCCTCCTCCTCCAAGTCGACCCTCGATTTCGTAGAAAAGGTCTCCGAGGATGAAAAAGAGGTTCCTCTCGTTGGTCAATTTATCAGCAGATTGAAGATAGAACCCATTAAGGAATCTCGTTTGGTCAAGGTCCATTTCGATTCCTACTCTCCGGAACTATCCACTCGCGTGCCGAACTTACTTGCTAAAGAATTTATACAGATGAACCTGGAATCCCGGCTCGATACAAAAGAACAGGCCAAAGAATGGTTAACCAAACAGCTGGAAGAGTTACGGTTCCGTGTCGAAAGTTCAGACGAAGCCCTGCAGAAATTTGGTTCCCAAAATGATATCTTCTCCCTGGATGACAAAGAAAATATTACTCTAAACCGCCTCAATGAATTGAATGAAGCCTTAGCCAAGTCCGAATCCGAGAGGATGGCAAAAGAGGCGATTTATAAACAAATCTCGTCGGAGAAGGGATTCAAGGCGGTCGCCCTCCCATCCATTTTAGAAAACAAATTGATTCAGGAGTTGAAACAAAACTACATTCAACTCGAAACCCAATATACCAAGCTTTCTGAAACGTTTAAACCTCATCACCCTGAGATCATCCGACTCAAGAACCAGATGGAAACGGTCGAGAAAAGCCTCAATCTGGAGACGGCCAAGATCATCGCGGGCATGAAGAACGAATATGAGTCAAGCCTCCGAAAGGAATCCCTCATCCGGAATGCCTTTGCGGAACAGAAGCACCAAGCGATGGCCATGCAACAAAAGTCCATCCAGTACAATATTCTTAAACGAGAGGCTGAAACCAATAAGGAACTCTATAAAAATCTGCTGCAACGGGTGAAGGAATTAGGGATCTCCGCTGGGTTCCATGGGAGCAATATCCAAATTGTGGATTATTCAGAGAAACCGAAGGGACCCTATAAACCCTATCACCAGCGAAAAGTCCTTCTTGCAGCCGTGATCGGACTTTTCCTCGGTATTGGGTTCACTTTCTTGCTGGAATATTTTGATAATACGGTCAAGACCCCGGAAGAGGTTGATCAACGATTCCAGTTACCTTTCCTCGGATCCGTTCCGGAAATCTCCTGCGAAAAGAGGAACCAACTCTCGGAAAGAAAATCTTCTTCCCGTCCGTTTCTCCCTGTAGAACTGGTCATGTGCAATCAACCCCGATCGATCCTTGCAGAGGCCTATCGAAATATTCGGACTTCTCTTCTCCTCTCTTTTTCTGAAAGACCACCCCAGAGAATACTCGTGACCAGCCCCAGCCCCCTTCAAGGAAAAACCACGACCCTGATCAACACAGCCATTTCCCTTTCTCAAACGGGCGCACGGGTACTGATCATCGATGGAGACATGAGAAAACCAAGAATACATAAAGTTTTCGGCGACAGAAATCGTTTGGGGCTGTCCGATTGTCTCTCAGGAGGCGCCGAGTTGACATCGGTGATCAGGAAATCCGAAATCAAAAATATTTATTATATCCCCGCAGGTCCTATCCCGCCGAATCCGTCCGAACTCTTGGGATCGGCACTGTTTAGAGAGATGATGCAAGTTCTGTCGCAAAGATTTGACCATATTCTCATTGATGCCCCACCCGTCCTCGGATTTGCCGACTCGATCGTACTCTCTTCTGCTGTGGACGGTGTCATCTTGGTCATTTTGTTTGGAAAGACTCAAAAGATGGTCCTTCAGCGAGCCAAAGATGGCCTCCTGAATGCAAATGCGAAGATTCTCGGGGTCGTGATTAACCGGGTCAATATGGATTTGAATGGGTACAAAGATTACTACGGCCCTTACCACTATTATTACGGGGAAGAGGGAAAGAGAAAAGAACTTCCCTATGCCGGAGGAAGAAGAGCCTTTTCCTGAGGAGGCCTCCTGGAATTTCAGATGAAGAGAGTCTTGATCTTGATATCGGTCGTCGCGATAGCTTCTTTAACAGCGATTCATATTTTGAATTTATGGCGTGGCGTCTCCCATTCCCGGAGGGCTTTCAATCAAGACCAACTCCTTCTGGCAGCTCAAATCGATTTGGACAACCCAGACCCCTTCTATCGACTCAGTGTCTTGCACCAATGGGATCTTCGTCATATGGACCTTAGAAAATCCAACGACTACCTCCAGCAGGCCATCAAAAGAACTCCCCTCCAGCAGGATTATTGGCTTCATCTCGCCGCAATCCTCCAGAACATGGATCAAAAGGAGGACAGCGAACGCGCCTTGGAAAAAGCCCTTCTTGTTTTTCCCACCGGTTATCGAGGAAGGTGGATGGCGGGGAATCTTCTCCTCCAAGAGGGAGCTCCCGAAAAAGCCCTTCCCCATTTCTCCTATATCCTGGCTCACTACCCGGACGAAAGCCGCTCCATCTATGATCTTTGGGAAGCGGTGGCTAAGGACTCAAATTTTATCTTGGAGAAGCTCCTTCCGAAAGATTACCCCTCACTCCGCCAGTACCTGACTTATCTCTACGAGGAAAGGGAAAAGGAGAAGGCTCAGAAGGTCTGGAAACGGATAGAATCTCTCGGGTATCAGCCCAACCGGGAAGATACCATCCGTCATATCCAATTTCTCATCACTCAAGGGGAGCTCAAGGAAGCCTTTCTGGTCTGGAGAACCAAGGTTGCCTTGGAAGAAACCCCCATCCCTACCGACGGCAATTTGGTCAATAATCCAGGATTTGAGATAGAAAAGAGCCTGGGAAGTGGATTCGACTGGACAATCAGCCAGACGCCCGGGGCTGAGGTTTCCGTGGATCACTCCGTGGCCTTTGAAGGCAAAAGTTCATTGAAAATTCGATTCAATGGCCGCGAGAATATCGATTTTAACCATGTCTATCAATGGATTCCCTGGAAGCCTCATACCGATTATCATCTCAAAGTCAAGATGAAGACGGAAGGGGTGACGACCCAGAGTGGTCCGAGGATGGAAGTATCAGGAATCGATTCCGCCCTTTATGGGGTATCGGAGTCTTTGACGGGAGACAATGATTGGAAGGAGTTGAGAATTGCCTTCCGGACTCCCGCCCAATCGCAAGGGGGACTTCTGAGGGTAAGAAGACAAAAGACGAAGAACTCTGATCGGGTTACCCCTGAGACAGTCTGGATTGATCACGTTCGATTATTCGAAGGGAGGACAGGGCATGATTGATTTCCGCGTTCATATTGTGCCCCCCGTGGTCGGGTCTAATCGACTTGACCCCGCCTATCCCGCTTGGCGGGACTGGGCATCTTCCGGTCAGATCGATTTCAGGGACAGAATACCAAGAGGAGGTCATTCCCTGAGTTGGGGACGGTCCACTTTATGATCAAACTATTTTTGCTCTTTCTTTTCATCTTCACTCCCATGGCCATGGGCACGGTGGAATTGTGGGCCCTTTCCATAGTGGAACTCGTCATTTTGCTTATGGTCACGCTCTGGGTACTTCGATCTTCCGTTTTGAAGGGCGCCCTCTTCTCTAAAACTTCCCACTCCTCGAGAGGGGGACAGGACACCCCTGATTCGGGTCTGGTTCAGAAGAGTGTCGACTCCTCGCTCTTTAAGACCGTATTGATTCTTCTCGCTCTGTTCCTCTGTCTCATCTTGTTTCAGATGGTCCAGCTGCCATCCGGGCTCATTGAGCTCCTTTCTCCGAAAGCCCATGAACTTCGGTATCAACTGAGGGTGGGGAATGACCCGATGGAATTTATGCCTCTCAGTCTCTTTCCTCTTGGCACAAAAATAGAGTTCTTTAAATGGATCACCCTCTCCGGTTTCTTTCTCTTCCTCCTTCATTGGAGGTGTTCAGACGAGTCGCACCGAACCACTCGTCAGCTCATTGTGGTTATTCTTCTACTGGGGTTTCTCGAATCCTTCTATGGCATGTTTCTCGTTTTCAGGGGTTCAGGAGATGCGACGTTCTTCACGGGGACTTTTGCCAGTCGAAACCATCTGGTCGGCTATCTCTTAATGACCATTCCTTTAGGGATCGGATTTCTTTTTTCAGTCGAAACCAGTCAAACCAGGCCCGCCAGCCATTGGCTCCATCGACTCTCCTTCCTGGATGGGAAAACCCTCCTCCTGGGGTTCAGTATTATCGTCATGATTCTTGGTCTCATCGTTTCAGGCTCGAGGGCGGGAACGTTAAGCCTCCTCCTTTCCCTGAGTCTGAGTCTGGTTCTCTTCTATGATTTTCGCAAAGAAGAGAGGCTTTTCAGAAAATCGGTTGTGATTTTAGGACTGGCGGTGCTTTGGGCAGGGTGGGTCGGCACAAGCGCTCTTGTCACTCGCTTCTTCGCCACCTCTGAAGATATTAAACTGCGCTGGGTGATCTGGGAAAATACGATCCAAATCCTCAAGGATTTCCCTCTTTTTGGATCCGGCTTGGGGACCTTTGCTCAGATCTTTCCGATGTATCGCACCTTCCACTTTCGAGGGCTGGTCACTCATGCTGAAAATGATTTTCTTCAACTGGCCTCAGAGGTGGGACTCGTCGGGTTTGGTCTGCTCGCAATTCTTTTTCTATTCCTCTTCTTCAAAAGGGGGCTAAGAATTCGCTCTGAGACATCGCCGCAGAGATATATCGGGACAGGAGCTTTGACGGGCATTTTGGCACTGATGTTCTATAGTCTGGTGGAAAAAAATCTTCAAATCCCTGCCAATGCATTGCTTTACACCCTTTTATGGGGGTTGACCATCACACCGTCTCTCCAGATGAGGAGGAGACAAAGTGATTTCATGAAAAAATAGAGAGAGGAAGCAGATGGACTCTGGAAATGAGATTGTGGAAATGAATGCCTTAGATCAAGAAGATTTGAGGCTATGGTATGTCGTACAGACCAAACCAGGGAATGAGGATCGTGTCCAGAACAATCTTCAACGCCAGGAGATTGAGAACTTTCTCCCTCGGCTGGGAACCTACGAGCATCGACAAGGAGCGATGGTCCACAGGATAAAACCGCTCTTCCCGAATTACCTTTTTGCTAAGTTCCATCTTGGACTACACTACTACAAGGTGAAATGGACAAGAGGGGTGAACCGAATCCTGGGGAATGGGAGCGAACCGACCCCTATTTCAGGACAGGTGATTTCCATGATCAAAGAAAAAGCCGGAGAGAATAACCTCATTCGATTAGAAGACGAATGGAAAGAGGGAGATCTCATTCAGGTCACGTCAGGCCCTTTCAAAGACCTGATGGGAATCTTTCAGAAAAAGATGTCGAGCCAGGGACGGGTCAGGGTCCTTCTGAGTCTGATTGGAGTTGACGTACCCGTCCAGATTTCTAAGTGGCAAATAAAAAGAGTGGCTTAAACGCTCCTCATCTTAACACAATTTGATTCAGACGCTGACACACAAATTGGAAAAGCACTAAAAATCCGAGACGGCGGAAGCCTATTCATTTGATGGCAACACCCATACGATGAACGACCATTTGAAAGCATCCATGATTCTCATCGAACCCACGCAAGGTTGGGTCTCCCTGAAGCTCCATGAGCTGTGGGAATATCGGGAATTACTTTACTTCCTTGTCTGGAGGGATGTGAAAGTCCGTTATAAGCAGACCGTCCTGGGTGCCGCCTGGGCCGTCATTCAGCCTTTTATGGCAATGGTCGTGTTCAGCATCTTTTTCGGAAAGTTAGCCAAGATGCCTTCGGATGGGATACCCTACCCGCTCTTTGCCTACGCTGCGCTGGTTCCTTGGTCTTTTTTCGCTAACGGACTGAGTCAATCGTCGAATAGCCTGGTAGGAAGTGCTCACCTGATCACAAAAGTCTACTTCCCCCGCTTAGTCGTCCCAATCTCAAGCGTGATTTCAGGTATCGTGGACTTTGTCCTTGCCTTTGTCGTTCTCTTGGGCATGATGTTTTACTTTGGAGTTCTCCCAACGCTCAATGTTATTTGGTTACCCTTCCTCCTGGCCCTTGCTTTTGTGACCGCTTTGGGCGTAGGGATGTGGTTTTCGGCATTAAATGTTGAGTTCAGGGACGTCCGGTATGTCGTTCCTTTTCTTACACAGTTCTGGATGTTCGCCACCCCTATCGTCTATCCCAGCAGCCTCCTTTCCGAACCCTGGAGAATCCTCTATGGGATCAACCCAATGGTTGGGGTCGTAGAGGGCTTTCGGTGGGCTTTATTAGGCGCCCAGACCGCACCAGGACCTATGATCATTGTCTCTTCATTGGCAGCCGTGATGATCCTTATCGGTGGCGCTTTTTACTTTCGAAGAATGGAGAGAACGTTTGCAGATCTCGTCTAGCGGAGAGCGTAGAGCGATACGCTCTCTGTGCTTGCTGCTTCATTATGAGTGATACAGTCATAAAAGTCGAAGGATTAGGTAAGCTCTACCGCATCGGTTCGCGCCAAAACGACTACCGGACCCTGCGCGACACCATAACGGATGCCTTCACTGCCTCTTTTCGTCGAATCAAACAAATTTCAAACTCTGATGTCCGCAAACCGGATTCAGATTTCATCTGGGCCCTAAAAGACGTTTCTTTCGAAATCAAGCGGGGCGAGGTCGTAGGCATCATTGGTCGGAATGGGGCCGGAAAAAGTACCCTTCTCAAAATCCTCTCACGCATCACCGAACCCACGGAAGGCTATGCTGAAATCCATGGGCGGGTGGGAAGCCTCCTTGAAGTCGGAACCGGGTTTCACCCCGAATTAACGGGCCGCGAGAACATCTATTTAAATGGGGCCATCCTCGGAATGAAGAAAGCAGAGATTGAAAGAAAATTTGATGAAATTGTCGCTTTCGCAGAAGTCGAAAAGTTCATCGACACGCCTGTCAAGCATTATTCCAGCGGCATGTATGTAAGGTTAGCTTTTGCTGTGGCAGCCCACCTTGATCCGGAAATATTGTTAGTAGATGAGGTTTTAGCAGTTGGAGACTTGGCATTTCAAAAGAAGTGTCTAGGAAGGATGGGGGACGTTGCCAAACGTGGGCGTACTGTTATCTTTGTCAGTCATCAGATGAACCAAATCCGAAGACTCTGCGAAAGAGTCGCTTGGTTTGATTCGGGAGGGCTGAGAGAAATAGGATCTACCTCAGAAGTTATAGGCGCATATGAGGCTGCAACGAGTTCTATATCCGTTGATGCGAGTCGGGAGATTGAAGAAGGAAGTGCCGCCGCTCGTTTCCTGAAATGGGAGTTATTGGAACCTCGTTCTGCCCAAACAAACCTACTTACAGCGATAGGACCTGTGACCCTACGGTTCATGGTGAAGGTCGTTAAGCCAATTAAAAATGGACGCCATGGTATTGCGCTTTTCAACAATGATAACCAACTCATTTGGGCAACGGTGGCCAATAGTTTAAAGTTGGAACCTGGAATATGTGCTTTTTCCTATTACATTTCCACGTTGCCTGTTCGGCCGGGGGTTTATTATTGGCAGGTTTCACTATTCGACGAAAATGGTTTAATTGACAACTGGTTTTCTGTTCCCGAAATGATTGTTG